>Ga0123356_10002906_pt1 | contig 18136 bp, 14 predicted proteins | sample TergutEmb28metaG_2_FD_92546 | JGI IMG/M metagenome (GOLD analysis project Ga0123356, IMG submission 92546) | Embiratermes neotenicus P3 segment gut microbial communities from Petit-Saut dam, French Guiana - Emb289 P3 | ecosystem: Host-associated > Arthropoda: Insects > Digestive system > Gut ...
ATTGACAGAAGCAGTAATCTTGGCACTGTTTCGGGAGGAGATAGAACCGGCGGCATTGTAGGTGTGAATGAAAACTCAACCATACAAAGAAGCTTTTCAACAGGAAACATCATAACCTTAAGCAGTTTTGTCGGCGGTTTGGCAGGTGATAATAGCGGAACTATAGTACACTGCTATGCAACAGGTAATGTTGAGGGCGATGCTAGCGTCGGTGGTATTGCTGGAATGAATCACAATAACGGTGTAATAGAATATGTATATTCTACAGGTACTGTTAAAGGCACAAATGGCGTCGGAGGTGTAGTTGGTGGAAACCAAGGAGAAATAAGTAGAACAGTAGCTATAAATCCAACAATAACATCTACGGGTTTTATGGGACATGAAGCTCGTATAGTTGGTTCAAATACTGGTACTCTCTCAACTAATCGTGCTTTTAATGAAACGCTGATTAATACCGCAACAGCTAGTGGTGAAACAACACAAGACGGCCGGAACGGGTCAAACACTCTTAGAGCTGAATTAACAAGTCCTGCGTTTTGGTCAACGACCACCGGTTTTACAACGGCAGACCCATGGTGGATAGGAAAGCTACCTCCGAACATACCAACCGGTGCATCTTTCGAGCTTGACGAATGTCTCTTCTGCGGCTTGGACTTTGACGATTGTGAATGTGACTTCGAAACAAATGATAACGATGAGCCGGATGAAACACAAGGGGACGGTTCTCTTGTGTCTGATGAACCGCCCGACGAAGAATGCGAATGTTTACCCGAGGACTGTGAGCACAGCGGAACCGTCCCCCTGTGTCCTGACTGCGACGACTGCGGTGACTCTACTCCACCGGTTGACTCCGGCGACCCAGAGGACACAGACTCCGTCCCCTTGTCTGACGACTCTTTAAATCTCCCGCTTGGTGTGCTAGTATTAGTACCACCTGCTTGGTATAGGCGTATGATGCGACTTGGGCGGGGTAAGTTCTTTATTAAACGGAGGCATCGTTAATGAAGCTCAAGCGCAAAAAGCGATTACTTATGATCATAATAACTATTGTTATACTTATCCCCGTTATTGTTGTTCTCCTGATAATAAACACAAATCCATTTCAGAGAAGCCCTGATGAACTTACTATAACGATTGCATGGAATCCCGGAAGTACCGCCGATGATGTGGTCAGAGCAATGAGCAGAGAGATAAGTACTAATATCTCATTACACAACGTCGTTGGTGCCAATGGAGCAAATGGAGCGAATGCAGTATATCGTTCATTGCGTAACGGAAGTAATGTTCTATCAACAAACCTATCAGCTTTTGTAACCTCCGAAGCAATGGGCTTCGCCGAAAGCTCACCCCGTGACTGGGAAGTGTGGCTGCTCGCGTTTTCTCCCGCAGTTATTATTGTCGCAGACGATTCGCCTTATCAGACTATTGATGACTTGATTGCTGATATCCGTGCAAACCCAAGTACGATACGCTGTGCCGACGACGGCTACGGAACTATAGGCTTTACAGCCGCAGAATTATTCAGCTCACAGATAGTTCTTGAAGTACACCACGAATCATTTTCAGGCGAAGCACAGGCAATAGATGCTGTTCTGAACAATCAAGCGGATTTTGCAATACTTCTCGGAGCCCTGGTCGCAGAAAACATACGCTCAGGTCTTCTCAGAGAGTTAGGCGCTATTAACGATGCAGTAAACTTAGCAGTTCCATTCGGCGAATATTATGGACTTTTTATTCCGGCAAACACACCACACGAACATCTGGCTAGCTTTGACAGTATGATAAAATCGGCTGCAAGCTCCGAGACTTTTTTAAGTTATTTAAGTAATGCAGGGCTTTTGGCAGTAACGCCCGACAGAAGCACAAGCGCTGCTACAGTCGAAGGCTTCAGCTCTATAACAAACTGGACATTATGGAGTGCAGGTTTCCTGCCAACAAACCCCGATTCACTCGGAATCCAAAAACCATAAAAGGCTCTGGAAAAGGAGAATTATGATGAGTATTTTTGAGGTAAATTTTCTCGGCACAAACGGTTCTTGCGCTTATAACTGCGGCGACCGTGTGAAATACGGTACTAATACTCTTTGCGTTGTGGTTCGGGCGGGAGATGAGGTAATTATTCTTGACGCGGGTACCGGGATTTGCGGTCTTTCCGATATTGAGAGTTACAATAACCTTGATAAGCATCTGTTCATGACTCATTATCACATGGATCACATTGACGGATTGCTGTTTTACTCCGACCTCTTTAACCCCGACGCAAAAATCAATATCTACGGGCGCGGTGATGTTGAGGCTGCTTTAAACAGCTTGATTTCTCCGCCGCTTTGCCCCGTCGGTCCCGAGGTATTCAATGCAAACATCACATACCAATCAATTGATAAGAATTTGCGTTTAATTCTTCCGGGTAATGTCATTATTAAAACTTATGAGCTTTCACATCCGGGCGGAGCACTTGGTTGCCGTGTTGAATATGACGGCAAGGTGCTTTGTTATTGCGTTGATGTTGAATTGTCAAATCATAAGGACGATAAGAAGCTCGCAGAGTTCTTCCAAGATGTTGACCTCTTGATTCTTGATGCTTCTTTCGCCGATGGTAAAGTTATTCCCGGATGGGGACATTCAAGCCCGAGCGAATGTGCCGAGTGGGCAGCAAAAGCAGGTGTCGGTCAGCTTGCACTGTATCATTTTAACTATAAAATGACAGATGAAGATATTGCGAATATGGAAAAGGGCGCAAAAAAAATCTTCCCCAACACCTTCGCTGCCGCAGACGGAACAAGCATTAAACTTTAAGCAGTATTAATAAGAGGGTTTCATTAATGAACAAGTGGTTCAGGCTATGTATTTATGTCTTAACAGGTATCGTACTAATATGCGGTACTGTTATGATATATTTACGCGGAGTAACACCTGATACAGAGGGTTGGACAATCAACCACGGCACCGGAAATTTTTATGGTCAGCAGGATTTGTATACAAGAATTGAATCCGGAGTAATTACAGAAGATTATATTGGTCAGTATGTGGTAGTTAGCACAGTTCGTCAGCACTTGATTGTAACTCTTGAGGGAGAGCAGATTCTTTCATCAAATGATTATGGTTACAAAAGTCCTATTGCTGCGAGATACGGAATTAAAGTAACAGAGGATTTTGTCGGCAAGGAAATGCAAATAATGCTTTTTACCCCTTATCCCGATGAGAACTTCCTGATGAGAGAGGCATTATCCTTTCAACGTATTAATCCTGGGTATGAAGCTCTTGATTATTCTATTGTCGCAATTTGCTTTATCTCTGCTGCTGCAGCTTTAATTCTGGCTTTTGCTTTCGGCATCCGCAATCCCGGCAGCGGCGCTCTTTGTCTTTTTGCCTTGCTTAACATAGCCTTAGCTCTAAATACACTCAGGGGAGATTCTGTGCTGGGTTACGATTCTATGTCTCCAAGGCTTCTTTATGTAGTGGGGAATACTTTATTCTTTGTATATATGCTCCCATTACTTGTTTTCTTTTATATAGCACTGACAGGTGTGTGGAGAAAATTTGCCCTTGTCTTTATATCCTCAACGGTGCTTTATGCAATTGCTGCATTCTTTTTAAACATGTTTAATATTCTTCCGTTAGGACTGACAGATAGTGGGTATAATTATATACTATCACTCAGTATTACCGTTCTTACATTTATGTTAGCGGTACAGCCGACATCAATTAACGGATTTGCATTTATTGCCAGAATACATATTGCATTATGGGCTGCTTGGGGACTTTCTGCCGCGGTCAGGTTATTAATAATGGATATTAACGTTGAAGTAAATGTTGAATATCGTGTTATGTACGGACTTGCCCTTATCACTCTGACCTTATACGGCATTTATATATATGCAACAAGAATCAATGAGCTGCAAGAGCGCGAGCATATTATGAATATTCGTACGGAGAGTCTTATACAAAATTATGAACAAGTCAGTGCACATATACACGAAGTAAACAGTTTAAAGCATGACATAAGAAATCATCTCACTGCAATGCATCTACTGATAAAAGATAAGAGATATGATGAGGCTGAAAGCTATCTTGAAAAATATACTATTGAAGTCGGAGATATTTCTCAAGCAGTTTACCACAGTAATTATCTGATTAATGCAATGATGCACGATTTAGTCCGCAGAGCAGAAGCTTTGAATATAAAGACAACACTCAACTTAAACGCTTCGCCGTTTAATATATCTGACCCCGATTTGGTAAGCTTATTAACCAATATTATAGAAAATGCTATTGAAGCATGTGAAAGACTTCCCGATATACATAAAAGATTTATTAATCTTTCCTTTACAAGACGTGAGCCGTATCTTGCGATTGTTTGCGAAAACAGTAATCCAGGTGTGACATCAACAGACACCGAAGAAGAGCCCGGTGACAGCTCTGCTTCACTTTATAAAGACAAAAGCATAAACACTGCCTCATTATTTTCCAGCAAGCGCGGCAAGGGCTATGGTTATGGTTTGCAAACAATCGAGCGAATTTCAACCGCCTATAATGGCATGACAGAAGTTAAGTACAACGAAAAGACGTTTATAATAACAGTTGCACTAAAGGATATGATGTGCTAAAATTTCTCTACTAATCAAACCAAGGACGCATCATGGATAAGAAGCATATTTGGCGGTATTACGGCAACTTTATTTTTTTCTGCGCAGCTTTCTCTCTTTTTGAGGTTTTGCTGCGTCTTTCTACCCCCGTGAATTTTGATATCATCGGGTTCTTCTTTGCTGCAATCTTTTCTTCAATTATTGCAGTAACTTTCTGTGCCATAATGAGTTTTTTACGCGGAAAAGCCCACACAATAGTAAGTAACATTGTGCTCTCTCTTGTTGCTGCTTTGTATATCTCTCAAATTATCTATTATAACGTGTTCGGCACGTTTTATAACACCGAATCCATGTTTAACGCAGGGCAAATAACACAATTTTGGGTTGTAATCCTAGGAGCAATAGGAAACAGAGTTGTGTTTATCCTGCTCTGTTGCGTACCAATTGCTTTATATAATATTTTTGTGCGAAAAATCATCATCGCCGCTCAGGGCAAAAGTCTCAGGCGCCTCAATCGAATGGATGCACATTGGTTTTCTCAAATCAGGCAAGCAACAGCAGGTGTATGTGTCGGGTTATACATAATGATGTTCACAGCTTTTATGCCCTTTGCTGTTAATCCCTTTTCAGCATACTCAGCATTTTTCGGACAGCATGAATATGAAGAGTCAATCAAACGTACCGGTTTTCTTTCAACACTTCAAATAGATGTTCTCAAGCTCTTTATAACTAAGGATTCCTCTGCAGCCCTCTCTGCACTTGATGAGCTTCGCAATATGGAATCTGTCAGCGTTAACAGAGACATCACCGAACCACAAGTTATAGTAACTCCGGAGCCGCAATTAAGAGAAGATGATGCAACAACCGAAGATTTACTCATTGAAGATGGGCAGCCTCCCGAGCCGACTGTTTACGGTTATAATATAATGGACATTGATTTCGAAACGCTAATCGAAAATGAATCGCGGGCTAACATACGGGCACTGCATGAGTATTTTTCAAAGGAGCAGCCATCACAGCAAAATGAGTTCACCGGTATGTTTGAAGGTTATAATCTCATAAAGTTTGTGGCAGAAGGATTTTCACCGATTGCTGTGCATGAAGAATTAACACCAACTTTATATAAGATGGTGCATGAGGGATTTCATTTCACTAATTTTTATACACCAAGCTGGGGTGTAAGCACAAGTGACGGCGAGTATGTCGCATGTATGGGGCTGTTCCCAAAATCAGGTGTTTGGAGTTTTTATAGGTCTCGCAGTAATTATCTGCCGTTTGTTATGGGAAACCAATTAAGAAACATAGGGTATTTTACCGTTGCTTATCACAATCATACTTATTCTTATTACAGAAGGCACTTATCGCACCCGAACATGGGTTATGACTATTTCGGCGTCGGTAATGGACTGGTGTTGCCAAACACATTATGGCCCAACAGCGACCTCGAAATGATGGAAGCGACCGTAGATAATTATATTAATAATCAGCCTTTTCACGCATATTACATGACTGTCAGCGGGCATCTTCAGTATAATTTTGGCGGGAACATGATGTCGAGGCGTAATAGAGATGCTGTTGAGCATTTGCCGTATTCCGATTCAATCAAGGCATACATTGCTTGTAATTTAGAGCTGGAATATGCGCTCACCTATTTAATGGAGCGGCTAAACGAAGCAGGCATTGCCGAAAACACCTTTATCGTTCTTAGCACAGACCACTATCCATACGGCTTGGATACTCATAATACTTATGACGCTATCAATGAGTACTACGGGCGCACCATTGACAGGACTTTTGAGTTATATGAAAACCACTTAATAATTTATGCTCAAGGCATGGAGCCTGTCACTGTTGATAAGCCAAGCTCAAGTGTCGATATTATTCCGACAATTTCAAATCTGATGGGTCTTGAGTTTGATTCGCGGCTTTTGGTCGGAAGAGATATTCTAAGCAACAGCGACCCGCTTGTGGTTTTCATGGACCGAAGCTTTATAACAAAAAACGGACGCCGTGTGAGAAATGAGGAGTTTATCCCCAACCCGGGCGTCACTGTTGATGAGTTTTATGCAGATTATATAAGGGCAATAATTGATGCCAAGTTTTCTGTTTCAACAAGTATTTTAGATTTAGATTATTATCGAATTGTCTTTAATTCGCAATAAGTAATCGCGAAAAGGGGACACACCTCATGGGAGAGGAATGTCCCCGTCTGCTATTGTCTGGCGTTAAACGCCTCCATGACTGCACCCCGTAAATCTCTTTGGTATGATTGGCTGTTTGTCACTGTATTATGGAAGTGCAAGCATAAATGTCCGTTCATACCGTTGTTTTCTATTGTACTGGTGTCGTGCGGCATTCCGTTCATGGCTGCGGCGAATGTTCGGTCACCAACTGTAACCCATACGGGGCGTGCCGACCAAGACCATACGCCGTTTCGGCTTTTGAATATCGCATCTGTGTCATCTTGTGTAACAGGCTCAACATCAACATGACCGGTTTTTGCCAAGCCTCTCATTGTGAAGGTTATACCTGTACGTACATCTACCACTCGAAGATTAACACCGAGTGGTATAATATTTCTCGCAGTCGACCAATCTATCAGCTCAACTGTTCTGGTACTTGAGCTTGAACTGAGAAGGTCTGACCTTATAAAGCCTATCGTGTCGTTATGTCTAACTCTTGACCAACCGTTCGATTGATTTTCCAAAACATCAACACTTGTGTTTACTGCAAGTAATCTTATTATACTGTCATTTGTTGAAGGACCGGCTCTCAAGTTTACACCGGTAACTGTTCTGAGTGTTCCGATAGCCGTATCTGATGATGATCTGCTTGAACCGGCTGATGAAAGTAAGTCCGTTCTTATAAACCCGGTTAGGTTATTGAAGCGAACCCTTGACCAACCGTTTGACTGATTTTCCAACACTTCGACACTTGTGTTTGCCACAAGCGTTCTAATAATGTTGCCATTCGTCGAAGCTGCTGTTCGAAGATTTACGTTACCTGTTGTTTTTAATGTGTTGGCTGTTGTCGCTGAAGCTGTTGGTTCTGTTGCTTCGGTGCTTCTGCCGCGTGTCAAAAAGTCTGATCTTATAAATCCTGCAGTGCCATTTATTGTGACTCTTGACCATCCTGCCGGATTATGCTCTGTTACTTCAACACTTGCTCCTGCACTCACAGTGCTAACAACTCTTGATTCAGTTGAAGCTGATTCTCTGACGTTGACTCCACCTGTTGTTTGGAAAGTCGCTGAAGTATCACCTATTTGGAATCTCAAAAAATCTGACCTAATAAAACCGGCCGAGCCTCCAACTGTGACTCTTGACCAACCTGCAGGATTATGGTCGAGAACTTCGACCTCTGTTCCGGAATCTACAGCTCTTACCAACCCACTATTTGTGGATGGCTCTGACCTCAGATTAACACTGCCTGTTGTTCGAAATGTCCCCATTGTTGCAAGCGCAAAATGCGACACGCTCATAGAGCCTGCCATTACAAGAACTATTAAAACTATGCTGATAAACTTGAATATTCTGCGATTCACAATGCGTTCTCCTATTAAGCTGAGTAACATTGATACCTTTCGGCGTTGCCATTTTACCATAGCCGCTATATTTAGTCAACCCATTTTGAAACACTTTTGTAACTATTTGTAGCATTGCAGGGCAAGGGCTTTTATACCTTTCTTTATTTTGACAATTTAGCCTTTCTATGTTATCATTTCGCCTTGTGCGAGGAATCAATTTTGATAAGGTTATGATACTATGTCTCTAAAAGAGAATCTCAAAAAGCATCCGCTTATTGATACTTTCCTGACAGTTAAAGGAAATCCGCGAATCGCTCTCTACACAGAGCCTTTATGGGTCATACCGTTTAATTTATATGCTCCTTTTGTGTCTGTCTATATGGCGGCTCTTTTGCTGACTGACCGCCAAATCGGTTTAGTCGCTTCTGTTTTTTTACTTTTTCGGACAATCGCCGCTCTTTTTAGTGGTGCAATAACAGATAAGCTGGGGCGCAGACTGACAACATTCATTTTCGACTTTTTATCATGGTCAGTTCCATGCTTATTATGGGCTTTTTCTCAGAATTTTTGGTGGTTCGTTATTGCAGCCTCCTTCAATGGTCTGATGCAAATTACAGATAACTCATGGACATGTTTACTCGTTGAAGATGCAGAGAAAGGCTCACTTGTAAGAATTTTCTCTTTATTGCATTTAATTGCACAGCTTGCCGTTATCTTCGCACCGATTGCGGCAATAATGGTTAATCGGTTGACAATTATACCGGCAATGCAAATACTCTATGTGTTCTCGTTTTTATCAATGTCTTTAAAATTTATTATCCTTTTTAAATGGGGTGGAGAAACAAGGGTTGGCATGACTCGATTGAGCGAAACGGCAAATATGTCTATCTGGCAAATTATGGGAGGATATTGGGGCATTTTCAAACGTATCTTAACCTCGCCTGAAATGATACTCGCACTAGTAATTACAACAATATTCAATATTCTTTGGACTGTCTCCGGTAGCTTTTTTGGTCTATATGTGACAGGTACACTTGAAATTCCTGAGTATCTTCTGGCATATTTCCCGATAATCCGCTCAATTGTTATTGCTGCTTTTCTCTATTTAATTCAACCCAAGCTTGACAGGTTTGGCTTTCGTCATCCGATGATGATTGGTTTGATAATTTTTATTATTAGCTTAATCATATTAATTTTCACTCCGGCTAATTCGCTGAGCTTTCTGATAGTTGTTGTTTTCCTTGATGCTGTCGCATACAGCTTTGTTGTGCCAAGAAGCGACTCCCTGACGCAAATGCTTATTGAGCCATCTGAAAGAGCACGAATAAGAGGGCTTATGATGGTTGTGGTTCTCGGCATGAGTATTCCTTTCGGATACTTGGCAGGTTATCTGTCTTCTATGGATCGTCGTTATCCATTTATATTAATGGTAGTGTTTTTTGCACTAATGTTCGTTATAATAGCCTTAAATAAAAAGAGGCTTGAAGCTATCAGTAATCATGCGATTGCGGAAAGTTAGCGAGAAATATTATGGGTGCACCACAAGAGAAATCTAAACATTTACATGATTTAACACAAGGTTCTGTTGCAAAAAACCTGATTCGTTTTGCTATGCCCTTTTTGCTCACAATGCTAATTCAGCAAAGCTATGGTCTTGCAGACTTAATTATCGTCAGCTATTTTGCAGGTGAAACATCGGTAGCAGGCGTTAATAACGGCGGACATCTGACGTTTTTTCCAACTGTTATTGCTATTGGATTTTCGATTGGTGGAACTATATTAATCGGGCAATACTTTGGAGCAAAACGAATGGAAGACCTGCAAAAGACCGCAGCGACAATGCTTACGACCATGCTTATTGCTTCGGTTGTAATGGCGGTTACAATCGCTGTTTTCAGCAATCCGTTACTTCGTCTCCTGCGCGTGCCTGAAGAAAGTCATGACGAAGCTCGGATTTACCTTGTTATATGCATGAGCGGATTACCATTTATATTCATGTATAATGCAATATCAGGAATTCTGCGTGGCATGGGCGATTCAAAACGTCCTTTGATTATTGTCGCAATATCAAGTGCGGTCAGTGCAGGTCTTAACTTTTTACTTGTCGGTTACTTCCAAATGGGTGCTGCCGGTGCAGCAATGGCTACGGTTTTCGCGCAGGCAGGGTGTGTAATTGTTTCAGCAATATACCTAAACCGCAGCGGCTTTATGTTTGATTTTAAGCCTAAAAGCTTTAGGATTAATAAGGATAAACTCAGAATCATTTTAAGGCTTGGAATCCCGTCCGGTATTTCACAAGTTATTATCCACTTATCTTTTCTTTTGATGGCAGTACTTGTAAATAACATGGGTGTATCGGTTTCTGCTGCTGCAGGGCTTGCAGGTCGCTTTAACGGTTTTGCAATCATGCCGCTCGTTGCAGTTTCAAACTCTGTTTCGATGATGGTCGCTCAAAATCTGGGCGCAGGCAAGCAAGACCGTGCCCTACGCACAATGTACACGGGCATGGGTCTTTCAATATGTGTTAGTTTAGTTTTCTTTTGTGTCGTAATGTTTTTCCCACGACAAATCATGTCAGCTCTTGCCGGAAACTCAGGCTCTCCTGAGCTTATTGATGCCGGCGTAACATATCTCTCTGCTCTTGCATGGGATTATCTTATTGTCCCGATAAGCTTCAGCTTCTTTGGGCTTGCAACCGGTGCAGGTCATACTCATATTACAATGATTAACTCTATGATTTCATCGCTGATTGTTCGTATACCTGCTGCTTTAGTTTTTAGCAACATCTTTGGCTGGGGCTTATGGGGCGTAGGCTTCGCCGTACCAATGGCATCCCTTGGTGCGCTCACATTCCTAATCTTCTACATGATAAGCGGTCATTGGAAAAAAGCAAACATAATAAAAGTATAATTATTTTTTGTTTAGAATGTCGCAGAATTTTGTTAGGGTGTCGGGGATGTCTATGTCTTGTGGGCATAAGGGGTTGCACGCGCCGCAGGTTGTGCAAGCCTGTGGTTTTTCTGCGTCTGAGAGAGTGCCCAGCACGTCTTCGACATACCATGAAAGTGCGTGCGAGGCTTCATTGTATAATGCCAGCAGCACAGGGATGTCGAGCTTTTGTGGGCAAGCACCGCAGCAATAGCGGCATGATGTGCAAGGCACAAATGACGCCATATTGTCGACAATTTTTTGGAGAAGTTCTCTTTCAACATCGGTTGTCGGGTCTAATTTATTATAGATTCCAATGTTTTCTTTTAGCTGCTCCATATTAGACATTCCGCTGATTGTTATTGTTACGTTTGGAAGAGATTGCAAGAAACGGAACGCCCAAGTTACAGGTGTGTCATTGGGGCGCTCTGCTTTTAGCAGTGCTTCTGCTTCTTTTCCCGGAGCAGCGAGCAATCCGCCTCTGACAGGTTCCATAACAAAAACGGGTATGTTGTGCTTTGTAATTACATCGTATTTTTTTCCTGCTTCTTGCAACGACCAATCAAGATAATTGAGTTGAATCATTACATATTCAAAGCAATCATTGTATTTTGTTATAAACTTGTCAATTGTCTCATAACGCCCGTGTGAGGAAAAACCAAAATGCTTGATACGACCGGCTTTTTTCTCTTCAAGCAAATAGTTTAGGATTCCGACTTTTTCATTAGTATATAAATCATAGGTGCTTTCTGTGACTTGGTGCAGCATATAGAAATCAAAATATTCTACACCGCAGGTTTGAAGCTGGTGCTCGAAAATTTCTTTAGGTGTATTAAAGGTTCTATTTGCCATACCCATACTTTCTAAGTCCATTGAAAGCTTTCCGTCTACGATTTTGATGAAATTGCCGGGGAATTTATCTGCAATATACCACGAATCGCGAGGGTACTTCGAAAGTACTTTTCCAAGCTCGATTTCCGATTCGCCTGCATGATAGAAGAAAGCTGTATCAAAGTAATTTACGCCATTTTTCATTGCGTATTCAACCATCTCCTCAACTGTGTTCTGACAAATAGGTCCTGATGGTTTTGTTGTTGGAAGGCGCATACCTCCAAAGCCCAGTGTCGGCAGTTTTAAACCTTTAAACTCTTTATAATTCATGCTTCTTCTCTCCTTAATTTAATCGATTATATTCTTTATATTGCAGCTTCATATAAAGCCTGACCGATACTCTCTCTGATTATCAAGTTCGCATATTTATCATACGATGTTTCTGACTTATTAATCAGTATGAGTCTATCTCCTTGATAGTGCGTCACCATCCCTGCAGCAGGGTATACATTAAGTGATGTGCCTCCGACGATGAATGTATCGGCATTATAAATAGCTTTTGTTGCTTCCATCATTATCCTGGGATTTAATGCCTCCTCGTATAATACCACATCGGGTTTTATTATACCACCGCATATACAAGTTGGTATACCATTTGAGGTGACGATTTTTGCCTCGATAATTTTCGAGACAGGATAACACTCTTTGCATGACATACACAGATTTCTAAGTGCTGAGCCGTGCAGCTCAAGTACTTTTTTGCTCCCTGCTTCTGAGTGGAGACCGTCGACATTTTGCGTAATGACTGCTTTTAACTTACCTTGTTTTTCAAGCTTTGCAAGAGCAATATGCGCTTTGTTCGGCTTTGCTCCCGGGTAGAGCATTTTCTCTCTGTAGAAATCATAGAACTCTTCTGTGTGCTCCATAAAAAAGCTATATGACAAAATTGTTTCGGGTGGATATGCATACTTTTCATTATATAGACCACCTGCACTACGAAAATCCGGTATTCCGCTTTCGGTTGACACTCCCGCTCCGCCGAAAAAAACAATATTGTCAGAAGCTTGCAATATTTCTCTCAGCTTGGCAATATCAGCACTCATCATTACTTTTCCTTTTCTATTACAAATACCCGAGCCACTAAGCCGACACCAGGACCGACACCCGAATATAAATTATAACAAAACAACTCAAAATAGAAAACTATTATTTCACTTTTTCTCTTGCCATTGTTATGTAAACTTGCTACAATCTTCCTTACGACTGTTGATTATTAACTATCAAAGTGCAAACCCCTTGGAGGAGTAGGAATGATTTGTGATAAGTGCGGAACTGAGCTCGCTGAGGGAGCGATGTTTTGCAAAGCTTGCGGCAAAATGACCGATGTCTTGGTTAAGGCTCTTACGCCTGAGCCTGAGAAGACATCGGATAATGCTGCAACGCAGCAAGCTGCTGAGCATAATGCTCAGCAAGACGCGCCGCCGAGTGAGCCTCCTGAGTTTGCACTGCTTGATGAAGAGATTTCAGAGTTCTCAGAAATCGAAAGCAGCAGTGACCGCAGGAGAAAAAGAAAACAAATCCCGATAATATACAAAATTGCAGCAATTGCATTTATTATCGCCACATCTGTATACTTTGTTTTCTTTTTCGGAGCAGGAGGCACACTCGGCGGCGACTCAGTCGATAACAATAACATCGTCATCGACCTAAAGCAAACTCCGAGCAAAATAAGAATTCTTAAAGAACTCTCAGAAGATGAACGGAGTTTGATTCCTCAAGCGCAATCTATTGATACTCTTGAAGTAACAAAAGCAAGCACAAGCCGAAGAGCAGGGACTCACCGTGCCGATATTATAATAACCTCGTACGATGATTCAGCTTCTTATATAAGATATGCAGTTATAATATATGAACGAAATGCAGAACGTGAATGGATTCTTTCTGAGATTGTTGCTGATAAGCCATCAATGTGGTCTGTTACTCCTTTGGCAAAAACATCAGAACTCACTGTTGATTCTGCTGTCAGGGAAACCCTGCTTGAGCAGCGTTTTTCTATCGATGACTATTATTGGCATATAAAGAGTGATACTATCGCGCACGTTGCAATTGTAAGCCAAATTACAGACCTCGAGAACGGCAAAGACATGGTAATCGCAAACGTTGTCTTTGGCTCAGAAGTACTCACTTCTCACGGGCAGCTTGAGCTTAACTTTGAGTTTGGAGAAGAGGGGTGGTTATTATCCGGCTATAATATATTTACACCTTTTATCAGCGAGTATATGCCAAATGCAGAATTTGAGCTTACAAACGAAGTGTTGTTAGATGATTTAATGCGGGCTGATATCGAGATGTGGCATGAAAACCATTATATTTTTGTTTCTCGCGAATTAATCTCCAACTTGACGATAAATGGCTACAGCTCGAGCAATATGGGTGTTAACAGAGTTTATACTTTTACGTTCAACATTGAGTCAGGCGACATTTTATTTGCAGTTAATGCAGAGGCATTTTACCGCTTTGACAGTTTAATTGGCTGGATACCGGGTCGCGAAGGTGCAGGTCGATTCACAACACTTGGTGATGAGTTTGACTTTGAAACAAGGATAATAAACTAAAAAGCAGAAGCTTTCACACTTCTGCTTTTTTATGTCTTTATTAATTATCGAACCTTCTCAAAGGTCATATAACCGTCCATAGTTAATCTATTCCCTCTAACTTCGTAATGCACGGTTTCACGGTCGCCGTCATACTCCATCCACAACTCACCATTTCTGTCGATTCCCCATTTAAACTCTTCGCTTAAAAAGTCATAACCGTCAAAACTAATTGCACCTGTGTTATTTCTGCGGAATGTTATTTGCATCCCCATATAAGATGTCTCTTCCCATGTACCGATTAAATCACTACCGGCGCCTCCGCCGCCACCGCCTGATGAGAATAGTATAATTGCACCGATTACTACGACAATTATAACTGCCACAATTGCTATTGTTTTTGTATTAACACCGGATTTTTGTGCAGGTCGCCCATATCCGGCTTGCGCGTATTGTGCCGGTTGCTGACCATACATCGGCTGCTGACCGGCTTGCGGTTGTTGATATCCCTGTTGTACAGGCTGCTGTGCCGGTTGATTGTCAACGGTTTGACCACAAGAGCCGCAAAACCTTGCCCCTGCTTCAAGTTGTGCTCCGCATTTATTGCAAAACATTATATATCCTCCAGAATTTATTTTCGACAATAATACCACAGTAAAAGAGAGAACACAAGGGACAGTTCTCACGTGTCGACACAGAGGGACGGTTCTCCTGTGCTAAAAGCTAATGATCTCCAAATGTTCAAGCAAGATTTTCAACCCTATCAATATCAAAACGGCACCGCCTGCAAATTGTGCTTTTGATTTAAACTTAATGCCGAATATATTTCCAATTTTAATACCTATAATAGAGATAACAAGTGTTGTCAGACCTATAAGTGTCACTGCAGGAATGAGCTTCACCTGAAGAAACGCAAAAGACACCCCGACCGCAAGTGCATCAATGCTTGTTGCGATAGCCAAAGGCAGCATTTTTGATGGCTTCGTTGAAAATTCGGTTGTTTGCTCGTTTTTCGAGCTCTCTTCTTTTTTCAGCCCGTCAAGGATCATCTTCCCTCCAATAAACGAAAGAAGACCAAATGCAACCCAGTGGTCATAGGCAATTATTTTATCAGCAAAGGTCGTCGCCAAAAAATACCCAATAACAGGCATACCTGCTTGGAATATACCAAAGTATAGTCCAATAGTCAGAGCTTTTCTAACAGAAACCTTCGCCATCGTAAGACCTGCACAAATACCTACAGCAAAAGTATCCATAGCAAGCCCCACCGCCAGTATGAACAACTCAACAAAACTCATATATTGCCACCTATAACGATAATGTAATATTGAACAGTTGAATAAAAAATAATGTCACCGCAAATGAAACTACAGCACAGATAATCAGCATAGCCCAGACAACATACTCATATTTCAGCCGAAGCTCCAATAGTTCTTTGCTCAGGTAAATAATACAAATTATAAGTGCAAAATACAAAACGATAAATGTTCGTAGTGATGACGCCCAAACAGTTGGGGAAAACCCAATAACTACCCTTGTTGCAAACCCGATTAATATTAATAACACAAGGAAGTAAGGCTTGCTTGCTTGCTTGCTTGCTTGCTTAGAGTGTGTTGCTCGTGTTCTGACTTGTCAACAGCATAATATAAAGAATATAAAACACAAAGAGCACAAACTGTAAATGAAATAATTGGTATATAGCTTGACAGGTTTGTATAGTTATCCTGTGTTAAAAGGACAACACCGCTTTGAACATAACGTATTGATTCAGCCCATTCTATAACATTTTCACGAGATATAGTCCAATTATCAAAAATAGACATTTGAAATATTACAACACTGATTGAAACTAAATAAATAATAATAGGGACTGTCGCAATCACCCTATAACGCAGATTACTATATTTGCAATAAACTAAAATACATAGGATAACAGCAAATAATGGAAACACTGTATTTGGAGTAGCAAAAAGATGCGCTAAAGTTGATGTATAACCAAGTTGAAATTTCTCAACAAAGCTAAGACTTTCAAATCCGGGATACCATGTACCAATCTCTGATATCATTCTCAATGTATTTCCCGGGCACGTAAAAATAAATATCAGCATCAGCACAGCAAAGAATAATTGGATTATAAGAAAAATGTTTATATCTTTTCTATAGAAGCTGAACGCAAGAAAAACTATTGTAATTGCAAGCAATAAAATTGTAAAAGGTTCCATATTGCTTGCAAAAATAAATAATAACGAGTAAACGATGTATTCCCAAAAATGTATTTTCCGTTTAAGCAATGATTTGTACATCCCGTAACACGCAACTACGGCTGCAGTTAACGGCCATAAATAAAAAACACTGGTTGTCATATACCCTGCTGTTCCTAGGTGAAAAAAAGGATAACAAATTATGCATAATGCTACTACCAAATACATCTTTTTATCGGAGTCTTTATTAATAATCAATTTTGCAGTAAACAAGTAAAGAACTAAGATAACAATAATATTCAATATTTTCCAAAGTAAAAAATTTCTTGCTATTACCCAAAGTACTGCTTCGATTAGAATTCTTGATGACCATATATAATATCTATGAGTAAGCCATGATATAAGCTCATTGCTAAAGTGATATGGGTAGCTCATAAAAAACAAATCATCACCATAAGGCTTAATAATGATATGAATTATTATCATTAAAACAGCTATAAGTATTCCGCCCAAAACGAATGACCTATATGCCCGAATCTTATTTAAATATGCTACTGCTGTACTAATCAATTTACTTACTACCACCAAATATATTTCGTCGGCTCGAGCCTTCACGGACTCGAACCGCGGACCGACCGATTATGCTTATTATACCAAAGATTGCTTCCTTTGGGGAGTGATTTTTTCACCATCAAGAAAATCACCCTATGACACAATAACTGCTCAAAAACGGCAAGAAGGAAAAACAGCGACTTTGTGACCGCTGTTTTCTTCAAGATTGAGCAGGATTTATTTTACTAAAAATCGTGAAACTTCGCTACGCTACGTTGAAACGCTTGATTTAATAGTTGTACTCGGTACAAGAATAATGTTCTCTTGTTTGAAGAAACGTGTATAAATCATGTGCGCAGCTTTTGTCTTACGCATAAATCGTTGCAATCACTCGGTTTTTAGGGGATTTGGTGGACGCTAACGCCCCATTTCGCTACTCTTAATTAGTATTAACTTGTTTGCCTTAGAGTACAATCTACTTTGTAGAACTTTCCTCTGTTAGATGTTGCGTATGTCAGGCAAACGGGTTCCGTAATATGCTTGAAGTATATATCCAGTGCATGGTCTTTGTAAAGGACTACTTTATCAATAATCTCTGAATATAACTCGGGTGTGCTTTCTTCTTGATTGATTATCTTTCTCATCGCAGACAGGGTAATTTCTAAATTCGCCTGTGCATTTTCGATAAATGAGTTTCTTTCGTTTATTTCTGCAATCCTGCTTTTGAAACCGGCAATTTCTTTATGATAACCCTCGGTGAGCTGCTTCATTTCTTCTTCATCAATCTTCCCGTCAAGACACCAGTCGATTATCTTATTTTTCTTTATAGTAATACGTGCGATTTTGTCCTGCAATGGCTTTATACTTTCGACTTCGCTTTCTGCATAAGCATTTCGAATATCGGCATACAGGCTGTCG
>Ga0123356_10002907_pt1 | contig 18136 bp, 17 predicted proteins | sample TergutEmb28metaG_2_FD_92546 | JGI IMG/M metagenome (GOLD analysis project Ga0123356, IMG submission 92546) | Embiratermes neotenicus P3 segment gut microbial communities from Petit-Saut dam, French Guiana - Emb289 P3 | ecosystem: Host-associated > Arthropoda: Insects > Digestive system > Gut ...
TATTCACGGTCTCCTTCACGTAACGTTACACCGAACCCGAAACAAAGTATTCCCTTTACTTCGGCATTTACGCAATAATTCAATATTCCCCTTAAATTTTCCTCAGTATCGTTGATGAACGGTAAGACGGGACATAACCACACTACCGTCGGAATATTTTCATTCTTCATTTCCTCCAATATACGGAAGCGTTCGGATGTTGTCGAAACGTTAGGTTCTATTATTCTGCAGAGATCATCATCATACGTTGTCAATGTTACCTGAACGACACATCTTGCTTTTGTATTGATATTTTTCAGCAGATCGATATCACGCAATATTCTTTCGGATTTTGTAAGCACAGCAACCCCGAAACCGTGTTTTTCAATGACGGAAAGGCATTGTCTCGTGTATTGCAACTCATTTTCCAAATGAATGTAAGGATCGCACATAGATCCGGTGAATATCATTCCTTTCTTCCTTTTTCGTCTCAGTTGTTCATCAAGTATCCGCGGCGCGTCAAGTTTTATTTCAATATCTTCAAAATCGTGTTTCATATCATAACATTTGCTGCGGCTGTCGCAATATATACAACCATGAGAACATCCTCGGTAGATGTTCATGCCGTTGTTCGGCTGTAATATATTTTTGTAGGACGCATAATGCATATACGTTCCTTCATGTCATTCGGTAAAGAACAAAACCGGACCATATCTTCGGATAGAAGAATGTGGTCTTCTTAGGCATTCTTTTTCCTTCGGCGCACATGCTCCATATCTTCTTCAGCGACGGTTCGTTCAAAATTATCGCGGCGTCATATTTTCCGGATGCCATTCTTTTCTTTACGGAACCGAATTCTGCATCATATCTCACTATCACTTCGCCGTCATCGTATCCGTACACGCGTTTGATGATAAGTTCCTGCGCAATGTACGTGTCAAGCGACCAAAGAGGGTCTCCGTTACGTGTGCATTTTGCAAGGAAACATCTTCCGGATCTGAACATAATACCCATGTGCCAGTCATGAAGTTCTTTATGCATTTCGTCAATCGATGATGTCTCATAAAGTTCCATCGCTTCGCTTATCTTCTCAATTGCCGTTGCCTCGGATATGCACTCCGTCACGAGCAACCGATGCGTCGGCCATATCACGAGTCCCGGGTCATCCGAAGATACGAGCGTCGCAAGAACATATCTCTTTTTCTCATCATCAGGGTTCTCAAGCGAGTAGTTCAATGCGGTCTCATATCTGTGGTGGCCGTCTGCTATCAGTATCTTTTGTTCTTTCAATTCGTCGGTCATCATTTTTGTTACATTATTGTCAGATATTCTGTAATAAACGTGCTCAACACCGTTCTAATCCGTATACGAATACAATTTTTCAGATGCCGACGATATCTTTTCATTCAGTTCTCTGCTGAAACCTTCGGATATGCAGAATATCGACTCTAAATGAGTTTCCATGTCCCTCAGGAGATTCAGACGGTCCTCCTTCACCTTGGAGAACGTTTCCTCATGCGGTATTATATTGCCGTTATCGTAAGTTTCAGTTCTCAGCGCACCGACGATGCCTGTGCGTATCAGTGTTTTACCGTCACTTTTGAATCGTTGTTCGTAAAGGTAGAATGACTCTTCGTCCCCGACAAGAGAACCGTCCGCGATCCACGAATCCAGTTTCTTTCTTGACCCGTTGTACCGGCCGTTCTTCTGATCCAACGTGAGCCATGTTATACTATGATCGTTCGACTGAAGTTCTTTCAGATACGTTTCATCAATAACGTCATACGGCGGTGAGATACGTTCGCCGATGTCCTCGCCGTCCTTCAGGGACGGCCTGTATCCGGAAAAAGGAATGAACGTTACCACCGTGTCACCTTGTTTCGCCATACTTTGTAGATAGAAATACTTTGCACTGCTAACAAATTCTCGGCACAGGATCGCCTATCGGCGGTTCCAATATGCGTTTTCCGCCGACCGTTGTTCTTACGATAACATGTTTCGTTCCTGACGAAGCGTATCCGATGATGTTCGCATCCTTTCCCAAAGGATGTGATCTCAGAACTTTCAATATCTCGTCAGCCATATCGGGGACGCATGCGATCACGGCCTTTCCTTCATTTCCGATGCTTAACGGATCAATTCCCAAGAGATCGCACGCATTCACGACGGCATCCTTTAACGGTATGTCGGATTCGTTAAGTTCTATTCCCGTATTGGATTTGGATGACCATTCGTTCAGGGTATTTGCAAGACCTCCTCTTGTAGGATCCTTCATCGTCACCGCTCCGCCGATCTTCAGGACCTTCTCGATAATCTTGTTAAGGGGAGCGACATCGCTTTTTATCGTACTTTCAAAACCGTATCCCTCACGGAACGATAACAATGAGACGCCGTGATCACCCAGCGTACCGGAGACAATGATCGCGTCGCCTTCTCTTACGTTATCATCTGTAAGCCATTTTGAGTTCACGTTACGATATTGCGAAGCAACGGAAATATTATGGTCCATATATTCCGATCGTTTACCGACAGCAGATGTTACCATTACCATCTTATCCACGGCACCGGACTCCATTACTTTTGTATCGCCGGTAACAACGGGAACGCCGCATTCGGCGGATGTTCTGCCGACGGAATTCATAACTTTATCCACGATATCGATATCAAGACCTTCTTCCAGTATCACCGCGCAGGATAATGCCAAGGGCTTTCCGCCTATCACAGATATATCGTTCACGGTTCCGGCGACGGATAATGAACCTATATCCCCGCCGGGAAAGAACAATGGTTTCACGGTGTGTGCGTCGGTGGTGAACACAATACCGTCGACGACGGCGGAATCATCCAGTGAATCAAGCGGAACGTCCGTTCTTATTTTAGGAAAGTAGGGGATTATATGCTTGGAAAGGAACTCCTGCATAGTTTCGCCGCCGGCTCCGTGATTCATTACGACCTTGGCCATATCCGTGTGATAACAAAGATGCCAATAAAACTTTGTCTGTTGTCAGATAATATTATTAACACATCAATAGTACAGAGGACGGGGCTCGTGGGGTAGGGGATCATCCTTTTGGCCTTCGAAGCCGATGACCCGGGTTCGAATCCCGGCGGGCCCGCCACTCATACATTCCAATAAAAGTTATCCCATCAGAAAGTTTCCTTCAGCAGGAAGTCCTTCAGATGAATTCCTCTGACACCTTGTATATCCTCTTTCCAATATCTGTCCAGAGTTACCACGTACTTCGGATAGTTATCTTTAATGCTGATAAGGGGCGAGAACTCTCTATCTACAGTTTCAGGGCTTCCGAACTCAGTGCATACCTGTACGTAGATCTTTTCGCTGCCATTCACTCTCTCGGCAACGAAGTCTATCTCCTTCGTATTCATTTTGCCCACATGGACGGTGTAACCTCTTCTCACGAGTTCATTGTGAACTATATTCTCCAGTATGCCCGGCAGATTCGTTCTTTTCATATCCCTGACAGCATATTGCAGCGAATGGTCAGCTAAATAGTACTTATCATTGCTCTCAAGCAATTTCTTTCCTTTGATGTCGTATCGTGAGACCTTTTTGATTATGCATCCGCCCTCCAGATAACCGACATAACTGCTTACTGTCTCATGATCGGCACCGTTACCGGTGCTTTTCATATGATCTGTCATCTTTCTTATCGAGACCTGTCTGCCGACGTTATCGTAAATGAAGGAGATGATCCTGTTCAGAAGAGGAACATTCTTTATGTTGTTCCTTGTGATAACATCCTTCAGCACAGCGGAAGATTGGATGTCCGCGACGACCATTCTTGATTGTTCGAGGGTGTATCGGTTCGTCGACAATGTCGGGAACCCACCTATCGTTATGTAAGCGTCCAATTCATCCGACCCGTTTCCGCCCGTGTCGGACGTGATGTTGCATTCTTTTCTGAACCTGACGAACTCTTCAAAGGACAAAGTACTCACCTCGAACGCCACATATCTGCCGGCGAGTAACGTTGCAAGCTCACCGGACAGCAGCCGAGAGGTGGAACCGGTAATGTGTATGGTCGTATTCTTCAGCCTCAGCGAATTGACCGCCTTTTCCCATCCGTCCACCCTCTGGATCTCATCGAGGAAGATGAAGTATCTTTTATCATCTTTCATCCTGTCCGCAACATATCGGTTAAGTTCTTTGTAGGATACGATATCATCGAACTCAGCATCTTCGAAATTAATGAAAATGATATGTTCGTCATCCGTGACCTTCAACGCATCATTCCTTACGAGTTTCAGTATCTCCGATTTACCGCTCCTTCTGATGCCGGTGATGACCTTTACCTGTTCCTTGTCGAAAAAACCCTTTATCTTTTCTGTATAGATCCTTCTCTCTATCGGTTGGGTCATAGCACCATCTCCGATACTCGAAGAACATTCTGTATTAAAAATGTTTGCATTTTTGTAGGAGTCAGCCGTACAAAGTTGTAATTTTCGTTAACTTTGTAGGAGTCAGCCGTACAAATTTACAATTTTCATACATTTTGCACGGCTGATGCATACAAAAATGAAAAAGAGAACGTTTCCGCAGAATCATTTAATTTACAACGATCACCATATCCCAGCCGATGGCGGCACCCCGATTCCCGATAAAAGGATACGTTCTCAGAGATGCGGACACTCATGATGATCGATACCTGAAAGAATGTATGGAAAAGAACATACTCCTTTCCGTATCGGACACGGAAAAGGAATATTCCGATATGTGGATGGACGACATCATGAGCGTCACATCGATAGCGATGGAAGACCGTCTTATGAGATCTGAGATCTTTATACTTGAGAATAATGAAAAAGAAAGGAACGGTATGCTTTGGTTGGGAATATCAAGAGATGAGTTCACTTGCGAGGAGACAGGATATCTGTTAGGAGTGTTCGTTAACGAGGAACTGCGCAGAAAAGGGATAGGAAAAGAACTCGTAAATTGCGCAGAACACTGGTGCAGGGAAAAAGGAATGATAGCAATGACGCTTAACGTAGGTTCAGAGAACAAGAACGCAAAGGACTTCTACGAACATCTCGAATTCAAGGAAAGAAGTTCCGTCATGCGCATCCGTTTGAGATGATGTTCTCAATGTGTCGCATCATATCATCCGGTAACAGTTCTTCGATTTTTGATCTTCGCATTCAGCAACTTTTAAACGGTATGCGACCGATACCGTCAGCATGTCCCCGGAGATCCGAAAAAAGTTCTCCATAGAAGAACTTAAGGTGATCGTAACTCCTGTTGCGAAGAAGTACGGTGTGAACAAAGTATATTTGTTCGGTTCCGTTGCCAGAGGGGACTTTGACGAGAACAGCGATTATGATTTCTGCATAGAACGCGGAAAGATAGAATGTACCATAGTGCTGTCAGAATTCTTCCACGATCTGCATGAGGCCATCGGTGATGAGATCGACCTGGTGACAACGAAATCCGTTAACCAGGCGTTCCTGAACAACATAATGAAGGATGGTGTGCTCATATATGGGTAGGGACACAAAACTTGTGATATTTTCATCGGTATGCGGCATCGAAAGGTGTTTGACGGCATCATCATACACGTTCCCGCGGCAGCCGAAAGCAAAACATGGAACAAAACATATTAAAACATAAAAACGCATGGCCCAGACGAGCCGTACATCAAGGCCGTCATTGGGAGGGACCGCGGAGATGTACGCGGTAAAAAGACGGTGATCTGATGACTTCTGATAAACTTATGGCAAAGCGCAATGTTCCTTTTCAACTGTACGACGTAAAGATACGTTCGGCCGAAGATAAAGACCTCGAGTACATATCGAACGAACTGGGACTGGGATTGTCGACGGACGAGATGCGAACTGTGAAAAAATATTTCGTCGGTGAAAAAAGAGATCCGACCGACATTGAACTGCAGTCACTGGGACAGGCGTGGAGCGAACACTGCTGTTACAAAAGTTCAAAGAAGATACTGAAAGAGTACGTTTTCGGAATAGACCACAAGGATGTGATGTCACGCGGCGACGCAGGTGTCATGAGATTTGACAAGAAGCACGGATATGCGCTCAGGATCGAAAGTCACAATCATCCGTCGGCGGTGGAACCGTACGGAGGTGCCGCCACCGGCGTCGGCGGTATATTACGGGACGTGGTATGCATGGGAGCCGAACCCATAGGCATCGTCGACCCGTTCTGTTTCGGAATGATAGATACAAAACAAAAACTTCCGAAGGGAACGAAGCATCCTAAAGAATTATTGGAGAGGGCGGTCGCAGGCGGAGGGGATTACTGCAACATCGTGAAAGTTCCGGCGATATCGGGAGCATTCTTCTTTGACGAACGATACACAGGAAATTGTTTAGTTAACGTCGGTGCGTTAGGCATCGTCAAGAACAAGGAACTCAGGAACAATTTCGTCGGCGGTCCGGACGAGATATTCATCTTGTGCGGAGAACCGACCGGACGTGACGGCATTCACGGCGTCAATTTTGCGTCGATGGACCTTTCCGCAGCAGCGGAGAACAAGGGTGCGAAGCACGGCGTAAGCCCAATACCGAAACGTTTTGTTCTCGCGGCGACGCTGGAAGCGAACAAGGCAGGTCTCGTCACCGGTATGAAGGACCTCGGAGGCGGAGGATTATCATGCGTAGTAGGCGAGATGGCATTGGGAGCCGGATGCGGCTCGGAAGTTCGTTTGGACAAGGCTCCGCTGAGAGAGAAGGACATGGACCCGTGGGAGATATGGGTGTCCGAAACACAGGAAAGGATGATGCTTGCGGTCAAAGAGAAGAATGTTACCAAAGTTCTCAGAATATTCAAGAAGCACGGTGTGCCCGCGGTCGTCGTCGGAAAGAGTACGAATGTTCCGAGAACAAAGATATTCTGGAAAAAGGAATTGATATTCGACATGGACCTTGAGTTCCTTACCGGCGGTCCGATGTACAGCCGCCCGTATACGGAACCGAAGGTATCGACGAAAGCGAATGAGAAGATACCCGCTCTTCCGTCGAACAATGACGTGATACTTGCTTTGCTCTCGGATCTTAACATATCGTCGAGAGAGTGGGCGATAAAGAAATTCGAGAAGAAAGGGTTAAAAGCGTCAGCAGGCCCGACAGCGGGCGACGGCCCGGGTGATGCCAGTATACTGACGCCTGTTGAAGGGAACCCGAAGGGATTGGCGGTAACGGTAGGATGCAACCCGTGGCTTGTCGCGGAGGACCCGTACCGCGGAAGCAAAGGATGCATTGATGAAACATGCAGAAATCTTGTTGCGGTCGGTGCAAGGCCGCACGCGTTCACCGATTGTCTGAACTTCGGAAATCCGGAAAGGCCAGATCGTTTGGGCGAGTTAAGGGAATCGGTAAGGGGACTGGGCGAAGTGGCCAAGTTCCTCGGTGTACCGATACCGTCCGGTAATGTAAGTTTATACAACGAATCATCGAACGGCGTGTGTATATTACCGACGCCGATGGTCATCGGTACCGGATTGATAGCCGACAGCAGCAAAGCGGTGAGCGCCGACCTGAAAGGAAGAGGAACATCGCTGTTCCTCATCGGCGATACGAAAGATGAGATGGGCGGTTCATTGCTGTTCAGGAAATTCGGCGGCACCGGCGGGGACGTTCCGGATGTTGATCCGGATAACCTGAAGAAACTGATGACAAAGATGCTGAAGGCAATGGATCAAGGTCTCGTCATGAGTTGTCACGACTGTTCCGACGGAGGATTCGCCGTAGCGATGGCAGAGATGTGCATCGCCGGAAATATCGGTGCATCCATAGACCTGTCAAAGATAAAGGGAACGAACACCGTGAAGATGTACTCCGAAAGCAACACCAGATGGATAGCGGAAGTTGCGAAAGCGGATGCGGACAAGTTCAAGAAACTGGTGGGAAAGAGAGCAAAGCTCATCGGAAAGACAGGAGGTCCGCGGTTGAAGATAAAGAACATCGCCGATATCTCGGTCAAAGAGATGAAAGCGGCGTGGACGGCACCGATAGGAAAGATAATGAAGAACTGACCGTAAACTGCGGTCTATGTTCATCCGTTACGGATACGATCAAGGTAACTGAGGCATCATCTGATAAATTTCATATCTGTTGATGAGTTGCATAGGATCATCCTTCACCAGCGAAGCGGCGTGCTCAGCGGAATCCGCTGTCAGAACGGAAAAGCCGAACGCCGCGTTCGGCTTCAGTATCGGTCCCGATATTATTCCTCGTCCCTCGTCAATAAGCACCCTCCAGAATTTCCGGTGCTCTTCCACTATCTTTTTTTCATCATCGCTCAGATCCCTCGGGAATGTCGGTCTCGGATTCGGAAATATCACGGCAAAATATTTTACTTCGTCGTTCTGCATGTTTTGTGATTCGCCGTTTGATATATTTACCTTTTCGTTCCCGTGCGCATATGTTTTGACAAGCAGTTATCCTTACAGTAAGGATGATCTGTTTTCAAAACAGTTGATCTTCAGGAACGGAAAATAGATAAACAAAATGAAGATACCGTATCACAGACAGCCGTCAGTCATCATATGGAGGTATTTGATTGAAGTTAGATACAGGGGTTCCCGATCATGTGAAGATCGCATCGTTCATATTTCTCGATGAATACAGATCAAAGAATCACGATGACCCGAGCGGGATCGTGTACAACAAATTCATGACCCTCCTCAATTCCGAGTTGAAGAAGGATAAGATCGATATCCGTCTGCCTCACTGCTGGTACAGGTGGGGTGATGAAGTTGTAAGATACCATATGCCGTACCTCTATTGGAATCATGATGATCCGAGATATACGACCGTCCTGTGGAAAGGAAAAACTCCGAGATACAACGTCAATGATCCGACGGTCTCGGAAATAAAGAGTTTCTCCGGTAAATTCATTGATCTGTATTCAGGCCCCGAAGGGGCGGAAATGGCAATAGACAAGGTCTATGAGAAGGCCCCTTTCAAATTTCAGAACGAGTACCGCAAGATAAGAGAAAGCTTGAAGATAACGAAGAGCAAGATCCCTCCGGATAACTACATAGGGTCTGTTCTGATGCCGTTGTTCGAGAACGCAATGAGGGTCTTTCCCAAAGAATTCTCCTCCGTCAAAGGCACTAAAGAGGATTTCGAAGAGGTCTTCAAAATGGCCGCGGAAAGAGGCGGAACAATTCAGGAACTGTTCGAAATGGCAGAGGATTTCTGGTTCTTTTTCTGTTACCATCTGAGACTTAACAAAAAGTGTCACGAGAACGTTCCGATATCCACACTGGATATATGGGAAGAAATGATATCTTGGGAAACAGAGATGTATGAGCGCGGTCTGCAGAACAATGTCCGCGAATTCTATGACGGATGTCCTGAGAACCCGGTCGCGGATCGATTGCTGGAGAATTGGAAAAAGGATACGGATGAATTTGAGAGGCTGCTTAATAAATATCCCGACAATCTGGATGAACTCCTGTACGGAAAGGACAGGTAGCGCAGATGTCAGATCATAAACCGCCTCTTCTCATGGACACGTGTGCACTGAACAAAGATTTCCTGAAATGGCTGAGAACGTACAATGCAACCAAATCGATATCTTCCGTCACATATATGGAACACCTTATCTACATGGTCGGAACGAAGAAGGTGTCGGAGGATGATGTTAAACAGATACTCAGATACGCAGGGATATCCATACAGCCGTTCGGCAGTATCCAGGCGGAATACGCATCGGAATTCATGATCCAACGAACGGCAGAAAGATGCAGAACGTGTAACAAGATAGATTGGAACGATTGCATGGTCGCGGCGCACGCACCCATCGCTCCCACGGTACTCGTAACGGAGAATGTAAAAGACTTTCCGTATTTGGATGGGCGTGTGGTGACTCCTCAGGATGCCATGAAAAGGTACGGGCGCAGATATTGAGCGCACGGAAGACGGCGAGATAGGAAAAGGATCTTTGCTGTACAACAAGGATCGGCAAACGTGTTGCCCTCGCATGAGGTAAATACACATCACTGTTAACAGTCTCCGGAGGCAGTCAAATTTCAGTCACAAACCGTTCCCGAACGAGATGTTCTGCCGTCTGCAAAACGGTCAATTCAGGTCTTCCGTATCAGTCGTCAATTCGCCAGTTAATGATTGGCGAATTTGATGGCATACCAAAAAATCAAAATTCCCAGTCATTAACTGGTAAATTCGAAAAAGAAAGATCCGGATCTCCGATCTTCTGTTCGTCAGCAATTGGCTAGAAATCATCCAGCCAATCGTCCAGCGTGCAAAAAGCCGGCCGCGTATGATGTTAGTGAGGTCAGCCGAACGTATCATCAGATTGTGTCGACGCGTCTACACAATCAATGAAAGATGCGACAACAAGTTATGTATCTCAGAATGGAGTTGAGAACATTTGCCTATCATTTGCTTGTTGCGATTCGAAAATATGGTTTTCGTAGGAATTACATCGAATCATGGCAATAATTTTGAGTATTTTCTATGATTTTCAATGATTATTAACGAAATTCGAATTTCAACATTCGACCGACATTTGACGGGCGTTTGCCTGACGTTTGCTTCAACGATCAAAAAGGGTAAGCAATGCCTACCGGATTCGGGAAAGAGGCAGAACGTCAAGACAAACACTTGTTGATTGCACATTATCCATCCATGTTGAGTTGGGCACACTGCTTGTGTCCCGGTCTCGAAATAATACCTATCGTGTTCACGGTCTCGATCCATTTTTGCGGTGACATGGTAAATGCGTTCGCCCCGGACCGTATCATAAACCGGTCGACTTCGACCAGTTTGGTGTTCGGGTTGTACATTGATTCCCGTCCTTCCGTGAAACGGAAAATAACGAACAAGTAAAAAAAGGAAACGAAAAGGAAAGGAACGGAGAAAACGATCCCTGCGATGAAGGAGATTTTCACATACATACACATTTAAAGTGACATTTAAAGTGACATTTAAAGTGACATTTAAAGTGACATTGATCTAAAGGCCATCTCTATCATATGTGTTTGTCGCTTCCCATCTTCCTGTCTTCTTACTGCCTACTCTGCGGATCAGACCCATACTCATCAGACTTTCGGTCGCTCTTTTAATGGTTCTGTCTGTCAATCCGTAAGATCTCGCCATGCTCTCTGCAGTAGAGAATCTGCCTTCAAGTATCGCTTTGTAGACCTCCGTTTCCGCAGGCGTCAGACCATCGATACCGACAGCGGACGCTTTTCCGTCGCGACCTTTGTTATCAGCCTCACCCGGTCCGAAGGACGGGTCAAAAACTTTCGGACGCAGTAACACAACCTTGAACAATGCACCCATATTATCGAACACCGGATCTTTGAGGCCGTACTCTCTGCAAAGTCTCCTCATCTTCCCCATTCCGGATCCCCAGCCCTCCGTTACGCCGGCCGTCCTGAACACATTCGTCAATATAGGATTCCTGCTCATCGTTCCTCCCGCAAGAGCCTCTTCCAAACACAATCCTGACGGCATGTTCCCTTGAGACATCACCTCGATCCTGTCATCGAACACCGCCACCAGCGTCCTGCCCTCGATCTGAATGTAGTTACGATGACAGACGGCATTTGCGACGGATTCTCTTATTGCCCCTTCCGGCATCTCATGCACATCCTCGTTCGCTATCGATCCTTTATTTCAATGTTAAACCCATCTTCCAGATATTCCGTGATCTTCTTCGACGCGTCTCCCATAACTATTGTGTCGCCATCAGCGACATATTTTTCGTTTGATAAGTATGGTTGTTCATGACCTGAACAAAAATCTTTTTCATCCCGTAGAGCATTGGCGAATCCGGTATCATGGTGTACGAGTCCGAATCGTCAGAGTGGAAAAGATCGTGGTCAGATAAGTGTTACAAAACGCTCGCAGCATTCAGCAATGGCCGCGGTGGGACAACGATAATAGGCAAGGATGATGACGGTCGGTATATGGTGTGAAAGATCCGGAAAAACTGATGGAAGATATACCGAACGGCGTGAAGGACAAACTAAGATTCCTTCCCGTGACGGAAAGATTCTCGGACGGCGGCAAAGAATGCATCTGCGTGATCGTAAGACCGCAGAAACATCCGGTGTATTACGACGGTCAATATTACAGTCGCACAGGAAGTGTCACAACACTGCTGGAAGGTCACGAACTCACCCTCGCACTGATGAAGAGAGAAGGCATCTCATGGACGGATCGCATCGCCGATAACATCAGTATCGGCGACCTTTCCAAGGAAGCGGCGGATTACTTTGTGAACCTTGCGCGAGACAGAGGCCGCATACCTGTCTATGCAGGGTCAGACGATATGAGGGCACTTCTCAAACATTTGGATTTGTTGGATGGTGATGATATCAAGATAGCCGGCGCATTACTTTTTCATCCGCAGCCGGACCACATCGTTCCGGGAACAACGATCGATATCGGCGTATTTTCCGAGGACGGTGCACTGTTGCGCGACGATACAACGGCCGGACCGCTGATCATGCAGCCGGACAAGGCCGTCGAGGTCCTGTATGAGAGATACATTCAGGGAACGTACTACATCGATGGCATGGATCGCAGAATGAGATATGATTATCCGAAAGAGGCCGTTCGTGAATGTGTTATGAATGCCGTAATCCACAAAGAGTATTCACGTTTTCTTCCTGTTACGATAAGAGTGTATCCGGACAGGTTAGAGATATTCAACCACGGAAAACTTCCGGATGGCTGGACCATAGAGAAACTGATAGGGGAACACGGTTCCGAACCGAGAAATTTCAGGATGGCAAAAGTGTTCTACGATGCCGGAAGGATCGAAAAATGGGGCATCGGGATAGGAATGATAATGAGGTCATGCAGGAACGCCGGAATGCCCGATCCAAAGTTTGAGATATTCTCGGACGGATTAAGGGTAACGTTCAGACCGGCCGCGAAACTGAAAATCCATTCCGCGACCGCGAACACCGAGGGCCTGACGCCGTCAGAGAAAAAGGTATACGCTGTGATAGCGGAGGGGAAGTTCACGACGGCAGAAGAGGCGGCATCATCCTTGGGGCTGTCTGTGGTAACTGTCAAAAGAACCACGGTCAAACTCAAAGAGAAAGGTCTGATCCGCAGAACGGGCAGTAAAAAGACAGGAGATTGGGAATCAATATGCGAGATCAACCAATAATAACGACGTATGCCAGTGTGCTTTGGGCACGTCATAGATGATACTTTAACAGATGAAATGATACTTTAAATGATACTTTAAATGATACTTTAAATGATACTTTAAATTACACTTCGAACGATCATAGAACCGCGAACGGACGACCGTTCGCGCACCGGATCCTGTCCCTTCCAACACGCTCCTCTCTCATTATTCCGTCAACATTCGCACCCTTGCCAATCACCGTTAACGACACGTTCACGAGACGTTAACAACACGTTAACAACACCCTCGCAACACATTCACAACACATTCACAACCAACCGTGATACACGTTAAGAAGCACGTATCCTCGCCTTTAAAAGGTGGATTCCCACGTTCTGACGCACCGTTGCATAACAAGAAATCGTTGACAGTACCGTTGGAACATATTCCCGTCCTTCCGTGAAACGGAAAATAACGAACAAGTAAAAAGGAAACGAAAAGGAAAGGAACATAGGACACGATGGTTTCGATTGTGTAATGTATCTGTGATTGTGTAAACTCTGAGCAGATAAAATGAACGGATGTGACTGAAAAAGCGGTATTTTATTCCGATATCGGACGTGAAAGCGTCATTCGATACGCAGTTTGTTCTAAAACAGAGAAAAACAGGAGAGACCGGCAATTGGAATTGTGTAAACTCCCTGCAGGTGTGCGAATCTATTTCAGCGAAGAGAGTGTTGCCTGATGCAGGGATGCAATGGACACGACGGCACCTTCAGAGAACGAGTTGAAACATCTGCTGCACAAATTCCTCCTTGAACCATGTGAAACGGAGGTGTTGGAGTTCAAGAGCGCGAGCAACGACTACAACTTCGACAAACTCGGAAAGTATTTTTCCGCATTGAGCAACGAGGCGAACATACGATCTGCGAGAGAGGGATGGATGATATTTGGTGTGGATGATAAACGTAAGATAATCGGCACAAGGTACAGAGATGATGAAGCATCTCTCAACAGCCTCAGATACGAGATGTCACAGGGAACAGGAGGAATATCGTTTAGAGGAGTTTATGAAATGGAAGCAGAAGGGAAAAGGGTTCTAATGTTACGAATACCCGCCGCCGTTTCAACTCCAACGCTGTTCAAAGGACACGCATATGGCAGGGACGGAGAGAGTCTTCATGCACTGAGCATTGAGAAGATCGATATGATAAGGAGATCGTCCTTTGACTGGAGTTCCGAGGTCGTGGAAGGCGCGACATTAGATGATCTATCGGTCGAGGCGATACGTAAGGCAAGGGACAACTATAAGCAGAGGAATCCAGGCATGGCGGATGACTGTGATTCATGGGATGACCGTACATTCCTCAACAAAGCAAAGATCCTCAAGGGCGGAAAGATAACGAATACAGCCCTCATACTGTTGGGGAAGGACGAATCCGAGCACTTCATCGGCTCCTCAACGAAGATACGATGGAAATTGATCGACAGGGACGGAAGAGATAAGGATTTTGCGATACTCGGTCTTCCGATGTTGATATCTATGAACATCGCCGAATCAAGGATAAGGAATTACACATACAGATTCCTCAGGGCCGATAACATTGCTGTTAACGAAATGTTGGCATACGAACCGTCAACAATAAGAGAGTCCATAAGCAATTCTGTCGCCCACCAGGACTATATGGCAAGAGGGTACATCAATCTGATAGAATCTGAGGATGGATATTTTGAGATATCGAATCTCGGATCCTTCCTTCATCCGTCTGTAGAATCAGTGGTAAGCAGCGATCTTCCGAATGAGAGGTACAGAAATCCATTCCTTGTGGCAGCGATGTTCGGTCTCGGACTCGTGGACACGGTGGGCGGGGGAATAAGAAAGATGTTCGAAAACCAGGCAAAACGGTTCTTTCCGTTACCGGAGTACGACATTTCAGACGGAAGAGTAGGACTCAGGATATACGGCAGAATGACCGACAGGGATTATTCACAGACACTGGCGGGAAACACAGGCATCAGTATTGAAGAGACGATAATGCTCGATAAGATCAGAAAAGGCGTAAGACTGGATGAGAAAGAGGTAGAGGTGCTGAGGAAAAAGAATCTAGTCAAAGGGCGCAGTACAATGCTGAGGTTCAGTTACGGAATACCGACAATATCAGATGTCACGGTCGGCGGAAAATCGGTAATTGTGAGAATAGATCTGAAAGAAGAGGTACTGAACGTCATAAGTTCAAGCGGGCCGGTCAGCAGAGCGGATATAGGACGCATACTGTCAGACAGAATGCAGAGCGGCATGACGGATACACAAAAAAGGGACAAGATATCCAATGTCGTAAGGGATCTTTGTAACAGCGGCGTGATAAAAAATGTTGGCTCGCCGAAAAGAGCAAGATACGTTCCGGCAATTCGATAAGGAAGACAACGAAAGGTACGTGAAGGGAGAACAAGAGTAGGAGGCGAAGGTGGGTATGTTGAGCAGAGACATCACCCGGCCGCCGCCGGGTGATGTGTCCTTATCTGCACCGGATCCCGTCCCTTCCAACACGCTCCTCCTTCATTATTCCGTCAACATTCGCACCCTTGCCAATCACCGTTAACAGCACGTTAACGAGACGTTAACGACACGTTAACAATGTGTTAACAACACGTTAACAACACATTCACAACCAACCGCGATACACGTTAAGAAGCACGTATCCTCGCCTTTAAAAGGTGGATTCCCGCATTCTAACGCGCTATTATATAGCAAGAAATCGTTGACAGTACCGTTGGAACATATTCCCGTCCTTCCGTGAAACGGAAAATAACGAACAAGAAAAAAAGGAAACGAAAAGGAATGGAACGGAGAAAACGATTCCTGCGATGAAGGAGATTTTAATAACGTAGACATACTCTCGGGCACGGGGCACTCACAAAACAGATACATCGTGTGCATGGCAGGTCAGAGGTATCTAAGATGGTCAGGAAGACAGACAAAAGCGGCAAGAGAGATATGACCGTAGTATCAGACACGGCAGCGAGTATGGAAACCAGCGAGTTCTTTGATAACGTTGCAACTGTCATCGAACAAGCCCGCGGTTTTGTCGGCAGGACGGCAGATCTGACAATGAGTGTAACATATTTCGAGATAGGGCGCATGATCTTTGAAAGGGAACAAGGCGGTAAAGAGCGAGCAGGTTACGGACAAAAATTGATAAGGGGTCTGTCTGAGTTTCTGACAACAAAATTCAAAAAAGGTTTTTCATTGACAAATCTGAAGAATGCCAGAACATTCTACACAGCATACAGGGGTAGAATAGGTCAGACATTTTCTGACCAATCGTCCAGCGGGCAGAAAAGCCAGAAATTGTCTGGCCAATTGTCGACGGAGCAAGGAATATATATTCAGCAGGTACCCCCGACCGAAGCCCGCGGTCACGAGATCATGAAGCAGGCGGCACAGTTATTCAGGCTCGGATGGTCGCATTATACATTCCTGATGCGGATAGAGAACGAGGACGAACGCCGTTTTTATGAGATAGAGGCGGAACGTGAAGGGTGGACATACCACCATTTGAAGCGACAATATCACAGCAGTCTGTATGAACGGCTCGCTCTGTCGAAGGATAAGAAAGAGGTAATGCGCCTCTCGCGTGAAGGCCAAACGGTGGAAAAGCCGCGAGATATCCTGAAAGACCCGCTCGTGCTGGAGTTCCTCGGAATGGCGGAGGACTCATCATACAGCGAGACCGATCTGGAATCGGCCATAATTTCCAAATTACAAGCGTTCCTGCTTGAATTGGGCAAAGGTTTCTTGTTCGAGGCCCGTCAAAAGCGATTCACCTTTGACGATCAATCTTTCTTTGTCGATCTCGTATTTTACAACCGTTTGCTGCAATGCTACGTTCTGATCGATCTGAAGGGTGAGGAACTGAAACACCAGGACCTCGGTCAGATGCAGATGTATGTCAATTATTTTGACCGTTTCGTCAAAAAGGATTTTGAGAAGCCATCGATAGGGATACTGCTATGCAAAAAGAAAAACAGCAACATAGTCGAATTGACACTGCCGCAGGATGCACAGATATATGCTTCCGAATACAGTCTCTATTTACCGGGCAAGGCAGTATTGCAACACAAACTCGTTGAATGGATAAAGGAGTTCGAGGACGAACGCGGCACAGATAAATGATCGTGGAAGAGGAACAGGGCGGAAAGGCCCGTGCCGAGTACGGGCGCGGATCACTCAAGGAATTATCAAAATATCTAACCAGCCGTTTCGGCAGAGGATTTTCCGAAACGAATCTCGGGAACGCGAGGCAATTCTATCAGACCTATTCTCTGTCAATTCCCCAGTTATTAACCGGTGAATCATGCGGAACACCTGAAAAACAAATTCCCCGGTTATTAACTGGTGAATCTGAAAAGGGTCACTTGACAAAAGGCCAGACATTGCTTGACGTTTTCAAAATAAGCCGGACGCATTATATCGTCCTGATCAGGATCAAGAACGAGGACGAACGCCGTTTCTACGATCGAGACGATAAATAACGATTGGACGGTCGATGAGCTCAAAAGGCAATACAACAGCAGCCTGTACGAACGTTTGGCGCTTTCGCGGGACAAGAAAGAGGTCATGAGACTGGCGAAAGAGGGCCAGATGATCGAAAAGCCGCAGGATATATTGAAGAATCCGCTTGTGCTGGAATTCCTCGGTATGGCGGAGGATCCGGCGTACAGCGAAAATGACCTAGAGTCCGCGATCATATCCAAACTGCAGAATTTCCTACTCGAATTGGGCAACGGATTCCTGTTTGAAGCACGCCAGAAACGATTCACCTTTGAAGAGCAGTCGTTCTTCGTAGATCTCGTATTTTACAACCGTCTGCTGAACTGTTATGTATTGATCGATCTGAAGACCAAGGAATTGAAGCACCAGGACCTCGGACAGATGCTTATGTACACCAACTATTTCGACCGCCATGTGAAAAAAGCGGATGAGAAACCGACCATCGGCTATCTCCTGTGCCGTGAGAAGAATGACAGCATCGTTGAACTTACGCTTCCGGAGAATTCGAA
>Ga0123356_10002908_pt1 | contig 18135 bp, 15 predicted proteins | sample TergutEmb28metaG_2_FD_92546 | JGI IMG/M metagenome (GOLD analysis project Ga0123356, IMG submission 92546) | Embiratermes neotenicus P3 segment gut microbial communities from Petit-Saut dam, French Guiana - Emb289 P3 | ecosystem: Host-associated > Arthropoda: Insects > Digestive system > Gut ...
CCGCGTGAGCAGGTCCGAATCCAGGCTTCCCCAGTTCACCCCGATGCGTACCGGTTTCTCGTAACGGCAGGCGATCTCGATCATCTCGGCGAACTGCGGGTCGCGCTTGCTGCCGCGGCCGACGTTGCCGGGGTTGATGCGGTACTTGGCGAGCGCCGCGGCGCAGTCCGGATGCTCGCGCAGCAGCTTGTGACCGTTGAAATGGAAATCGCCGATCAGCGGCACGTGGACGCCGGCGCGCTCGAGGCGCTCGCGGATGCGCGCCACGGCTGCGGCGGCTTCGCTGGTGTTCACCGTGATGCGCACCAGCTCCGAGCCGGCGCGGGCGAGCGATTGCACCTGGCGAGCTGTGGCTTCAACGTCGGCGGTGTCGGTATTGGTCATCGACTGCACCACGATCGGAGCATCGCCGCCGACGCGGACCTTACCAATGGACACCTGCACGGAACTGCGACGCACGTGGCTCATGTATTAAGCAAGCCTCTGTAGCGCAAGCTGAGAGTGTGCGGATTCTACCGTCGCGGCGCTCAGGCGGCACCGGCCGGAGGTGCTATCATCCCCGCCGCCCGAATCGGTCTGTCCGGAGAGTGTCCGGCGCAAGCCGGAACGCCGAAGGCGCAAATTCCGCCCGGAAACGCTCAGGCACAAGAACGGCAGACGGCGGAACGCGCAGGTTCCGCGGGCTTCTGGAGAGCGGCGGAGATCTCAGCGAATCCGCCCACCGAAGGGGAGCGGCGCGGCAAGGCGCCTGATCTCTCAGGTTACAGGACAGAAGGGCGGCAGGCGCCTCGCCCACGCTTATGGCGATGCGCAGCCTGCCGCCCTTTTCTATTGGCTGAATGGCGCCTACGGCGCTTTCAGCGGAGTGCGTGACTTTTGCCCGCGAGAGGACTCACGTGGGACGACAGACCCCGTTGTTCAGGCTGCACCAGGAGCTCGGCGCCCGGATGGTCGACTTCGGCGGCTGGGACATGCCGGTGCAGTACGGCTCGCAGATCGGCGAGCACCATGCCGTGCGGCGCGCCGCCGGCGTATTCGACGTGTCACACATGGGCGTCGTGGATCTGAAGGGGGCGCGGGTGCGCGCCCTGCTGCAGCAGTTGCTTGCCAACGACGTCGCCAAACTCATGACGCCCGGCAAGGCCCTCTACAGCTGCATGCTGAACGAGCGGGGCGGCGTACTTGACGATCTGATCGCCTACTACCTCGCCGACTCGTGGTATCGCGTGGTGGTGAACGCCGGCACGCGCGCCAAGGACCTCGCCTGGATCCGCGCGCACGCCGCCGGCGCGGGGGTCGAGGTCATCGAGCGCAGCGACCTCGCTATGCTCGCGATTCAGGGCCCGCAGGCGCGCGCCAAGGCGGCGCAGCTGCTCGCCAGGTCGGACGCAGACGCCGCGCTCCGCCTCGACACCTTCGTCGGCCGCGAACTCGGCACGTGGTTCGTGGCGCGCACCGGTTACACCGGCGAGGACGGCTTCGAGATCATGATGCCGGCGGCGGATGCGGTGCCCGCGTGGCGCAGGCTCAACGCCCTCGGCGTCGCCTCCTGCGGCCTCGGCGCGCGTGACACGCTGCGCCTGGAGGCCGGCATGAACCTCTACGGTAACGATATGGACGAGAGTACGCAGCCGTTCGAGTCCGGGCTCGGCTGGACGGTGGCGTTGACGCCGCGCGAGCGCGCCTTCATCGGCCGCGCAGCGCTGGAGGACATCATGCCCGGCGGCTCGCCGCGCGAGCTCGTCGGGCTGCTGCTCGAGGACCGCGGCGTGCTGCGCAGCCATCAGAAGGTGCGGGTCCCGGCCGGGGGCGAAGGTGAGATCACCAGCGGCACCTTCTCGCCGACACTCGAGCGTTCGATCGCCTTCGCGCGTGTCCCTGCCGCCACCAGCGGCGAGGTGCAGGTGGACATCCGCGGCAAACTCCTGAGCGCGCGCGTCGTGAAGCCGCCGTTCGTGCGTGCCGGCAAATCCCTGGTGACCTGACAGCGAAGGACCCGACATGAGCAATGTTCCTGTCGATCTCAAGTACACCAAGTCCCACGAGTGGGTGCGGATGATCGCCGACGGTACCGTGGAGATCGGCATCACCGATCACGCTCAGCACGCCCTCGGCGACCTGGTGTTTGTCGAGGTGCCGGACGCCGGGCGCAGCGTGCAGGCCGGCGAGCCGTGTGCAGTGGTCGAGTCGGTCAAGGCCGCCTCCGACGTATACGCCCCGCTTGCGGGCGAGATCACCGCGGGCAACCCGAAGCTCGCCACCGAGCCCGAGGCCGTCAACGCGCAGCCCTACGGCGAGGGCTGGCTGATGCGAATGAAGCCTGTCGCAGGGGCGCTCGCGGCGGCGGAGCTGCTGTCGGCGGCGGATTACCAGAAGGTGCTGGACGCGGAGGGCGCCTGATGGCGTTCATTCCCCACACCGAGGCCGACGTCGCCGCGATGCTCGCCGCGATCGGTGTCGCGCGGATTGAGGATCTGTTCGACGAGATCCCGCAGGAGCTGCGCGTCAGGTCCCTCGCCGGCGTGCCCGAGGCGCTCAACGAGATGGAGATCGGCCGTCTGATGAGCGAGCGCGCGCGCAGCGACGGCACCGCGCTGTGCTTCATCGGCGCGGGCGCCTACGAGCACCACATCCCGGCCGCGGTGTGGGCCATCACGACACGCGGCGAGTTCTATAGCGCCTACACGCCCTACCAGGCGGAAGCGAGCCAGGGGACGCTGCAGCTCATCTACGAGTTCCAGAGCATGATCGCGCGCCTCACCGGCATGGAGGTGGCCAACGCCTCGATGTACGACGGCGCTTCCGCCACCGCGGAGGCCGCGCTGATGGCGGTGCGCAGCAACCGCAAATCGCAGACGGCGCGCATCCTCGTGCCGACGACTCTGCATCCGCACTATCGCCGGGTCGCGGTGGCCACCGCCGCCAACCAGGGGCTGAAGTTCGAGGAGCTGCCGTACCATGCCGACGACGGCGTCATCTCCGCCGCCGGATTGTCCCGCTACGACGGCCAGGACATCTGCGCGCTCGTCATTCCGCAGCCCAACTTCTTCGGACGCCTCGAGGACGTGGATGCGCTCACCGACTGGGCGCATGCGCGCGGCATCCTGGTGATCGCGGTGGTCAACCCCACCTCGCTCGCGCTGCTGAAGCCCCCGGGAGAATGGGGGGCACGCGGCGCGGACATCGCCGTCGGCGAAGGGCAGCCGCTCGGCGTACCGCTGTCCTCGGGCGGCCCGTACTTCGGTTTCATGACTACGCGCATGGAGCACGTGCGCCAGATGCCCGGCCGCATCGTCGGTCGCACGCGCGATGTCGCGGGGCGCGCGGGTTTCACCCTTACGCTGCAGGCGCGCGAGCAGCACATCCGCCGTGCCAGGGCGACCTCCAACATCTGCACCAACCAGGGGCTGCTGATGACGGCGGCGACCGTCTATCTGTCGCTCATGGGGCCGCAGGGGCTCGCGCGGACCGCCGCCGCATCGCATGCCCGCACGCGCGAGCTGGTCGCAGCACTCACCCGGGTACCAGGCGTGCACCTCAGGTTCGCGCAGCCTTACTTCCACGAGGCGGTGCTGCAGCTCGACCGGCCCGTCGCCCCGGTGCTCAAAGCGCTCGGCGGCCGCGGCATCCTCGGCGGCCTCGACCTCAGCGGTCACTACCCCGAGCTCGGCAACGCGCTGCTGGTGTGCGCCACCGAGACCAAGAGCAGCGCCGATATCGACCGCTACCGCAGCTCGCTCGCCGAGGTGATGCAGGCCGTGCGCGCTGCTTGAGGCCGCGCCGCCGATCGATCCATGAGGTTGTCCGCATGCCCGTCCACGAGAAAGTGATTTTCGAGTACTCGCGTCCCGGACGCGGGGCGAGCGATCAGTGGCCCCGCGACCCGGGGGCGGGAGCTGCCAGCGACCTGCCGCCGCAGCTGCGCCGCGCGCGCCCGCCGGAACTCCCGGAAGTGGGCGAGCTCGAGACGGTGCGCCACTTCACGCGCCTGTCGCAGCTCAACTTCTCCATCGATACGCACTTCTATCCCCTGGGGTCGTGCACGATGAAGTACAACCCCAAGGCCTGTAACCAGTACGCGATGCTGCCGGAGTTCCTGGCGCGCCATCCGCTCGCGCATGAATCGCACGGCCAGGGGTTTCTCGCCTGCATGTACGAGCTGCAGGAGATGCTCAAGGCGGTCTCGGGGATGGAAGGCGTGGCGCTTTCGCCCATGGCCGGCGCCCACGGCGAGTTCGCCGGCGTCGCCATGATCCGCGCCTACCATCGCGCGCGCGGCGACCTGACGCGCAACGAGATCATCGTGCCCGAGGCGGCGCACGGCACCAACCCGGCGACTGCGACCATGTGCGGCTGCGTCGTGCGGGAAGTCCCGGTGGAGCGCGCAGGCGACGTCGACCTCGAGGCGCTGCAGGCAGCGGTCGGTCCCGGCACCGCCGGCATCATGCTCACCAACCCCTCCACCCTCGGGGTGTTCGAGCGCCGAATCGGCGAAGTGGCGCGCATCGTTCACGAGGCCGGCGGGCTCCTGTACTACGACGGCGCCAACCTCAACGCCATTCTCGGCAAGGTGCGGCCGGGGGACATGGGCTTCGACGTCATTCACATGAATCTGCACAAGACCTTTTCCACGCCGCACGGTGGCGGCGGGCCGGGGGCTGGTGCGGTCGGGGTGAGCGCGCGCCTGCTGCCTTTCCTGCCGATCCCCGTGGTCGCCAGGGAGGGCGAGCGCTACCGCTGGCTCACCGAAGCCGACCTGCCGCAGTCGATCGGCCGTCTGTCGGCGTTCATGGGCAACGCCGGCGTGCTGCTGCGTGCCTACATCTATATGCGGTTGCTCGGGCGCGAGGGCATGCGGCGGGTGGGCGAGTACGCGACGCTCAATGCCAACTACCTGCTGAAGCGGCTGCAGGCGGCAGGCTTCGATGCCGCCTACCCGCAGCGTCGCGCGAGCCACGAGTTCATCGTGACGCTCAAGCGCCAGGCACGCGAGCTCAACGTGACGGCCATGGACTTCGCCAAGCGGCTGCTTGACTACGGCTTCCATGCCCCAACCACCTACTTCCCGCTGCTGGTGCCGGAATGTCTGCTCATCGAGCCCACCGAGACCGAAAGCAAGGACGTGCTTGACGCCTTTGCAGCGGCCATGGCCCAGATCCAGAAAGAGGCCGAGCAGGAACCCGGGCGCGTGACGAGCGCCCCGCATACCATGCCAGTGCGCCGCCTCGACGACGTACGGGCGGCCCGGCAGTTGGATCTCACATGGAAGCCGACAGCGCAGCCGTAGATCGCTACAAGAAGCCTCGCGGAGTCACCCGCGTGCTGCGCGCTCTGGGTGCGAGCGTACACGGACTGGTGGGCGCCTTCCGCAGCGAAGCGGCCTTCCGTCAGGAACTCGCGCTGGCGGCCGTCGTCATACCCTTGGGCCTGTGGCTCGGTCACAGCGGCGTGGAGCGCGCGCTGCTGATCGCGCCGATGCTGCTCATACTCATAGTGGAACTTGTCAACAGCGCCATTGAGGCGACGGTCGATCGTATCGGCTTCGAGCGGCACGCCCTCGCGGGCCTCGCCAAGGACATCGGCTCCGCGGCGGTGTTCATGTCGTTCGTGCTGCTGACGACGGTGTGGCTGCTCGTCCTGCTCGGTCGCTAGGAAAGACGTTTGATGCGAACCTTGCGCCTCGCGGGGCTGTGGCTGCTGCTGTCGGGGCTGACCCTGGCAAACGCCGGCCCGGCCGCCGCACCGGCCGGTCCGACCGCGGCCCCTGCGCGTGCGGCTGCCGCCCCCGTGAATACCGGTGCCGCACCCGCGAATGCCGCCGCTGCGCCCGTCAATCCCGCCGCCGCCGTGCCGCAACCCCCTGCGACGGGGCCGGCCGTCACGCCGCCGGTGCCGCCACAGGCGCCGCCCACCGAGGCGCAGGCTTCGCAGGCCGCGCAGCAGGCCGCCGCGGTCGAGGGCAATCCCGATTGGGCCGAGACTCTCGAGCGCATTGCCGGCAGCGTCGTGTCGATCGACGTCGACCAGACGCGCGCGTTCGACACCGAGTGGAACAACACTGCGCAGGCCACCGGTTTCGTGGTCGACGCCGAGCGTGGCCTCATCCTCACCAACCGCCACGTGGTGACCCCGGGACCGGTGACCGCGATGGCAACCTTCCTCAACCGCGAAGAAGTGCAGCTGTATCCGGTGTACCGTGACCCGGTTCACGACTTCGGCCTCTACCGCTACGACCCCAAGAAGCTGCGCTTCATCAGGCCCAAGGCGCTGACGCTGTACCCCGAGGGTGCCCAGGTCGGGCGCGAGATTCGCGTGGTCGGCAATAACGCCGGCGAGCAGCTGTCGATCCTCGCCGGCACGCTCGCCCGGCTCGACCGCGATGCCCCGGAGTACGGTGTTGCCAAGTACAACGACTTCAACACCTTCTACCTGCAGGCCGCCTCCGGCACCTCCGGCGGCTCCTCCGGCTCGCCGGTCATCGACATCCGCGGACGCGTGGTGGCCCTCAACGCCGGCGGCGCGAGCGGTGCGGCCTCGAGCTTCTACCTGCCGCTCGGGCGCGTGCGCCGCGCGCTCAACCTCATCCAGCAGGGCAAGCCGGTCACGCGCGGCACGCTGTACACCGTGTTCAACTACGTCCCCTATGACGAGCTCGAGCGGCTCGGGCTCGATGCCGGCACGGAGGCCGCGGTGCGCAAGGATTTCCCGCGCAATACCGGCATGCTGGTGGTGACCGAGGTCTTGCCGGGATCACCGAGCGAGACGGTCCTGCAGCCGGGGGACATCCTGCTGCGTGTCAACGGCCGTTATATCGGGCAATTCGAACCGCTCGAGGAGATACTCGACGAGTCCGTCGGTGGCCAGGTGGAGGTGGAGCTCGAACGCGGCGGCAAGCTGGTGTCGGCGAAGCTGCCGGTGGGCGATCTGCACGCCATCACTCCGAGCGCGTACGCGGAGTTCGGGGATGCGGTGCTGAATACGCTCTCGTACCAGCAGGCGCGGCACTTCAACCGGCCCGCCCGTGGCGTGTACGTCGCCAATCCCGGTTATGTGTTGGGCGCCGCGGCGATCCCGCGCGGCGCCATCATCACCGAGATCAACGGCAGGAAGACCGACACACTGGCCGATCTCGAGGCGGCCATCGCGCAGCTCGGCGACGGCGATCACGCCACCGTGCGCTACGTCACGCTCGATAATCCCAACAGCAGCGAACTGCACGTCATCCGCATGGACCGGCTGTGGTTCCCGGCGCATCACTGCGATCGCGACGACGCTTCCGGACTCTGGGACTGCAAGGCCCTGCTGTCCGGGCCGCAACCCAAGACCGTGCCGGTGAGCTCCACGGTGTTTCCGCATTACGGCGATGCGCAGATGAACGCGCTGGCGCCGTCGCTGGTCATGGTCACCTTCGACATGCCGTACTCGGTTTCGGGGATCACCGAGCGCAATTATCACGGCACCGGGCTGGTAGTCGATGCCGAGCGCGGCCTGGTGGTCGTCGACCGCAACACGGTACCGGTCGCCGTCGGCAACGTGACGGTGACGTTCGCGGGCACCGTGCAGGTGCCGGGGCGCGTGGTGTACGTCCACCCGCTGCACAACTATGCAGTCGTGGCTTACGATCCGCGCCTCATCGGCAGCACGCCGGTGAAGGCTGCGAAGCTGACACCGCGGGAGCTCAGCGCCGGCGAGCGGGTGTGGGTGGTGGGACTCGGTCCCGACAGCCAGATGCACGCGCGCAGCACGGAGATCGCGAGCATCGAGCCGCTCGAGCTGCCGCTGTCGCGCACCATGCGCTTCCGGGACGGCAACCTTGAGACCGTGCAGCTCGTCAACCCGCCCATGGAATTCGACGGCGTGCTGGCCGACAAGAGCGGTAACGTGCTCGGCACCTGGTCGAGCTTCGCCTTCGAGAACGGCCGGGAGCTCGCGCAGGACACGCGCGGTGTGCCGATCGATGTCGTGGCCGACATGATCGATCGCGTGCGCACGCAGCGTCCGCTGCATTCGCTCGAGGTGGAGCTGGGCGTGGTACCGCTCGCGGCCGCTCAGCAGATCGGCCTGTCAGAGGCCTGGACGCAGCGTCTCGCGCAGCACACACCCACGCGGCGCGAGGCGCTCTCGGTGGTGCGCATGGTCGGCGGCTCGGCTGCGGCCGAGACTCTGCAGCAGGGCGACCTGCTGCTCGCCATCGATGGTGAGGTCGTCACCCGCTTCCGTGAGGTCGAGAAGGCGGTGGCCGACAAGGATCGTGTGAAGGTCACGGTATGGCGCGGCCAGTCCGAGCAGACGATCGACGTCGCCACCGCGGAACTCCCGGGCACCGATGTCGATCGCCTGGTGGAGTGGGCCGGCGCGACCCTGCAGGCCCCGCACCGTGGCATGAGCGTGCAGCGCGGCATTCCTCCGCAGGGCGTGTACGTTGCCTACTTCGCCTACGGATCCCCGGCGACGCGTTACGGCCTGTATCCCGGACGCCGCATCGTGGAAGTCGACGGCGAGCCGACCCCGGACCTCGACACGTTCCTCAAGCTCGTGACCGGCCGGCCTGACCGCTCCTCGGTGCGCCTGAAGACGATCACCTGGAACAACGCGCCCGAGGTGATCACGCTGAAGCTCGACAAGCACTACTGGCCGGCCTACGAGCTCACGCGCTCGAACGAGGGCGCCTGGCAGCGTCGCGCCCTGGAGTAGAGCCCGCCGCGGAAGCCAGACCGATGCTTTGCTACCACACGGGGGCGGGGCCCGCTGCCGGCTTGCTAGAATTCGTCTCAAGCATGGTTCGAATTGTCAGAGCCACCCAGGTCGAGATCGAGACCGCCGTACAGGCCCTGCGCGACGGCGAGCTCGTGGCGTTTCCGACCGAGACCGTGTATGGGCTCGGCGCCAACGCCCAGAACCCGGCCGCGGTTCGGCGCATCTTCGAGGCCAAGGGACGGCCGCCACATCATCCGGTGATCGTGCACCTCGACAGCCCGCGCTTCCTGCATCGCTGGGTGCGCGAGGTGCCCGAGAGCGCCAGCCGTCTCGCCGAAGCTTTCTGGCCGGGTCCCCTCACCATGGTGATGCCGCGCGGCGCGCAGGTGCATGATGCGATCACCGGCGGCCAGGACACCATTGCAATCCGGGTGCCGGCGCACCCCATGGCCCAGCAGCTGCTGACCGCTTTCGGAGGGGGCATCGCGGCGCCTTCCGCCAACCGCTACGGCCGGCTCTCGCCGACGCGTGCCGAGCACGTGCGCGAGGAGTTCGGCGACACCGTACGCGTAGTCCTCGACGGCGGGGAGTGCCAGATCGGCCTCGAGTCGACGATCGTGTCCTTCGAACAGGGCGACGTGCGGCTGCTGCGCCCGGGAAGCGTCACCGCGGCGCAGATCCGCGGCGTCGTGGGCAGGGAGCTGCTGCCCGGCGCGAATGTCGACTCCCCACGCGTACCGGGCAGCCCGCCGACGCACTACGCGCCGCTCACCCCGATGACCATCGTGCCGGCGGGTGAGATCGATGCGCACTCCGATGCGGCCTCCGCCGGCGGGCGGCGGGTCGCCGTGCTCGCGCAGCGGCTGCCGCTGCGCGCCCACAAGTACGTCACCTGGATCAATGCCGGGCGGCGGCCCGAGAGCTATGGCCGCGATCTTTACACCAACCTGCGCACGCTGGACAAGGCGGGCTGTCAGCGCATTCTCGTGCAAGCCGTGCCCGACGCCGAGGGGTGGGAGGCGATCCGCGACCGCCTGCTGCGCGCGGCTACCAGCGTGGCGGAGAGCGACGATGGCTCGGGCACGCAGGCCGTGCTGCCCTAGACTGTGCCGGTGCGCCGCCCGCGATTCATCGACCCGTTCCAGCCTGCCGAAGTCCGCCGCCTCGTCAGAGAGTTCGGCTCGCCGCTGGTGATCCTCGACTGCGAACGGGTGCGTGTGCAGTTCCGCAAGCTAAGGAAGGCGCTGCCGCGGGTGGATCTGCACTACGCGTTGAAGCCCATGCCCCACCCGGCGGTTGTGGAGACGGTCATCGCGGAAGGGGGCTATCTCGATCTGGCGACCACGGGGGAGGTGCAGCTCGTGCAGCGGCTGGGCGTGCCGCCCGAACGTTGCATTCACACCCATCCGATCAAGCGCCCCGAGGACATCGCCAACGCGCTCGCCTTCGGGGTGCGCACCTTCGTCGCCGACAATCCCGATGAGGTGCGCAAATTTGCCCGCCTCACCGACCAGGTCGATCTGCTGCTGCGTCTCTCCTTCCGCAGTCCCGGGGCGGTGGTCGACCTGTCGCGCAAGTTCGGCTGCGACCCGGAAGACCTGCTGTCGCTCGCGCGGCTGGCAGCCGAGCTCGGCATCGTGCTGCGCGGGCTGTCGTTTCACGTCGGCTCGCAGACCCGCGACGCCACCAAGCAGGTCGAGGCGCTGCAGTCGTGTGTGAAGCTGATGGCGGCCGCGCGCCGCGAGCGGTTGGGCGTCTTCGACACGCTCGACATCGGTGGCGGCTTTCCCATCGATTACGCGCAGCCGGTGCAGGACATCAGCCGCTTCTGCGCGCCGCTGCGCGCCGTCATCGCACACCTCCCGCGGCGCGTGCGCGTGATCGCCGAACCCGGTCGCTACATCGTCGGTCCGTGCGCCATCGGCGTCGCCTCGGTGATGGGGCGCGCGAAGCGCGAGGGACACTGGTGGTACTACCTCGACGACGGGCTGTACGGCTCCTACAGCGGACAGCTGTTCGATCATGCGCGCTACCCGGTCGAACCGCTGCGCGACAGCGACGAGCGCCTGCCGTCGGTGCTCGCCGGCCCCACCTGCGACAGCATCGACGTGATCGCGGAGAACCTGATGCTGCCGGAGCTGAAGGTGGGCGACCTCGTCGTGGGCCGCGCCATGGGCGCCTATACCTGGGCGAGCGCCACCGAATTCAATTTCTTTCCCAAAGCCACGGTCGTGGCCGTCAACCGCACACCCGGCGACAGAGGCGGTGTGACATGAGGCCGGTTTTGTCGGCGACGCTGCTGCTGGTGGGTTCCAACGTCTTCATGACCTTCGCCTGGTATGCGCACCTCAGGAACCTCATCACGAGGCCGTGGTACGTGGCGGCGGTGGCGAGCTGGGGTATCGCGTTCTTCGAGTACCTGCTGCAGGTGCCCGGCAACCGCATTGGTTACACGCAGCTCACGCTCCCGCAGCTGAAAATCCTGCAGGAAGTGATCACGCTCACGGTGTTCGTGCCGTTCGCGGTGCTGTACATGCGCAAGTCGCTGACGCTCGACTACCTGTGGGCGGGACTGTGTATCCTCGGCGCGGTGTACTTCGTGTTTCGCTCGCCGGGCACCTCATGAAGAGCGAAGCTCCGGCGGAGCCGCAGACCGCTATTCACTCCCAGGTGATCGCCGCCCGCGAGGGGCGTGACCCGCGCGTGATCGCGCGGCTGTTCTCCGGATGGGCCGTATTCGGTGAGCGCCAGTTCGTGCGCGGCTACGCGCTGCTGCTGCCGGATCCGGTGGTGCCGAACCTCAACGCCTTGGGTGCCCGCGAGCGCATCGCCTTCCTGTCGGACATGTCGCGCCTCGGCGATGCGCTGCTCAAGGTCACCGGCGCCGCCCGCATCAACTACGCCATCTTCGGCAATCAGGAGCCTGCGCTGCACGCGCACGTGATCCCGCGCTATCCGGACGAGCCGGAGCCACTGCGCAGCGCGCAGCCGTGGGCCTACGACTGGTCGGCCGCCCCGCCGTTCGACCGCACCTCCTGCCAGGAACTCGCGGCGACCCTGTTGCGCGAGCTGTCCCGTATGGGCGTGACCAAGCCGATGCGTTTCGATCCCGGCGTCAACGCCGGGGGCTGAGCAGTGCGCCGGTCGCGCGGGCCCGCGGGTGTCCGCGGGCCCATGCGTGTCACTGTTTGGACGACTGCGCAGGAGCTGCCGGGGCAGGCGCCGCCGCCGGAGGCGCCGCTTTGACGCCCAGCAGCTCGACATCGAAAATCAGCATCGAGCCGGGAGGGATGGAGGGCGGCGAGCGAAGGTCATAGGCGAGCTGCGGCGGAATGTACAACACGTACTTCGCGCCCGGCTTCATGAGCTGCAGTGCTTCGGTCCAGCCGGGGATCACGCGGCCCACCTGGAAGGTCGCCGGCTGCCCGCGCTTGTAGCTGCTGTCGAACTCGGTCCCGTCGAGCAGCTTGCCACGGTAGTTGACGGAGACCTCGTCGCTCGCCTTGGGCGACTCGCCGCTGCCGGCGGCCAGTACCTTGTACTGCAGTCCGCTCTTGGTGGTGACGACGTCCGGCTTCTGGGCGTTCTCGGCGAGAAACTTCGCCGCCGCCTGGTGGTTGGCGGTGGCTGCCGCCTGGTGGGCGTTCACTATGAGGTCGTTGAGGTTCTTGCGATCCGCTTCGCTCAGCTTGGCCTTGCCTGCCAATGCGTCGCGCAGGCCTTGCGCCACCCGTTCGGTGCTGATGGCTTCGGCACCGACACCGGCCTCGCGCATCTGTGTTCCCATCATGACGCCGACACTGTAGCTGACGGCACTCTTGTCGTCGGGCGCCTTGCTGGCGGCGGCCGACTTCGCCGGGCCCTTCTTGGCCGCGGTCGCGCCGGCGGCGGGGGCGGGTGAGGTCGGGGAGGTTTGCGCCTGCGCGAGCAGGCAGCCGGCGAGCAGCGCGGCGGCGGCATTGACGAGAGCCAAGGTTCGGCCGCGGCGCGGCGCTGGCGATGTCATGGGCTTCCTTCGAAAGGCATGCGGGCCGTGCACGGCACGGCTTGGAACCGCAGGGCTGCGCAGTTTGCTTGATTGGCGCAGGCGATGCTACCGGTCCCATCCGGTAACCCGTCACATTCTTAACGGACGCTTAATGGACGGTCCGCGTCCTTATGGACGGTGCGCGTCGCCCGTCGGTCACACGTCCTGGTCCGGCGGCCGGTCGGCGCTCGACAGGACGACGAGTTCCTCGTCGGTGAGCTGGCGCTGAGACAGGGAATCTCTCGCGCGGTACCACTGCGTCGCGCCGACGTAGATCCGCGACGGCGCCGCCTGTCCCAGAACTCCCGCATCGGACATGACCCGCACGGCAATGCCCTCGGCGCGCAGCACTTCCGCCAGCGACTGCGCGGAGGGCAGGTCCGGGAGCGTCGTGAGCAGGCGCCATTCTGGTCCGGCCATGGTGCCGGTACAGTGCCAGTTGGGCGATGTTTCTACAATCTCCAGTCACCAGGATTCCACGGAGCTTTCGCAAGCGTGCTCGACATCCGGCAACTCAGCCGCAGTTTCCGCGAGGGCGGCCGGGTGCACCGCGTGCTCGACGCACTCGATGCGCAGGTGCGCTCCGGCGAGCGCGTGGCAATCATGGGGCGCAGCGGCTCCGGGAAATCGACGCTCCTCAATCTCATCAGCGGCATCGACAGCGCCGACAGCGGCGCGGTGCACATCGACGGCCTGGAGGTGACGGCGCTCACCGAGCCGGCGCGCACGCTGTTTCGCCGCGCGCACATCGGCTTCGTCTACCAGTTCTTCAACCTGATTCCGACGCTCGACGTGGCGGAGAACGTGGCCCTGGTGCTCGAGCTCAATGGCGTGCGCGGCCAGGCGGCGCACGCGCGCAGTCTCGCGGCGCTCGCCAGCGTCGGGCTGCGCGAGCGCGCCCACAGCGCCGTCGATGCGCTCTCCGGCGGCGAGCAGCAGCGGGTGGCGATCGCCCGCGCACTGGTGCACGCCCCGAAGCTGCTGCTGGCGGATGAGCCCACCGGCAATCTCGATGACGAGACCGCCCGCGAAATACTGCCAGTGTTGCTGGCGCTCACGCGCGCGCGCGGGACCACGCTGGTGATGGTTACGCACGACGAGGGGCTGGCGGCGAGCGCCGATCGGGTGCTCGAGCTGCGCGAGGGGCGCCTGCACGAGCGGCGCGGGCCGCATGCGGCGGTCTCCGGATGACGGCCCTGCGCGCGGCGAGCCTGCGGCATCTGCTGCGCCATCCGGCGCAACTGACGCTGGCGCTCGCCGGGCTCACCCTCGGCGTGGGTACGATCGTCGCGGTCGATGTGGCCACGGCGAGCGCGCGCCGTGCGTTCGAGCTGTCCCTTGAGGCAGTGAACGGCGCCGCCACGCATCAGATCGTGGGCGGTCCGCACGGGATCGACGAGCAGCTGTACGTGCGGCTGCGCACGCAGCCGCTCGCCCCTGGAGAGGAACGGGCACGGCTTGCGCCGGTGGTCGCCGGCTACGTCACCGTGGGCGAGCAGGTGTGGCAGCTGATCGGCCTCGACCCGTTCGCGAGCGCGCAGCTGGAGGCTGGCGGCGGCAGTGAGCGCCAGGCGCCTGCGCTGCACGAGGCGGGCGAGGCACGCCGGTGGTTCCTGCCAGGCGCGGTGGCGATGAGCGCGGCCGGCGCACGCGCGCTCGGCATCGGCGCCGACGGCCGCTTCGAGCTTGCGATCGGCGGCGTGCGCCACCCGGCGATCCTGATCACGCGCATGGCGGACGCGGGCCCCGGCTTCGATGTGCTGATTCTCACCGACATCGCGCAGGCGCAGGAGTGGCTCGGCACGGGCGGCCGGCTGACGCGCATCGACGTGCGCGTGCCCGCGGGTGCGCCGGGCGCGGCGCTGCTCGCGCGGCTGCGCGCCGAGCTGCCGGCGGGGGTGGAGCTGCACAGCACGCGCGCGCAGGCGCGCGAGACCTTCGCCATGACGGACGCGTTCACGACCAACCTCAAGGCGATGAGCCTGCTGGCACTCCTGGTCGGGACGCTCCTCATCTACGGGGCGGTGAGCTTCGCGGTGCTGCAGCGGCGCTGCATCATCGGCGTGCTGCGCGCGCTCGGTGCGACACGCGGCGAGGTGCTCGCGATGGTGGTCGGCGAGGCGGCGGTGCTCGGCATCGCCGGCGCCGCCTGCGGAGTCGTGCTCGGGCTGGTCATCGGCCGCGGCCTGGTGGGACTCGTTGCGCGGACCATCAACGATCTGTATTTCGTGGTCGCGGTGAACGAGGTGAGCGTACCGCCGGGTGTGCTCGTGAAGGCGCTCGCCGCCGGGCTCGGCACCGCGCTCGCGGCGGCACTGCTGCCCGCGCTCGAGGTCGTCACCGGCCCCCCGCAGCTCGGGCTGGCGCGCTCGGTGCTCGAGCGGCGCGCGGTCAGTCTCGCCGGGCGCCTGAGTGTGGTGAGCCTGCTACTGGCCGTCGGTGCGGCTCTCGCGGTGGCCACTTCCAGCCGCAGCCTCCTGGCGGGATTCGCGGCGCTGTTCATGCTGCTGCTGAGTGTCGCGGCGGTCACACCGGTGATGCTGCGCGCTCTGGCCGCAGCCGGAGCACGACTCGGGGCGCGGTTCAGTCCGGTGGCGCGGCTCGCCTGCGCGGACGTCGCCGCCTCTCTCAGCCGCACCGGTGTCGCCATCGCCGCGCTCGGCATGGCGCTCACCGCCATGATCGGCGTGGCCGTCATGGTGGAGAGCTTCCGGGAGTCGCTGCGTGAATGGCTGATCCAGACCATGCGCGCCGACGTCTACGTGAGCGCTCCCGGAGTGACGGGGAGTCTGGAGCGCCGGCTCGACCCGCAGGTCATCCGCGCGCTGCTCGCGGTGCCGGGCGTACGCGCGCACAGCGAGGGCCGGCGGATCACCGTGGCCTCACCCAGCGGCCCGCTCGACCTCAACGCCGTGAGCCTCGTGCCCGCGAGTTACGCCGGTTTCCGCTTCACACGCGGGGATCCGGTGACCGCCTGGCCGCAGTTCGCGCGCGGCGCCATTCTGGTCTCCGAGCCTCTCGCGTGGCGCCTGTCGCTCGCACCGCTTGACAGTCTTACTCTGACGACCGCAGCGGGTCCGCGGGCGTTCACCGTGGTCGGCGTATACCGCGAGTACGGCAACGATCGCGGCGAGGTGCTGATGGATCTGACGCAGTATCGTCGCTGGTGGCACGACGACGGCGTCGCCGCGCTCGGGCTGTATCTGGCTCCCGGCGTTTCCGCTGCGCAGGCGGTTGGCGAGCTGCGCGCCGCTGCGCACAGCCGGCAGGCGCTCTTCATCCGCTCCAACGCCGATATCCGCGCCCTGTCGATGAGCATCTTCGAGCGCACCTTTGTGATCACGCGGGTGCTGTACTGGCTCGCCGCCGGCGTAGCGGCGGTAGGCCTGGTGAGCGCACTGCTTGCGTGGGAGCTCGAGCGCGCGCGTGAGCTCGCACTGCTGCGCACGCTGGGACTGACGCCGGGCGGCACGGCGCTGCTGGTTCTTGCGCAAACCGCGTTCATGGGTCTCGCGGCGCTCGCGGCGGCGGTTCCGGCGGGTGTGCTCACCGCGTGGGTGCTCACCGATGTCATCAACCGCCGCGCGTTCGGCTGGCAGATCGACCTGCATCTGAGGGCCGCGCAGTTCAGCAACGCGCTGTGGCTGGCGCTCGCGGCGGCCATTGCAGCGGGACTGTATCCGGCCTGGCGCAGCGGCCGCACGGCGCTTGCCGGCGGCCTGCGGGCGGAGTAATGCGCGGCAGGCGTGTGTGGGCCGCTAAGCTCGCGGGGATCGCGGGCGCATGGCTCGGCGCGAGTGTCGCTGCACCACCACCTGGCCCGGACGTGTTGCCTGGGCCGGCGCCCGAGGCGGGGTTCGCGCAGGCGCTCGAGGTGCGGACATTCGTCTTTCCGCGCGACCACGGACCGCATCCCGAGTACCGGCAGGAGTGGTGGTACGTCACGGGCAATCTCGACAGCACCAGCGGTGAGCGCTTCGGTTTCGAGCTGACTTTTTTCCGCTTCGCGCTGCAGCCGCCTGCTGCAGCGCCGGACGCCGCGCCCGCCGCCGCTGCGGCCGGAGCGCCGCTGCCGGGCGCTTCCGCGTGGCGCACCCACCAGATCTACATGGCGCATTTCGCCATCACGGACGCCGCGCGCCAACACTTTCAGTTCACCAAGAAGCTCTCGCGCGAGGCGCTTGGCCTTGCCGGAGCGAGGACGGCCCCGCTGCGCGTGTGGATCGACGACTGGTCGCTCGGTGCGGCCGATGCCGCCGCGACCGCAGGACAGGCGGCGCCCTGGACCCTCAAAGCCGCTGAGCCCGGTTATGCGGTCGAGCTCACGCTCGCGCCAGAAAGGGCGCCAGTGCTGAATGGTGAAGATGGGCTGTCTCGCAAATCAGACACACGCGCGGACGCGAGCTATTACTACTCTATGCCGCGCCTCTCCGTGCGTGGGCGTCTGCTGCGCGGGGGCGAGGCCCTCGACGTGTCAGGACTCGCCTGGCTCGACCGTGAGTGGGGCAGTGGCGGACTCGGGGCCAACGAGGCCGGGTGGGACTGGTTCGCTCTGCAGCTGAGCGATGGCAGCTCGCTCATGTTCTACGCGCTGCGCGACAAGAGCGGTGGACGGGACGTCCACAGTGCCGGCACCTGGATACCTGCCGGAGAGGCCGCACGGGGACTCGTCAGCGCCGATGTGGACATAGACGTCGGGGCACAGTGGCGCAACTCTGCCGGAGAACGCTATCCGGCCCGCTGGCACATCCACGTTCCGAAGCTGGCACTGGAGCTCGACGTGCGACCAGTCCTCGCCGATCAGGAGCTGAAGACACGTCCGCGCTACTGGGAGGGCGCCGTGGATGTCAGGGGTGAGCGGGAGGGAGAGCGTGTCGGCGGGCGTGGCTACGTTGAGTTGGTTGGCTACGCACGCTGAGCTGGCGGCCTGCGCGAACGCTGGCGGGGCCGTTGACTCCGGGTAACTACAGGTCGTTAAATCACACGACGTTGTGAAATAACCACGTGTAGATAAGCGTGGCCTGGATCGTGGCGCAGAGGTTGAGTTGTCTCGACACCACGCGCGCAAGACGTATAATCGTCGCGTTGCCTGCACCGGGCAACCGCGGGGAAGTCGGGCGCCGCGGCGTATCGTCAGCGGCGGTCATGGAGGGGACCATCATGACGAGCAAACGTCTCATTCTTTTGAGTGTCGTGGCAGCGTGCGCTCTGCCCATCGCGGGCCAGGCGCAGACGACAACGCTTTTCGCCGAGAATTTCGACAGTCTTACGCCGGCGAACAACGTGAGTGAGGCCGGACTCTTTCACACCATCCCCGGCCTGACACGGGCGCCGACCCTGGTGAGCATCGTCACGGGTTCCAACCTGTGCTTTCCGTTCGCCACAGACAATTGCTTGGACCTGAACAGCAC
>Ga0123356_10002909_pt1 | contig 18133 bp, 14 predicted proteins | sample TergutEmb28metaG_2_FD_92546 | JGI IMG/M metagenome (GOLD analysis project Ga0123356, IMG submission 92546) | Embiratermes neotenicus P3 segment gut microbial communities from Petit-Saut dam, French Guiana - Emb289 P3 | ecosystem: Host-associated > Arthropoda: Insects > Digestive system > Gut ...
CTGTCCCTGAGTTTGTTTCCAGGGTAAGTGGCATGAAGCCTCTGCTCTTCGGTTCTTATGGTTAGATTTTTTATCTTGAGGCATCAACCCTTTAGGGTTAGGTTTTTACGTGAGGCACTACGGACGCTGAATACAAAAAAAACTATACCTTTTTGCAGGGGAAGAAGCCCGCAAACAAGCCGGAACTGTACCTTTTTGCAGGATACCAAAGCTGAGTAAAAAGATACACTGTCATTATATCAATAAAAGCAAACAGGAGTTAGAAAATGGCAAAGTACATGATTTATACAGGCGGTAAAGTTTATTACCAGGAAGGAAGCAGTTATTCAGATGCTTATGCAAAAGCTGTAGCTCAATCAAATATTGATAATTCATTTGATATAGCAACAGGCCAAAATTCCACAGGTTTGGGAATGGCTGCTGCGAATATTGCAATAGATGCGGTTGGAAATGCGGTTAGTAAAAATATTGACAAAGCAATGGATTTTACATATCAGGGAGATGCGCTGTTTCATGACGGCGATCTTGACGGCGCTTTAAAATTGTATGATAAAGCTATCGAAACAAGTCTTATGGCAGCCGGAAAGGCGCTCGCCAGAAAGGGGTACATATATTTCAAACAAGGGGATAACAAAGCTCTTGAATGTTACAACAAGGCGATAAAATCACGCGCTGTTACCAAGCAATTTACCCACATCTACCGAAGCGAATTGTACGCATCAATTGGCGATACGGATAAAGCATTTTTAGACTGTTGCGATGCTGTAAATGGTGATTATAGCGCGACATATTCCAGATATGTAATAAGAGATAATGCTTCAGTCGAAGTAAGCCTGGACGAATTTGTCAGTGAATACGGCATGGATATAAGCGGTTTTGAAAAGCGTTGTTTTACCTTGTTCAAGGCAGCGGCTGAGAATGGCAATAGAAGAGCCTACGCAGGTTTGGCTGAATGTTATGATCAGGGCTACGGCGTTGAGAAAGACGAACAAGAAGCGATGAAATGGTTTGAGAAAGCCGAAAAAGCAGGTTATATAAACGGAATGCACAAGATGAAAAAATCACCGTTTAAAATTATTTTCTTCTATAAATTATACGAAAAAACTCATATAGTTGCCGCCATTCTTTTGGCGCTTATATTAGGTATTCCAACATTTGGTATCGGCCTTATCCCCGGATTTATAGTCGGCTGGAAGTTCGGCAGGAAGATAAGAAGAAAACTTCTTCCATGTAGTTCTATGTAGGTATACAAATATATATTAAGGTGTCGCCGGTTGTGCCCGTTCCTTATGCTCTGTCCATGTTCCGTCGTTTTGCAGGGTTCGGGTAGTACCTATATGCATTTCCAAAGTTCCATCATATTCAATATTCTCAGTACGGAATAGTATTAATTCGCCGTTTTCCCATTTATAATCACTGGTTTTGGAAGTATTATGTTCTAAAGCAGTACTAAAGAACTGTTTTGTTTGCCTTAATGTTTGTGTTTCACTGTCAACCTCAATTTTGCCGTCTCCTGATAACTCATTTTGAAGAGAATAACTTTTTGTTTGCCCGTCGTACAGGTAAATATAATCATTTGTGCTTACCCATAGGCCGACATAATGTATGAAGTTGATATCCATAAATCCGTCAAAATTATAATCATCAGCAAAAATATTATAGCCGCCCGCTTCATCCATTTCTAATCCGTTAAAATGAAATGTATGCGTTATGCCATCATAAACAAAAACCAGCTTGTCTATGCTGTCTGTCCATTCATTTATTGCGGTACGAAAAACAGTAACAGGAATTGTTTCATTGTTGAATTCTACGTTATAGCTATGTTCTCCGGTGAATAATGTTTCTTCTGTTGCGAAGGTCAGTTGATTGCCGTCCGCTTCAAAATCAGCTGACGGGGTTTGTGCCTGGAATTCATTTTCTCTGTAGTATATAGAATTTTCTGAAGGAATTTTACTATAATCTAAAGTGCCGGATTTTGGAGTACAGGCTGCGGCAATTATTGCTATTACCAGTAATAACACAAATATTTTTTTGTTCATATTAATCTCCTTTTTAATGAAATCTATTATATACCATTATTAATATTTTATCAATTAATTTCTTGTTTGTATTAATGTAAAATAGGCTGAAGTATATTTTGGGCCGTATTGCGTCTAACAAGCAAAATATGAAGTGCTGTCTGGAATAAAAAAATATATAACACTTAACGAAAAACCCCTGGCTTTTAAGCATGAAAAGGCATTGAGAAAATTTAAAAGGTAATGTATAATAAAAAATATTAATTATTTAAAAATGGAGATTAAGAAAAGCATGTATACAGCAAAGTATTTTATTGCAATTACTACAGTTCTGTTTTTTCTGATTACAGCTTGTACGCGATGCAATGCTGATGATTTAAATAATACCGGAAATGGCTGGCGGACTATTAATGCGCAGGAAGCGCACAGGATGATGAATGAATTGGATAGTTATATTCTGCTGGATGTTCGTACTATACAGGAGTTTGCGGAAATAAGAATCGATGGGGCCGTTCTTATTCCTGATTATGAATTAAAACAAAGAGCCGAAGCTGAATTACCGGATAAAAAAGCTGTTATATTGATTTACTGCAGGAGCGGCCGCAGGAGTGCATCATCGGCAGCTGTTTTGGCGGAATTGGGTTATTCAAATGTTAATGACTTTGGCGGAATTATTAACTGGCCGTACGAAACGGTAAATTAATAATTTTTCAGAAAAATAATTTATTAAGGATGCTAAAATGAATAAAGAAGAAATTTTACTGCACATTATGGACGGCGATGTTGATATACCGAAGCTGAAGACATCGCTTTCAGGTATGAACACTGTAGATATTGCAGAAATTCTGGAATATCTGGAAAAAGATAAATTTGTCCAGATGTTCAGCGTTTTACCCAAGGCAATAGCATCTGATGTTTTTGCAAATATGGACAGCGGACATCAGCAATCCATCATCGAGGCTTTTTCCGATGCGGAAATAAGTGAAATCGTTAATACGTTATTCGTAGACGACGCTGTTGATTTTATCGAAGAGATGCCTGCCGCCGTAGTTAAACGTGTTTTGCAAAATGTCCAGACAGAAAAAAGAAAAGTTATAAACCAGTTTTTGCAATACCCTGATGATTCAGCCGGCAGTATTATGACTGCCGAATATATCAATTTAAGCGAAGATATGTCAGTGCAGGAAGCCTTTGAAGCCATCCGCAGAACAGGCTCTGACAAAGAAACAATTAATACCTGTTATGTGATAAGTAATGACAGAATGCTCGCAGGTGAAGTTACAGCAAGAACGCTCATGCTCTCCGATCCTGCGGAAAAAATTAATAATGTAATGAACGCAGCTCCCGTTTTCGCTCAGACAACAGACGACAGGGAAATTGTTGCCGGTCAATTCAAAAAATATGATCTTTTGGCAATGCCTGTGGTAGATAAAGAACAGCGGCTTGTCGGTATTATCACTGTTGATGACATTATGGATGTCATTGTAGCGGAAGATACGGAAGATATTGAAAAAATGGGCGCTTTGAAACCTTCAGATGATCCTTATATGAAAACAGGCATTTTTAGTTTGGCTAAAAACCGTTTTCTCTGGCTTCTGGTGTTAATGTTATCGGCAACAATAACAGCAGCAATTATAGAAGGTTATGAAGAAAGCCTTGCGCTTATGCCTATTCTTGTAGCTTTTATTCCAATGCTTATGGATACCGGCGGAAATTCAGGATGCCAGTCATCAACTCTTATTATCCGCGGCATGGCGTTAGGTGATATACGATTAAGAGATTTTCTCCGTGTGTTCTGGAAGGAAATTCGTGTTGCGCTGCTTTGCGGCACTGCATTGGCGGCGGTCAATTTTGGGCGGATTTACATTATGAACGGCAGAAATGTATTATTATCAGTTACTGTTTCTCTTGCTCTTGTCTGTACTGTTCTTGTCGCAAAATCTGTTGGCGCTCTTCTGCCTATGCTTGCAAAGCGCATCGGAATTGATCCTGCAATGATGGCAGCTCCTGTTATAACTACAATAGCGGATGCCGCTTCGCTGATTATGTATTTTTCGTTTGCAAAGTTAATTCTGGGGTTGTAAAATTCCAAAAAACATGTAAAATAGAGTTATAAAAGTGTGTTTAAACTTCTGATAGCTTCTCCTGCCGCAATTATTTATTCTATATGGACAAGGAGGATATTATGTCAAAAAAAGTAGTCAAAGAAAAAGTAAAATCACAAAAAAAAGAAAGAGCGGAAAAAAGAGCAAAGCAAAGGAAGCTAATCATAGCTGGTATTTGCGTTTCAATAGCTGTCATTTCGGGTTTGTTAATATTCATAATATACAATGTTAATCAAAATAAGGTTACAGAAATATACAGTTACCATGGCCAGACAATTCAATTATTGGATGATGGAAAATTTACTGCAGTATTAGCGCATAATGTACGAAAAAGCGGAACGTATACAAAAACAAATGAGAATGACAGAATTATTGTTACATTCAATAACGACGGCAGGACTGAGACCGGATGGATCGTTAACGATTCTCTGCATATACCAAGAGAGTGGGATGACGGACATGGTCATGGGAATGTATTTCCAAAGATAAAATAATTTAAGTACATCTTTAGCGCTTTTAAAATAAATAATTATAAGGAGAAAGATCATGGCTAGTTTAAAAGGCACAAAGACAGAAAAAAATTTAATGGAAGCATTTGCCGGCGAAAGCCAGGCGCGCAATAAGTACACTTATTTTGCTTCCAAAGCGAAGAAAGACGGCTATGAACAAATCGCAGCTATCTTTGAAGAAACTGCAGGTAATGAAAGAGAACACGCAAAAATATGGTTTAAACTGTTATGCGGCGGCGAAGTTCCTTCTACAGCAGAAAACCTCAAAGCTGCCGCAGCAGGTGAAAACGGCGAGTGGACAGAAATGTACAAGCGCATGGCAGCGGAAGCGAAAGAGGAAGGATTTAACGATATTGCTTTCCTTTTTGAAGCGGTAGGAAAAATTGAAAAGGAACATGAAGAGCGTTATCTTAAACTGCTTGCAAATATAGAGACAGGCGCTGTCTTTGCCAAAAAAGAAAAATCCGTTTGGATTTGCCGTAATTGCGGTTTCATTTTTGACGGAGAAAAAGCGCCGGTAAAATGTCCTGTTTGCGCTCATCCGCAAAGTTACTTTGAATTAAAAGCTGTAAATTTCTAACTTTATGCTCCTGTTCCAGGACGGTTTGTTTTGGAACAGGATTTTTTTTATTTGGAGATTATTTTTATGGATATAACAACTTTATTTAAACTTTCTTCCGGGCTTTATATTATTGGTACAAAGGATGATGAAAAAAACGCCGGCTGTGTTGTAAACACGGTGGTGCAAACAACAGCGCAGCCTGTAACATTGTCGGTTTGTATTCATAAAGATAATTTTACAAATGCCTGTATTAAAAAGACAGGGGAGTTTGCTGTTTCCATTATTTCTGAAAACATTAAAGAAAATATAATAGGCGCTTTTGGATTTTCAAGCAGCCGTGATAAAGACAAGTTTTCTGATGTGTCTTATGGATTTACGCCTTCCGGTATGCCGTATTTAAAAGAAGGTGTTACCGGCTTTATCCAATGCAAGGTACTTAATTTTATTGATAACTTTACGCATACGATTTTCATTTCAGAAGTGAAGGAAGCTGAGAATATATCGAAGGAAAACCCTATGACCTATGAATATTATCACAGGGTCATTAAAGGAAAAACGCCGAAAAATGCATCCGCTTATATAGAAGAAACACAAAAAACCGGCGGCTCATATAAATGCAGTATATGCGGTTATGAATTTTCCGGAAGCAAAGAAGAATTTGAAAAACTGCCGGATGACTATAAATGCCCAATTTGCACAGTAGCAAAGAGTTTGTTTAAACCAATTTAAATGTAACATAAATCAATGGAAGAACCTTATGAGAATTAGAATTACATATTTAGCAACAATTATTATAGCTTTTCTATTTCTGATTATTGGAAGCAAGATAGCATCAATTGGAATGATCAATTTTCAAAATCCGTCACAAGAAATTGTCAGAGCGAAAGTTGAGAGAATTGTAGATCGTATAGAAAATAATTTTGATTTTCTTGATGATTTTGATGATGATTATAATGACATACCGCTGATGATGCAGGGAAGCAAAACTATTTTTGAAGCGAAGATCTTAAATGGAAGACGAAAAGGCGAAATTGTAACAGCGTCTCAAAGATTTATAAATATGCTGCCAAGTAATGACAGGGATATTTCCAGAAATGCTTCCGTTCTTTTAACTTATTCAAATAACGAATGGCATTTTAACGGTTTTTACCGGATTAACGGCCTTGTGTGGCTTGGTGTTTTATTTGTTTTATGCGTCTTAATTCTGGGAAGAAGGAAAGGGGTTAATACAATTTTATCTCTTGGTTTAACCTGCGCCGCTATTTTTACGGTTTTTATTCCTGCCATTCTATCAGAAAAAAATATTTATTTAATGGCAATTCTTGTTTGTGTATATACAACTGTAGTTACGCTTTTAATTGTGATTGGGTTTAATAAAAAATCACTTGCTTCTGTAGCAGGCTGCGTAAGCGGTATTTTGGTTGCAGGTATTATTGCGCTTGTTATGGACAGAGTTTTAAATTTATCAGGAATTGTAGATGAACACTCACGCTATTTAATTAATATGCCGGGCGGTATTAAGCTTAACTTAAGAGCTTTAATTTTTGCAGGAATTATTATTGGGGCGATGGGCGCTATTATGGATGTAGCTATTTCTATCGCGTCTTCGTTATGGGAAATCAAAGAGAAAGCAGGGGTTATAGGTTTTAGTTCATTATTCCGCTCGGGACTCAATATTGGCCGTGATATTATGGGCAGTATGGCAAATACGCTTATCCTTGCCTATATAGGCAGTTCCTTATCTGTTGTTCTGCTTTTAAGTGTTTTCTCCGGTTCTACTTTGAATTTGTTTAACAGTGAAATGATTGCTGTTGAGATTTTACAGGCTCTTGCAGGCAGTTTTGGCATTTTAGCCGCTATGCCTTTGACAGCCTTATTTTGTTCAATATTATATTTGAAAGACAATAAAAACGAAAATAAATAATATGGGTAAAAGTTTGACACTCAAACTTCCTTCCCCTGCATATCTTTAATTATTTCCTCAATCAATAATATAGCTTCCTTATATTCGCCGCTCAGCTTGTGTTTCAAAATCTGTCTGATTTTATCGCCGATACCGGGAGCATGAACGGTATCCTTTAATTTTTTTGAGGCTTCTCTTATAACGCCGACATCGTAATTTTCAAAAGCTGCTTTTATCCTGATAAGCTCGCATTTAACTGCGTTTATATCTATGGGTGTATCGCCGGTTTTATTCCGCATTACCAATAATGCTTCACGTATACGGCTTAATAAGGCTTCAAGGTTTGTTATAAATGTGCCGGTGTTTTCATATATATAATCAGTATCCATATGCATCCCGGCAATTTCTAAAGAATTGGCGGCGGCGGATATGCTGTCCGCTCCGATGCTGGCTGATGCGCTCTTTAGCGCATGAACATGCGTTGTAAATAAATCCAGATTTTTATTATTCAAACAGTTTTGTATTTCAATTATTTTTGAATAAGCGTCATCACAGTATATGGAAAGGGTATTCAGATAATTACTAACCTTTCCGCCGATCATTGCCACACCCTTGCCTGCATCGATTCCTTCTATATTTATCATAACACCGGTTTTGTCAGTTGAAACCGCGGTGTGAGATTGAGCTGCACGCTCTTGCGCAGGTTCCCGCTGCTTTTCTTTAGGAAGCCACTTGGCAAGAATTGCTTTAAGTTTAATCGTGTCAATGGGTTTTGACAGGAAATCGTTAAAACCGTTTGCGATTAACATTTCTTTTGTGCCGGACACGGCATTGGCAGTCAAAGCGATAATGGGGACATTAGCATAATAAGCATCTGACACCCCCATTGCCCTGATCCGTTCCGTGGCTTCAATGCCGTTCATTTCCGGCATCATATGATCCATAAATACGATGTCATAACGGACGGACTTTATTGCCGTGATTGCCTCCGCACCGCTGGAGCACAAGTCTATGTTCATGTTGTATGGCTGCATCAGCCCATTCGCTACAATGAGATTCGTGTTTATGTCATCAACAATCAATATTTTAGCGTCAGGAGCCGAGAATTCCGCCACAGATTTTCTATTAAAAGCCCAGGTATAGCTGTCGGAAACACCATTAAGAATATTTGCCATTGGAATAGAAAAAACCGGCGTGGTTAGTATACTGATATTTGGTATAGATACAATCTCTCCGAATTCTGCAATCAGGACAATTGCCGTGCCGGTTTTTATCTTGCCGAATAAATTTTTCACACTGTTGTACAGAGCGGCCGCTAAAAACACAAACGAGTACCGGCTGCTTAAAAGCTCATCGCGGAATTCTGAAGCGGACGAAACAAATTTGTATTTTACGCTTAAATCATCCATAGTGCGTGTGATAGAGTTAATACAGATTTCACGCCGTTCAAAGACGAGTACGTTATGATCTTCAGGGGTGTTAACCTGCGCTAATTTTTTATGGTCTAGAACCTCTTGCGGCAAAATAACGGTAAAGGTCGAGCCTTTGCCGACCTCTGAATCGACATAAATATTTCCGTTCATTGCGTTAACAAGGTTTTTTGTTATAGCAAGACCTAACCCTGTACCTTCTTTGTCCTTGTTCATTTTTATGTCAAATCTGGCAAACTCTCCAAAAAGCGCTCCTATATTTTCACTCTTTATGCCCCTGCCGCTGTCTTGAATTTTAATGATTAAATTAACCTTGTTGTCATCGATGATTTCTCTTTTAACCGAAAACGCCACATATCCTTTGTTTGTATACTTTACCGCGTTGCTTAAAAGGTTCAGCATCACCTGACGGATCCTCACTGCATCGCCTTTGAAAACGCTCGGCAAATCACAGTCAATGTCTACCACAAAACGCAGCCGGGAATCCAGTACCCTCGGCTTTATGATATTGATTACGTCGTTGATAAGCGATGAAAACGTATACTCTTCCGTCATAACTTCCAATTGGCCGGTTTCTATTTTTGTAAAGTCAAGGATATCGTTGATTATATCAAGCAGATTTTCGCCAGCCTGTTTTATGGTAGAAATAAATTCTGCAGCGGCTTCGGGCAGCTCTTCACGCAAGGATAATTCCGACATCCCTATAATTGCGTTCATAGGCGTGCGTATCTCATGGCTCATACGGGCAAGGAAATCGCTTTTTGATCGGCTTGCCTGTTCCGCTATCTCTTTTTTCGCAATATCCGTAACGTCGTTCATGATTATGAAAATACCGCTGTACTCCTGATCGTTTTGAAAAAACGGCATTATATTGGCTCTGAATTTGTGATTACCGGTATTGACATCAATAAACTCCAGTTTTAAGTCTGTGCCCCGGCTTGAAACGATATCCTCTATCCGTTTGATAACAGCGTCGGTAAAAACGGAGGAACGGAACCGCTCAACTATATTGTAGAAACTGTGTCCGTACAGCAAAGCAGCATCACCTGCCCCCAAATGTTTTTCAACGGACTTGCTGCCCAATACATATTCAAGATCATGATTGAGAATAATAATTAATTCGGGGCATGATTCAAGGAGCAGACGCAGAAACGTTTCTTGTTTTTGCTTTTCGCTAATGATTGTTTTATTCAGGCTGATTTGCGTATCAATATTCATTTTGCTGATTTCCTGACGTTTTTTAAGCGTCCGGAGCTCGCGCGCAAGCTTGTTTATTTCCAGTTCAGCGGCTTGATATTTTTGCAGCAGTTCATTGTATTTCGCGTCACCGCCTAAATGCGCATCCAGCATTTTTTCTCCGCTTTTAAATAACAAGTATTATCATCGAATAATTATGAAAACGGTTATTCAGAATGCCCTGATTATTTAAAACCGGGCATATTTCGCCGCCGGAATAACCCAGCATAAACGGGATTTCCTGTTTTATCGTATCCTTTGCGATTTTAAGCTCAGCGCAATCTTCGTTGGTACCTAACAACACCATCCTCCGCGAGGCGCAGGAGAATAAAACCGCGCCGTTTACATCCGAAAGCGCATTTATCCGTTCTATTTCGCATCGTGAGGTTGCTTTAATGCTATCCGAATCAAAGTTCAGAAAAAGGAAGGTTGAACCTTCCGCGACATCACCGCCGAATATTGCGGTGTCATCCTCGCTGTAAGCAGCAAGCTCACGTATAACCGGAACCGGGCTAACACAGCCTTTGCCGTCATTTTCGTTTCCGGTCTGGTTTATCATTAACGGAAGGGTAGGCACGATGTCGGGAATACCTGATCCTGTAAAAAACATACGTGCGTTGATATCGTTTACCTCATATACAAAATTGTTCTTTGATTTTGTAACCTTACCGCGCAAGGACAGGTTGGTGTTTTCGGGAAGTGTCGCTATTAAAAACCGCGGATTAATATTTCCGTAACACAATATAAAAGACATAACATCTTTTGTGCTCACACCATTATATATGGTTTCACTATCATGAAGATCCAGCGTGTCGTCTGCCGCTAATGTGCCAAATAACGGTGTTCCGGGGATTATTTCATTCCATACTCTGACATACACATCCCCGGAATATCTGTCAACTATATAAGGCGGAAATATGAGGGCGAGCTTTGGCGGTTCGGTTTCACCCTCAGCGGCTTTATCATACGAGGTTTTTACCGTTTCATAAAGATTATCGTTTATACTGTCCGTAATACCTGTTCGAAACCAAATGTCATCTGAAGTCATTACAAATATGGTCAGGATCATGTCACCCGTTTCATCGTTTACTGTCTGCGATGCGGTTGTTATTCCCGCAACATCAAACGGCAAGCCTTCACATACATGTTTCAAAACGACAGAATCGGTAAATTCAGGGTGGCACATAATGATGCCAACCGTGTTGTCAAGGAATTTGATTTTTTCCGAAAGCTGTGTTTTAATTTCATTTAAGGCAGCTTCCGGATTATCTATTTCATATGTAAATACACTTGCACATTTTAACATATTCGTCCCCCTTATTTATAGAACAAGAATGACCAGTGAATATTCATGGTATCGATCGGTTGGAATGCCGTCTTTAATCAAGGTCGGGCAAATTTCGCCGCCCGCACAGCCTATCATAAAAGGAATATCAGGCCGCAGCGAATCCCTGACTATTTCGAATTCCTTGTTGGAACTATTATCCATTGTCACAATACGGCGGACAATACATGAAAACAGCAGTACCCCGTTTACATCCGGCATGGCGTTTACCTGTTTTACTTTTTCAAGCGTTTCAGCTAATATGTCGTCGGACTCGCATTTAATTATTGTAAAGGTTGAGCCTTCATCGACATTGCCGTGGAAGATTGCCGTACCATCGTCCGTGAACGAATCAAGCACACGGATAACCGGTACGCCATCGTAATCCGGGCGTTTTTTCTGGTCGATCAGGAACGGAAGGAAAAGATAATTTACAGAGGATTTACCCTTATCCTCTAACCCGATGCTTTCAAAATATTTGTAGATATTAATTCCGTTGATTTCGCGGACGCGCGAACCGCTTGATTTTGTGATTTCACCCGTATGGGGTGTGGCTTTATCATCGGGAATCGTTCCGATCAGGAAGCGCGGATTGATGTTTCCGTAACACAGTACAAAAGGTATTGCAGTTTTATAGGTTTCCCCGTTATAAATGGTTTTGTTTTCTTCAAATGTTGGTGTGTCATCCATAGCAAGCGTTCCGAAAACCGGTGTTTGAGGTATGTGTTCTTTCCATACATGAACATAATCGTCGCCGGCGTATTGCAGAAGTATCGGCGGAAATATTAATGCAAGGCGCGGGGTTTCGGTTTCACCCGCAGAGATGTTGTCATATGCTGTTTTGACCGACATAGTGAGGTCTTTTTCGATATGTTCCGCAACTCCTGTTTTGAAGCGGGCTTCGTCTGAAGTTATAACAAAAATAGTCAGAACTAACTCTCCAGCTTCGCCGTTCACCGCCTGTGCTGCGGTCGTTACACCAACGATGCTGAATGGGAGGTTGCTGCAAATAAACCGTAATGTTCCGCTGCCGATAAACTCAGGATGGCACATGATAATGCCGACCGTGTTTTCCAGAAGCGTGAGCTTGCTTTCAAGCTGCGTTTTAATTTCATTTAACGCCGCGTCCTGGTTGTCTATTTCATATGTATAGACACTCGCGCATTTAAGCATAAAATTACCTTCTTTTTTAACAACGCTTTTTTAGGCTTTTAGCCTCAAGAAATAATGTAATAAGATCATTCTCTAAAAACTTTTTAGTTTTTAGAGATTAACCTTATGAATAACTTAGTATTTTATTGTATATATTGCGGTTAGATAAGTCAAGCCATCATTTTACATCTTTAACGGGCGGAGAAGGATTCGAACCTTCGGCATCATAGTTATATTTTTTGCAGTCAGAATCATATACACGATTCCCCCTTTCGGGAAGTCTACGCGCTCTACCAGCTGAGCTATCCGCCCTTTTAAGTTTTTTCTAACTATCCTCCTTGAATGTAATATTTTTGTAACGTTCTGACATAAGCACGTCTTTTAATGCTTCAAACGGATCAAGTTTTCCGCTTACAACCATTTTAACAATATGTACGCTGAAACCTGAAACAAGGCATACGCCTAGTTTGTTTACGTTTACAGGTACAGCCATTGTTCTTGAGTTTACATTCCAGAAAATTAATCTTGGCAGCTGATATCCTGCTTTTTTATACTCTTTTGCAATTTGCGTAAAAAGGCTTTCATTTGCGTTTGCTGCGCCCTGATCAAATTCCATATCAGAAATTATAAGAATATTTTTAACAAAGTCTTTTTGCTTCATTTTATTTTTAACTGCAGTATCAAGTATCAACTTAAAAACTTTGTAAATATCCGTATTGGCAACTTCATTATATTTGTATGCTAACTGGAGCTTAGATAGTAACGATGTGCAATTAGTAAAGTCCACATACTGCGGATTCATCGAGAATGTAATATATTTGTTCTTAAACTCTGCGCTGTTTTTCTCTGAGCAGTAAATTGCAATAGCGTTTGCTACTTCCAATGCCAGAACTCCGGTTCCTGATAAAGTACAGCACATACTTCCGCTTCCGTCTGCAACAACAAGAGTATTTTCTATTTCGTAATTTGGCAAATTATTCCACAAAGCTTCGATTGCAGGATCGACAGCTGCAGTATATTTGTTATATTGATGAACAATATCATGCGGAAAAAGAGTGCCAGCGTTTATTGAAACTTCACCTTTTTCAACTTTCTCAAGGTAAGCTGCCCTGCGATCATGATCATGACGATAAAATGCAGTTTTATACTTGATGTTCGCCTGCGAAGATACTTTAGGATAATCAATTTCTCCCCATCTGTTGGAAGCGGTTTTAACTTCGGTTACATCAAGATATTTTCGTAATTCAACAAGAGTTTTTCTGTAGTTTCTTTCTGTAAGCGCTAACTCTTTAGCAAGATCGCGCCCAAGGTTTCTTACTTCTTTGTTACTGGTATTAACAGACGGAAGCCATTTAGCCATTATAGAGATCGATTTACCATTCTGCATATTCACTTTGTCGGTTTCAAGCTGCTCTTTAATTATAGATACAACAATTGCTTTATTTATATTAAAAGCTGTCAATAAATCATCCCATCTTCCGTATTCAGAAATATATTTTAAGAGTTTTAAAAATCTATTTTCCGTTCTGCATAAATGTTCCATTATAATTCTGAAAAGACGGCGTTCTCCTAAACCTCCGCGAACATCTCTTGCAAAAAACAGCCACTTTAACGCAAGTTCCGGATCGTCTGCAAAAGCTTTTATCCAATCGCCTATTATCTCACTTTCGTTCATCCCCCTGTAACTGGCTACGCGAAAATTCATATCAAGAAGATTCTGCCCGCTGGATTTAAACATCCATGCGGCGTTTTCTGTTTGAGTAAGTTGTTTTTTTTCCTGAGCCTTAAGCTCATTTGCAATTAAATTAATCATAGTTTCCTCCCTGAAACAAAACATATCTCTTAATCATGACATTAATTAATTATATACGGCACTAGCGTGGTTTGCGCATAAAAAAGGCGACAAACCGCAGGGTTTATCGCCAATAATTCAATAATACAACTACTATTGTTAACCGGCGATATCTCCATAATGACAACCATATGCATTTGCCATTAGATCCTGTGAAAAACTAAAATTGGATGACGGCATTGACATTTTCAAAAGCTGTACTTGCAACGAGCCCGATAGCCTCGAAGCATCGGTTCGGTAGTTTCCAGCACTCTCCTTAAAAAATAAACAAGATGCGTACTTGCCAAGGCAAGCTACTTACCAAGGTAAGCTGCTTACCAAGGTAAGCTTGCGGTTTGTCTTTAAATTCTTAAACCTGCTGAAAAAGAAGGCCAAATTTTGGTGATTTTTTTGATTGCAGTTACGCATCTTAAATGACCGCAAGATCTAAAGAACATGCGATCCTGAATACTGTACAAAAAATAATATTTTATGTCAAGCATTTTTTGGAGTGTACAAATTATTTTTCAGGATGATTCGCGCTAATTAAAATATTTTCTTATTATCTCTATTACTCTGTCTATTTCAAGCGGTTTGCCAAGATGATCATCCATACCCGCTGCAATACAATCTTCTATATCGCTTTTAAAAACATTTGCAGTTAACGCTATTATCGGAATCCTCTTTTGCTGTTCCTGTGATTGCCGGTTTGCTTCAAAAGCGCGTATACGCCGGGATGCTTCGTGCCCGTTCATCAACGGCATTTGGATGTCCATAAAAATAATATCATATTTATCAGGAGCTGTTTCTATCATCTTAAACGCTTCTTCACCGTTTTCAGCGCAGTCTATTTCTAACCCTGTGTCTTCTAAAAGAGCGATGAAAATTTCACGGTTAATTTCTATGTCCTCTGCAATCAATAATTTCTTGCCGTTGAATTCACCTGCGCTGATTACATGACTGTCATTTATATCCGAAGCTGGTATAGAACAGGAGTTCCTGCCGCTGCGCTGCACTTTCACAGTAAAAGAAAATTGCGTGCCTTTACCTGGTTCCGATTCAACCCAAATACCGCCGCCCATAAGTTCGATGATACGTTTTGATATGGGAAGTCCCAGTCCTGTTCCTCCGTATTGGCGGCTTGTTCCGGCTTCGGCCTGCTCAAACGCAAAGAACAGCCTTTCCTTTTGTTCGGGGGATATACCTATTCCGTTATCTGTTACTTTGATGCCTAACTCGCAGCTGCCGTCAGTTTCACTGATTAACGAAGCGTCAAAACAGATGCTGCCTCCTTCAGGCGTAAACTTTATTGCGTTTGACAGCAAGTTTGTAATTATTTGCGCTAAACGCTGTTCATCTCCAATAAGAAAACCTGGTACGTTTTGATCAACATTCACAGTTAAGCGCTGCTGTTTTTCTTCTACGCGGAAATTTATTACTGTCAGCGCTTTTTGAAGCATTCGTTCAAAACTATATTCGATAGGTGAAAGTTCCAGTTTGTTCGCTTCTATTTTTGCCATGTCAAGTACATCATTAATAACACCGAGTAAATGGGAAGATGCATCTCCAATTTTGTTCAGAGCGTAATTTTTTTGTTCTATTTCATTAGATTTTTTTCCTATGGAAGTCATGCCGATAATCGCGTTCATCGGAGTTCGCATTTCATGGCTCATGTTGGCAAGAAAATTGCTTTTCGCTTTATTGGCCGCTTCCGCTTCCTGTCTTAATCTTTCAGTATTGAGCAGGATGTTTTTTGATTTTGTTATATCCATCAGCGCGCCGGCAAAACGGATAGTATGACCTTCGCTGTCGCGTATGGCTTCACCATATGCGCGGAAATATGAATACTCGCCGTCTTTCTTCATCAGCCTGTATTCTGCATCATAAGGTGTCGCGCCGGTTGAGTCCGAAATATGCTTTACTACATCATCGACAGCCTTTTCTTTATCTTCGGGATGCAGGCGATCTCTCCAGCTGTCGAACACATTCGGGAAATCAATTTCATTTGAATACCCCAGCATATTCCTGAATTCGACCGACCATGTAAATGAGTTATCCGGATGAAATAAATCATTCTCTGTTATTCCTACATTCCACAACCCAATCTTGGTAGCTTTAACGACAGTGTTTAATATTGTTAGCTGTAATTCATTTGCTTCCTGTGCGTCAATAAGGGCTTTTTCCTGCAATAAACGCTCAGAATTAAGCATTTCCATGACTCTGTCGCGTGTAGACACTACCATTTCCGCACGGGCTATTTTCTTTTCCTGAAGTAAAATTTGGCGGCTTAGTTTTTTTATCTGAAGCTGCAAATCTTCTACATTATCGTTAGATAATGAATTGTCTAATGACAATGAATTATCGTTAGATAGTGAATTATCGTCAGATAATGCAGTATTACCAGTTTCAATTTCGTTACTCATATCGCATCAACTTATAACAAACATACAATAATAGAAAAATTTTGCAGATGATTTACAAATTTGCCGTTTGGAAGCTTGTAAGGAAATATTTCTCCTCCTGCATATGCAATATAGAAGCATGTTGAGTTACCCAAAATATCGCATATTGTTTTTGCTTCCATTTCTCTTTGGTTAGTTCCCAGAAATTCAAGACGCGCCATGCAGGTATAAATAATAATATTTCTGCCGTTTAGTATCTCAAGAGTTTTTTTTGAGATTTCTTCGCTTGTAGAAACAGTATCTGCAAACTCCAGCATCGTGAATCCGATTTTTGCTCCTTCAGGCACATGCCCGCCCATAACCGCTCCGCCTTGCTCGTCCCCGCCGATACAGACGCGCACAATCGTTGAACCATCATCAAGCCTTGCGATTACCGGAGTTGAGTATAGTTTTATCAGATCGCCTTTTTTTCCGATAAGTCCGATTGATATTGCGTAATCTTCCACAGACATTCCGTTTATGGTATGCATAATATTACCCGTTGATTTTGTAACAGTAGCCAGCTCTCCGATTATATTTTTTTCCGGAACCGACATTGTTAAAAACGACGGATTAATATTGCCGGTAAACGCGATAAGGCCCGCTACGCTTTCATAACTCTTGCCGTTATAAAGAAAATAACATTTGCTATAGTCAATTTCTTCTGAAAACGAAAACGCACCAAAAACCGGAATGTCAGGAAAACAACGGCTTATATTATTAACAAATTCATCAGCGTTTATTTTTAATATATGCAAAAAAGGACCAAAGGCCATAAGCATAGGAGGTTTCTTGTTTTCTGACGATAACCCGGCAGAAATCCCGCTGCACAATTTTTCCGTCACTTGAGCAATATTTCCTCCGCCGATGTCAATGGGATCGGAAATACCCGTTAAAAAATTTACATCATCGCTTGTGAGTATATTAATCATAAGCCCCATCGAACTTGCATTCCCGGTCAGGCGGATATAAGGAACAGTGATTCCAATAATATCGAAAGATAATTTTTCAGACAGGGCTTTAATAACTCCGCTGTCGATGAATTCGTGATAACAATGTAAAATGCCAACTGTGTTTTTCATTAAGGAATGTTTTAAATCCAGTTGTTTTAAAATTTCTGATACTGCAGCATCGACATCATCGATCTCTTCTGTAAAAGCAGAAAACATTTTAATCATAGTTTTTATATTCCCCCAATGTAAATAATACTACAAACAGGGATGCTGGTCAAACTTTCTTATAAAATCCATGGTACCAATTGGGGGGGGAAACAAAAAAACCCATCTTGCGATGGAGCTTGTTTTATTTTTTTATTGAGCCGCGCTACGCCCGATTAAGCACGCTTATGCGTGTGGATGATTACTTTAACACGGCGTGGCGCACAATAAAAGTTACCAGGATGAAAACTGCGCGAAGGCTTTAGCCTGAGCAGCGCGCCTTCGCCTTTCATTCGGCAACATCCTGTTGCCTCATTACAGGCCGTCTGCGTCGCTAAACCAGCATCCAGAGTCTGTAGAAAAAATCAAAACTTAACAGATTTTTTGATATACTCAGAAATAAGCGGAGGAGAAATGGCAAGATACAAATATACAGACACGGAATCTGGACAAGGACAATTCTTA
>Ga0123356_10002910_pt1 | contig 18131 bp, 16 predicted proteins | sample TergutEmb28metaG_2_FD_92546 | JGI IMG/M metagenome (GOLD analysis project Ga0123356, IMG submission 92546) | Embiratermes neotenicus P3 segment gut microbial communities from Petit-Saut dam, French Guiana - Emb289 P3 | ecosystem: Host-associated > Arthropoda: Insects > Digestive system > Gut ...
AGGGGGCCATCGTGGAGGTCGATGATCTTGTATCCTTCGATTCTCAAGAATACCTGAGGACATTACCTTTGCATATAGACAGATCGGTCATCGATGATGTCATCGAGAGAGTGAAAAGAGCGAAGCGTCCTGTGTTCTATGCCGGTAACGGGATAAGATTATCCAGATCATACGATCTGTTCTTGAAGGTCGCGAAGAAACTGAACATTCCGATCGTCACGAATTGGAACAGTACCGACCTTGTTCCGGATGATGACCCTCTGTATGTCGGGCGCGGAGGGACCTTGGGTGACCGTGCGGGGAACTTCGCAGTGCAGAACAGCGACCTAATATTGTCGATAGGGAGCAGACTCAGTCTGCGACAGGTGGGATTCAATTGGGGATCGTGGGCCAGAGAGGCGTTCGTGATAATGGAGGACATCGACGAATGTGAACTGAAAAAACCTTCCATACGTGTGGATATGCCGTTGCATGTTGATGCACGGGTCCTGCTGAAGGAATTGGATGGAGCCATATCCGAGAAAGTGTTCCGCGGGGACGGATGGATAGAACAGTGCCGGACATGGAAGGAAAAATATCCTGTTGTGCAGGAAAGACACTACCTGACGGAGGGACTTACCAATCCGTACTGCTTCATGAAAGAGCTCAGCAGAAGGCTTCCCGAGGGAATGGTCACCGTCGTGGGGAACGGGACGGCGTGCGCGGTAGGGAGCCATGCGTTCGCTATGAAGAAAGGACAGCGTTTCATCGTCAACTCGGCCATCGCAAGTATGGGCTATGACCTTCCGGCGGCGATAGGCGCATGCGTGTCCTCCGGTATCAAGGATACGATCTGCATCACCGGCGAGGGAAGTATACAGATGAACATACAGGAGCTTCAGACAGTTGTAACGAATGGACTTCCTGTGAAGATATTCCTCATCAACAATGAAGGATATCATTCGATGAGACAGACACAGACCAATCTGTTCAATTCCAAATTCTACGGGATCGGCCCTCAGAGCAAGGATCTCGGATTCCCGGACATGTCCAAATTGGCAGATGCCTATGGATTCCAGTACTTCTCCATTGAAAGTAATGCAGAGCTGTCAAAGCTTGATGATATCCTGTCCAAGGAAGGATATTACATATGTGAGGTGTTCGTCACGAAAGATCAGATATTCGAGCCGAAGTCGGCGACGAAAAGGCTTCCGGACGGGAGACTCTTCTCTCCTCCGCTGGAGGATCTGTACCCCTTCCTGGATCGTGATGAGCTTAGGAAGAATATGTACATAGACCTAATGGACGAGTGATACGATGAGGATCGCGATAACCGGCGCCACCAGCATGACCGGTATAGCGCTGACCAGACTTGTGCTTGACGAGGGCCACGAGGTCATCGCCATCGTCAGACCAGGATCGGCCGGGTTGGACAACATCCCGACATCCGATAGGATAGAGGTAAGGACATCCGATATTTCTGGCTATGAAAGATTGTCGGGTGCCACCACATGTGATCTGTTCTTCCATCTAGCGTGGAACAAGACGGCAGGCGCCGGAAGGGACGATATGGATGTACAGCTGAAGAACATGGAATATACGCTTGATGTCGTGAAACTCGCGAAGAGTTGGGGCGCATCCGCATTCGTGGGCGTTGGGTCACAGGCTGAATACGGTCTGCTGAACGGAAAGGTGAACAAGGATACACCCATAGACCCGACAAGCGGATACGGCATCGCCAAATATTCCGCCGGTAAGATGGCGGCCATATTATGCAAACAGCTGGGCATGAGGTTCTGCTGGTCCAGGATATTCAGTTCATACGGCGAATACGACAGAGATTACACACTGATAATGTATCTCATACGTACCTTATTAAACGGGGACTCTCCGGAACTCACGAAGTGCGAACAGATATGGGATTACATCTACACTGGAGATGTCGCCCGTGCATTGCTGGCGATAGGTCTGAAAGGCGTTGACGGACGAACATATCCTATAGGAAGCGGGGAGTGCAGATCGCTCAGGGGATACGTCACGGACATAAGGGATTCGATAGATCCGAACATCGAATTGAGATTCGGCGTCAAGGAGTACTATCCACATCAGCAGATGTTCCTTTGTGCGGATATCTCAGACCTCACCGAGGATACAGGGTTCGTTCCGAAGTATAGTTTCAAAGAAGGGATCGCACGCACCGCATCATTCGTGAAAGGTCAGATGGATAGCATATCCCGTAAGGACTGAACACTGTCCGCCGCGCATCCGTATGTCACATCCTTCTCATTCTTGAGACCAAATCCGTATGTCACTCCGATGAAGTCCGTTCCGCATTCTTTCGCTGCAGACTCGTCCATCTTTGTGTCCCCAACGGTCACTATCCTCTTCCTCTCTTCTATGCCGGACGCTTTTATACAGTTCTCGATCAGGTCTCCTTTCTTCAATTTCCCATCCATATCAAGGGCCTGTATCTCGTCACAGAACTGTGACAGTCCCATGCTCTTTAACAATATCTCTGTGTAATCTATCCTTTTATTGGTCGCTATCCCTATGAACGCGGATCGCCTCAGGTCACGAAGGAGTCCCGGGATGCCCGGGTATATGCGGGCCTCCATGAGATATTTGTTCTTGTACAGTTCACGGAACACCGAGTTGAACCTCTTTAACTCGTTCTCATCGAATCCGTTCCTCGATATTATCGAGTTGCCGATGGGCGGACCTATGTAAGAGATGAGCTCGTCGCGCGGCATTTCCGGATATTCGAGTTCGCGCATCGCTTCCTCCGCCGCGTTCGCTATGCCTTCACTTGAATCTATCAATGTCCCGTCGAGGTCGAATATCACCGCATCATATCTGGGCATGCTCATTCCTCGTACATGGATCTCGTTAGGAACACTATATCCAACTCGCTGCGATATTCCTCCAGTTTCTTCTTAAGCAGCGTGTTCACCGCGGACAGGTAATCATAATTCTTCGAAAGATCGAAACTCTTGTCAACATAGTTCATTTCCGCATTCTCTTTGAAACCATCGAATCCCGCAAGCGATATTGAACGGACCCCTGTCTTCTTCAGGAGATTCAGGAGGATCACCAGAGCATTGTCCCATATCTCGTTGTTCTCTGATACCAATTTTCCGTAATCCACCGTGTAATCGAACTTCTCCGCGATGGGTGTGACGTTCGATGTCGCGATCGTCCTTGCATATATCTTACCCATCTGCGATGCCATCCGGCTATATCTCTTGGGATTGCTGATGAAGAAATAATCCGCCTTTACATAATCTGGAAGGAAATTGACCGTTATCGCGACGGGTTTCCTTTCCTTGATGTATCCGCATATTTTTTCTCTCTCATTCATCGCGGATGCACCTGGGCCTATGAGCAATAGCTCTTTTCCGTGAAGTTCTTTCGATAATGATTCGATGTGTTTCGAATCGTCCACGTTGTCGAGGACGTATTCCATGTAATGTTCCTCTATGTGCTGTTTATCGAACTTGAGTTTCAGTTCCTGTGATATCTTGCCGAGGATCTCGTTGACGGCCTTTATCGACAATGACCTTTTGTTGATCAGATGTTCCACATATGTGGGATGGCAATCGTTCTTTGCCGCTATGTAGAACAGAAGGCCGTAGCCCCAGTACTGCTTCTCGTATATGGGCATGATATCGACATCTATCGCTTCCAGAATCTGACTGATGTCGTATGATTTCCCGTAGTTCTCGTTGAGATGCATCGCCAGAAGTTCAAGCGGTGCATTCCCTGCGCTCTTTCCCATGCCGTACATGGTGCCGTCCACCACCAGGTCACGTTCCGTCTCCAATCTCAGCATCTCGATCGTGTTGGCATACGCCAATTGGAAATTGTTGTGTGAATGGTACCCTATCGCTATGTCTTTATTCAGGTGCTTGTCAAGAAGTCCGAAATAGCGGAACATCTGCTCCTTGTGCATGAGCCCGTACGTATCGACGAGAGATATCCCGAACGGATCTATATTGTTCACGGCATCACAAAACTCGATGACATCTTTGTCCTCGTACGAGGTTATGGATACCATGTTCAGGAATAGGTCGTATCCTCTTTCCATTATTCCCTTTCCGAAGGCTATGGCCTTGTGCATGTTCTCTTTTTTGAATATTACCCTTATCCCGTCGATCTTCGTCTCTGATCTTGGCTGAACGTTCTCTAGGTCACACGTCCCGTAATCTATCATCGCCACAATCATTGACCTTTTGCCCGTTATTTCAGTAAAGACCGCGGACATGCTTTTGGCATCCGGCTGTATCGTCCTGTTCATGTTGAACGGTTGTCTCTGATCCAAGAAACCTATCTCGATTATCTCGATACCGCTTTCGTTCAACCTATCCAATATACAGTTCATCGTACCGTTGCCGAAGTTCCAATTGTTGACGTACCCGCCGTCCCTAAGCGTACAGTCCAATAAACTTATCTTCCCGCCCATCCAGCCACTCTCTCTTCATCGGATATCAACGGGAGATGATATATAATATTCTGGGTAGAAGGGTCATCCGACGGGAGATCGTATCCAGCAACCCGAGCGGGTCTTGTCCCAGATCATTCCGGCTCTGTGTATGCATATAGGACCGTATCTAAGAGTTGTTTCGAATGATGTCTGACTGAGAATCTGTACCCAACATCCAGATCTGACAGGTATTCGATTATCTCAAAGAAATCGACAGGACTATGATAGATACAGACAGCGATCTTTGGGACATTTCTGATTATAAGTTTCTCTGCACCGCGAAGCATCTTCAATTCGAAGCTTTCTATATCGGCTTTGATAAGGTCCACCCTCCCATCGTGTACGAAGTCATCTAGAGAATGGACATTGATCGATGAACTATCGTCAGAGGCGATCTCGTCTACCGATGAGGCCAACCCTTTCCCAGAGTTTAAAAATGATGTCTTCGTCACGTCTCCTAATGCTGCCATGACGGATTGGATCTTATCTTCTTCAATGTTCCACCGCTCATTCAATCTGTCCACAAGCGTCAGCATCTCCATATAGTTAGCGGAATCTGGCTCAAACGATATTATCTTTCCAAAGGTTTTCCCATTGCAGCATTCTATGTATCTCTCTATCTCTTCTCCTTTGTAAGCGCCGGCGTTCACGAACACATCACCAGCGACGACTTTTCTAAAAACAGGCAGAACGAAATACGGGTCCTCGCTGACCGTGTCGTCATCAGGAACGCGGTTGTTCAGGCGATTGAGGACCATATCACAATAGACCTCAACGGACCTGTCATCGAACAACATGTCCGCGGCCCTGATAAGACGATCAGCATTCTTCCCAAAGAAATATTCATCGATGGTCAAGTGAGTCAGATCCATTTGGTTCAGTTTCATTTTGATTTCGTCGGTAAACCCGATATTGGCGGAAGATATCAACACGATTGGTTTATCGATGTTGTTAAGAGCGTCTGGAGGTAGGACCTTGCGACCATAGAACATGCACTTCTGTTTTTTTTCATCCTTATCGACATAGAAGATAGGATCTAGACCGTAATTATTGAACGATCCTTGGCAAAGTATAGTTGTGTTGCCTGCCCCCCATATCACCAGATCACGGTCTTTAAAATCTATGTCGTCCATCTTTGAGGACAGTTTTGTGAGCGTTTCCTCCATTTCTCTTTTTTTTGACGATGTGTCACGACGCACAGGTTGGGCAGATTTATCATATTCCATGTTCTCATTCCTGATCCGGAGTTGAATGCTCACCTAACTGAATAGACAGTACAGCCCTAATAGTGTGAATGGAGATAAAGGCTCTCGTTGAAACAGTGGAGGAATACCTTGGAATATTTGAGAGGGCATCGTTATGGTCCGTCCTCCGTCATCTCGTACGTCACCTATGCCATGTCGCCAGCGATATTGTATGCATGTGTTTGAAATTGAAATGGTTTATGTATCCTTTCGCGTATAGGCAACCAGCACACTCGCATATACGATGGTTGAGATGGTCATGGAAGCTTCGAAGCAAAAGCAGATCACATATAACACGATCGGGAACATAGTCACATTGTTCTGCCAATGGATGATCTTGATGATCGTGCCGAAGATAACGGATTTCTCCGAGGCCGGTGTGTTCGCTGTCGCTCTCTCGATATGTTCCGTTCTGAATGTCTTCGCCATGTTCTCGCTAAATGTGCACCAGATATCCGGTCAATACACAAAGTACACAGAGAACGATTACAGGGCGACGAGACTGGTGACGATCACACTGAGCTTCGTTCTGTGCCTTTCCGTGATCCTGTTCTTCGATTACTCCCTGAAACAGAGTCTGGTCATCGTGATGTACATGGTGTATCGTAACCTGCTACACTACACGTATCTGCACACAGCGACGCTGCAGCTGCGTGAAAGACTGGATCATGTCGGGAGATGCATGATCCTTGAAGGGATCGTCAGTTTTGTCTCCTTCGTCTCTTTGTACTACTTCACGCACGACCTGGTGCTGTCCACGGCTGTGATGGCCATACTCGGCGGCGGCGTGTTCCTGCTGACGGTGGCATACGGATACAGGAAGGTGGAAGGAAGAGGATATCCGTGGCATCGTGCCGAACGATCCGCGGTATCGGCGCTGATTAGGATAGGTACGCCCCTTCTCCTGTCGGCCATCGCGCCTGTCGTCATCACCGCATTGCCGAAGATAATGCTACAGGCGGTCGACGGCGACGAGATCACCGGGATATTCAGCACCTTATCTACGCCGACGATAGTGATACCTACATTCATATTGGGCATCTTTACACCATTCATCGTCCACTTCTCAAAGATCTCCAGAAGCGGCGATATAATGCTTCTTAGGAAACAATATCTGAAGATGGTCTGTCTTGTCCTTATACTGGGTGCGTTGTGCTACATCATAAGCAGGATCGCTGCCGGATCCGTCTTTGAGACGATATATGGTCATGAGATCGTACCTTATGTCGGATACTTCGAGATCTTGATGGTGGGCGTAGTGTTCTTCAGCATAGGGATGTGGGGTACCACCGTACTGATCACGAAGGAACAGGGAAAGGCGGCGGCGATGGCATCCATGGTGTCCATCGCTATAAGTGCTGTCATATTTTTCACGGTGATACCGGAACACGGCATCAGCGGGGCAACGTACGGACTTTTGGCAGCGTACGGCATATTCGGACTGATCATATCATTGTGTGTCCTCTTCCTGCCTTTGAGCAAGAACATCTCACAGGGTCCGGATGCCTGATGTGTTCCGTGTCCGTATCGCGATCGAATCCGATACTGTCAGTGCAATTCATCCTGTCGGCGGCGAGGATCGTTTCATGGAAAGACAGCGCTCGTACATCGACCTCGCTACGTAATAGAACATGAGCAGCAGAAGTACGTTCTTCACCACTATTATCATCAGCCCTATGTTCCCGATGATCGTGTTCTCCGGCAGGGCCAATGTCTCGGCACCGCCGAAATATCCTGATATCACTGCGAACTGCAGCTGCACAAGGACGAGGATGACGATGAACAGGATCAGCATCTTCCTCTCCCACCTCTTGTCCGATGTGAACATGAACATGAACAACAGGAACGGGATGATCCACATCAGATATTGTGAGGACATCACCTTCCCGACTACTATGAAGAGCATCACCGATAACAGCAGAACGCCGGCGAACAGATACATACGGTCGTTCTCGTCGCCCTTGTCCTTTATCCTTTTAAGAACGTGCACGTACACCACGTAAAGCATCAGTATGCTCACCACCATCAGCGGCGTGAGCCACGGAGCTATCGCGTCGGGCAGCGGCCCTATGAAGTTATCCGAACCGTACGTGTACGCGAAATTCCTGTCCATGAGCCCCATCATTACGAACGGATAGAACATCGATGCCGCGACCGATTCTATCTGCAGAGGACGGTCCGAGTGATACCCTATGAAGAACGATAACATATCCGGCTGGATGAGCATCGCGAACAGGACGACCGCTCCGGAAACTATTGCGAATGCGGCGGTACCTTTCAGCGCCTCCTTCCAATTACGTTCCATCAGCAGAGGTATCAGGAATACTATGAACAGCACCCCAGGATACAGTTTTATCATCGTACCCAGCGCCAGCAGGACGAACGCCCACGTATATCTCTTCGATACGAAAAGATAGATCGCCAGAAGCGTGATCGCCACCGGGATCACATCCTGCCTGTCCACCACGAATTCGAACATCAGCAGCATCATCAGGGTGTACAGGAGCATGAACCTCTTCTGATCCTTGTTGAACCTCTCCGCCAGTTTGCACACCGCGATAAGTCCTATTATGAAGAAGATGAACAGTTCGACGACGAACCCGACGTTGTACCAGAACGGCGTGGATGCGAATAGCCTGGGCAACAGTATGAACGGGAGCATGAGAGGAGGATATTCCATCTCGAGCGGACGGCCGTTGAATATGTCGTCGGCGTTCACGAAACGCCAATCCATGATCTCCGTCGTGACGTCCAGGATGGATACGACCACAAGATATATCACACACGCCAAAGCGGAAAGTGCACCGATGATCAACTGGTTCCTCTTGTTGTCATCGGTGAACAGGGCCATGGCCGCATATCCTCTCCTCACAATATAATTGTTTCAGAAAATGCGGGACATATATTTATTAAAAGAACAGCGGTTCATAGGCGCATGGTGATGAACAACATGACGGAGGGTCAGAGGGAAGCGTTCCTCTACATCCTGTTCGGAGGGTTCACCGTCCTGGTGTCATGGGTATCATACGCGGCGTTCGTGTGGATAGGACTTGAACTCAATGTGAGCAACATCCTGTCCTGGATATGCGCCGTGCTGTTCGCGTTCGTTGTCAACAAATGGTTCGTCTTTGAAAATAGATCGACCGAACCGAAGGTTGTCGTCAAAGAATTGGGGTCGTTCTTCAGCGCCAGGATCCTTACCGGAGTGATAGCGATAATCCTCTTCCCGGTCCTTCTCGCAATGGGGATGGACGGCGACCTCTTCGGGGTCGACGGTTTTCCGGCTAGGATCGTCACAAGTCTCGTGGAGATAGCGATGAATTGGGTGTTCAGTAAGTACATGATATTCACGAAGAGGACGCCGAGGGCCTCTGACGATGTGTCGGATGACAATGATGGAAATGATACAGCATCGGACAACGATGCACCGGAAGAAGATAACGGCCGCTGATCTATCCCAGATATTGCTCTATCTGCCCGGCCGTGAACTTTGACATGTCCTTTCCGTCATGTTCCGCAAGATACCAGTCGACCGTTCTTTCGACGGCTTCATCTATCTTCCACCTCGGCCTCCAGGCGAATGTCCTCTTGAACCTCTCGCAGTTCAGCCTCAGTATTCCGGCCTCGTGCGGTCTGTCCGTCCTTTCCAGCGCCTTCCATCCGGCCCCTTCCCAGTTCTCACAGAACAGCTGCACGATCCTGTGCGTCGTCACCGTGCTTTCCTCATCCGGTCCGATGTTGTAGCTCCCCGCAAGTTCCGGATCCTCTGCCTGTCTCGCCGCCAGCAGGAGATATGCGCATACCGGCTCCAGGACGTGCTGGTACGGCCGTACCGAGTTTGGATTCCTGATCACGATCTCCTCCTTGCGCTTCGCGGCCCTCACGCAGTCCGGGATCAGCCGGTCCTTTGCCATATCCCCTCCTCCGATCACGTTCCCGGCACGGCATGTCGACACAGGGATGTTCTCTATGAAGGAGCGCTTGTATGATGCCGTCACAAGTTCCGAGCATGATTTAGAGTTCGAATACGGATCGTGACCGTCCAGGACCTCGTCCTCCGCATATCCTTCGCTGCGTTCCATGTTCCTGTACACCTTATCGGTGGTGACGTTCACCACAGATATCACGGATTCACATTTCCTTACCGCTTCCAGGAAATTCACGGTGCCCATGACATTCGTCATATACGTCCGCACCGGGTCCTTGTAGGACTCCAGGACCAACGGCTGCGCCGCCATGTGTATCGCCACCTCCGGCGCGAACGAAAGGAGTGCATCCTCAAGCTCCTTCGTGCTTCCTACGTCGCCTTCTATGGATCTTGTCCTGTTCAGACGCATCGCCTTGAACGGGGAGTCATCCGTGACCGGGAGCGAGAGGCCGCATACCTCCGCACCCACATCCTCGAGGATCCTGCACATCCACGATCCCTTGAACCCGTTGTGGCCGGTCACGAACACCTTCTTTCCCTTGTAGAATGAAAATATCTCTTCCATCTCATCATCCTTGCATGCGTCCTGACTCAGATATCGGATTGTCTATTTATTATTAGCACCGTCGAGCGTCCCGCACCGTTCGGTCGACCGACGGTATCGAAGGATGCAACCGATGGTTGAAATATCAACATGCCGTTGTCCGTCCGCTTAACGGAGAGATGACATGTTCGGCCTGGGAGATTGGATGTATAATGTTCTCGGCCCGGACAGTGCGTTCCTCGTGGTCATATTCGTCTTCCTGATCTTCTTTATAGACGCTCTCGTGTTCCCGACGCTTCCGGAACTGTTCTTCATCCTCGGCCTGATGTATTACGATCCTATCTCGCTGACATTCGGGGTGCAGCTTCTTATCGCGGCTGCCGTGGCGGAGATAGTCGGATCGCTGATATTATACTACGTTGTGAAGCGCGCACGCATACCCGGAAGGATCAGACGGATACTGGACAAGTATGTGAACCTCCTGATATGTAAGGACGAGCGGATGCTGCTGCTGAACAGGATCGCGCCTATGATACCGTACTCCGGTGCGTTCGTCGCCCTGATAGACAGCTGGAAGCTCCCGAAGTCCATGTTCTACATCACACTTGGCTGTCTGCTGAAGTACGGGGTGATAATGCTGATGAGCGGTTTCTTCTTCATCTATTTCAGCAGCGGCGATGCGCAGACATATACGATCCTGTTCGTGCTGATAGTCATCGCGGTCAGCCTGATGGCCGCATTCTTGAGGAAAAGGAAGGAAGGTGTTACGAATGAGAATTGTTGATGTGAATCCGTTCTTCTACCCGTACATGGGAGGTATCGAACACAGGATGCATGATACGTGCAAACTGCTGGCGGAGAGAGGACATGATGTTACCATACTTACCGGAAGGCTTCCTGACACGGAGGAGGAAGAGGAAAGGGACGGGTACAGGATAATACGTCTCAGGTCTCGGCTGATCAACATCTACAACCCTCCGTTCATCTCATCGAAGAACGTCCTGGGGACATTGAACGGACTGGATGCGGACATCGTCAATTACAACTACAGATGGGCGCCGTCCTACAACAAGGACCTTGCCAAATATGAAGGGAAGAAGGTGTTCACTTATCACAACATGTGGGGCGAGGGCATGGGCCTCACCGGAAGGATATCGGAGATCCAGGACAACCGTTTCCGTAAATGCCTGAACACGTTCGACCACGTGATCTGCGTAAGCGACTTCGTAAGGAACGATCTCATCAGGCGCGGTATATCCGAGGATATGACCACCACCGTCCCCAGCTGTCTCAACAGCTTCCCTGACATCGCGGACGGGGAGGAGGACTTCATCCTGTCGCTGGGAAGACTGGTCAAGACGAAGGGATTGGACCATCTGATCGAAGCGATGCGTGAGGTGGATGCGAAGCTCATCATATGCGGCAGGGGTCCCGAATCCGGACGGCTGGAGAAACTGATAAGGAAGCGCGGTCTTGAGAGCAGGATAGAGATGAAGGGATATGTCTCCGAGGAGGAGAAAGCACATCTCATGGGATCGTGCAAGTTCTTCGTCATGCCGTCGCTGTTCGAATCGTTCGGACTGGCGGCGGTGGAGCTCATGTCATACGGAAGGCCTATGATATGCACGGACGTGAACGGATTGCCGGATACCGTGCAAGGCGGCGGCATCATAGTTCCGCCGAAGGACCCGAAGGCGCTGTCGGACGCGATGAACGGGCTGCTCGGTGATCCCGATGAACGTATGAGGCTCGGCAAGGCGGCAAGGGTGCAGGCGGAGATATTCAATTGGGACGATAACATCTCAAAGATCGAAGAGGTCTACAGGAACGTCATCGGATGACCACGCATCATCCGCTTTTTGCAAGCTCCGTGTACAGCTCCTCAAGTTTCTTGGCGCACGCATCCACCGACAGGGATTCCGCCGTCGCCCTTGCGTTCTCCCTTATGTGCTGGCCGCATGACAGGCATGAGCGTATCGCGTCCGCACATTCCTCCGCGCCGCCGTCGAAGAGGAAGCCGTTCTTGCCGTCGGTTATCACGTCGGCGTACGCCCTCTTGTTGGTGCATGCGACCGGGATGCCGCATGATAATGCCTCCAACACGGAAAGGCCCTGCGTCTCGAATTCCGACGCGGAAACGAAGACGTCAGCTGCCGCATACAACTGAGGGAGATCCTCATCCGGCACGAATCCTGCGAATGTCACTCTGTCCTCCACGCCTGCGGCCTTGGCCGCCTCCGTCAGACTGTCCTTCGCCGGCCCTTTGCCGGCTATCAGCAGTTTGATGCCGTCGATGTGGCGCAGCGCCCCGATGATCGTGTCTATCCTCTTCTCGAACGACAGCCTTCCCACGTACAGCGCCACCTTGTCCTCCCGCAGACCGTACCTTTCCCTTACGGATGATCCGTCCACCGCCGGGCTGAACCTTATTATGTCCACGCCCGTTGGTATCACTTCCGCCCTCTTCGGCCGGACGCCGTTCACCAGCAGTTCGTCTATCGTGGACCTGGACGGCCCTATGATCACGGCCGGCCTCTTCAGCATGTTCCTCAGGTACATCCAGATGAGTCTCTTCTGAACCTCCGGCAACGCTTTCAGCGGAGAGTAGAACTCTATCGCATCCCCTACCATGGTATGGAACGTGAGCACCGTCGGAATTTTCAGACCCCTTGCGGCGATGAGTGCCTTCAGCGCCATGATCGCCATTCCGTGTATGTGTATCACATCCGGATCTATCGATGCGATGATCTCCCTCTTGTTCGACGGGAATATCGGGACGAAGTATCCTGGATAGCTTTTGAACTTGGTCGCCGGGAAGTAACGGACGCCTTCCATCCTGTTCTCCTTCCCCGGGTCCGGTGCGACCACGATCACCTCGTGCCCCAGCTTCTCCAATCCCTCCTTCGCAATGGTTATCGACGTCACGACGCCGTCCCTCGTCGGAAAATAACTGTCGGTCACCATCGCTATGCGCATATGACTGCGAGACCGTATGGATTAATAAACATACCTTCTTTGGTTTACGTGGGAAAGAGTGTAATAAGGGAACGCGCATTCGTATGCATGCGCAGCGGATGCACCGTTATCCTCCCGACCTACAAGGAAGAGGCGAACATAGGCAACATGATAGCGTGCCTTCGCGATATGTATCCAAATTTCTGTATCCTTGTGATGGACGATAACTCCCCGGACGGGACGAAGGCGGTGGTCGAGAAGATAATGGAGAACGATGCGAACGTGAGATTCGTGACACGTGATATCGGCGACAAGGGATTGTCGGCGAGCATAATACACGGGATCATGGAAACGGATACGGAGTTCTTCCTCAACATGGATTCGGATTTCCAGCATCCCCCTTCGGCGCTGAAGGACATGCATGAACGTCTCGTATCCGGCGCGGACCTTGTGATCGGCGTGAGAAAGGATAGGACGGCGCTGAAGTTCAAGAGATGGCTGTCCTCGTGGATAGCGCAGGTGATGGCCGACATCACTTTGAAGTTCGCCGGTAAGAAGAGCAGCAGGGACATCATGAGCGGGCTGTTCGGCGGGAGGACCGAGCTGTTCAGACCGGTGATAGGGGTACACGAATCAAAATTCGAAAGGAAGGGATTCAAGGCGCTCTTCGACCTTCTTAAGTTCGCACCTGCCGATATCAGGATAGATGAGACCTTCTTCGAATTCGGTGAGAGGCACGGCGGGGAGTCGAAGATCGGCTCTAAAATAATACTGTCCATAATACGTCAGTGCGGAAGGCCCGGAAAGTTCGTTGCCGCGATACTGTCCAAGATCGCCGGCAAATGATCATTTCAATATCATGTCCACCGCATCGTTGAACGTGAACTTCTCCGTCACCTTCAATGAGGTGCATCCTATCGCCTCGCCGAACCCGACATCGGCGTCGCTGTTCCCTATCATGAAGGATGCCTTCGTGTCTATCCTGTACTTCTCAACGGCGGCGATGCCCATCCCCGCCTTCGGTTTACGGCACCCGCAACCTTCGTCCGGATGGTGCGGGCAATAGAATATGTCATCTATCCTCCCGCCGCCCTTCTCTATGTCGGATATCATCTTCCCATGTATCTTACTCAGGTCCGTTTCGGAGAACTTGCCCCTTGCCACTCCCGATTGGTTAGTTATCACTATCACCAGATATCCTGCCTTGTTCAGCCTTGCGATGGATCCGGGCACGCCTCCGAACAGTATCATGTCCTTGGGATCGCTGCAGTACGGGACATCTTTAGCGATAGTATCGTCACGGTCCACGAACACCGCTTTCCTTCCGAAGATCCCTCTTTCGGTGAGACCGCATATTATGTGGCCCGCCGCCATGTATCCCTCCTGTATCCTCGGCGTCTCCTTCGACGGGATGATGAGTGCGTGATCTACCATGTCCTTCAGTGTGCCGCCGCTGCCGGTGAACGATATCGTCACCGCGCCCTTCTCCTTGGCCGCTCTCATCGCCCTCAGTATATTCGACGATGTCCCGGATGTGGATATGCCTATCACCGCATCGCCTTTCCTTACGAACGCCTCCGTCTGTTTCCTGAACACGTCGTCGAACGAGTAATCGTTACCTATCGCCGTCACCGGAGCGATGTTCGACAGCGACATCGCCGGCATTGGATCGCGGTCCATCAGGTATCTTCCGGTGAACTCCGCGGCTAGATGCTGCGCATCCGCGGCCGATCCGCCGTTGCCCATGAATATGATCTTGTTCCCCTTCCTCACGGTGTCGATGAGCACATCCGCTATCCTCATTATCGCGTTAGCATCTATGCTCGCTATCGTGTCCGCGCTGCTCCTCAGCTCAGCTGATATCAGGGATATCATTCCTTCTGCCTCCATACCTGCACACCGTGTTTCTCGAACATGAAATCGGTTATGGTCGCGCCCATTTTCTTCAGATTCTTGGCGACTATGTGCTTCTTGTCATATTCGCAGACGAAGTACATGAAACCTCCCCCGCCCGCACCGGATATCTTACCGCCGACCGCTCCGCTCTCCATGGCCGCCTTGTAATATCTGTCGAGCGAATTGTTGGTGACGTCCTGTGTGAATCTCTTCTTCTGCGCCCATGCCTCGTTCAGCATCTCTCCGAATTCTTTGACGTTGCCCCTCATGAGTGCGTTCCGTCCCTCCGACGCAAGTCTTTTGGAAGCATCCAGTGCGTCGGTGTTCCTCCCATCGCCGTATCCTTTCATCTGCGCCTCGATTATGTTCGCGGATTCCCTTGAGTTGCCTGTGTAGCAAAGCAGGGAACAATACTGCAGCTCGTTTATCGTGTCATTCTTAAGGCGCACCTTGTTCACCCTTACGCCCGCGGTCCCGAATTCCATCAGGTTGAAACCTCCGAACACGGCCGCATACTGGTCCTGCTTCCCTCCTTTCAGTCCGAGTTCCTCCCTTTCCAGCGAGAACGCCAGTTCCGCAAGTTCGTATTCGTTCAATCCTTCCCCCCGCCATTCCGTCACCGCTCCCAATATCGAGACGATGACCGTCGACGAACCTCCCAACCCGGAACCGGGAGGTGCGTCGGAATGGATGAACACATCATATCCGTCGGTGATGCCGAAGTGGTTGCTCACCGCCTTGATCAGATCCATATTACCGTCGTATCTCAAGGGGCCGCCGTCCAGCGGCGCCTCGAACGTTCCGTAGTCCAGGGAGACTATGCTGAGACGGTCCGTGTTGTTGGGGACGATCGTACAGTATGCGTATTTGTCGATGGTCGCGTTGAACACGCGCCCTCCTCTCTCGGATGCGTACGGCTCGACGTCCGTGCCTCCGCCTGCCATGCCGATCCTCAGCGGCGCCCTTGCCCTTATGATCTCCCTCGTCATCGGACCGCCTTCCCTTTGTCCTTCTTCGAGGTCATCACCGTATCGTCGGCTATGACCGCGTCCAGGACCCTCACTCCTTCCCCTATCGTGCAGCGCTCCCCTATTATGCTCCCGGATATCTCCGCGCCGGTTATGTCGCATCCCGACATGATCAGTGATCCGGATATGTTCGACGAACTGATCACGCATTCTTTCGATATCACCGAACCGGAGACCGCCGAATCGGTCATCCTGCTGCCCTGTCCCAAGTGGAATGTCCCTGTTATCTCGGATCCGCGGACGGCATCACCGTGGTCCCTTCGCCCGGCCCTCTCGGCCGCGGCGATGTTCGCCCCTATCAGGTCCTTTGGCCTTCCTACATCCATCCACATCCCGTCAAGGATGTGCCCCTGTACCCTGTACCCTTTGTTGATCAGATCTATCGTCAGGTCCTTTGAGAAGTCGTACATCTTCCCTTCCGGGACGTATCTCAGCACATCCTTGTTCACCACGTAGACCCCGGCGTTGGCCAGGTCGGAGAACTGTTCCTCCTTCGTCTTGGGCTTCTCCCTGAATTCCAATATCCTTCCCGTGCCGTCCAGCCTTGCTATGCCGAACTCGCTCGGATCCCTCACCCTTGTCAGTGATATCGTCAATGACGCCTTGGTCCTCTCGTGCTCCTCTATCTCCTTCCTCAGGTCCATGTCCGCGAACACGTCCCCGTTCGCGGCGACGAACACCTCGTCAAGATCCTTTTCCAGCAGCTTTATCGCGCCCGCCGTCCCCATTGGTGTATCTTCGTATGCGTACTCTATCTCCAGACCTTCCCGGGAACCGTCGCCTATCGCGGCGGCCATCTCCTCCGGTCTGTAACCGCATGCCAATATCACCTTCTCTATACCTCCTCTCGCAAGCGACTCCAGCAGGTACGATAGGCATGGCCTGTCCATGACCGGAAGTGTAGGTTTCGGGCGCGTGTCGGTGAGCGGCCTCAGTCTCGTACCCTTGCCTCCGACCATCACAACCGCTTGACGTATTCTCATGATATCTCACAACGTTATCGCTTTACGATTAATCCTTTTTGTGTCCGCCGGACGGCCATTTGACGGTCACGGCGTTTATTCCGACCGGTATTCCCAATGAGGCGGCCACCGGAGCGCACTTCGATCTCAGGATGTATGCCACCGGTATCGGGACGTCCTGATCGGATAGTGATTCAAAATTGGCCATTCCCTTCGCTATCATCAGGTCCGCTGAATCTATCTCTCTGCGCAGGTCCTCGGACAGTCTGTCCATCCTGACACCTATCCTGAACTCGGATGTCGTGAACATAGCATCCGTCTCCTTGTCCAGCCCTATGCGCTCCGCGTCGCCCAATGTCACGTCGTTCAGTATCGGTTCTCCTCTGACCACGCCTATCACCTTGGTACCTGCCTTCCTGATCTCCCTTATCAGCAGTTTGTCCAGCTGTGATTCCCCGCAGTTGTCGAATATGTAGATGACGCTCTTCGCTCCGGACAATATCTTCTTTACCGTGTCTGTGTCATCATGTCCGATGCCTTGCCCCATCAGGTTATGGAACTCCTTCCTGAACTCGTCCGGGTCATCTATGGCCTTCTCTATCCCGAAGTCCATTATGTTCCCTAGCGCAGCTGCCAGTATTGCCGTCCCCATACGGTCCTCGGAATTGGATATCATGCTTTCCGCGATGCTCAGATATTCTCCCGCTACCTCGTCCGCGCGTATCTTCAGTCCGGCGTACGGGTCCTTGACCTTCATCGCCCGGTACGCCGCCCTGTGGACGTCCGTCGCCATGTCCGCGGAATTCCTGCCCTCTCTCATTCCGCTGACGAAGACCGCCATCGCCGACCTCAGCGCCTCCATCTCTGTCCCGTTACCGGCCAGCTCGGCCTGGAACAGTACGCGCCTCAGAAGGCACGGCACACATTCCGGTGTCATATCCATGCGGAGCTAACGGCTTTCCGGATATTATAACATGTGCGCCCAAGTGCATACATGAGCAATGCTGTTTATATATAAGCAAAATTATCGGTCTGCTCATGGCAACCGATAAGATATGTTCATCATGCGGCATAAGGCTCCTCGGTCACGGCAACACATTCTTCAAGTGCCCCGA
>Ga0123356_10002911_pt1 | contig 18129 bp, 26 predicted proteins | sample TergutEmb28metaG_2_FD_92546 | JGI IMG/M metagenome (GOLD analysis project Ga0123356, IMG submission 92546) | Embiratermes neotenicus P3 segment gut microbial communities from Petit-Saut dam, French Guiana - Emb289 P3 | ecosystem: Host-associated > Arthropoda: Insects > Digestive system > Gut ...
GGATTATTATTATAATGAATCCCTGCGACATATCACATTTCATTTACAAAAAATACATTGAGCAAACACATAAAATTGTCGAATTTGACGGCGTGCCGGTACAAATTAGCACACACCCCAACGTTTTACATATTCACACTACCTACTTTAACTGCTTAGACTATTTGGGAGCTGAATTTATTGCAGAGATAGAAGATATAAAGAAAAAAGACCCCGAAAGATACGCGCACAACGTAATAGGAAGGTGGGCAGATGTTGCAGACGGCGGAAACATTATAAAAAGCGCGTGGTTTAAGTACATTGATTATTTGGACTTCCAAAAACTCCACGCCAACGAGCCGATAGACTTCTTAATGGATACCGCCTATACAAAGAAAGATGAAAACGACCCAAGCGGAATAATAGGCGTTTGCAAGGTTAAAAACGACCTGTATGTGTTGTGCGCTCGCAGCGTGTATGCCAACTTTCCCGAACTCATTAATTTCACAAAGAGTTACGTAAACAGCAACGGTTACACAAACCGCAGCATGATTAGAATTGAGCCAAAAGCAAGCGGAAAATCTGTGATTGACCAATTAAGGGAAATAAGCGACCTAAACGTAAAAGAAATTGAATCCATACTAATAAGGGAAAGCAAAACAGTACGATTAAAATCCGTTTCGGCAAAGATTGAAGCAGGGCGCGTTATTCTTGTTAAAGGCAATTGGAATGATGACTTTGTGAATCAAATTTGCGGTTTCCCAATGAGAAAACACGATGAATACGTGGACTTAATCAGCTACGCCATTGACCACTACCTAAAGAAAGAGGAAGTAATAGACTATGAAAATTTAGAGCAATATTTAGAATTAGATTAAAACTTTAATCAAACAAACATTTTAAACCCATGAAAATAAAAGACTTAATTAAAGACAACGAGAACTTAGAACAGGTAATTTCTATCCTGAAAACAAAAACAGTAGAAGTGCCGAGTTGGGATAAATTGAAAAAAGAATACTTTCCGAGTGAGCACTCCATTATGAGTAATCCACTATTTGCCGACAAGGTTAAGAGGAGCGGATTAGTAAAAACTTCGCGAGTAACGAGAAGGCTACAGGGCAAGGCAGTGGACACAATGACGGGTATGATATTCGGGCTTCCGGTAGAGAGGGTTTACACATTCAACAGTAAATCCGAAGCCGAGCAAGAGGCAGCAAGGATAATGGATAAGATATTTCTGCGAAACAGGATTGATTCCATAAACATTGACAGGGGGATTAAGTATTTCGCATCATGCGAAGCCGCTACATTATGGTATGCAGTTCCTGCAAAGCCGCATGACTTATACGGCGAACCTTCTACTATTAAATTGCGGTGCCGTACGTTCTCCCCGATGACTAATGAAAGCATATATCCCTATTTCGATGAATACGATGACTTAGTGGCTTTGGCATTTGAATACACGCGAAAAGAAGGCGATAAGGATGTAACCTATTTGGACGTTTACACCGAAACGGAACATTATAAGTTTAAAACTACAGACGGCGTACCTGAGATAGTAGAAGAAGAAATAAACGGACAAAAAACGGCAGCAGGAAAAGAGATAAAAACGATTGGCAAGATACCGGCAATTTACGCAAACCGGCAATCACCGGTTTGGGAAGATTCAAAGAGTGTAGAAGAGATTGAATATACACTTTCAAGAAATGGAAACATCATACGGAAAAACTCAGCGCCCCCATTTGTTATCAGTTCCGATGAAAAAGTAGCGTTTGGCGATGAAAAAGAAAGCGATGACAGAAAAATTATTAAACTGAAAAAAGGAGAAACGGCAAAGTATGAAACATGGCAACAGGCGACTGACGCGCTGAAATTTCACGTTAAAGAATTAGAGGCAGGATTTTTTTCCGATATTCAGCTCCCCAACCTTTCATCAGACGAAATGAGGGGCGGAAACGCAAGCGGTGAAAGCAAAAAGTACATGTTCATGGATGCGCACCTGAAAGTAATCAAAGAACAGGGTAAATGGTTAGAGTTTTTTGACAGGGAGTTTAACGTTGTTCGTGAGTTTGCAAAAATCATGTTTCCAAAATATGCCAAAGAATTTTCGTCATTGGAGGTAAAGCATATCATTGTGCCGTTTTCCATGACAGAGGAGAGCGAAACGGTAAAGAATACCACTACGGCATTAACTTCGGGCGCGTGCAGTAGAAGGACAGCTGTTAAACGCTTAAATTTTGTGCAGGATATTGAGCAGGAATTGGAAGAAATAGAGAATGATAACACGGGCGATATAATGGAAAAATTTGAATAATATGAAAGAATTTAAAAAGGTGTATAAACAAGTCTTAATCACTAATGATTATAAATATACAGAAGATATGGAACGTTTTCTAAAAGAAGTAAACAGAAACGGGTATAAGATAGAATACGTTATTCCGCATCGTGCGTATCATACTTCAATTTTATATTCAATATTAGAGGAAGTAAAGAAGTGAATAAATTCGACCTCAAACATCAGGGCTTCGTAAACAAATACGGCAGGGATATTGAGAAACTTTACGAGCAGTTAATCAAAGAAGCCGCCAAAATAGGCGTTACGCTCGAAATTGACCCCGACAAGCCATTCTCTTTTAAAGACTATCCGAGAGCAAACGTGAGAATGAACAAGCTATTAAAGAAGTTTGAAAAGGATTTGCAGGCTTATATTGAGAATGGTATTAAAAGACAATGGGAACTAAGCAACGAAAAGAATAACGCTATGGTTGCTGCTTATTTCGGGCAGCAATTAACAGATGAACTGAAACGAAAGTATTTTACAAACAACGAACAGGCGCTTAACGCTTTTTTGCAGCGTAAACAGGCAGGATTAGGGTTATCGGATAGGATTTGGAATTATTCCAACATGTACAAGGCTGAATTAGAATTAGGCATCGGAATAAGCAAAGGAACATCGGCGGCAGAAATAGCACGAGAATTAAAGCAATATTTAAAAAATCCCGACAAGCTATTCAGGCGCGTTAGAGACGAACAGGGGAACTTACAGTTATCAAAAGCGGCGAAAGCGTACAATCCGGGACAGGGCGTGTATCGTTCAAGTTTCAAAAACGCATGGCGCACGGCTCGAAGCGAAACGAACATGGCGTATCGTACAAACGATTTTCTGCGTTGGAAAGACATGGACTTCATTTTAGGAATTGAAATAAGACTATCTGCGCGGCATCCACATTATGATATTTGTGATGAATTAGTGGGGCTTTATCCAAAAGAATTTAAGTACACAGGCTGGCATCCTCAGTGCTTTTGTTTTGCTACTCCCATTTTACAAGCATACACAGAGTTTTTGAAAGACCAAGAGCTGTTAGATGAAAACTTGAAACCATTGCTGAAAGGAAAAATAACGGACGTACCGGACAATTTCAAGAAATGGGTAGCAGATAATAGAGAGCGTATAGAAAGGGCATACGATAGAGGAAAAGTGCCGTATTTTATAAGGGATAATGAAAAGTATGTTAATACGGTGTTAGGTGAAATGCCGATAAAAACAACACATATAAAAATAGAATCTGCATACCAGAAAATAACTGAAAAGGTCATTGACGTAGAGAACAAAATAAGAATGAATAAAGAGTTTGAAACAGCTGTTGTATTTGATAAAAACGGAAACATCGTAATAGATAAGAGAGGCAGTGCAACAAACGTAAGTTTTTCTAAAGATGAAATGAATTTGATGAAAGACTGCATATTTACACACAATCATCCAAGAGGGTGGAGGTATGATGAAAATAGTATGTTTAGAATTGGTTCTTCATTTAGTCGTGAAGATTTGAAATTTGCTATAAATTCTGATGTGAAGGAAATAAGAGCAGTAACACCAAATTATACGTTTTCGCTAAAACGACCGGATAGCGGATGGGGAATACAAGATTATACGCTTGACACTTGGTATAGAAGAATAGAGCAAATAATAAGAGATGATCATGATGATAGAATTATGATGGGAACGCTAACAGAGGGTCAGGCAGGAATAACATTATATCACAACATAACAAAACTTATGGCAACGAAATTCGGGTGGGATTATTCAAAAGGAAAAACGTTTTAATATTTTTTCTCAAAAACTGTTTTTCCTACTTGTCCGCGTATTACATAATTGTGCTTATTAGCACCCTCTAATATATTATTTGGGATTCCACTTGGAAAGGCGACACAAAAAAAATCCCATTCTTCAAAATGCTTACATTTTCCGCAAGGAGATGTGAAATAATTAAAAAACTGATGCCTATCGTCAAGTATTAACGATTGTCGAAGTTTCATATCTTCTTTGTTTTTATAAAGTCTTTCAGCCATAATTTGTTTTTTTTGCAAAAATATAAAAAGTTCTAATTAATTATTTTTTGAAGGATAATAAAAAGTTTTGGGAAGATTAAAATTTGTTTTCAGATAGATTAAAAAAACTCATCACTATTCATCTTTACAGGAAAATCGGCAGGCGGTCTAAATTCTAACTCGCAATTGTTTTTTATTTCCATATCTTCAATAACTTTCTTTAAATATTCAATTGTTAAATCAACTTGTTGAATTGTGGGCTTTTTCGCAAAGAATAGCCGTATTTTGTGGTAGAGAGAAATGGCAAATAAAGGAAGTATGCAAATGCCGAGAAGATGTGCGTGTCTATATCTATCTTTCATGTTTTTCTATTTTAATATGTCCAATATCCACATTCTGTGCACACTAAACATTTACCGTCAAAATAATAGTTGTAACTTCCACAACTTGGACAATTTTTGTTCATATACTTAATTTTTCAACAAAATTCTTAACTTTATAACAATAAGGCACACAGCCATCGTTATACATCGGCTCTCTATCGTCAAAATCGCACATTCCATCTGTATGATGTTGGCAGCATTCACGGAACACTTTAGCTGCCTTATCTATAAATTCTTTTTCAGATAATTCAACGGCATATTCGTAATCACGCTTTCTACCAATGGGAACATAATTATTTGTTTGTTGTGCACTTTTTGGATAAAACATTTCATCAATGAAAATCTTTGCTTCTTTACTTTTCATAACTTTTTACATTTGGATTAATCGGATTGTACATTTTTAAAAATTTGTTCTGTCGCTTCTTCACAAGCATTTCGCGAAGATGTAAATGCACAATTTAATTGATTTAAACATTCATTTGACAAATTTTCACTTTTATCATAAAAAGCAGTATTGTTCAATTTTTCTAAGATATGACATACAACTGCATCCCTAACATCATTCATCAATTCTTTCAACTCGCTTTCTGTAAACACATAACAATACCGTTCTTCGGGCAGTTTTCTCGCACATGCTCCGTAATAAACGACATTCATCTCTTTAATGTGATTTCCTATTGTTACTTGGAGTGTTTTTACTTCCCAAATTTGTTTTTCTAAATTCATAACTTTTTTTTGGCGAAAATATAGTTTTTACTTATTTAATAGTTTTTGTTTTCCTATTTTTATAATCATTTTATTTAAGTTGTAGTAACATGTTCACCGCAAGCAGGGCAATAAATTTTATATGGATTATTTTTATCTGAAAAACATTCAAATTTACATCCGCAGTAAGGACAAATTAATTCAATAAGTTTTTGTTTATCTTCAATTGTCATAACTTTATTGAAAATAAACTGACTTTCTTTGACCCTAATTTCTTTTTTGTAAATGTGATAGCATGTAGGGCACGTTATTGTGTAAGTAGTATCCAACGGAGCATCAGAGCCCTCTTGCATAAGGTCGTGTCTCATACAATCACTTTTTAAAAATTCAAACTCCGTGCCGCATTTTTCGCATTTTATTAGTGCGTAATAGTTTTTGGGGTCATCTTTTGGGTTTATTTTCCCTATTTTAAGAACTTTCATAACTTTTTGATTTGATACCGCAAAGATAAAAAAAATATGTACATAATACATAATTAGAAAACTTTTTATATTTTTGCGCCCAACAACCATGACAAACAAATATTAATTGTATGAATGACATTTTATTTGCATTGCTTAAAACTAAATACGCAGGGTTAAGCGATGCGCTTCTTATCAGGGTAGCCGAAGCATTGGCAAAAACTGTACAAAAAGAAGAAGACGCGCAAGCTGCTGTTGACGGTGCTATTGCCTTAATAGTTCAAATTGAGGGAGACCGCCGCGTTACAGAAATGCAAAAGGCAGCAAAAGCAAAAGAAACACAAAAGAAGCCCGAAGACGGGGACGGGGCTAAAAAAACAGTAACCGAAGTAACAGACGATACTCCCGAATGGGCAAAAACTCAAATGAAGTTTTTAAACGACATGAATGAGCGCATTGCACGTATGGAGGGCGAAAAAGTTACCACAACACGCAAACAGCAACTTGACGAAACCATAAAAAATGCTTCGGAAGGGTTTAAAACGCAAATCACAAAGAATTTCGGCTACATGACATTTAAAGATGACGAGGCTTATTCTGCGTGGCTTGAAGAAACCAAAAAAGATGCGGAAACAAACGCAGCGGAGGCATTAGTAACCGGCGCACCAAAAGGGGCAGGAAGCGTGAATAAAGATGAAGTTCCAAAAGCAGTTAAGGACTACATCGAAAGTAAAAAAGAGGGAGACGGACAGCCCTTTTAACCCATGTAAAAACAAAATTTATTAAAAATGGCAATGACAGTTAAAAGACGTAAAGATACGTTTGTTAAAAAAGTCTTTGAACACAGAATTGCAGATATAAGAGGCGGGGTTGGTGTAAAAACCTCAAATCTTGGCGGCGATTTTCTGTTTGAAGGCACACCGTTGGGAGCAATCACTGACGGAATCTGCGAAGTTGTTAAAGTTGCAAAAGTAGTAGATGCTGCTATTGCTGCTGCCGTTAATTACAATGTTGAAAAAGGCTCACATTTCAAAGTGGGCGACTTTGTAATGGAATCGGAGGGCGCTAAAGCGTATGCTATTACGGCAATTGATAAAACAAACGCAGCAAAAGACACAATTACAGTAGCAACGACATTAGGCGTTGCAATCCCTGCCGGATCATTCCTCATTGAAGCAGCAGCAATAGCCGCGAGCGACCAAAGTAAACTAAGAGTAGAGCCGCAATCCTTAAATGGAACAAACTATCCTGTTAATCAGAAAGACAACATTATTACCGATGCGTGGCTTATTGGCACTACGGTTAATAATGTAATTCCTGAATTAATTTTGAACAAGCTAAAAGGAATCATTAACTTTAATAGATAATTATGGAAGGGACAATTGTAAACACTATGTTTCAAGGCTTAAACGAGAAATCTATACAAGCCGTTTTGAACAGTATTGATGTAAAACCATTTCTATTTGGGACATATTTCCCTGTAAAGAAAGTTATTGGTTTCTCTTGGAAAACGCTAACCAATCAACTTGCTGCTCACAATGTAGCAGCTGATATTATAGCAACAAACGCAACCACGCAGCGCAAAAAAAGACCTATCTTTGAAAGTGCGCAAGGGGATATTCCTTTTATCTCTATCAGTAGAGATATGAAACGTAGCGAAATGCAGGATTATCAAACAATGCTTGCAAGGGCAGGAGGTGATACCGGAGCTATTGAGCTTGTTGATTTTTGGGCAAATGATATTAAATTCTGTTTTACCGGCGTGCAAGCAGAGTTAGAATATTTAGCTTGGCAATTGGCTTCAAATGCAGGAGAGCTAAAAATCACAAATCAAAACAATGCTGCAATTGCTATTGAGCACAGTTTGGATTACCAAGTTAATGAATGGCAAAAGCAAAAAGTAGGAGTTTCATTTGATAATAAAACATCCGCAAGTGTTGTTGATGCGTTTAAAGATGTTGTAAAAATTGCAAAAGAAAACAGTGTGTATTTGAAATACGCATTTACTTCACAAGATAACTTTTATCGCATTGCAAATAACGAAGAAGTTATCAAAAAATGTGCTTCTTATATTCAAAATCTTACAGGAACTCCAAGAACGCCAAGTTTGGCTGATATAAATGCTATGCTCGCACAAGAAGCATACGTTTATGGAGTGCAGTTAATTGTTATTGACCAAACTATTACAAGAGAATTTGTAGGGGGTGCACAAAAGAGTGAAAATCCGTTTATAGACCATCGTATTGTATTTTCCGAAAGACCTATTTTGGGAAGTACGCAATATGATGTTTTAGATACGAAAGCGCCAACTATTCTCAAAGCGCAACGTGCGCATACTACGGTTAAGAAATACGGAACAATAGAGCCTGAATCCGAGATAACAATCGGACAAGCAGATGCTATTCCTGTATTTGATACGGCTTACAGAAATGTATATTTAAAAACTGACGGCAATTCTTGGTAAGATGACAATCCTTGAATCATTAAAAAGTTTAAACGGCTACCCTATTTCGGCTAATTCCTTAACGGAGATAGCCGAAAACAGGGGGTTGGTTATTGACAGCGAAGTAACGGCAGATATTCGCGGTGAGCGTGGTTTCATGCTCGCAAAAGCGGACGTTCTGCGATGGCTTTCAATAGCCCCTAACGTTTCTCAATCCGGTGTGTCGTATAGCTTCACAGCGGAAGAAAGAAGACAGCTAAAGAAACAAGCCGATGATATTTACAGTGATTTAGGAGAGGACATCCTTATTGCCGTTATGGGCTTAGTAGTGCTTTCTTGCACCGAAATCAAACCGGAACTCAAATTCAAGTTAAAAGTTGAAGCACAAATAAACGAGCCCACTACGAACGTATGGGTTCAATCGGTTAACATAGTTACTAACAACTTTTTCGGATATTTTCCGGAAAATCCAGAAAAAGATGCAAAATTTGAAATTGCCGAAAATTCAAATGAAATTAATAGTTGGGTTGATAGATTCGTAGAAAAAAACATTATTGATAGGCTGCCTAATAAAACGCTTTATCTAATTAAGGTAGAAGGGTGGGTAAAAGAGAGCAATACCGGTATTATGATTTACGTGGAAAAAATATTCGCAAATCATGGGAATAAAGACGCTCCAAATAATTGCATGAAATTGATAGAATAGTGCACATCACAAAGTATTAAACAAACTGAGATATCATGGAAATATGGCAAGGAATAATAACATCGTTCGGGGCTATTATGGCAGCAGTAATTGCCGGATTAATAGCAATAAAGCAATATGAGAGGAACAAGAAGACAGACCTAAAATTCGAGAATATGAAAAAAGAGACAAATGAGAAAATGTCTCTTAACAACAGACATATTGCTATAATCTACGGCGAGTTGTGGAGCTTGTTGAATCGTATTGATGCCGACAGAGTATATGTCATGCAGCCACATCCTGACACGAAGCGATTTTATTTGTCCTCGTATATTGAAGTAAACCGTAAGGGCGTGTCATTTGCAAGCGAGATTGTACAGAATGTTCCTTTGGGAGACATTCCTGTCTTCTCAAAGGATTTGGCTTCCAATTGTTGGATATTCTATGATAATGTTGATGAGCAGGTTATGGACGTTCGCGCAAAATCAATTATGAAATTAGTTGGCACTGAACAGATTGCAGTTAAGCAATTAGTAGATATTAGTGGTGGATGGATAGGTTCATTAGTCGCAGGATATATCACAACCGAACCTATTGAAGAAAAAAAGATTTTTAAGCAAATGAAGATCACAGCCAATACAATCCAATTTATCTTGCCCCCATTGAATTAGCTATATTGAAGTAAACCGTTATGAAAAAAATAACATCTTTTGTAAAGAAATATCCTGAAATCTTAGCCATACCGATAGGACTAATAGTTTGGAAGTTATCTATTTATGTATTGCGTATTTTAGACCCAACGAGCGGAGTGTACGATGCTGGTATTTTTCAAATTCCCATATTTGCAATAATTGAGCTGTTTGTGTTTACCTCAATTGCATGGTTAATACTGAAACTCATCTTTGGCACGGTTAGGGGGTACTTAACGGGAGATTTCAAGGAAGATTTTGCTAAATTGGAAGGGTGGCAAAAAATAAAGCTATCGTATTTTATCTTTTTTGCGCTGCTACTTACATTAGCATATTTATCTAATACGTTGAAATGAAAAAAGATACACTCATTTTTATATTTGTTCTTCTTATTCCTGTTACCCTTGCGGCGATGCTGTTTGTGGACAACATATTACCGCCAAAAATAATAAACAAACCACAAAAAAGAATAGCAGCGTACAGTGTAAGGGACGATCTTGTTAGTATTTATACGGCTGAGATAGGAGTTATTGAGGCTACCGGAAAAAATGACGGAAAGAGGATTGGAGAATACTTAGCGAGTTGTGGACTTCCTGAAGGCTATGAGTGGTGTGCAGCATTTGCTCATTGGTGTTTGAACGAGGTGGGCATTGAAGGTGGCGGCGCATACTCTCCAAGTTGGTTTCCTGACAAGAAAACAGTATATGTAAGAGGTGCAAAGGGCAACAGATCGCCGTCACAAACGGATATTTTAGGTATTTACTTCCCTGAGAAAAAAAGGATAGCACACATAGGCTTCATTGACGAATGGGGGGAAGGCGATTATCTAATTACAGTTGAAGGCAACACAGGCGGCAGGGAGGGCGATGGAGTTTACAGAAAAAGGAGATTAAAAAATCAAATTTACAAAGTAAGCGTATGGATATGAAGAAGTATATTTTTTTCTTGTTTTCATTTTTTTTTCTTTTCTCATGTAAAACGGTGAAATTTAACAAAAGAGATACGTATAAGGAAAAAACAGAATCCTTAACTACTATAAATGAGGAAAAAAAAGAGAAAGAAACAATACAAGTAGTAGAAATTAAAATTTCTGACGAATTTGAAGAAATTACGGAATTAGTTACCATTATCAAGTTTTCTATGCCGGACAGTTCCGGCTTTCAGTTTGTCATTGAAAAAAGCATTGCCGAAAGAATAATCAGCAAGGGCAAAAAGAATGCCGCTAAAATCGAATTTGAAGGCATTAGAGAGAGTGAAACCGTTACAATGAAGCTAACGGACACTGTAACAGAAATAGAAGCGGAGAAAGTAGATAAAACAATTGTAAAGACTTCAACACCATCATTCATCACATACGGAATTATAGCAATGGTGATAGCTATAATTATTGCTATGTTTATGATGCTGAAAAAGTATAGAATTATATAAATGAATAATTCCCAATGTGCGGTTAAACGCTTAATTTCAGAGCTCAAAACAACAATTAATTCAGTAGAATTAGGATGTTGTGGTATATGTAATGACCAGATAGATTTAATTTCTCAAGAAATTGTAATGCTAAGAAATATAATGACTTCAAATGATAACACTGTAGATGCTTTTGAAGCATGCGAAATATTGGGAATATCAAAACCAACACTGTATAATTGGATACACAGGGGGTGGCTGCCGAAACCGATAAAAAAACATGAAACGTCCATATATTTCTACAGAGAAGACATAGAGAAAGCAAAAGAACACTTAAAAGATATAAAATAAAATCGAATATAAATAATTGATTTTCAATACAGGTAAATAGTTTTATAAAACTGATTTATTTCATTTATTGTGATTTATTTTCGCCGTGCAATCATGATAGCCACAATTCCCAAAGTGGATAGAGGGAAAAACAAATTTTACAAAAATGACAGAATCAATCAGCATGGGTGATTATATCAATGTAAACGATATGCACCACAAACAAAAATCCTCCAACACGTTAGCTACTGTTATCGGGATTCTCTTAGGAGTTTTAGTTCTTGTAGCTCTTTTTGGAATGTGGAATCGCAACCGCGACTTCGCAAAAAACACCGAAAAAAACACAGATATTAATCTTGGAGAAATCATGGGAGAGCAAAGAGCATTCAGAAATGAATTATCCTCTGTAGTTCGCCATGAACGCGAAGACTTCGGAAGAATTATGTACACGGATGGCGCGCTGCGTCCATATTATGGATATGGTGGTGGATACGGCTACTATGACGGCGGACACGGTGAACATCACGGCGGATGTGGTGGACACGGACACGGACACGGAAATTGCGATTCCAAATTCAAAGATGTAAAGACATTCAACCTTGCATCGGAAGTGGTTACGCAAGAAAACGTTTGTAATTGCAGATAATAATTAGGGGTGGTCCTACACCCCTTTTATTCTTTTTTTATGTTCAATTTAAAAAGCGATAACGAAAAAACATCACGGGCAATGGCTCAAAAGTTTGGGTTTTTTAACTCGAAAAAAGATGCCTTTGACTATTTCTTTATTTATGAGGGAAAATCCGTTGAAGAAGCCGAGAAATTGGCTACTACAATAGCAAATGCTCGCGGAGTACCTGACATTGCCGAAACGCCTAAAAGTTCCATAGACAAGGTAAAAAGCCTCATTAAACAGGGAAATGATCTTTACCAAGAATATCCGAAAGTAGGAGAGTTTTTAGTAGGGCTTATTTCGGGCGCTGCAACCTCGCTTGTTGGTGTCGCCGTTGGAAGCAAGATTGAACAAAATGAAGAAAAACCGAATTACGAAATAGAAAGTATTAACCCAAAAGAATTAGGAGATGAAGGTAGCACCGTATAACATTAAGATTGTCGTTTATTGCCAAAATGAAGCGGAAGCCCGTAACGTACAAGGTGCAGTTACGCACATAAGCAGCGGAACAAATATTATCGGCGCAGACTTACTGAATTTCTACTCAAAGTACAAACAAAATGAAAATATTGTAAAACCCATTCTTTCAGATGTTTTCAGGAATGGAATTTCAGCGATAGCAAAACATATACCGAAACTTTTAAAAATCAGATAACTATGGAAAATGTATGCCAAATGAATTGCCACAATTGCACATTGCAAGATTCTGTGCAGTCTAAAAATGTGTGCGCAACGCTTCTAATGCCTGCGATGCTAAACAAAATCAATACTTCCATCTTGGAAGTTATAGAAGTGCCCTGTATGCAACTCTGCAATGGTAAACGGAAAGTGTTACCATTGCGGATATTGCGAAAAATGCGATTAACAACTTAAATCAAAAACCATGAAAGAATTAATTGAAAAATTTAACACGCTGCGCAAAGCTCGCGAAGACGAGGACGACATGAACATTTACGAAAGTGTATGTTGCGACATGTTCGCTTTCCTCGCTGATAAAGCTCCCGACTTTGCACAAAAAATGATTGACAAATTAGAGGCTATGGAGTGGAAACAATACGTTTCACACGGCGAAGCACATAAGATTGTCGCTTCTCTTAGTCCGGCTGCGAAATGGTCTCACGATGGATTATTGCAGCATTTGGAGGCAAACGGTTTAGTTTGCGAGGAAGAAGGCGAGTTTAACTATTGCGCCCTTTGGGTTGTGATGTCAATGTGTTATTCAGACCATGCCACATCGCTCGCCCGTGCAATGGGATGTAAAACTGAATCAGAAATATCCGATGAGGCAATGGTTGTAACCATTCATTCTTTAGCATTAGACCGGCTAAAAGATAAAGATGGCTATTTCGATATTAGACAATATTTTGAAATATAATGCCGGAAAGTAAATCACATGCCACCGCTCGCGCCAAATCTCTGGGCTTTCCAAAATCACATGTTGTAAAAGGAAAGAATGGATATTTTATTGCGCCAAAAGGGTTAAAGCATCATAAGGCGGCTCAGGCTTATGCCGATATGCGAAGCAAGGGAATGTCAAAAAGCAATGCGGCAAAGATAGCCCACAGCATAGACAATAAGGTGTAACCATACCTTATTATTTAGGGCTGCTATTATGCAGCCCTTTTTTATGTTAAAAATTTATGTTACTTCGCTCCATAAAAAGCCTAAAAAATGCAATTTAAAATAAAATATCGCACAATACAAAAATGTAAAATAAACATAAACATATAAAACACAATAAATTAAGTTAAAAACAGCTTCTGCTTTGGGAGCAGGAGGTCGCAAGTTCGAATCTTGCTATCCCGACGAAAGGAAGTGCGAGCACCTATAAAGGTTCTCGCTTTTTTGTTTCTGCAATTTCATACAAAAAATATATGAAATTGATGTAAAATTTCGCACTAAATAAAATTTTTGTATTAATTTGCCGTTCATAAAAATTGTATGGCAACCCCTATTTTTAATTTTGAAAAAACTATAAACGCTGCATTATATATTGCAGAGAGAGTTGAATCAAAGGATTTTCATAAAATTTTCAAAATTTTATATTTTGCAGATCGTGAACATTTAATTAAATATGGCAGACCAATAACAGGTGATACATATATTAAAATGTCTGACGGTCCTGTCCCATCTAAATTGTTTGATATTTTCAAAGCTGTACGGGGTGATAGCTTTTTTCCTGCAGGAAACCTAAAAGAATATTTCTCAGTAAACAATAGATATTATATTAAACCTGAAAAAGCCCCTGATTTAGATTCACTTTCCAAAACAGATATTACGGAATTAGATAAAGCAATATTGAAATATGGTGCATTCTCTTTTGAGATGCTAAAAAATTTATCCCATGATATTGCTTGGGAAACGGCAAAAAATAACGGGGAAATATCAATAGAAGATATTATGAGGGAAACAGGGGCAGATGATGATTTTGTTTCTTATATTTCTGAATTTATGATTCTTCAAAAAAGCTTTGCAAATAATGGATTTATCGAGTGTTTTAATTAAAAGAGGTAGCATTTTCCATTCCTGCGAATTTAAAGATATTGGACACTGTAAATACTTTATTGTAATTGGGGAAGACAGAAATAATTATGTAGGGTTTTTCTTTGATTCGGAAAGATAATTTAAAAGAACAAATTAGCAAAGGATTGGCAAGTTTCAAGGATACTCTTACAAAAGATGATGAACTTATTTTACTTGAGAATTTAAGAAATTCAGATTTATATTCTGAAAATGAGAAAAATAGCTTTTTCAAGTAACATAAAGAAACAAAAAAAACTCAATCTACCATATTCAAAAAAAATATAGATTTTTGCACCACTAAAAACGACGGTCATTCTGTCGCTGCCGAGTAATCGGGAGAGGAAAGTCCGGACAACATAGAGCGCCATACTTCCTAACAGGAAGGCATCCGCAAGGGTGACAGAGAGTGCCACAGAAAACAACCGCCCCAAAGCAATGCGGGGTAAGGGTGAAAACGTGAGGTAAGAGCTCACGACGTTGACAGCGATGCGCAACGGGGGTAAACCTTATGGGTTGAAAGACCATGTAAACCGGGGCTTGAGGGCTGCTCGCCCAACCCGGAGGGTAGGTCGTTAGAGCGCACCGGCAACGTTGCGCCAAGATAAATGACAGAACACGACAGAATCCGGCTTATAGACCGTCGCTTTTTTTAGTGGTTAGTGATTAGTGATTAGTGATTAGTGATTAAGTGATTAGTGATTAGTGGTTAATATAGTAATGAATAATAAACCCTAAGCTTTAAACCACTAACCACTAACCTCTAACCACTAACCACTAACCACTAATCACTAACCACTAACCACTAATCACTAACCACTAATCACTAACCACTAACCACTATGAACATATCCGTAATCATCCCCCTCTTAAACGAAGAAGAATCTCTTCCCGAATTAGCCGCTTGGATTCAAAAAGTGATGACTGAGCATAATTTCTCTTATGAAGTTTTATTTATTGATGATGGCAGTCGCGACAATTCGTGGCAAATCATAGAGCAACTAAACCAACAAAACAACTGCTTTAAAGGAATAAAATTTCGCCGGAATTATGGAAAATCAGCTGCACTAAACACCGGATTTCAAAAAGCGCAAGGCGATGTCATCATCACGATGGATGCCGACCTTCAAGATAGCCCCGAGGAAATTCCGAAATTGTACAGAATGATTACAGAAGAAGGTTTCGATTTGGTATCCGGCTGGAAAAAAGTACGTTACGATAGTGCTTTTGCAAAAAATATTCCTTCTAAATTCTTCAATTGGACGACAAGAAGAATCTCCAAAATTCACTTGCATGATTTTAATTGCGGCTTAAAAGCGTACCGTAAAGACGTGGTAAAAACCATTGAGGTGTATGGTGAAATGCACCGCTACATTCCCGTAATTGCCAAGTGGGCAGGGTTTACCAGAATTGGAGAAAAAGTAGTTGCCCATCAAAAACGCAAATACGGCGTTACTAAATTCGGATGGAACCGGTTTGTGAACGGTTTCCTTGATTTAACCAGCATTACATTTATTTCGCGCTTTGGAAAAAAGCCCATGCACTTCTTCGGGATATGGGGCACCGTGGCATTCCTTATCGGGTTTATCATCACCATCACTTTGATAACTCAAAAGCTAATTTTGATGTCGAACCCTGAGGCGAACTACCGGCAAGTGACCGACCAACCTTTGTTTTATCTTGCTATATTGGCGATGATTGTAGGCACACAGTTGTTTTTGGCAGGTTTTTTGGGAGAAATAATGTCAAGAAATGCTTCAGATAGAAATCATTATATTGTTGAAAAAGACTTAACGTCATAACAAAAAAAAATCTACTTTCGCGCTTTGTCTTCGTAGCTCAGCTGGTAGAGCAATTGACTCTTAATCAATGGGCGCATAGTTTGCGAGATTTTTAACACACTGTATATAAAGCACTTACGAGTAATATTGGCAAGTGCTTTTTTCGTTTTTAGGCTGTTTTTAGCATGGTTTTCATAGTTTGTGTAAACCAATGTGTAAACCGAAAAGCAATGAACACAAACATTGAATCAGTACTTTACACATCAAAAACGTTGAGCAACGGCGAACATCCTTTAATGTTACGGCTCACAAAGAACAGAAAACGCAAATACATTAGTTTGCATTTTTCACTCCCACCCAATTACTGGGATTTTAACAAGAACAAGCCGAAACGGAATTGTCCCAACGGCGAACAAATCAATCGGCTAATTGAACAAAAGACAAAAGAGTTGCGAGAGCAGGCTATAGACTTTGCAACAAGTGATAAAGACTACACACTTCATACACTTGTAAATAAGGCTTCTAAGACCGTTACACGTCAAACGGTGGGTAACTATCTAAATATCTACATTGACCGTTTGACAGCCGAAAATCGGGTCGGAAACGCCCAAACATTCATTCACTTGAAAAAGTCTTTAATGAACTTTTGCAATTCTTTAGACTTCTATTTTATTGATATAGATACAAATTGGCTGAAACGTTACGCCCATTGGTTGCAGACAGTTAGAAATCTCTCTGCTAATTCTATAGGGATTCGCTTCCGTTCCCTACGTGTTTTATACAACTGTGCTATTTCAGAAGGAATTGTAAGAAAGAGTAATTACCCTTTTGATGAATTTAAAGTGAGCAAATTTAAAGAGCAGACTGCGAAAAGGTCTATTACTAAGCAAGATGTGAAACGATTGATTGACTTTGACGTTTCGGAGTTATGCGAACACAAGTATCCCACACCGTTTCTTTCCCTTGCAAAAGACCTTTTCTTATTTAGCTATTTTGGCTGTGGCATTAATCTAACAGATATTTTGCATTTAAAGCACAAAGATATTGCAGACAACAGAGTTACATTTTATCGGCAGAAAACAGGCAAACTAATTTCATTCCAATTGCAACCAATGGGAATAGAGATAATAGAGAAATACAGAAGACAATCCTTTAATCACGAGGATTATATCTTTCCTGTTTTGAAGCAAAATATTACTGCGAATCAGCAATATGAACGAGTTAGGCGAGTTAATAAGCTGATAAACAAGTATTTGAAAAATATAGGTAAAAAGTTGGAGTTTCCAATTCCCCTCACTACCTACGTTGCCCGACACACTTTCGCCACCGTGCTAAAGCGTTCGGGCGTAAGCATTGCGATTATTTCAGAGAGTTTGGGGCATTCCGATTTAGCAACAACGCAGATTTATTTGGATAGTTTTGAAAATTCACAAATTGACGAAGCTATGCAACATTTATTATGACAACTTTTGTAAAATAATCCTTTTTAATACCCTTTAAAATTCTTGTCATTAAATAGAAATGGGATTGTCTATAATTCAGGCAGTCCCATTTCTTATTATTTTTGATAATTAATACTCATAATTGATAATTAATTTTATTTTTGCACTACTAATTTAATCTCATGAAAATAATAAACAAAGAACTGATAGATAGATTTATAACTAAACATGCTGATTCTTCTAATGCTGTGTTAAGGTGGATACAACAGATAGAAGAAACTAAAATTACAAATCCGAATGAATTA
>Ga0123356_10002913_pt1 | contig 18125 bp, 16 predicted proteins | sample TergutEmb28metaG_2_FD_92546 | JGI IMG/M metagenome (GOLD analysis project Ga0123356, IMG submission 92546) | Embiratermes neotenicus P3 segment gut microbial communities from Petit-Saut dam, French Guiana - Emb289 P3 | ecosystem: Host-associated > Arthropoda: Insects > Digestive system > Gut ...
TGGATCTTACGGGTGTGACTAGGCTTGATGGTGATGGGGGTTTGGTTTATGAGGCTTGGAGTGGCGATAGTGATGATGATTATTGGTAGTGTCTAATTAATTCGCGCGAAGCGCTTTGTTCTGCTATTTTTGTTTCACTTCTTGATTTTTTCTCTATGTGCCCTAGTTTCGAAATGCTGTTGTTTCATATGTCAACGGACTCCATAAACATATGTGACTGTGAACATACATTTTTTTGCTCAATTTTTAAGTCTTATTTAGAAGCATTACATTCAATGTATACTGTGAATTTGCCGTGTTAAAGAATGCTTGGACAATTGCCCTTGAAACGTTGAGCTGGATTGAAATGCAACGCTTAAGCGAACACATCGCGTTAGTAAAAACAATTAAACAGTTAAACGAAACCAACCCAAATGCTATCCGTTACGCCTACGGTCTGGTGGTAGAAACCACTCGCTGTAGAAACCTAATCGACAAATTCATAAACACTATTATTGCACCCAAAAAGATTGAGGAATTCAATCTTGGTGTTCAATCATTTCTAAGACTTTACGTTTACCGAACACGTGTCGCTAAAAACTGGGGTAAATACAATCTGCAAGAAGCCCAAAATATAGCTAGTATGGCACGTTCAATTTTAGGTTGGAAAACTCTTTTACCAGTTGAGCCCTATCTTGGTTTCTTGTTAACACAGAATATGCAGTCAATCCTTGATACCTCTACCGATGATGAACGTTTAAGTCTTGAAGCTTTTCAACCGTTTTGGTTTGTGAAATACTGTATTAACCTATTTGGTCGTGAAGAAGCCACTACTCTTCTAAATGCAAGCAATCTCCCACCACCCACATATATTCGTCTTAACACTCTCAAAGGCAGTTTAGAAGAAACCCTTCAAAAACTCGCTACAGAAGGTGTAGTGCTTCAAAAAATTGAACCATTGCAGAATATATACAAGGTTTCTGAGTTTAAACAACCTCTAAATACCCTTGAATGCTTCAAACGGGGGCTGTTTTATGTTCAAGACAAAGCTAGCTGTTTTGCTGCCCAAGCTGCCGCCCCTAAACCTGGTAATACACTCTTCGATATCTGTGCCGCTCCTGGAGCTAAAACCACTTACCTTGCACAGCTAATGCAGAACAAGGGCAGTATAGTTTCTGTAGATTTTTCTAAGCGTCGAATGAAAACTTGGCGTAAAGAAATTAACTACATGGGCGTAACAATTGCTGAAGCTATTACAGCTAACGCATGTTTACCTCTGCCCTTTATCGGTGAGGCTGATATTGTCATTTTAGACCCGCCATGCACCAGCACTGGTGTCTTTGCCAAACAACCCTCAGCAAAATGGCGCCTAAGCCCAAAATCAATAGAAAACATGGCAGAAGTCCAACAACAAATGATAACTAACTGCGCCACAAAAGTTGCCATAGGAGGTTACCTGACTTATTCAACTTGTAGTGTAACAGTTGAAGAAAACGAAATGGTCATAGAACGCTTCCTAAAAGAACATCCTGACTTTCATCTTGTAGAGATCGAACCCACGTTTGGTCTGCCTGGTTTACGTGGACTAACTCAATGCCGACGCCTCTATCCTCATTTACATGAATGCAACGGATTCTTTATAGCTAAACTAAAAAGATCCTGATTCCTTTTTAACTGTCGTTTTCTAAAATTTTTGTCATTTTTTTCTGTAATTGAAGGTTAATCCTGTTGTTTAACGTCTATAGTTGTTGTCAATCAACGATTTTTTGAGGTTATTGTGTACTTCTGTTTTTATAGCGAATCTGTATTGATTTAACGTTCAAGTAGTGACAGAAAATAGTTTATGGTCTTTTGTTAAAGCTACGTTTATACTTAATATGTAGTTGTGTTCAAAAAGAGTTGGAAATGCTTATTATTGGCCTCGTTTATTGCCTGTTACGGAAGGATTAACCTTGAGCGATGAATTATCAAATTTACCTCCGCACATTCAGGAACGATTGTTGCGGTTTCAACAGTTACAGCAGACTTTGCAGTCTATTCTTACACAAAAACAGCAGGTTGAAATGGAGAAAAGCGAGGTAGAACAGACCCTTGTTGAAATGGCAAAAACTGCTGATGATGTAGTAATTTACAAAGCTATTGGATCATTGCTGGTAAAGTCTGATAAAGCTAAAGTTTCTGCTGATTTAACTGAGCGTAAGGATCTTCTTGTAACACGCAGTACTGTAATTGCAAAGCAGGAAGAACGCATACGTAGTCAAGTTAAAGAAACCCAAAGTAAACTTCAAGAAGATATAAACCCCGTTGCGGGTCAACAGTAACTTTTTTTAGGGGCATGATTTTTGGTAGAGCTGGGGTTACCCGAGCTAACTACCGAGCAAATCGAAGCTTTATGTGCGACAGCTGAAAATGCTGCGCGTAAACACATACAGGCTAAGATTAGTTCTAAATTGATTGATTGCCTAGATATTACTGTGGAAGCGCAAGGCACAAAACCTGTTGATTTAAGTGTTGAAATAAATCTCGTTTTATCTGAAGATGCTAAAGGTGTTACTGTCGATGCTTTGGTAAAAGAGGCAGTTGCTCAGGCGCATTTGGCAAGTGAAATTTTTTTGAGAAAACTAGTATGAACGTTAATCAAATTGTAGCTATATTAAAAGAACATCAAGCAACATTTGTGCTACTGCTGTGTCACAAAAGTGCAGATGCGGATGCAGTGTGTGCTGCTTATGCTTTTCAAGGTTTACTTAAACGGTTTTTGCCTGATTTAGTAGTGGAAATTGGCGCGCCGCAAGGTATCAATAAGCCTACTAAGCAGTTGATAGAAAACTTGTCTATATCCGTTAATTTGAAGCCTAACATTGAATCTGCTAGTGTTCTTTTTCTTATTGACATGAACACCGTTGATCAGCTTGATGAAGTTGTTGATCGCCTAAAAGCCTCGAATGCGCCTATGATGATAATTGATCATCATGCGTATAGTTCAGATGTTGTGCAGTTCTGTCGTTTTTGTTTAATAAATGAACAAGCTGCTGCTACATGTGAAATTATCTATGACTTGTATCAACAAGCTGGTGTTTCGCTCTGTCTGAATGAAGCAAAAGCTCTCTTTGCAGGTATAGCTTTTGATACACGACACTTCGCATTAGGTGACTCTGATACTTTTAGAATTGCAGGTGGTCTTGTAAACGCAGGAGTAGATGCACAAGAAATGCTTGTCTCATTCTCTAATCCAATTGATAACTCTGAACGTCTTGCTAAACTTAAAGCTTGTAAAAGAGCAAAAATTGTAAAAATCGGAGAATGGTTAATTGCGTTATCTCATGTTAGTGCATATGAGGCTTCAGCAGCTAAGTCTCTTGTTGATTTAGGTGCTCATATGGCTGCGGTTGCTGGAAAAAAGGCTGGTAAACTTGAAGTTAGTCTTCGTTGTAACCGTGATTTTAGTGAAAAAACGGGGGTACATCTTGGAAAAGACATTTCTATGCCTATGGGTGAACTTCTTGGTGGTGTGGGGGGTGGTCATGCAATGGCTGCAGGTGTTAACGCAAAAGGTACTTTAGATGATGCGTTGGATAAGTGTCTTGAACTTTTGAAGGAAAAAATACCCGTTAATGCGTAGCTACGCTTAAATGAAGCTATGTTGCGCTTATTGTCTAGCAGGCTCATGTAATGACGATAATTAAAATAAGTGACCTTGTGTATACTTATCCTGGCGCGTCTAAACCCTCTATTGATGGTCTTTCTCTTAATATAGAAAAGGGTGAATTTGTGCTCATTACAGGTCCAAGTGGCTGTGGAAAAACTTCTTTATGTCGCACTTTTAATGGGCTTATTCCTCATTTTTATCAAGGCGTCTTGAAGGGGCAAATTATTGTAGCTGGACAAGATGTAACAGATAAACAAACTTTTGAGATGGCAAAACATGTGGGGCTTGTGTTTCAAAATCCTGAAAATCAGCTTTTTGCGTTAAGTGTGGAAAAAGATGTTGCCTTTGGCTTAGAAAATTTGGGTATGCCTAGAGCAGAGATGCGTAAACGTGTTGATTGGGCTCTTAATTTAGCGGGTATTTATGATTTGCGTGAGCGGTCGCCTCATGAAGTTTCAGGGGGTCAGCAACAGCGTGTGGCAATAGCGTCTGTGTTGGCTATGCAGCCGGAAATTATTGTGTTAGATGAACCCACTTCTTTTCTTGATCCTTTAAGTGCTGAGCGTATTTTTGAGGTTATCTATAAGCTTAATCAAGAACAGGGTATTACTGTGGTGTTAGTTGAGCACCGTCTTGATTTAACTGCCAAATATACTAATCATCTTGTTGTTATGGATAAAGGTAAAATATGTTTTGAAGGAAATCCTCGTGATATTCTTTGTAATGAAGAAATAAGTCGTATAGGTGTAGGTATACCTAAAGCAACTCTTCTTTATAAACGATTAAAAGCTGCTGGATTTGACGTTAACATGCAAACGCCGTTGTCTTCTGATGAGCTTGCCGAACAATTGTTGAAGGTGTTAGACGTATGATTACAATCGAGGACATACATTACTCATACGCAAGCAATATTGAAGCGTTAAAAGGTGTTTCCTTAACTATCAACGATGGTGATTTTATTGCAATCATGGGGCAAAATGGTGCTGGAAAAACTACTTTTATTAAACATTTCAATGGATTGCTAAAACCAACTTCCGGTATTGTTCGTGTGAATGGTGTTGAAACCACTAAAACCAGTGTTGCAGCACTTGCAAGAAACATTGGTTTTGTGTTTCAAAATCCTGACAATCAACTCTTTAGCGAAACAGTTGAAGACGAAATTGTTTTTGCCCTAAAAAATTTTGGTTTTGATAAAGAAACAATAGAGCAGCGTGTGGTTTGGGCGTTGGACTTTCTCTCATTGACGCAGTACCGTAAAACTTCTCCCTTTTTACTCAGCGGTGGGGAACGTAAACGTGTTGCATTAGCTTCAGTTTTAGCTTGGGATCCTAACACTCTTGTGCTTGACGAGCCCACTATTGGGCAAGACCACGAACAAAAAGAAAAACTACAGCAGTTCATCATGCAATTGCAGTCTAAAAAGAAAACAGTGGTTATGGTTACTCATGACGTGGAGTTTGTGGCTGAGTGTAACCCCCGTATAATTCTAATGCGAGACGGCAAAATAGTTGCAGACGGTATAGCAAAAGACATCTTGACAAACTCTAAACTACTTGAGGAATCTTCAATTGTACTTCCACAAATAGCTCAAATATTCACTAAATTATGCCCTTTAGGCTTACCTGCCAATGTTATAAACATGGATGAAGCAGAAACCACAATACTATCACACGTTAAAAAAGAAGGAGAGTAACAGATACAAATGAGTGTCTTTGACGGTTTAAAATTTCGAAAAGTCTTCTCTCCAATCCACAACTTGGATCCAAGAATTAAATTCATCTACGTTATAGCCATTTTCATAAGCGCTATTCTATTCCACCAAATACTACCCCTAGCAATACTGTTCCTGATACAACTACCATTTGTGTTTATGGCAAGAGTTCAAAAACAATGGGTTAAATCCCTTCGTGGCGCAGCTTTCTTAGCATCATTCATCTTTATCATAAACATTCTAACAAAATTCTTCTACAACAACTGGACTCTAACAGCATTTGACATCGAATCCGCATTAGGCATGACTATGCGCTTCATAGTACTAGTTGAATCCTTCTCAGTCTTCTTCCTAACAACCTCACCTGACCACCTAGGCTTAGCACTTGAACAATCACGTATACCCTACGAATTTGCATTCGCCTTCACAACAGCTGTACGTTTCGTACCCGTTCTAGCAGAAGAAGCCCAAACCATAATGGACGCACAAAAAGCCCGCGGACTAGAACTAGAAAAAGGCAACCTACTCAAGCGCATCAGAAACTATATACCCATCCTCATTCCACTTATCGTCAGCGCCATTAGACGCAGCCTAGAACTTGCAGAAGCCATGGAATCACGCGCCTGGGGCGCAGCAAAAAAACGCACAAACCTATACCTACTAAAACTACACAAAGGCGACTACATCCTAATAGGCATAACAACCATAGTGCTGATTATAACAATTTACGTGCGCCTCTTTCTCTTTAATTCCATCCCCCTGATAAGCAGCTTCTTTTTCTAACCTATTTTTTAACCTTTAACACTAATTTTTGTAAATGAAGAAAATCAAGAAAATCAAAGAATTAATTTTATCGTTTACGACAATCAAAATAATGTATATGTGTAAATTCGACTATCTGTTTTCAAAATTAAGCTGTGGGCTAAAAAAAGAAAAAAAGGGTTTATTGGTTTTATTGCTTTTTGTCTATTTTTTTGAGAATTAACAATATGCCAATGAGCACGACTGCAATGATTGCAATACCAACACCGATGATGTACCATTCGTATGGTGGTGTTTCAACTGGTGGTGGTACTTCTGGGGCTGCGAATACGGCTGTTTCAGTTTTTGCATATGAACCATAGTAGCTTGCCGAACCGCTAAAGTATGCATAGATGTCCCATTCGCCTGTAGTGTCTGCTGGTGGTATCCATGTTATTGAGTATCTGCCGTTTGCATCACTTACTGCTGTGCCTATGTCTATTACGTTGTTGTCTTGTTGTGCAAAGACTGTTATTTCAACACCTGTTGTGTCCATTGGTCTGCTGAATTGTTTGTAGACGTAGAGCATCCATTCGCTCATGCTTTCGTCAGATACTGCCGGAACACCCTTGGGGAATCTCATTTGTAGCATGTCACTTTGTGTGCCTGGAGAAACGTCCATGACAGTTCCGCTAACTAGTACAGGTGAACCTGCGGTGACTATAGCATTAGACATTGCAACGGTCATCTCACTTGGACCTTTACCAATTGCATATAATCGAGCATCATAGTAGTCTTGTGTTGCAATAATGCTATCACCAATAATTGCACGATTACCCCATTGACTCTGACGGAATGCACCATCAATCTTCCAAACAACCTCTCCTGTCTCTATGTCAAGTGCAAAGAACGGTGCACCTCTTGGCAGGGGTATTGTAGGTGAGTGTGCAAAGTGTCCAAAGTAGGCTTTTCCATCTGATACAAAACATATAATTGTCCACCAGTTTTCGCCGTGATATGATTCATTATATTTGTCTGTGTTTTCGTATGTCCAAAGTTCTTCACCCGTCTTTACGTCATAGCAGTGTACAATGCCGCCAACACTTACTGTGATAAATTTGCCGTCTGAAATAATTCCTTCACGTGCAGCCCATGCATCTGCAAAGATACGCGTTTCTGTTTCCCATAAGAGTCTACCTGTTTCTAAGCTAAAACCATAGTTCTTTCTGGTTTCTCTTGCCCAGAAAACACCTACCAAATCATCTTGACTAAAGGCGTTGGATATCCAACCAGTCTGATAAGTTGCCATGCCAAAGTCAAATGCTTCCCATTCTGCAGGTGCCTTGAACTCTCGTCTATTGAAAAGCATGTATCCCCGATTGTCATCAGTAAGACTGATTCCTGTAAGGAAGAAGCCGTTTGCGTTAGGAGTGGTTGAAAGGATAAGTCGATCTTCTGGAAATGCAGCAACGATACTTCCTGGGCTGCCTGTCAGTCCGGGTATTGTAACATTGATATCATAACCGTTTGCACCGTTGAATGAACGTACATCCCCAGTATTATTTCGTGTATGTACGGTAATACCCCATTCTGCACTTGCTAGGCCAGAGACAGTGCTAGCAACTGTGTATGTAGAGTTCCATTGTGCTAAGCGATAAACACCATCAGTACCTATAGTAACTGAGTATTTTAGTAATTCACCACTTGGACCATAGTAAATCGTTCCACCTGGAACGTTTGTCATGTTATATCGAAGTTCGCCAGTTTTTGGTTCAATAGCATACATGTTGCCTGAAGTGCCAATCCAAAGGTAAGACCATGAGCCACGGCTGTTCTCGCTAATATATGTAAGTATTTGTGCAAATGCGATTCTAGCGTTACCCATGCCTGCAAAATTTCGTTCCCAGAGCACTTTACCTGTGTGTAAGTCAACAGCGACAACCATCTGTGATTGATAAGGTACTGTTGAGCTGCCACTGGTCCAAAATTCTCTGTTGTAATACAGAACACCTGCAACTATAACGGCTCCGTAGAATCTGCCTTCATAAGCATCACCCGCTTGAAAAGGACTAGTGTAAGAGTCGCCACCAGCTAAACCTCCATTAACGTCGCCAATGTCCATAGTCCACAAAATGTGTGCGCTTTCAGGTGCATTATTATATGGTGCGTTTTTAGGATTATTGTAATCCCCTCGTGAATATAGCCAGCTGCCCATGATGGAGTACCATTCACGCAGTTGTGAATCAACTGGTCTAGACCAATATTCAGTAGGAAGAGTATGGCCTGGATGATCAGCCTTCCAATAACCCTCTAATACCTGAAGGGTGACGTTGTCACTTTTACTTGGTTTATAATTTCCCGTTTTTGCATTGTTAACTGTATTGTAAACATAGTATTCTCCGTCGAAAATGCATTGCAACGTATAGTTTCCTGGTTCTGCAAAGGACATTTTTCTGCCAACTGAACCCGTAGACCAAGTCATTCCTGTGACATTTTCAACCTTACCATTAGGGTGAGTGATCTGTAAAGTTACATTCCAGCCATCGCGGACATTGAATAGAAAGTTTAGCAAACCCCAATTAATCAAAACGGGTTGTCCAACACCAGCAGTATGTGGAATTGCATCAACAAAAGGATAAGTTGTGAATTCACGTGGTGTGCTCTGTGCGTTTGCGTTTGGTAGTGCCATCATTGAGGTTGTAAAGGATAGTATCAGCAGTATTGTTAGCATTGAAATTGCATTTTTATTTTTTATAAAATTCATTTTTTATTATTCTCCATACCGTTACATGATATTTTACTGTCTTATAAAGTTGGTTTATTATTTGTATGTTTATTTGTGTGTAATGCGTTGTTATTGTTGTTTTTTAGTGTAAGCAAAAAAAAAACAATATATTTCATTTCAAACTTAAAACGTTTTTTGATCCAGTATGTGGATATTGTTTGAATGTTTACGTTACAGACTTGACATATCCTGTAATTTGCCGAGAGCAACGCTGAATTTTTACCTAACTGTGCTGATGTACTTCTTAAAGGTCACTATTTTCTAAAGAACGTTAACAATAACTACAGATTGTCGCCCTTTTATCGGGTTTCTAAATTGGTTCTCCGCGTGGTTGTACTGAAAAAGTTATATTGTAAAACTTTATTTCTACTGTTATAGGGTTTTTATATGGCTGAGCAAATTCGATTTGGTACTGCAGGTGTGCCTCCGACTTTTAGGTTGCTTAAAGCAAAATTGCATGATGTTCCTGGGTTGTTGCGTGAGGAGGGTCTTGATGCTTTTGAGTATCAGGCTGTAAGGTGGGGTGCTAAACCGCAGATAAAGCAGCAGGATGCTGAAAAACTTGGAGCGGAAGCCAAAAAGCATGATATCCGTCTAAGTATGCATGGTTCCTATTTTATAAATTTGGCAGGTAAAGATGAGGTTATATCTGCTAGTAAAGAGCGTCTTGTTGCTGGGGCCGTAGCGGCTGATTGGATGGGTGCCTACGTTATAGTGTTTCATACAGGTTTTTATGGAAAATTTGAAAAAAGTTATGCGTTTAACAGTTGTCTTCAAGCCTTAAAAGAGGTTAGTCAGACAATCAAAGATTTAGGTTTAAAAGTTAAGCTTGGTCCTGAAACTATGGGCCGAAAATTTCAGGTTGGTAGCATAGATGAAATAATGGTTATCTGTCAAGAAGTTGAGGGCACCCAATTGGTTGTTGACTGGGGGCATTTGCATGCGCGAGATTTGGGGGTTTTTAAAAAAATTGATGACATACGAGCGGTTGCGGAAAAAATTGAGTCAACCCTGGGTTCCCAGTTTCTTCAAAGTATGCATTGTCATTTTTCTAAAATTGAGTTTTCAAGTCAAGGTGAACGTAAACATCACCCTTTAGATGAACCTCGTTATGGTCCGGAGTTTGAGTTATTGGCAAAAGTATTGTTGGATTTCAAAATGCAGCCTACTATAATTTGTGAAACCCCTCTTCTTGACATTGACGCTCTTAAAATGAAAAAAATATTCCGGCAAGTATCGGAAGGCAAAACAAACGTTGACCCTCAACAGAAACTGTTCTTTTAATACTGCATTTATTTTCGATATGTTTTTAATGCAAGTTGGTATTGCTCTGTTTGGATGTAGATTATTGTGGTAAAACTGCAAGGTTTTCAAACATTAACCAACGTTGATGAGGCACTTAAAAAATGGTTAGATGCATGGTCTATAAAGAAGTCTCAACAAATTGTTTTACCTCTTGATGATGTCTCTGATGTTTGTGGTAGGGTTTTAGCTGAAGATGTTGTTGCGTTGGATGATTTGCCTTGTTTTGACCGTTCTGCAATGGATGGATACGCTGTTAGATATCAAGATTCTATAGCTGCTTCCCAGTCTTGTCCTGTTAAACTTGTGGTAATAGATACTGATGCTGAGATAGCTATTGGGCAGGCTAAACAGGTTTGGACAGGTAATCCTTTGCCTAAAGGCGCTAATGCTGTTGTTATGTTGGAAAATACTGTCCGTGAAGGTAACACCTTAACAATTTTTAGTCCCCTTGCTCCTAGTATTAACGTTATACGGCGTGGTGAGGATGTTAAGAAAAGTCAGCTTATAGCTAAGAAAGGCACACGCATAACCCCCTACATTGTTGGGTTAGCTATAGCGCTTGGTTACAGTTCACTAAAAGTTTATCAAAAACCTATAATTGCCATACTTGCAACTGGAAATGAAATCGTTACTGTTGGCACACAAATTGGTGAACATCAAATTTTTGATTCTAACAAATTTGTGCTTTCTGCTATGTGTCAAGAACTTGGTACCCAAACAATCAATTTCGGAATTGTAAAAGATAACATTGAGGCCATAGCTGAAAAAATCCGCCAAGCTCTCCAAGCTGCTGATGCTTTAATTACTACGGGTGGAACAAGTGTTGGCGGTTTAGATCTTGTGCCTGATGCTGTTAACAGAGTTGGTAAGCCTGGGGTTATTGCTCATGGTTTAGCCTTAAGACCTGCTATGCCTACAGGTGTTGCAGTGTTAAATGACAAACCAGTCATGATTTTGTCAGGCAATCCAGTGGCAGCCATCATTGGATTTGAAGTATTTGGAAGACCTGCAATCTGTAAACTTTTAGGTTTAAACAAAACTGAGCAACGTCTACCTCTAAAAGCTGTGTTAACTCGTAAAGTGTCTGGTGTTTTGGGTAGAAAAACCTATGTGCGAGTTCTTGTAAAACTCGAGAAGGGCGAATTGCTTGTTGAACCTGTTAGTGCTAAAGGTCCTAGTGCCATATCTACAATGACTAAAAGCAATGGATATGTGATTATTCCTGAAAACTGTGAAGGCTTAAAGGAAGGCGAAATTGTATTGGTTCAAATGTTTAGCAACATAGTAGCAGACGAAGAGGTTGAAACTTGTGTTTCGTAAACTTGTAACACTTGAAGACGCAAAAAAGATCATTGACGAAAACTTTAAGCCTATAGTAATAGGTGATGAAGATGTTGCGCTTCTTGAGGCTTATAGTCGAGTGCTTAAAGACGACATTGTTTCCTCGATAGATGTTCCCTCATTTGATCGTTCAACGGTTGACGGTTATGCTGTTAAAGCAGAGGACACCTTTGAGGCAGATGAAAATCAGTCAGTGTCACTTAACATTTCTGGTGTAGTTTTTGCTGGTGAGCAGCCGAAGATGGTTTTAGGTAAAGGTGAAGCTGTTGAGATTGCTACAGGAGCCCCTCTGCCTGAAGGTGCCAATGCGGTTGTTATGGTTGAAGATGTTGAAAGACTGGACAATCAACTACAAGTCTACACAGCTGTAACGCCGTATCTAAATGTTATGAAAAAAGGGTCTGATATAAAATGTGGTAAAACAGTTTTACATGCCCGACAAGTGCTGGGTGCTTCAGAAATTGGTGTTCTTGCAGCTTTAGGCTTAACTAAAACTCGTTGTTTTAAGCCTCCAATGGTTGCAGTTATATCTATAGGTGATGAAGTTGTGGCACCTGGAAAACTGTTGTCTGCAGGAAAAATTTTTGACATCAACACTTACAGTTTAAGCACTGCAATTATGGAGTGTGGCGCAAAACCAGTATTTTTTGGTCTAGTTTCCGATGATAAAGCTGCTTTAAGCAAAACTTTGGAAACGGCATTGACTTGTGCGGATGTTGTAATTACCTCTGGCGGAGTTTCCGTTGGATCTCACGATTATACACCTCAAATTGTTGATTCTCTTGGCAAACCAGGTGTTGTCATTTCCGGTATTGCAGTTAAACCGGGAAAACCCACAACAGTGGCTTTTGCACAGGACAAACCCATCTTTTCCCTGCCTGGTAACCCCGCCGCAGCTTTGCTGATATTTTATTTGTTGGTACGCCCTATTATTCAACGACTTTGTTGTCGCGACCCAAGTGAAATGCGAACAATCCGAGCATTTGCTGGTGCAAAACTGTTTTCTGCAAAAGGTAGACGAACTTTTATCATGGTTAAACTTGTATTGGATATTGAAAAATGTCGCTTAGTTGCTGAGCCTGTTGTTGGAACATCTGGTGCAATTACCCTGCTATCTGAGACCGATGGGTTTATTGAGATTATAGAAAATCAACAGTACATAAACAAAGATGAAGAAGTACTTGTTAAACTGTTCAAACCAATCTAACCAACAATCAGCTATCGAAACACAAAATACAGATAACAATTTCTTTTTTATAGCAATAAAATTTTTACCTTCTAACGATGTTATCTCTTGTTGTCGGTGAAGGTTTTGGTTGAACGGCAGAATTTAACAATCTATACAGTTGGACACTCGACACGTTCAATTGAAGAGTTTATTGAAATCCTAAAAGGCTACAACATCACAATGCTTATTGATATACGTGCAGTGCCTCAGAGCCGTCATAACCCTCAATTTAACAAGGAAAAACTGTTAAATACCCTAATAAAATCCTGTGGCATAAAATATCTATCCCTTCCAGATATTGGCGGGCTGCGTCATCCAAAGAAAGATTCAATTAATCTTGCTTTGGAAACTAGTGGGTTTCGTGGATATGCCGATTTTATGCAGACCAAAGAGTTCACCGAAAACCTGTTAAAACTCATTGTTTTAGCTAAAGAAAACTGTTTAGCGGTAATGTGTGCAGAGGCTTTGCCTTGGAGTTGTCACCGAAACCTAATCAGCGATGTATTAGTAGTTAGACGTATTCAAGTTTTGCACATAATTAACAAAGACAGCGTTATAAAACATCAACTCAATGAACTGGCTCATGTGGAGGGCACAAAAGTTTCTTATCCCCTGTTTACCTCTGAGAATCCTCAAAGAACACTTGGTGATTTCGGAACTCTACAGCCTTAACTTAACTAGCTCTAATGTTTTCTGTGACGTTTTTAAAAAATATGTAATAGGTTATAGTAGACAAAAACGGTAACACATGACTTATTAATTGCTTTTTCATTAATTAAGTAGTGTGATATCTTATGACACAAACAACTGGTAATTTAAAAGCGGCTTTTGCCGGAGAATCGCAAGCAAACCGTAAATACCTTGCTTTTGCCAAAAAAGCAGATGAAGAAGGTTTTCCTCAAATCGCTAAACTCTTTCGTGCCGCAGCTGAGTCCGAAACAGTTCATGCACACGCCCATCTGCGTGTACTTAACGGTGTAAAATCTACCGCTGAAAACTTGGCTGAGGCAGTTAACGGTGAAACTTTTGAATTCACAAACATGTATCCACAGTTTATCGAGGAAGCTAAAGCTGAAGGCAATACATCAGCTTTAATCAGTTTTAATAATGCAAACAAAGTTGAACAAGTACATGCTGATCTCTACAAAACAGCAATCGAAAGCATCAACAACAAACAAGACCTGCCAAACGCTGACATACATGTCTGTCCCATATGTGGTGACACATTTACCGGTGAAACACCCGATAAATGCCCCATTTGCGGTGTAGCAAAAGAGAAATTCCTAAAAATAGCTTAACGCTATTCCATATTTTTTGTTGACCTGAACTGTTTTTAAACAAGAAAAAAGGTTAAGATTTAATTTTTCGAGCAAATTGTTGCCCAAATTCAAAACAATTCTTCAAATCTGCTTCATCTGGTACCCATTTAACCTCTAAAGTGGGCTCATAGACTTCAAAACTGGCTTTTTTTGCCATCTCCATTAAACCGCGCACTGCGCCTCCACCCCACCCGTAAGAGCCAAAGAAACCCCAAAGTTTACCTTTAGGTTTAAGTCCCGTAATGTAGGTCATGAAGGAACCCATTGTTGGAAAAACACCGTTATTAAGTGTAGGTGAACCTGCAAGAACTGCTTTGGATTCAAGAATTTCTGTTATAGCCTCCGTGTTGTTTGATGAACGTAGTTTTAGAATTTTTGCCTCTACACCTTGACTACATATACCTGCTGCAATTGTCCGCGCCATCTTGTCGGTACTTTCCCACATGGTATCAAAAACTATAACCACCTTATCCTGAGCTGCAACACCACTGCTCCAGTCTAGATATGCTTGAATTATCTGCATTGGATTCTTACGCCAAATAATTCCATGACTTGGACCAATAATGTCTATGGGTATGCCCATTGCCACAACTTCGTTAATTTTTTTCGTAATCAATGGAGCAAATAACATGAGTATGTTTGCATAATATTTAGCAGCTTCCTCCATCAGAATATGGTTATCTACCTCATCATCAAAACGATGTGAGTTGGCAAAATGTTGACCAAACGCATCGTTAGGCAACAAAATTTTGTCTTCCTCAATATAGGTCATCATACTGTCTGGCCAATGAAGCATTGGGGCTTCAAGAAACTTGAGTGTTTTTTTACCTAGTTTTATTTCGTCACAAGATTTTACAATTTCCACTTTATCAAAATCATGTCCATAATGCTTAATGAGTTCTTCTTTACCGCGTTGGGTGGACAAAATTTTTGCGTTTTTAGCAAGTTTAGCCACAATTGGCAAAGCACTTGAATGATCCATTTCAACATGGTTAACTATAATGTAGTCTAGTTTTTCGGGGTTGATAATTTCTGAAATATTATCTACAAGTTCCCCTACAAAGGGTGATTTAACCGTATCTATAAGTGCTGATTTTTCGTCCTGTACCAGATATGCATTGTAACTGGTCCCTCTACTGGTGATGTACCCGTGAAAGTCACGCATGTTCCAATCCACAACTCCCACCCAGTACACTCCATCTTTTAATATGGTTTTAACCATAAAAACTCGTCTCCACTACTCTAATGTGCATTTCTGCTTTTCAAGTTTTACGGTACACCTTAAAAATTAAAGAAGCAACTTGCATAACTTTTCTCTTTAACATGTTTCTTTAGCATTTCTTTGTTTTTAAGGCTAATTTAAATATTCCAAAACTCTCAAATAAATAACCCTGAAGTGTTGCTATGAAAATTCTCCTAATAAATCCGCCCCAAACGTTCTATCCAGACTCAGAATCACCTGCAGGCAGTTTGCCTTTGGGTCTGATGTATCTTGCAGCAGTTCTTGACAAAGCGGGTTACAAAGTTGAAATTTTAGACGCCTTCATGACAACATCTACTATGCCTCAAAAAAACGGTAACACCCTAACTGTTGGTATGTCTTTTAGCCAAATTGAAACAGAAATACGCCATCGCAGTCCTGACATTGTAGGTATCTCAGGGCCCTTCACCAGTCAAATTAACAACACTTTAAAAGTAAGCGAAATAGCAAAAAAAGTTAATCCCCATATCCTCACTGTTGTAGGCGGCCCACATGTTTCTACTATCCCAAAAGAGTTTTTAGAAGAAGCCAAAACTGTTGACATAGCCGTTATAGGCGAAGGAGAATACACCCTTCTTGAAATCGTAGAACACCTTGAAGGTAAAAAACTGTTAAAAGACATCTTAGGCATTGCCTACCGACACCAAAACAATAATGACATTATAATCAACGACAAACGACCTTTTTTGGAGAACCTTGACGAGTTACCATACCCCGCTTATCATCTTGTTAACATGGACCATTACTTAAACAACAAAAAAATCGGCTACCGAAGCTTCCAAAACCACGCTATATCCATGATTACCAGTCGCGGTTGCCCCTTTAACTGTTGTTTCTGCGCTGTTCATTTACACATGGGCAAAAAATTTCGAGCACATTCCGCACAATATGTCTTAAACCACATCCAACATGTCGTTGATAAATACCCTGTCAAAAACATTTTTTTTGAAGACGATAACCTAACCTTTGACCTTAAACGATTCGAAGCAATATGCGACGGCATAATTGAACACAAAATCAAAATCGGCTGGGAAACCCCAAACGGCGTACGCGCAGACCGCCTAAACATCAACTTACTTAAAAAAATGAAACACTCAGGAGTTATTAGTATCTTTGTAGGCGTAGAGTCAGGCGACCAAAAAATCCTAAATAACGTCATCTGCAAAAGTCTTGATCTTGATCAAGTGGTTGAATTTGCTAAAAATGCTAAACAGCTTGAATTGAAAACAGGCGCGTTTTATATTATTGGTTTTCCAGGCGAGAAAAAAGAAAACATGCAACACACCATAGATTTTGCTTTAATGCTCAAACAAAAATATGATGTGGGTATGCACTTGTTTACTGCAACACCAACCTATGGCACAAAATTATATGACCAATGCAAAAAACACAATTACCTCAAAACCGATCTATCTTGTGACTTATTTGGTTCTTCCGCAAGACAACCCCTAGGACACTCACTAATTCACACCGAAGACTTTACACCCCAAGAAGTCAAAGAAATCGCAAAACAAGCCCTAAAAAAATACAAAAAACTCTCCATAATCAATAACATCAAAAACCCAAAAAAAACACTACAAACAATTTACCGCCAACCACAATTACTTGGCAAATACCTAAAAAACCTACTCTCCTAAGACATCCAAGAGCCGACAGATAACCTTGTTTGACATAACCTTTTTAATCCACACAAAGTAAAGAGTTTGTATGCGTAAGTGTACTGTTTTAGCGTTGATTGCGGTTTTGACGGCATCAATTCTTATGGTACACACCGTTGCACCTGTGTCTGCCCAAGCAGGATATAAGCCATTGGTGCCCCAAGTAATTGTAAAACTTGGGGGCAACGCATACGAGGTATCTGCTTCTACTGAAACCGTTACGGATCCATTTACTGGAGAAAATTATACAATAACCCATCCAGGTTATCGTGTAGCTGATTGGTCCTTTGAGTTTACGGTAAAAAATCAGCCTTTCACGCGATACACAGACGCAGACGGTAAGAAATATTATTTAATGTATGTTGTTGAATTTAAGAATCATCTTGAAGGCCGACAGGGATGGAAAGCGTTTACTAGATTTTTCCAATATGAGACTCAATATACTACCACTACGCACGGCGTAATTTGTAAATATAATCCGTCCCCTATTAAGGATATTAATTCATTGCCAGATGGTACAAAGTTGGATTTTAGAGTCAAAGCAGAAACGGCGTATGGCAAAACTGTATACGATCCAGATTCTATTTCTGCGCCACCGTGGACTGTAGATGTGCCTGTTGCATCAAGTGGTTGGAGCGATGTACCTACAATCACCCTATCTTTTGAGACTACTTCTACGTCTCCGCCTTTCCAAACAGCAACTTTGCCACCTGTAACTTCTAATGGTGATGGTCAACCGCAATTCCCAGGTCAGACACACCCGCCAAATAGTATATTGTCTAATCCGTTCTTCATGTTTGTTGTGAGTGCGCTTTTTGCAGGTGTTGTCATAGCGGTAGTGTTAGTGATTCTTAGGCGTCACCTAAAAACGCCAACTTATACCAACGACTCACTCTATCAAACATCGGAAGTTGAGGGCTTGTATGCGTAGTAAGTGTTGTGCTGTTTTAGTGTTGATTGTCTGTTTGTCGGCGTCAAATTTAGTTATGCTTGTTGTTCCCTCTGTATCTGCACAAGCTGGATTCAAACCCTAACTTCCCGTTTTAAGTAATAGGGATGTTTAGGGTTTCTAGTAGGTCGTTGGTTTTTTGGGTGACTTCGCTTAGGTGCCATACATCATTTATTTTGACTTTAAAAATATATTTCAA
>Ga0123356_10002914_pt1 | contig 18121 bp, 13 predicted proteins | sample TergutEmb28metaG_2_FD_92546 | JGI IMG/M metagenome (GOLD analysis project Ga0123356, IMG submission 92546) | Embiratermes neotenicus P3 segment gut microbial communities from Petit-Saut dam, French Guiana - Emb289 P3 | ecosystem: Host-associated > Arthropoda: Insects > Digestive system > Gut ...
AAAATAACTTTAACTTGTGAATATGGGGAAGCTCCGGAAACTTTTGTTTTTGCTATATCCGATGATGTTTTATCATTAACTTATGAATACGATACATGGGTATTTACAAAAATGAAAGTAAACATTGGAGGATTTTAAAGTTTCCCGTAACATTGTAATGTTAAACCCAGATAATTAAGTGTGTTTCTAAGAAAAATAATGTGAAAAATGGGATATTCCCTGACAATTATAAATTGTCAGGGAGTTTTCGATTAATTATTTATGGAAACATAGAGCATAGTATAATTCAACATGGTATTCTAAATTACTGCAGTGATAGAATTTATAATTTTTTATATCATAATTTTTACAAATAGTTGTGATTCCGGAGGTAAATCCACATAATGACTGAAGCTTTAAAAGATATGTTTAATAAACAATTTTTTGACAGGTTTACAAAAGACCTGAAACTTGTCATTAGCGATTTTAATACCCGCAAGTTCGTGTTACAGATAATGGACAATGAATGGGAAAACAAAGAATTTAAACAACGGTGTTGGCATATAACAAAAGTTCTTAAAAAATTTTTGCCGGCAGATTATAAAGATGCAATTGCTAAAATACTGGAATTATTGGATCATTTAAAAAGTGTATATGATTTTTCAAAAGTAGATGATACAGCGTTTGGTTTGTCATTGGAATATGGGTGGATTTTAGATAATTTTGTTGAACAATATGGGTTAGATGATTATGAAACATCGATTTTAGCAATAGAAAAAATCACTCAATTTACAAGCTGCGAATTTAGTGTACGTCCTTTTATTATAAAGTATCCAGGAAAAATGATGAAGCAAATGTTAACCTGGTCAAAACATAAACATTGGGGAGTAAGACGGCTTTCATCAGAAGGCTGCCGTCCGCGGCTTCCCTGGGCAATGGCTTTACCTGATTTAAAAGAAAATCCTGCTCCAATCATCCCTATTCTGGAAAATTTAAAAAATGATGTATCAAGATTTGTTAGATTGAGTGTTGCGAATAATTTGAATGATATTGCAAAAGATAATCCGGAAACCGTGATTGATCTGGTAAAAAAATGGCAAGGTAAATCGGACAATGTGGATTGGGTTATAAAACATGGCTGCAGAACGCTTTTAAAACAAGGTTATGCGGAAGCCATGGAAATATTTGGTTTTGATGCTGTAAAAAATATTACTGTTAAGGATTTTAAAATTTCTACACCAAAAGTTAAAATCGGCGAAGCATTGGAATTTGGATTTAAACTAATTAATAACAGTGCAAAAAAAGCCAAAATAAGACTTGAATACGGACTTTATTACCAAAAAGCAAATAAAACTTTGTCTAAGAAAGTCTGCAGAATCAGCGAAAAAGAATATGATAAAAATTCAATAACATACATTACCAGAAAACATTCTTTTAAAATAGTAACAACAAGAGTATTACATCCTGGACTTCATCAGGTTTCTGTTATCATAAATGGTAAAGAATTTGAGAAATATGATTTTGAACTAGTTAAAAAAATCTAGATTAGATTTTAAAATATAAAACATGGAGATAAATAAATGCTTGAATACATAATCCCGATATTCTTAATATTAAATCAAATGTCTCCTTATTTGCTTTTTGGGTTTTTATTTTCCGGATTATTAAAAGCATACATACCGAATGAAAAATATATAGGGTATATCGCAAAACCAAATTTTCGTTCAATTTTATTGGCTACATTCGCAGGGATTCCTTTGCCTTTATGTTCCTGCGGGGTTATTCCCACAGCAATCTCTTTGCATAAAGAAGGAGCGAGCAAAGGAGCAACTATTTCTTTTTTAACCTCTACGCCTCAGGAAAATGTACAAAGTATCATGGTAACGTATTCACTTTTGGGACTGCCTTTCGCGATAATCAATCCCATAGCTGCCATTTTTTCCGGCTTAACAGGCGGTTTAATCGGAAATAAATTTGATAAGTCAAAACCCATAGAAGAAACATCAGATAAATGTAATGGTAAATGCGGAAACAATAAAAAACAAATAAGGTTATTACAGGCGCTGCATTATGGTTTTGTTGAACTGTTACAGGATATTGGCAAGTGGCTGGTAATAGGTATTTTTATCGCAGGACTGCTTTTTGTTTTTTTACCGGAAGATTTATTTTCAACATACTTAAACAACCCCTTGTTAAATATGCTGATTGTATTAATTATAGCGCTGCCGACTTATAATTGCGCTATGGGCACTATTCCTGTAGCGGCAGCTTTAATGATGAAAGGATTATCTCTCGGCGCCGCGTTTGTATTTTTAATGGCTGGGCCTGCAACAAGCATTGCGACCATGACTGTAATTGGAAAAGCTTTGGGAAAAAGATCTCTATTGATATATTTAATCAACATTATCGTTAATGCAATAATGTTTGGTATAATAATTGATTTTGTTTTGCCTGCTTCCTGGTTTGATATGAGTATAATAAATAATACTTTACTTAATGATAACATGGTTCATGAAATATCATTATTTGAATCAATATGTTCCATAGGTCTTATATGTCTGATAATTAACGCGTATATACAAAAATATAGGAGTAAAAAATGAAAAAAGTATTTAAAATAATTGGTATTGTCTTATTGTCTTTCATTAGTGTTTTGCTTACTGGTTTAATTATTTTAGCTGTAAATAGTCCTGGTAAATTAAAACCATTAAAAGATAAAGAAGGAAATGTAATTATTAATTCGTTAGCAGAAAAACAATTCATCGAAATTGGCGGAATACAACAAGGATTTTTTCTGCGTTCTGAGAATCCGGAAAATCCTGTTATTCTTTTCCTTCATGGCGGTCCGGGCAGCCCTGAATTAACGCTTTTTTACCATAATGAAAAACCTGAGCGTTTAGAAAAATACTTTACTGTTTGTTACTGGGATCAACGCGGAGCGGGCATGAGTTTCAGTAATTCGATAGAGCCAAACACAATGACACTTGAGCAGTTCATAGAAGATACCCGCCAAATTACCGAATATTTAAAAAACCGATTTAATCAGGAAAAAATATATCTGATGGGACATTCATGGGGTTCGATTCTTGGCATAAAAACCATTGAAAAATATCCGGAAAATTATCTTGCCTATATTGGTATTGGGCAGGTAACCAACCAATTGGAATCAGAAATATTAGCTTATGATTATATGCTGCAATACGCAATAGATATTAATGACAAATCCGCCATTAAAAAATTAAATAAGTTTGATAGAAACGCTTCAGATTTTCCAGCTATGGAGTATATTAATAATGTTCGTACGCCATTGATGAATAAATATGGAATTGGGATGAAACACGAAAATTTTTCTATGGCTGGAATGATTAAGGATTTCTTTTTTTTCAAAGGATACACTTTATCAGAAAAAATAAAATATGTTCAGGGAATGATGTTTTCATTGACACATTTGTGGGATAATGTTGCTTCTGTTAATTTATTTGAATCGTCAATTTCATTTCAGGTACCTGTTTATATTATACATGGCAAATATGATTATCAGGTATCATACACATTGGCTAAAGAATATTTAGAAATAATAGAAGCGCCGGAAAAAGCATTTTTTTCATTTGATAAATCTGCGCATTCTCCCAATATTGAAGAACCGGAAAAGTTCGTACAAACTGTCCGCAATATTGCTGCACAATATTGCTTATCAGTGTTGAAAATCAGCGAAAATGTCCCCATGAGCGACCAGTAGAAATGTCCCCTTTCAGAATTCTTGTAATTTGTTGACAAATAATTAATTAAGTGATATATTAATAAATAATGTTTAAAATAATATTTTATGTTAAGGAGTTATTAAAATGAAACAAAAATTTGCAGGTTTACTGGTATTTATGCTGGTATTCAGTTTTGGTTTAACCGGATGTGACTGGTTGTTTAATGGTAACGGCGGTAAAGATGATCAGCCAAAATCGCTTACAATTACCGAATTTGGAAGCAATCATGAAAATTATTACTATCAGATTGACCTGTTCGAAAACGAAACTGATATTAAAGAATGGTTTAACTATGATAATGAGTCATTATCTAAACTTTGCCTTCAGGGACAAATCTCAGGAGGTTTAATCTCCAAATTATTACTGGATTGGGATAACGAAGAGGGAGACTTCGCTCCATTTACAGGAACAGGTCCTTATTATATTTTCCTTCAGATATTTGACATGGATCTGGAAGAATCCAATTATCGATTTGATCAATCTTATTACCTCAGCGCTGCTATAGATTTTAACGGGCAGCAGGATATTGAATTAAAAATCTCTGATTTTGACGGGTTTAATCCGTTTAACGGCAACGGTGGCGGTGATGAACCAGCAGGACACTTTCAAATAAGCGGAACAATCATTGGCGATACTAAAGGATATACTGAGTTTGATATTACTGTATTTTATGGAAGCGCCGATCAATCAATTGGTTATACTTGGATTACAGATATAACAGAAGATAATACATGGTATGTATCTAATACAATGGATCCAATATATGCAATACCGGGAACAAATATTTATGTTATAGTTGAAATATGGAAAGAAGGAGAAGGTTTTAAGGAATTTGGAAGTTATATCATTAGAACATGCGACGGACAATATAAATTTGATGTGGTAATCGACTTAGATACTCCGGCAGCAGGATAATAAACTATTGTAAAAAAGCGAGGCTGTCCTGCGGGGCAGCCTTTTTAGTGATAAATAAAATGTTATTGAGAAAGTTCTCTCGCAAGCTGCTATCGCAGCTAATTTTATGAGCAAAGATCGCTAAGAACGCCAAGGCGCGCAACTGTAACAGGAACCACTTTAGGTATTTTTATCGCGGGACTGCTTTCTATGCGTCATTTTTGTTTATGCTTTTTCTTTATCAGGTATATTTCTTAAAACAAAAACAGTGCCTATACATAAAGCTAAAAATTCCATGCTGCCCACTACATAATAACTTAACCAGGGCGTTTGAAACGCGATGCCTTGTATTATTCCAACAGCAATCAATGGAATCAGCCATTTAAATTTCTTTCTTATTATTATATCTATAATTATTCCAATATATATTGATATTGAAGCGAAGTAATTATGCATTACTACATATTCAATAAAATAAGAGCTGAATGCCGCTAAGGCTAAAAATCCTATTCCAACAAACCATTTGTTATAAAGAAGCCAGCATCCTATTACCAGTAAAAAGAATGTATAAAAATGAACTCTGTTTATATCAGCTCCCATTATGGAAGAATAAGTATATTTACCCTGCAATAAAGCGTCTACAAATCCTGTGATGATAAAACTGAATAATAAAACAGCTGTTACTATTTTAAAAATAATTTGTTTTTTCAAAATTTAATTTCCTTACATAAAATCCGCATTAAACCGCTAATTTTAAACGGCAGCTGTTATTTCATTGTGAACTTAATATAATAGTGTCCGCGGATTTTCGCAGATTAACGCAGATTAATATTTAATTTATATAATCCGTGAAAATCCGCGCTAATCTGCGGACAAATCCTCTAATGGTACCTGTTACCTTTTTAGCGGGTTAATTACCTCTTTGCTTTGCCGGTACTACGTAACTATCCATATTATCATTTTGATTTAAACGCCTGACTGTTACATTAAGATTTTCTGCAGTTACTTTGATATTTATAAACATACCAGGTGATTGTGCATCAGTTCTTGTCGGCCAGTGATAAGGAATATAAGTATGAATGTTAGTAGAAACTGGAGCTGCGGTAGGATCAGCTGGGTGGTTCCTGAAAGCATAAATCTTTGGGCCTATCGATCCGGCAATTGAATATATTGTGCCATTGGTAACAGTGTTAAAAACATTATTATCATACATCCATGCAAGTGCGGTATTTGTTCCGAACTTAATTGGATTAGATCTTGTATATACATGGTCGTGTCCGAAAAATACAATATCTACATCATAATCAGAGAATATTTTACCATAAGCGGCACGTGTATTTGCCATTAACCAAGGTTCAGAAGCAGAAGGAGTGCTACTTAGACCACGACCTGCGAAAAACGGGATATGAGTAACTGCGATAATATACTTGCTTAAATTATTATCTTTATCGTTTTTTAAGACATTCTCTAACCAGGTTCTCTGTGCTGCATGATTGGGTTCGGCAGGACCTGTGGCATTTTGCGTAGCCATAGTGTTAAGCATTATTATAAGAACTTCGTTGTAATAGAAATAATAAGAATCACTTCTGTGCGGACCCGCATTTGCCTGTCCTGTCTTCCTTGCCCAGCCATTATTGGGAGATGTAATAAAAGAATTATATACTTCGGCGCTGCCAAAAACATATCCATCCCTATTACTTGTATTTACAAGATAGGTATCATGATTGCCCTGAGTTGTAACTACAGGTAATCTATTAGTAAGTTCATTTACCGCTTTTAAAAAATTCGGAAACTCATTAATATCTTCCTGTGGATAATCGCTGATGTCCCCTGCTACTAAAAAGAATCTGTTATCAGAATCATACGTATTCGCCGCATTAAATGTTGCTTTCATCTGGTTGAACACATTGTCTTGAGTATCAGCTCCAACAGTAAAACTAAAATTGGTAAAAGAACCATTCGATGTTAAATGATAAAATGTTTCTGACCAATTTCCCGGGCTGCCCATGCGGTATTGATATTTTGTAGCTGGTGTAAGACCCGACACTTCTGTTCTAAAAATGTTTCTGGCGGTATAAGGCCCAACATCTGTTGGAGTTTTGGTTGGGTTCCACAACACGCCTGTCACTATTATTTCTGTTGCATCGCTCCAATTGCCGCTTTCTTCCACATATTGTAATGTCTGTGATGGTACATCTGTGTCATTGTGCCATTGAACAATAAACCCAGTAGATGAATCCTCTGCGAAGTTGTTGGTGATATTATACGGGGGACCACCGCTGACATCCGGATTAGTACCCGGTCCAATTATGCATGCTGTGGACATAAAGGCTAATGCAGTCACTACAGAAATTAATGCCCATAATTTAACCATTTTCATAATTTACTCCTATAAATAATAATATGGTTATTATAAGCCAGGAATTACTTATACGCAATATCAATTTTATACTTATAATTATGATATGTAAATTTTTAATAATTAAGGAGTTTTTTAATTAAAAATATGATATAATTAAGTCATATCAGACAGACTTACGAAATGGAGGTCTTTGTATGAAAAGCAGAAAAATGTCTTTCAAGAACAAAGTTCTTTTTCCTGCGATTATAATTTTTATCATCTCCATTTTACTAATAACTGCAAATGACTTTAGATTGTTTGATATGGCTGTAAGATCAAAAACAAACTCAATATTGGATATTTATACAAATAATATTTTAATGCAGATAAATCATCTTGATATAATCCTGGAAACAACCAGAGAAACGCTTAATAAGCAGAATATGGCTACAACAAGGTCTGTAGCGCTTATATTGGACCAAGATGGTGTTGATATGTCAACAGAAGCCCTGCGGCGGCTCTGTGAACCATTGGGGATTATAGAATTAACAGTAGCTGACGCAAATGGAACAATAATTCACAGCAACTTTGATGAATACATTGGATTTAATTACGGGTCTGCAGAACCTACAAAAAAATATATGGAATTGGCGGATGGTACATTAAATGAGCTTCTGGAAGAACCGCGTAAATCTGAATTAAATGCTCCCAATATCGGCGATTTAAGTCTCTATACAGGCATATCCCGCAAGAACGGAGGTTTCCTCCAGATAGGTTATGATGTCGAAGTACTCCAAAAGCTGCAGGATAAAATAAACATCGCGATAACAATAAATGAAACAAAACCAGGTGAAACCGGTTATGGAATGGTAATACAGGATGGGATTATAATCGCGCATCCGGATAATAACTTCATTGGCCATAATATATCATCCTATAAATGGTATAATACTTTCAGCGAAGGCAATGGTTTTACATGGATCGATATTAATGAAGAAAAATTTTACGCCGGATATAAAAATACAGATAACAGAACTGTTATTGGCCTTATTCCGGAGGCAGAATACAATAAAGAATTAAAACAGGTTTTTTACAGTACAGTAGTGTTTTTATCAATCGCGCTTTTAATAATGATCTTTACAATATATAAGATTCTGAATAAACAGCTTAAACCTATCACTAAAGTAACAGAAGGAATAAGAGAAATCGCAAATGGCAATTTTAGTACAAGAATAGAAGGCAGCTACAGTGATGAGTTTGCCATTATTAAAAACGCGGTAAATGATATGGCAGAAATAATCGAATACAGAGATAAAATGTTAAAATCTGTTAATCATGCGGTTAGTTTATTGCTTAATACGAACATCGAATCATTTGACTCTGTCTTATTTAAGGCTATGGGGATAATAGCGGAATCTGCCAAGGCAGACCGCATGTATATTTTTAAGAATCATGTAATCAACAGTGAGCTTCACTGTTCTCAGCTGTATGAATGGTCCAAAAAAATTGAACCTCATCAATGCAGGGATATAAATGTTAATATATCATACACAGATATACCTCTTGAGTGGGGCGTAACAATGATAAACAGAAAATGTGTTAATATATTAATGCGTAATATGCCCAGAGAAACTCAGGCCCAATTATTCTTTCGGGGAATATTATCAATTTTGCTGACGCCTATATATATAAATGATGAGTTCTGGGGCTTTATGGGCTTTGACGATTGCCAAAAAGAACGGGTATTTACAAAAGAGGAAGAAGCGATTTTATGTTCAAGCGGCTTATTATTTGCTAATGCCGTTATACGCAACGATATGCAGAAGGAAGCGGAAAAAATTTATTATGATGCCTTAACGGGGATTTACAACAGGCGGTACTTTGACGAAAACATGAATAAGATAATGAAATCCCTGTCGCGTTCCGGCAGTGATCTTAGTTTAATGATGATTGATATCGACTTTTTTAAAAATTACAATGATACATACGGCCACAACGAAGGAGATGTTTGCTTAAAAGAAGTCGCAAAAGCGCTTTCCAATAATATAACCAGAGAGTATGATTTTGTCGCACGATACGGCGGAGAAGAATTCGCGGTTGTCCTGCCCTATACCGACAAGGATGGCGCACTATTAATGGCTGACAAAATTCTTGAAAGCATAATAATTCGCAGAATTGCGCATAAAAAAAGCGACACGGCTGATTATGTAACTGTTTCTATCGGGGTTACAACAGGAGACGTAAGATATACACAGAACAGCGAGGATTATATTAAACGCGCAGATGAGGCGTTGTACATGTCTAAACAAGACGGACGTAACCGTCAAACCTTTTTACGAATGATTTAGCCGTAAAAACATACCTGAATGTCAAAAACACTGCCTAATAACCTCAATTAATCCACTAAAACCTTGTTATTCCTTATATATTGATGGTATAATGTACTTAACATGGTCGTAACTTTTCATACTACGGCTACAATTTTAATCAGGAGATAAAAATGAATAAGAGAGGGAAATTTTTAGCGTTTGTCGCTTTTGCGGCAATTATTGTACTTTTTTTAACAGGGTGCGCCAGTGTTTTTCATGCTGTCAACGTCAGAGTTGATGATAGAAACAATTTAACAACAGTACGGCCGGGCGGAACATTGCAATTAAGAGCTTCAGGCCGTGATATCGTATGGACGGTAAGTTCAACAAGTGACGGTTCAGGACGTGTAGACAGCGGAACTTACGTCGCCAATGGTATGCTTATTGTAGCTCCAACAGAAACATCACTGGTTCTTCATGTTACAGCGACATCATCAAGAGATGGTTTTTCCAGTGTTTTACAGGTAAGGGTCGTAACCGTAACCGGAATAACAGTCACTCCTGCCGATCTGGTAGTAGTAATCGGAAGAACTTTGCAATTCAGATCACAGGTTAATGGAACCAATCATCCTGACCAAATCGTTAATTGGAGTGTCAGTTCCAATGAAAATAATACAGGCGCTGTTACACCGGGAACCAGTATAAATGCAAACGGATTGCTTACAGTCGCAGCCAATGAATCTTCACCAATTTTATATGTTACATCTACATCTGTGGTAGATTCCGAAAAGTCAAGTACAGTACCAATTACTGTAGCGGTGCCGACTATATCACATATTACGGTAAATTCTGACAGTCAGTCGGTCAGAGCCGGTGAAACTCTTCAATTCAGATCTGTCGTGACAGGAAATTATGAACCCGACACTGCTGTAACATGGAGAGTTGGCACTAACGCTTTCGGCTCTGGAGCGGTTACACCGGGTACAAGCATCGATGCTAATGGCTTACTTACAATAGCAAACAACGAGTCCTTAAGTAATTTATTTGTTGTAGCGACTTCTGTCATGGATCCTACAAAAAGCGCCAGTGTTTCAGTATCAGTTATTATTCCGATCATAACAAACATAACTATCAGTCCCGTGAACCATATAGCGGAAGCCGGCACAATTGTTCAAATGAACGCGACGGTTTGGGGAGTTAATAATCCAAGTACCGCTATAACATGGAGAGTCAGCTCGAATGCAGCCGGAACAGGAGCTGTAGCCCCGGGAACAAATATTAATACCAATGGACAACTTTCAATATCGGCAGCAGAAACTTCAAGAGTATTGTATGTTTTTGCGACATCGGTATTTGATCCTACAAAAATGGAAAGTGTAATTGTAATCGTTATACCAGATTCAGAACTCTAAAACTGTAACTCTTCATGCTATTCATGGGTTTGTTATATTGGTGACAATATTATCAGGAGAAAATGATGAATAAAAGAGGAAAAAAAATCGCATTTGGCGCTTTAACGGCAATTGTTGTATTATTTTTAACAGGATGCGTCAGTCTTTTTCACGCTGTCAACATCAGAGTTGACGGCGGTTTAACAACAGTACGGGCAGGCGGAACTATAAATTTCAGAGCGACTGGGCGGAATATAATATGGTCTGTCAGTTCAACCAGTGACGGCCATGGACGTGTAGATAACGGAACCTACATCTCTTCCAGCGGTTTGCTTGTTGTATCACCCACAGAATCATCATTGGTTCTGCATATCAGGGCGACATCTGCGAGAGATGGTTTTTCCGATGTAAGACAAGTAAGGGTTGTTACCGTAACCGGAGTAACCATAAGTCCAATGAATCAAATGGTAGTAGCCGGCAGAACATTCCAGTTCAGAGCACAGGTTTTTGGAAACAATAACCCTGACCATTCTGTAACCTGGAGTGTTGCCTCTAACAATTTCGGCGTAGGTTTTGCCGCGCCGGGAACCAATATTAATTCCAATGGATTGCTTACAGTCGCGTCAAACGAGTCTTTACCTATTTTATTTATTACAGCGAAATCAGTAGTAGATCCTACAAAATCCATCACTGTTCCTGTTACTGTAGTTGTCCCAACCATAACACATATAATTGTAACTCCCGGGAATCAAATGATAAGAGCAGGAGAAACCCTCCAATTCAGGGCTTCTGTAATGGGAACTTATGATCCCGATGATACAGTAACATGGAGAGTCGGTTCAAACGCGTTCGGCTCCGGAGCTGTTACACCAGGAACAACCATTAATGCCAACGGACTGCTTACTGTAGCAAATAACGAATCTTTAGCGACATTATATGTTACCGCGACTTCTGTTTTAGATCCCACAAAATTCGGACATGCTGCGGTTTCTGTAGTCATCCCAATTATAACAAACATAGTTGTCAGTCCCGCAAATCATACTGCGGCTGCCGGTACTAATGTCCAATACAACGCCGCGGTTTGGGGAGTAAATAATCCCAGCAACAATGTAACATGGAGAGTCAGCTCGAACGCTTCAGGAACGGGAGCGGTCGCAGCAGGAACAAGTATTAACTCCAATGGATTGCTTACGATAGCTGCCAATGAATCGGCTAGAACATTATTTATTTTCGCTACGTCTGTATTTGATTCTACAAAATCACACAGCGTAGCGTTGAATGTTACAGCAAATCTCAATCCAGATCCCGGGCCTGGGCCAAGGCCGCCGGTTACGACTCCTGTTGTAACTCTTGTAACTATAAGTCCGGCAAGTCAAATAACACAAACAAACAGAAATATTCAGTTCAGCGCTACGGTCATAGGAACAAATAATCCAAGTACCGCTGTTTCATGGCGTGTTGACGGAGCGCTTTCATCGAGAACAAGTATTAGTAATAATGGATTGCTTTCGGTAGCAGCCAATGAAACTTCGAACACTCTTTTTGTTATAGCGACATCTGTTGCGGACTCGTCAAAATCAGCTACCTCTATTGTAACTGTATCTACTGTTTCTCAGATTCCAACTGTGACTAATGTAACTGTAAGTCCGGGAACTGCAACATCCCAAACAAATAATAGAATCCAGTTTGCTGCTGCTATTACCGGAACCAATAATCCAAACACCGCAGTTACATGGAGAGTTAGCGGAGCGCGGTCATCCAATACCAATATTAGTAACAATGGCTTGCTTACAATAGCAGCCAATGAAACAGCGGCTTCTCTTCAGGTTACCGCTACTTCTGTGGCGGACCCGACAAAATCAGGCAGCGCGGTTGTTACTATTTCTACTGTTTCTCAAACTCCAACTGTGACAAATGTAACTGTAAGTCCGTCAACCGTGACATCCCAAACAAATAATAGAATCCAGTTTACCGCCACGGTTACCGGAATCAATAATCCAAGAACAACTGTTAATTGGACGATTAGCGGAGCGCGGTCATCAGGCACCACTATTAATAATAATGGGCAGCTTACAATAGCAGCCAATGAGACCGCTACAACTCTTCATATTATCGCGATATCTACAGAAGATCGAACAAAATCCGACACCGCGATTGTTACTGTAACCGCTGCTGTGACATATCCAACTGTGACCAGCGTAAATGTTACTCCGGCATCTACAACATCCCGGACAAACAGCACAGTACAATTCAGAGCTACGGTAACAGGAACCAACAATCCCAGAACAAATGTTACATGGAGTGTTAATGGAGCGCGTTCATCGGGCACCAGTATTAATAACAATGGTTTACTTACTATAGCGTCCAATGAAACATCAACATCCCTTCAGGTTACCGCTACATCTGTTGAAGACCCGACAAAATCCGGCAGCGCTGCTGTTACAGTATCTGTTCCGCAAACTCCAACTGTAACCAATGTATCTATTACTCCGGCATCTGCAACAGCCCGGTCAAATAGTACAGTACAATTCAGAGCTTCAGTTACAGGAACCAATAATCCAAACACAGCTGTAACATGGAGTGTCAGCGGAGCAAGTTCCGGAACAAGCATCAATTCAAATGGATTGCTTTCGGTAACTCGAAACGAACCGTCGGGAACCATTACTGTTACAGCTACATCTGTTGCGGATCCATCAAAATCCGCTTCGGTAACAGTGACAGTCCGCGGTGATGGCGGTCAAAACGACCAGGGACAGAATAATAATAACCAAGGCAACCAGGGTAACCAAGGCAACCAGGGAAATCAAGGAAACCAGGGTGGTCAAGGCAATCAGGGTAATCAAGGAAACCAGGGTGGTCAAGGCAATCAGGGTAATAGAAATAACCAAAACAACCAGGGTAACCGAAACAATCAGGGACAGAACCAGAATAATCAAGGTCAGACCCCAACTCCAACCCCAAATCCGACTGTTACCAGCGTAAATATTACTCCATCATCTTCGACAGCCCGAACAAACAGCACAGTACAGTTCAGAGCTTCTGTAACAGGAACCGGCAATCCCAACACAGCAGTAACATGGAGTGTCAGCGGAGCATCCGGATCTAGCATCAATTCAAATGGGTTGCTTTCTGTAGCGCGGAACGAAACCGCGAGAAGCATTACTGTTACAGCGACATCCGTAGCAGATCCGTCAAGATCTGCTTCCGTAACAGTGACAATTCGCAGCGGCGGTCAAAACGACCAGGGGCAGGATCAACAATAATTGGTTTAAATTAGAGTCTGCCTATAAAGACGCTATAGGCAGACAACTTTATAGAAAAGTGATACGTATCACGTATATAATATAAGAAAAAATGGACCAACTTTGTAGGAAAATTTAAAAATTTCCCAATAATTTTTAATCAAAACAAAGAAATTCAGAATAATTATTTACCCCATAACCTATTTTTATCCATTCCGGTAACGAGTAATATGTCAGCAGTTTCCTGTTCGCTTAAATTGTCAATATTACCTTTGGTTTTGAATTCATCAATTCCCTTTAAGACAGATTCAAAACGCTGTTTGTTGATTTTATTCTTAACAGCGAAAAACAGGCAGAGTGTCAAAAATATAAGGGGTATAAGAATGAACATCCATTTTATGCCGGATACTACGCCGCTTTGCGCGTATTCAGCAGGGTTAAAATCAACCGCTTCGGCTTTTAGTACTGAATAATTATTATGATCAAAACCCATTAACTGAAGTCCCAATCCCATTAACAGAACAGCGACACCGCTTGCGAACTTGCGAATGAATGTTGTTATCCCGCTGTAAAGTCCTTCCCGGCGTTTGCTTGTACAGAGTTCATCAATATCATAGATATCAGTAAGCATCGACCATGATGAAAGATTGCCCGATGATGAACCTACAGCAATTAAAGCCGCCAGTATGCACAATACAATAACAGGGACGCTGGCATTAATAAAGATAAAGACGATTGTCGTAAGTATCCAAACCGGTAAACCGATAAAGAGCGGGAAAACCTTGCTTTTTTTCTTGGCAATCTCACCCATTACAATAATCAGAAGCATGGAACAAACAAGAAGCGTACCGACTATCAATTCATAACTTTCATATTTCTTAACAACAATATCGATATAAAAAATAAACAATGCCAATACAAGGTCTATAGCTATCTGAAACGGGATAAATATTCCCAGCAAATTTTTATACGACTTATTGGAAAAAACAGATAACCAGGACGATAATGTAATTTTTTCCGGGGCTGGAAGGTTTTCTCTTTCCTTTGTTCCCAGAAAAACAACAAGCCAGCACAATCCAAAAATTGCGCCAAAGATAAGAGCCATTACAAAATAGCCGGGGATCTGTTCCGGTCCATTCTGATCATGTCCTATCAATTTGATGATTATACTGGGTACAACAGCGCATACCAATGCAGCAGCGCCGGAAAAAACCATTCTTATCGTAGTAAAACTGGTACGCTCGTTATAATCGGATGTTATATCCGACAATATTGCGTTGTACGGCACCATAACAATGCTGAATACCGTTCCAAAGAACATATAAGAAAGCGTGTAATAGATAATTTTAGAAGTTTGACCATCAATACCAAAGGAATAAAAAAGCATAAAGAAAGACAGAAACACAGGAATTATACCTATTAAAAAATAAATTCTTCGTCTTCCAAATCTTGTACGGGTTTTGTCGGATATCCTTCCCATAATCGGGTCGGTAACAGCGTCCCACAACCTACCTATAAAAATGATTATTGTGGTAGCGATAACAGGCAAGCCTTCTACTATGACCAAAAAGTTCATAAACAGAAGGCTAAAAATCATAAACGCGCCGCCGCCGAAAATATCTCCGCTGGCGTAACTAATCTTGGTAACAAGCAAATTTGGTTTCTTTTCCATAGTGATTTAATTATACCATGGAATGATAGTAAGGGAAAACACTAACTTCTCAACTCCGGTAAATCAACCTCATTTTATTATTCAGAAGCAGCACTGTTATTAAAGGGAATCATTATTATATCAACATTAAAGGGTGAGGTTTCGGGAAAGGCACGGCCGATGCCAGCAAAGGAATTAATATAATACTGTTCATTAAGGCTGGAAAAAATTACACCTGTCTGTGATCCCGCGGAAGCGGCATGAATAAAACGGCGGTTACCGACATAAAGGCCAACATGGTTGATACTTCTGCTGCCATTTGTCCTGAAAAAAACCAGATCTCCCGGTTGAGCATTTTCGACAGGCACACTAACAGCCCATGTAAAAAGAATAGAAGAAGATCTGGGCAGGCTCACTCCTAACGCGTCATGGAAGCTGCGAAACATAAAACCAGAACAATCCATCCCCGCTGCGGATGTTCCTCCATAACTATAAGGTGTACCCAGATATTTAACGGCAGCTTCGATAACTTTGGTACGGGCATTTATATAAGCCCGCGATCTTTCATCCGAAGAAGCCCCGGCGCTGGGCGCAAGCGGATATCCTCTTTCAAGAGGCGCCGCGTATAATCCCAGGACAATAAAAATCATCATGACAGAAAAAAGAATCTTCATTAGTAATCTTATCGACATAAAAAAATACCTCCCTTGTTTTTTTATACAACTATATATTCATCCCCTTGGTCTTTTATTAAGTGCCTGTATTAATACATCCATTACAGCTTCGGTATTGTGTCCACCGGGGAGAAGTTCGTCTGCGTAAACATCCAGTTCAAAAGGGCGCCGGCCGACATGTTCGCTGAAATGTGCATCCGATGAAGTTATCAGGGGAAAGTTTAGAGTATCCAGCGGGAGATTATTAAAAGCCGGCGGAATACGGACACATTCAATGGCTGTCCATGGGCCGTTAAGTACAACTCCAAACTGGCTTGTCATGGAAAAGGCGACACGATCAACATGAGCAGGTATAACAATACCGCCGTACTCGTTTACCTTCGCTCCAATATTATCAATGGATATATCAAGTGGATTGATAAGATAATACTCAACTTCGCCTTCGATATTGTCATCTTCATCAACATAAACCTGATCCCCGGTTTTTTCGGGGTTGTTCAGAAAAGGAGTCAGTATAGAATAGGCATACTCATTAAAAGACATACACGCATCAAGATTTGTAAACAGGCAAAGGACATGAACTTCTTCGTTTGTAGCGGCTTCCATTCCAAAAATAGGAATGATGCCATATTGCGGACTGAGTTTAGCAAAAGCAGGACAATTAAGGCTGGAGTTATGATCTGTCAATGCCATCATCTTTAATCCTCTGGCTGCTCCCAATTCAAGCAAACGCCTTGGAGACAACTCAAGAGAACCGCAGGGAGAGAGACAGGAATGGTTATGCAGATCTGCCAACATGAATAACCTCTATCTCAAATTAATAAAACATTAAAGCTACGCTTTAATGCCATAATGCCCATAACTTTCCGGAAACTGTAAATTGATTTTCCTTTGTACGAATGACAGCAATGTTTTCATCCTTGGCTGCTTCCAGCATATCATCCGGGAGCGGACGTGAATTGCAGATAATGATTACAGAAATATCTACCAATGAAGCGACTGCTACAGTATTTTTATGCGCCTGAATCGTAATAAGCGCACCGCCGTCTTTGGCATGAGCCATTACATCAGAAAGAAGATCCGATGTATACGCTCCGGTAACTTCAATATCATCAAATTCACTTTGACATATTTCCGCGCCCAGAGCTGCAGCCACTTCCTTAATTTTCATAATGCTCCCTAAGTCTCATCTTTGGAAGAATGAACAAATACAACAGAACGAACGGTAGTTCCTTTTCCCAAAGCAGAATTGATAGAAAAATCATCAGAGACACGTTTTGTATTTGCAAGACCCATGCCTGCACCAAAACCTAAAGAACGGATATATTCGTTAGCTGTCGAGTAACCTTCCTTTAATGCCTGGTTAACATCTTCAATACCGGGACCTGTATCGGCGGCGGTAATAATTACCTTGTCCGGCAAAATAGAACAGCGCATAACGCCGCCGTTGGAATGGACAACTTGATTTATTTCCAGTTCGTAACAGGCAATGGCAACACGCCTTATCAGTTTAGGATCAAAGTTTCTCTGTTTAAGCGCCTTTTTAATTTCTGTAGAAGCTCTTCCTGCCAATTCAAAATTATAGTGAGCAGTTGTAAATTCCATTTCCGAAAAAGTCGATGGAACTGCGTCTTCCGTACCCTTCTGAAGTTTTTCAAGCCTTAGTACTTCCCGGTTCATTTCGATTAGAAGATTTCGGATTACATCGGTAGAAGTAAGAATACCCACCAGTTCATTGTCCTTGTTAAGAACCGGAAACCGGCCGTATCTGTATTTATTAAGATAGGTAATGGCAAAAGATAGAGGCATGTCGTCCTGTAAATGGATAACATTCTTTGTCATCCTTTCTCCTACAAGACCATCGATATATCCCTTATCC
>Ga0123356_10002915_pt1 | contig 18112 bp, 12 predicted proteins | sample TergutEmb28metaG_2_FD_92546 | JGI IMG/M metagenome (GOLD analysis project Ga0123356, IMG submission 92546) | Embiratermes neotenicus P3 segment gut microbial communities from Petit-Saut dam, French Guiana - Emb289 P3 | ecosystem: Host-associated > Arthropoda: Insects > Digestive system > Gut ...
TGGCGAAAGCCTGCCTTACGTTGAGCCTCCAAAGGACCCGGACCCCCTCAAGCGCATCCACCTTATGCGGAAAATCAAGAGCAATACCAGCGGCTTTGCCCGGCTTTACGGCGCGAAGGATTTGGAGCAGTTCCGGCGGCAAATCACTTATATGCTTGACTTTGAATGTGATGCGGAAAGGTCGATGGAGATTGCGTTTAACGAACAGATGCCGGTATATGCCGACATGAGTGTGGCCCAGTTGCAGTGTTATTTCCAATGGAGAACAAAATTGAGGCATGGGATATGGGAACCAAAAGCGCATTCCTATATGCTGCTTTACCTCTTCGAATTGATGAGTTTTGAGAATAACGCGGCGATTTTGGCGGAAGCATGGCTGCGTTTGAGACAATATAATCCGAAGTTGGATGTAAGTATGCACGCCTGGTTCAAAGATTACTATCTTTGCTATGGCCTTCCTATGCCGTTTCGCGATTTGGTGCTCGAATGCGGGCTTGAAGAATTTTATCCGGCGCAGCAGGATGCCGATGAAAAAAGCGTGCTGCGGCACTCAAGCTACGCCTACCGGGAAAGCCGCTTGCTCCATGAGCGCCCGGCGCTGCTCCCGGCGTTGGAGCGCGCGCTCACGGCGCTGATGCATAATCTGAAGCCGCTGTTCCGGCTTTACGCGCTGCCAATGGAAGGCCTGCTATACCTGCAACCCACGCGCTTTACCCACTATGAGCCATTCAAAGACGCAGCGGTTTGCGCCACGGAATATGGGGGCAGCCGGGAGATGAAAATTTCGCCCAGCGAGCATTACCGCCTGCGCGGTGGCAACTGGTCGCGCGCCAAGGAGGATGCCTTCCGCCCGCCGAGCCATGGCGTGGGATACTTGGTCAAGCGCGCCGAGGCCCGCCTGCGGGAGCTTGCCGGATACCGGCCATTTAACGAAAGTGGCGACCCTGCGCACCTGCTGGAGCGCTGGGCGCACAGCGGTGGTTTTCGTCCGCAGTTTTTCGACATGGTGGAAGACAGCCGCTTTTCCGCTATCATCGACGAATGCGTTCAAGCCGCTTGGACAGGCGATTTACCGTCGATAGAAGAGCAATTGCTTCCGCAGGCCGGCGCGATAGCGCGGGAGCTTGACACCGAGCCGATGATGACGATTTTACGGCTGATGGATGTGCCGTCCGCCCATGCCAAACTGCAATTCCGTGAGCAGGGCGAGATGCTGGCAACGCTGGAAGACCGCTATACGCAAAGGATTCCGTGTAACGAAAGGACACCCGCCTATGCAGATCTCAGCCATGGGCAGCTGCGTACTTACCTGACTTGGCGAACGCAGTACCGTATGGGAAAGATATGTCCGACACAGTCATCCTACGCTGTACTTTATTGCTGCGAACTTCTAAGCGACATCGGGATGTCCCGGTCCACGGCGATGCAATCATTTGATGCGCTGTGCCTTTTCTTGAGGGAATATGCCGCTGTGCATGACAAGGGGCTGGCAAAACGGCTGGGCGGCTGGGTCAGGGATTATTATGTGGTGCATCAAATACCGGATGATTATGCGAAGTTGATTCAGGATAATCACGTTGAAGCATGGTTTCCAATCTACTTTTTGATGACAGAAAGTCCGCAACTGTTAATATTCGATCAAATATCTTCCTATAAGTTGACGAAAAGTCGGTTTTATAATACCGCGAAACATGATTTGTTTCAGGAGTGCTTCCAAATGGTTTTAGACGCCGCGGAGAAACTATTATACGAAGCTGGGATGTGTCTATCTGATTTATTGCGCGAAACAAGGCATCAATCAGAATGGATTCCATGGCGCGGCCTGCCAGTATTGCATCCGAAGTGTCCCAAAGCCGGGACCATCAAAATGGTATGCGAAAATGAGCGTTATCTGAGCACCGGAAGAGAGTGGGTCTGCCTTGTGCGGACAGAATTGCCGGTTTGGGCGGCATTGTTTGCGGCGTTTTTACTCAAACGCATGGAACAAAACCTACGCCGGTATGCAAACTATCCGTATTTGCTTTCCACGCAGGAAAAACCGCTTGAACATGCGCTAAAACATCACGAAAAAGTCAGCAAAATTTTGCAAGAAAACGCATTGCCTGATGCAATAGACGATGCTGTCGCACGCTTCGTACAAACTCATGATGTATCGGACTTAGGGCATAATAAGCCGAAGCTTCGCAAAATCAGCGTAACGGCGGACATACCATGGATAATGCCTAAGCTATCTGTCGATTTCTCACAATTAGAGCGCATTCGTGAGGAAGCGAGGGGCATGACGGAACACTTGATTGTGGAAAGCCAGAGGGATGAACTTGAAGAAGAAAACGCCGGGAATATTGCGGGCACGGGTTGGAAAGATTTTTATTCCGCATTGGATGAAACGCAGATTTCTTGCATAAATTTGCTTTGCAACAGTGGATTATGCACAGAAAATGCAATTAGCATGGAAAAAATCAACGAACTGGCCTTGGAATTTATTGGGGATAATTTGATCGATACGGCAGAGGATACACCCTATATTTATGATGAATATCTCTCAAAATGGAGGGAAATACGATGAATAATACAGAAATGAGCAGAAAAGTGCCAAAACGAATTGCAACGGCGGTTTTGGGGTCGTTGAAGGGCGGCGTGGTGCCGCGCATTGGGCTGGAATATATCACAGTGGGGCGCACGCAGGAAATCCACGCGCTGCTGCGCGACGTGGAAATTATTGCGGATGGCGGCGCTGCGTTCCGGTTTGTTGTGGGGCGCTACGGTTCGGGGAAAAGCTTTTTGCTGCAGACTATCCGCAATCACGTGATGGATAAGCGTTTCGTGGTGCTGGACTGCGATCTTTCGCCAGAACGACGCTTTTGCGGGGCAAAGGGACAGGGCCTTGCGACATACAAGGAACTGATCCGCAATATGTCGGTCCGCACACGTCCGGAAGGGGGTGCGCTGCCTTTGATATTGGATAAATGGTTGAGCAATATTCAGTCAGAAGTAGCGATTGAGACGAAATATGAGACGAACGAGCCTCGTTTTGAGGCGGCAGTTTGCCAAAAAATATTCGCTGTCATTCGCGAGATGGAAAATATGGTAAATGGCTTTGATTTTGGGCAGTGCATTGCTTGCTATTATAAAGCGTCAAAAAATGGCGATGATATTCAAAAATCGAATGTACTGCGCTGGTTTCGGGGCGAATTTGCGACAAAAACAGAGGCGAAGCGGGCGCTTGGCATCAATTTGATCGTCACAGACGAGAACTGGTATGATTTTTTGAAGCTTTTTTCTGCGTTTTTGATACGGGCGGGTTACCGGGGCATGTTCATCATGGTGGATGAACTTGTGAATATTTATCGCATCCCTCACCGGGTGACAAGACAATACAATTACGAAAAAATCCTCGCGATGTACAACGACGCGTTGCAGGGGAAAGCCAAGCATATCGGTATTTTGATGTCCGTGACGCCGCAATGTCTGGAAGATGCCGACAAGGGTATTTATAGTTATGATGCACTCAGATCGCGCCTGACGGAAGGCAGGTTTTCCACATCGAGCGTGCGGGATTTGCTGGCGCCAATTATCCGTCTGGAGCCGTTGAGCTATGAGGAATTGATGGTTCTGACGGAAAAATTGGCGGATCTGCACGCGAATTTGTACGATTATGAATGCGATATCACGCAAGAGGAGTACCTTGCGTTTCTCAAAACGGAATTCGAGCGGGTGGGGGCGAACACGCATCTGACGCCGCGGGAGATCATCCGCGACTTTATCGAACTGCTGAATCTGGTATATCAAAGCCCGGGCAAGCGGATGGGCGATGTCCTGCGGGAATACGGACAGTTGCAACAAGAGGTACGGGCGGATACGGAAATCACTTCGGAATTTTCCGAATTTGAAATATAATTGCAAAATTTGAATTATCATCAAAAAGAACTTGCATTTTTCACGGGATTGTGATACACTTAGAGGGACGATACGGAGGTATTCATATGGAGATGGAAGTAGGCCGCCATTCAATGGCGCACGTGCTGGCGCAGGCTGTTTGCGCGCTCTTCGACGACGTGAAGCTCGCCATCGGACCGGCGATCGACACGGGTTTTTACTACGATTTTGACTTGCCGCATGCCATTACGGAAGCGGATTTCCCCGCGATCGAACAGAAAATGGCGGAGATCATCAAGAGCCGGGAACCCTTCACCCGCAAAGAAATCAGCCGGGCCGAGGCCCTGGAATTCTTCGCCGGGGATCCTTACAAGGAGGAACTCATCCGGGACCTGCCCGAGGGGGAAGTGATCAGCGTATACTGGACCGGCGAGGGCTTCACGGATCTTTGCCGGGGACCCCACGCGGAGCATACCGGGGAGTTGCGCGGTTGGGCATACAAGGTGGCATCGGTGGCCGGGGCCTACTGGCGGGGCGACGAAACCCGCCCCATGCTCCAGCGGGTGTACGTGTACGCATTCCCGAGCAAGGCCGAATTGAAGGAATACTTGCATTTTTTGGAGGAAGCCAAGAAGCGGGACCACCGCCGTATCGGCAAAGAACAGGAGCTGTTTGCCATATTGCCCGAAGGCCCGGGGTTCCCGTTTTTTCTGCCGAAGGGCATGATGCTGCGCAACACGCTGCTTGATTTCTGGCACAAGGTGCATGAGGCGGCGGGGTATCAGGAAGTATCCACGCCCGTGATGCTCAACCGCGCGCTGTGGGACAGAAGCGGCCATTCGTCGCACTACATCGAGAATATGTATACGAGCGTCATCGACGAGCAGGAATACGCGATCAAGCCCATGAACTGCCCCGGCGGCATTTTGGCGTACGGCCTGCGCAACCGCTCCTACCGGGAATTGCCCCTGCGGATGGCCGAGCTTGGGCTGGTGCACCGCCACGAGCTTTCCGGCGCACTGCACGGGCTGATGCGGGTGCGCTGCTTCACCCAGGACGACGCCCATATCTACATGACAAGAGATCAGATCAAGAGCGAAATCAAGGGTGTCGTGCGATTGATTGATACGGTCTATACCAAAACGTTCGGCTTCAAATACCATATTGAGCTTTCCACCCGTCCTGAGAATTCCATGGGCTCGAAGGAGGACTGGGACGAAGCGACCGACGCCCTGCGCGAGGCCATTGAGGAAATGGGCTACGCGTATGAAATCAACGAGGGCGACGGCGCGTTTTATGGCCCGAAGCTGGATTTCCATCTGACTGACTGCCTGGGCCGCACCTGGCAATGCGGCACCATTCAGTTGGACTTCCAAATGCCGGAGCGGTTCGAGCTGGAATATGCCGGGTCGGACGGCCTGCTGCGCCGCCCCACGATGATCCACCGGGTGGTGCTGGGCAGCGTGGAGCGTTTCATTGGCATATTGATTGAGCACTTCGCGGGCAAATTTCCCTTCTGGCTTTCGCCAACGCAGGTGGGTGTTGTTCCCGTGCGGGAGGAGCATGGCGCATACGCCGATGAAATCGCGGTGCAGCTAAAGGCACGGAATATTCGTATAAGAGTAAACCATGGTGACGGCACCATGGGCAATAAAATCAAGTTGTTCCGGCAGGAGATGCTGCCCTATATTTTGATCGTAGGCGAACAGGAAATCGCGGAAGGCAAGATATCATTGAGAGAGCGCTCCGGCAAGCAGATCAACGGGATTGATCTTGATGTATTCCTGAGAGCCTGCGAGAAAATGACACAAACGCACGCGCTGGAGCTCTGGAGCGGCATAAATGCTGACTGAGGAGGAAAGGATATGAGCCGTCCGCCGTTTTTGGGGCAGATAGAACAGAATTATCCCCGTCTTTCCAAGGGACACAAGCGCATTGCCGACTACATTTTGCGCGACTACGATAAGGCGGCGTTCATGACGGCGGCAGCCCTGGGCGAAGCCGTTGGTGTAAGCGAATCCACGGTGGTGCGCTTCGCGGCGGAAAATGGCTGGAAGGGCTATCCCGACCTGCAAAAATACTTACAGGAGATGATCCGCTCGCGCCTGACAAGCATTCAAAGACTGCAAGCCGCTCATGTGAAGCTGGGTAACGATAACATTATGGAGGGCGCCATGGGCGCCGACGCGGAGATGATCCGCCGCACCCTCGAACAGGTATCACAGGAGGAGTTCAAAGCGGTAGTAGACGCCATCAACCGGGCGGAGCATATCTATATCCAGGGCACCAGAAGCTCCGCCGTGCTGGCGAATTTTTTGGCGCTTTATCTGAATATCCTACACCCCGGCGTGATTTATGTGGACGCCTTCAGCGCGAGCCAAACGTACGAGCAGCTGTTGCGCATCAATGAACGGGACCTATGCATCGCGATCAGTTTTCCGCGCTACTCCAAACGTACGGTTACGGCCCTGCGCTTTGCCCGGGACCGGGGGGCCTGCGCCGTGGCCATCACCGACACGCTGCTTTCCCCCATCGCGGCGCTTTCCCAGCATGTGCTGCTGGCCCGCTGCGACGCGGTTTCGTTCGTGGATTCCCTGGTTGCTCCCATGAGCCTCATCAACGCGCTGCTTGCCGCCTGCGCCCAAAGCCAGGGGGATCATGTGTACGATACCCTGCGGGACCTCGAAGATGTTTGGGCGAAGTATGAGATTTATGCGGAGATAACGGATCATGAGTAACAGCAAGTTGCAGGTTACCGTTCGTCCTGTCAACATCGAAACGGATGTGGATGGGATTGTGCGCGTGGTGCGGGACGAGGATTATTTGCCGTGGGCGAAGCCAGAAAGCTGCCTGGCGGTGCTGACCCACACGGCAGCACGTGGGTTTTATCAAACAGTGGCGATCGTAGATGACATAATTGCTGGTTTTGCTGTTTGGAACGAAGATCGTGAGAACGGCGAAGATTTTTTATATCTTAGCATGATGCATGTAGACATGGATTTGCGCAGCCGTGGCATTGGCGCGGCGATGATTGCGGACGGAGTGCGTTACGCAAAGAGTTTAGGCATTTCTGTTTTGCGAACAATGCCGGAAGATGAGCGTTCGTTAAGTTTTTATTTACGCAACGGGTTTATCATAACGGAGCATCTCGATGGGTTTGTATGCAAAGCGCAAGCGGGAAATTATGCTGCGAAAGAAATCAATCATCCAACATTTGAGATGATTGATGGGCTGGAATTTGTATTTGGGCTGGGGCAAGCGGCGCCGCAGTTTATGTTTGGACTCAGCGATTTGAGAGTGCAGCAGGAGCGGGGTTGGCCTGTAAAATCATTTTCATTTTGCGAAGGACTATTGCAGTTTCGTTATGACAAAGACAAAACAGAAACGGCGCAGATGCTATATTGGAGTAATCTTGTTCCAACAGAAAAGACGTTGGCGGAGATTTTAGCGCTGGGGTATACGTTGGGTTTTGAAAAGCTGGATTTTGAATTCCGGCGAAAGTTCAGCGAGTTATTTATAGGACGGGAAAATTTGCAGCCAGAAGACTACAAAGAAGGTATTGTACTTGAGAAAGCGGTCGGTGGGTTATGAACGTTCTAGTCGTCGGAGGTGGTCCTGCCGGAATGATGGCAGCCATCACAGCTGCTGAAAATAATTCTGAAGTCACTTTGCTGGAGCATAATCTAAAACTTTGCATGAAGCTGCGCATCACCGGCAAGGGGCGCTGCAATGTGACCAATACCGCAAATTTGGACGAGCTCATCGCCAATGTTCCGGTGAATGGCCGCTTTTTATATGCGGCGTTCAGCCGGTTCGGCTCCGCCGAAACGATTGATTTTTTCGAAAGCCTGGGTGTTCCGCTGAAAATTGAGCGGGGCGGCCGGGTGTTTCCATGTTCGGACAACGCTCATGATATTGCCGACGCTTTGGTGAATCGCGCAAAGCAACTTGGAGTAAAAATAGTGCAGGGCCGCGCGGCAAAGCTCTTGACAGAAGATGGCAGGCTCGCCGGAGTAATCATGGAAGATGGAAAAGAGCAGCGGGCGAATGCTGTAATAATAGCAACAGGCGGATGCTCCTATCCAAGAACAGGCTCGACAGGGGATGGGTATACACTTGCGCGACAGACAGGGCACACCATCGTTCCGCAAAAGCCCAGCTTGGTTCCCCTGGAATGCCATGAGAATTTTTGCGCCAAACTCATGGGGCTGAGCCTCAAAAACACCGCGATGGAGGTATGGGACGCCCAGGCCTATCACATGATATACAAAGACTTCGGCGAGCTGCTATTCACGCACTTCGGGGTTTCGGGACCCATGGCTTTGAGCGCCAGCTCGCATATGAGAGATATGCAACCCGGGCGCTATGAGCTGCGTTTGGATTTAAAGCCGGCCCTGCGGCCCGAGCAACTGGACGCCCGCGTGCTGCGGGATTTTTCCGCCGCGCCAAATAAGAACTTTATCAACGCGCTCAATGGCCTGCTGCCCAAAAGCCTTGTACCGGTGATTGTGCGTCTGAGCGGCATCCCAGCGGGTCTTCGGGTGAATCAGGTGACGCGCGAGCAGCGCCAGGCGTTGACCGGGCTGCTCAAGTGCATGCGGTTGACGGTCACGGGATTCCGTCCCATCGAGGAGGCCATTATCACGTCCGGCGGCATTTGCGTAAATGAGATCGACCCCGCTTCGATGCAGTCAAAGTTGCTGCCGGGGCTATTTTTCGCCGGGGAGGTCATTGACTGTGACGCCTATACCGGCGGGTTCAACCTGCAAATCGCGTGGAGCACGGGAGTCGCCTGTGGGCACCTGCGGTGCGGCTAGACGCCTGTGGCGCAGTAAAAATCAGCAAGTAAAAAATTATAGGAATTTGCACACTTCCCTGTCGTATGTCAACACTCCGTTGATTTCCTCTTCGATGTCGCTCATCTGGGTGTATACGGAAGCGCTGAGGCCTTTTGAAATATAGGGGTCCACCTGCGTGGCGTGGAGCTTGCCGTATGCCGCGCGGAGTTTTTCCAGTGTGGAGAATTTGCGGTAGCCGAATTCTTTTTCACTCCAGACATGATCTTTTACGGCATGGGAATACCCGCCGAATTCTGAAAGAACGATGGCGCGGCCGTCGGCTTTTGGCATGCGAATTTTTTTAAAATATACATGGATGCTATTGCAGTCGCCGCCGCCCTGGTCGTGCCAGCCGCTGGCATGGTCGACGGTGCGGGAGGTATCCCTGGCGCGGATGAAATCCACGGCCTTGTTGGCGTCGAACTGCCCCCAGCCTTCATTAAAAGGCACCCACATGGCGATACTCACGCAGTTTTGCAGGTGGCCGATCATGCAGTCGAGTTCCTCGTAGAATTGTGTGCGGCCTTCCTCGTCCTGGCGGCAGAAATTCTTGTAGTGATTTGGCCCGTCTGTGACTTTTTTTCCTAGAAACGGCAGCACGCCAATCACGCTGAACTGATAGCTGCGCCCGCCGTTGATCATATCCTGCCAAACGAGCATGCCCTCTCTATCGCAGTGGTAATACCAGCGCAGGGGCTCGATTTTAATGTGCTTGCGCAGCATGTTAAAGCCCAGTTGCTTTGCTGTTTGGATGTCGAATAGCAGTGCCTCGTCGCTGGGGGGGGTGAGCAGGCCGTCGGGCCAGTAGCCTTGGTCCAGCAAGCCCTTGTGGAAGTATACCTGGTTATTGAGCATCAGCCGGGGCAGGTCCTGTTCGTCTTTCCCAAGGGAAAACTTTCTCATGCCGAAGTAGCTTTCCACGCGATCCTCGCCGCATTCGAAAGCGATGTCATAGAGATGTGGGTCCTCCGGGCTCCACAGCCTTGCCTCCGGCACCGGGATGTCAGTTGTCCCGCCGCCGGGGAGTTCATAGCGCTCGCCGGCAAAGATGGCAACGCAATCGCTGACGGGCAGGCATTTCAGCACGCCGGCATCAATGTCCGGCTCCATGCGCACGCTTGCGATGTATTGCTCCGGCAGGGGTTCGAGCCACACAGGTTGCCAAATGCCCGACTGCGGGGTATACCAAATGCCGCCGGGTTTGAGCGACTGCTTGCCCCGGCTGATGTAAGAAGTGTCTGTAGGATCGGTGACTTCGAGACGAATGCTGTTCAGGCCCGGATGCACAAGTTTTGTGATATCAATCGAAAAAGGCGTGAAACCGCCGATATGAGAATCTGCAAGCTCGCCATTGAGCCAGATTTTGCAATCGTGATCCACCGCGCCGAAGTGCAGCAGCATGGTGTATTTGAGGAAGCTTTCTTCCAGTGTGAATTCCCTGCGATAATGCAAGGTTTCGTTGGGCTGCAGGATGCGCTCCACGCCGGAAAGCTGGGATTCCGGGGAGAAGGGCACCACGATTTCGCCCCAGGTTTCCGGCTGCTGGCCTTGCGGGGTGATGGCATATTCCCAAACGCCGTTGAGGCTCCTCCAGCTTGCGCGGGCAAACTGCGGGCGGGGATATTCCGGCAGGGGGTTGTCGCGGTCCAGGGCTTTGCCCCAGCGGGTGAGGAGTTTTGGCATGGCATTCATCTCCTTATGTATATTACACCAAGTATAACACAGCACATTTAAAAAATCAAGTTGCAATCCCGGCAAATATGTGTTAAACTGATATCTCAGGGGGATGATTATGATTGAACAATTGAGCAGGGACGATGTATCGCAAGTTGGTGAATTGATCCGAGAAAGCTTTGGCGTGGTGGCGAAGCGATTGGGGCTGACCCGCGAAAACTGCCCGCGGCACACCAGCTTTCTTACGGATCAAGAACTGTTGGAGGAATACGACAGCGGCTGGCTGATGTTCGGCCTATGTGAAGATGAGCGGCTCGTTGGTTTTATGGCCCTGCATGACGCGGAAGAGGGCTTATATGTGCTCAAGCATCTTGCCGTGCTGCCGGAATTTCAATGCAGGGGCTATGGCGGGCAGCTGCTGGATTTCTGTAAGCTATGGGCGCACGAAAACGGTGTGTGGAAAATCTTCCTGAGCATCATTGAAGAAAACACGGCGCTGAAGCGTTGGTATACCAAGCACGGGTTTGTGCACAAAGGCATAAAACGCTTTGACCATCTGCCTTTTACGATTGGTTATATGGAGTGGGAGGTACCCCAATGAAAACAACCGTCCAAAGAATGCGGCAGGCCGAACGCGTGTTGGAGCGCCGCCGCGACACCGCCGAGCAGCGCCTGCGGCAGCGCAAGGAGATTGCCTGCGGGAAAATCCCGGCGCTGATGGCTTTGGAACAGCAGTTGGCCGAAAGTGGCGCCGCCGTGATGGGGGCCATCGGTGCGGGGCGGGACAGCACGGAATTCCTCGGCTTGCTGGCAAAGCAGAACATCGCCGCCCAGGCCGAGCGCGAAAAACTATTGTTGGCGGCGGGTTTCCCGGCGGATTACCTCGCCATGAAATATGAGTGCGCAAGTTGCAACGACAGCGGTTTTGTAAGAGGTAAACGATGCGCGTGCTTCTCGATGCTGCTGCAAACCCTGGCGTATCAGGAGCTGAGCATGGACACCCCGCTGGAGCAAAGCGATTTCAGTTTATTTCGGATTGATTACTATTCTTCGACACCGGATCCCAATACCAATGTTATTCCGCGCAAGGCCATGGAGGGCGTGCTGACGTACTGCCGGGAATACGCCGCGCATTTTCAAATCGGCGCGAAAAGCTTGCTTTTCACGGGGCCCACGGGGCTTGGCAAAACCCATCTTTCCCTGGCGATCGCAAGGCAGGCCATCGACGCGGGCTTCACGGTGATTTACGGCTCCGCGCCGAACTTGCTGGGCAAGCTTGAGCGCGAGCGCTTTGGCCGCGGCGAAAACACCGGCGAGGTGGAGCAGGCACTGCTGGCATGCGACCTGCTCATTTTGGACGACCTTGGCGCGGAGTTTTCCACGACATTCACCCAGGCAGCGATTTATAATATCGTAAACACGCGGCTGATGAGCGCGAAACCCGTGATCATCAACACGAACCTGAATACCGCGCAGCTCAATGAAAAATACGGCGAGCGCGTGACGTCGCGCATTATGGGGAGCTATGTGGTGCTGCGCTTTTTTGGGAGCGATGTGAGGCAAATTAAGAAATAGGAGGTTGGATGATGAGAAAAATTATTGCTGGGGCGCTTTGCCTGCTGTTGGCGGGATTATTTGGATGCAGTGCGGCTGAACAGGAAGAAGCGGTGCCCGCAATTGCGTATGGTGTAGATATGATCACCATTGACGCGGCAAAAGTGGTGATCAGCGACGAAATTACGGATCAGGAATTTTGGGAGCTGCTTGAATATGCGGATGCGTTTCGCCGTCCCATAGCGAACAGCTATGTGATCAACAAGCAGGAATCATATCTTGATACATATTTTCGGGTGATGTATGCCGAACTGCCAAAGTTTACGAATGAACTCAAGGGGGCTGGCGCGGAAAAAATTAAGGCGTATTACGCCGCGGAATATAAGCGATTGCGTAATAAAAAAGTCGATGGCGCGTTTTCGGATCAAGATGGCGAACCATTGATTGACGGCGCAGGCGAACGATTACAATATAATTACAATGTATACTCCGTTGAATACCTGGAGCATTATGTTGTGATAAATTTCTTTAATGACTGGTACGGAGGCGGAGCGCATGGCCTGGAAGGCAAGCTGGCGGATGTGTTTGACCTTCGGACAGGCGAAAAACTGGAGCTTGGCGATCTTGTTGACATCGACGCTTCAGCCGAAATAATCAATCAAGCGGTAACGGATTACGTTTGGAAAGAGATAGAAAATGAATTGGAATCCTGGCTGGGAGAAGAATATGATATCAGGTCCTATGATGGAGAACACCCTACGAAGTATACGATGGCAGAAGAAGGTGTTATTTTGATTTTCAACCCATATGAAGTGGCTTGGTACGCTGCCGGCATTATCGAGGTTCCAATCCCGTGGGAAACGCTGGTCAGGCGCTAAATCGAATACATCCCCCGGACAACGCATATGCATGTCTGGGGGAATGCTTTTATGAAGACCATCGCGCTCATCGGGAACCCCAACTGCGGCAAAACAACGCTGTTCAACGCATTGACCGGCTCCAACCAAACCGTGGGTAACTGGCCGGGCGTTACCGTGGAAAAAAAGGAAGGCCGGCTCAAGGGTGCGGCGAGCGGGAGCCGGGGCTCCGGGGCCTTGCGCATCCTCGACCTGCCGGGCATTTATACCCTGACGCCATTTTCACCGGAAGAGGCCGTCGCCCGGGAAGCGCTCACCCGCACGCCGCCGTCGCTCGTGCTCAATATCGTGGACGGCACGAGCCTGGAGCGCAATCTTTATCTCACGATGCAATTGCTGGAGCTGGGATTGCCCATGGTGGTTGCGGTGAATTGCGTGGACGCCATGAAAAAGCGCGGCGATCATTTTTCTCCGGAACGGCTTGCCCGGGCGCTTGGCTGCCCCGTGGTGGGGATCTCCGCGCTCAGGGGATTTGGATTAGGGGAATTGATTCGAGCGCTGAAGATACAGCCAATGCCGGGGCGGCTACCATGCAAAATCCCACAGAATGAGGAGCTTGCCATTGCCGCGCGATACGACTGCATCGAGGCGATCACCCGGCAATGCCTGCGCAAGGGCACGAAGCGGGAATTCAGTACAATTATAGATGACATCGTACTTAATAGATATCTCGCCCTGCCTATTTTTGTTCTGGTAATGTTTGGGGTATATTACATAGCTGTTTCGGGGCCCGGCGCATGGCTCGCGGAGGGCTTGCTGCGGTGGCAGGAAGCGTTTACCCATTGGCTTGGCGCGCGCTTGGCCCATTGGCAGGTGAACGCCTTTCTGCAGTCGCTGCTGCTGGAGGGTATTTTGGCCGGGGTAGGTAAGGTGCTTGGTTTTGTGCCCCAACTGCTGCTGCTATTCGGCTGCCTTGCTTTTTTGGGGGACTGCGGATATTTGGCGCGCATCGCATTCTTGCTGGATTGCCTGCTGCGGCGATTTGGCCTCTCTGGAAAATGCTTCATGCCGATGCTATTGGCCACGGGCTGCGGCGTCCCCGCAATCCTCAGCACTAGGGGCATCGACGACGAGCGCGAACGCCGGGTCACGGCCATCACGTGCACGTTTTTGCCCTGCAGCGCCAAGCTGCCGATGATCGCCCTGTTTGCCGGAACGCTGTTTGGCGGCGCGTGGTGGCTGGCCCCTGCTGCGTATTTTATCGGGGCGGCTTCCATTTTATTCTCGGCAAAACTATTGACACGCCTGAAATTATTCAGCCGCAGCGGCGCGCAGTCTCCGTTTATATTAGAACTGCCGCCCTACCGTATGCCGTCCGTCGTTTCGCTCGCGAGAAACATATGGGACCACACGGCGTCGTTCCTAAAAAAAGCCAGCACCGTAATTTTACTTTCGGCGCTGCTGGTTTGGCTGCTCTCGGCGATTTCGTTTCAGGATGGCCGTTTCGTTTTGGCGCAGGGGATGTCCGAGGGATTGCTGGCGCGGTTTGGCAAGGCCCTGGCTTTCATTTTTGCGCCATTGGGATTTGGAACATGGCAGGCGGTGGCCGCGACGGCCACGGCGCTTATCGCCAAAGAAAACGCGGTTTCCACACTGGGGATTCTCTACGGCGCGTCGCTGGCGCAGGCGTTCAGCCCAGTCGGTGGCCTTGCGTTTTTGCTGTTTAACCTGCTGTGCGCGCCTTGTGTGGCGGCAATCTTCGCGCTGCGGCGGGAACTGGGATCCGCACGGCTCACATTCCTGGCCGTCTGCTACCAGTGTGCCTTCGCCTACATCATCGCGATGGCCGCGTACTGGGCCGGGACGCTGTTATTTTCGTAATTTTCGTCTTGCGTTTTCGTTTTGTTTCCTGTATAATAGAAGCGAATCAAATGCCAAGGAGAAGCTTATGGAAAAGCATGATGTCTTAGCGATCGATTTGGGAGCTTCCAGCGGGCGTGTGATCCGCGCGCAGTTGCGGGGCGGGTTCATTTCCCTGGAAGAGTTTCACCGCTTTGCGAATACACCCGTGACGCGAGATGGCCAGCTGCAATGGGACTACCCGCGCCTGCTCGATGAGATCAAGCGCGGCATTCAAATCGCAGAAGAAGAAGGCTTTGAGAGCATTGGCATTGATACCTGGGGCGTGGATTTTGCGCTGATTGAACCGGATGGCATGATTGTGCCGCCTGTCTGCTACCGGGACAAACGTACAAAGGGCCTCCGGAAAAAGGTTTTCGCCAAAATTCTTGAACGCGAATTGTTCCAAAGAACAGGCTTGCAAGCGGTTGAACTCAACACGCTGTTCCAGCTCGTGGCCGCTAAGCCGCGTGCGGGGCAGACGATATTGCTCATGCCGGATTTCTTCGGCTGGCTGCTTACGGGCAACGTCACGGCAGAAAAAAGCATGGCGTCCACCACGCAACTAATCAATCAATTAACGCAGGACTGGGATTTTGAGCTCATTGACTTGCTTGGATTCCCCAAGGACTGCTTTCCAAAAACCACGGACTCCGGCGTCGTTTTGGGCGAATATGCGTCCCGGCCTGTTATCTCCATTCTTGGGCACGATACCGCCAGCGCTACTCTTGCTGTGCCGGCGAAAGAGGCTTCTTTTTTATACATCAGCTGCGGCACCTGGAGCATCGTGGGCACCGAGCGGGAAAGCGCCGTTTGCAGCGACGAGGCCTTCGCCTTCGGCCTTTCCAACGAGATTGGCTTCGGCGGCAAGGCGGAGCTCCTGCGCAACATCACGGGCCTGTGGCTGATGCAGGAGGCCAGGCGCTGTTTGCAAGAACGCGACGGCAGGGCCTATTCATACAGCGAGCTGGAAGCCATGGCGGCGTCTCAATTCCCGTTTCAGTTTTTGATTGACCCGGACGACGCTATTTTTTCAGCGCCCGGCGACATGCCCGCGCGTATCCGCAAATACTGCAATGCCGATATGACCGACACGCAAATCTTGCGCTGCATCTATGATAGCTTGGCCTTGAAACATAAATGGGCAGTAGAGGGCATTGAGGCGGTTACAAACGAGCGCTACGAAAAAATCTATATGGTGGGCGGCGGAACGCAGTCGGCGCTGCTGTGCCAGATGACGGCGAATGTGCTGGGCCGCCCGGTTATCGCGGGCCCTGTGGAGGCTACAGCGATTGGCAATGCAGCTGTTCAATTAATCACGCTGGGGCATATCGCGGACGCGGCGGACGCGCGTAACATCATACGGGAGAGCTTCCCGGTAATAGAATATAAGCCGGAAGAGATTTCGACTGATGCGTACATGAAATTTTTAGCAATGATGAAAAGGCGGAGATGAACATGGAAAACATTCGCGTCTACAACTTCCCTGCATGCAAAATGGCCTCCTCCGGCAATTTTGCACCCTGGGGCGACGAACGTTGCCGGGCGTTTGAGGCTTGGTTCAGCAAACTGCCCCGCACTTCGCCCTTCACGATGGACTTCCTGCGGGAAGGTGATGCGGAGGGTAGCCTAAACTGGATGTATCTGCTCCAGGAAGGCGTAGAAGCGCCGCCGGAATTCAAGGTCGTCGATTTCCCCGGCGGGCTGTATGCTGTTGTGTGCGGCATGGATGGGAATACCCCGGCCGGGACATGGAAGGAGCGCGATAAGTTCCTGAAAAAGCATGGCTATGAGCGCGATCCGGACCTCCCTGAATTTGGGCATATCATTGGCCCGCCGGATGCGCTGGGGTATGGGCAGATGGACTATTGGTGTCCGATAAAAAAGAAAGCTTAAATATAACGCAAGAAAGGCAGAACGGAATATGACAAACTATCCAAAAATTGGCATCCGGCCGACAATTGACGGCCGCTGGGGCGGCGTGCGCGAAGCCCTGGAGGACAAAACCATGCGCATGGCAGACGCGGCGGCGAATCTCATCGGCGAAAATTTACGCTATCCAGATGGAACAGCGGTGCAGTGCGTGATCAGCTCTACTACAATAGGGGGAGGAGCTGAGGCCGCGCAGTGCGAAAACGAGTTTGCGTCGCAGAATGTGATTGCCACACTAACCGTGACGCCCAGTTGGTGCTACGGCTCCGAGACCTTCGACATGAACCCGAACACCATCAAAGCCGTGTGGGGCTTCAACGGCACGGAGCGCCCGGGGGCGGTGTACCTCGCGGCGGTGATGTCGGCCTACGCGCAAAAGGGCCTGCCCGCCTTCAGCATCTATGGGCACGACGTGCAGGACCTGGACGACGACAGCATTCTCGCCGACGTAAGCGCGAAAATCCTCAGCTTCGCGAAGTGTTCTATTGCTGTGGGCTGGATGAAAAACAAGTCCTACGTGAACATGGGCGGCGTTTCCATGGGGATTGCGGGCAGTTATTGTAATGAAGCCATGTTCCAAAAATACCTGGGCCTGCGCCCCGAATTTGTGGACATGACGGAAATTCTGCGCCGCATCACGCTCGAAATTTATGACAAAGATGAAGTCGACAAAGCCTTCGCCTGGATCCAACAAAACTGCAAAGAGGGCCGCGACGTGAACGCTGGTAAAGACCTGCCGGAGATTATCAAAAAGTCCAAAGTCGTGCCACCTGAGCAGGACTGGGCTTTCATCGCGAAAATGACTGTGGTCGTAAAAGATATCCTCTTCGGCAATCCGAAGCTGGGCGACCTTGGCTGGCACGAGGAAGCGCTGGGCAAAAACGCGGCGGCTGGCGGATTCCAGGGCCAGCGCAACTGGACCGACTGGCTGCCCAACGGGGACTTCACCGAGGCCATTTTGGCCTCGACATTTGATTGGAACGGCCCGCGCGAACCCGTTGCTTTTGCGACTGAAAATGATACGTTGAACGGCGTCGCCATGCTCTTTGGCAAGCTGGTATCCGATACAGCCCCATGCTTCCACGATGTGCGCACCTATTGGAGCCCGGAAGCGGTGGAACGCGTCAGCGGCAAAGCGCCGCAGGGGGCCGCCGCCAATGGCTTTATTCATTTGATTAACTCCGGCGCAACGGCCCTTGACGGAACCGGCGCGGCGAAAAACGAGAATGGCGAGGGTTGCATGAAGCCCTTCTGGGACGTGAACGAGAATGACGTCAAGGCATGCCTGGATGCGACAAGATGGTGCCGCGCGAACTACGAATACTTCCGGGGCGGCGGCTATTCCAGCAACTTTAGGAACATCGCCCCCATGCCCGTGACCATGCTGCGCGTGAACATGATCGACGGCATCGGCCCCGTGCTGCAAATCGCCGAGGGGAATACGGTGCTTTTGGACGACGACGTGCACAAGACCCTGGACCA
>Ga0123356_10002917_pt1 | contig 18105 bp, 14 predicted proteins | sample TergutEmb28metaG_2_FD_92546 | JGI IMG/M metagenome (GOLD analysis project Ga0123356, IMG submission 92546) | Embiratermes neotenicus P3 segment gut microbial communities from Petit-Saut dam, French Guiana - Emb289 P3 | ecosystem: Host-associated > Arthropoda: Insects > Digestive system > Gut ...
CCGGCTCCGCCTGCCGTGTTCCGCATCGACCACGACGAGCGGTTCAACCAGACCACACACATCCAATACCAACCGTGGAAACGTGGTCCTTGGCTCGGCTTCAACTGGCGTTACGATAGCGGACTTGTAGCCGGCTTTGTTCCCTGCCAGGCGCAGACCGCGACCTGCTCGTTCTCCACGTCGATCCATGACCCGGGAGGCGTCGGCCTGGCCAATGTTCCGGCCGGTTACATCGCCCTGGTGAACAATCTGAATGGATTGCCCCTCACTGCCGATCAGGAGTTCCAGTCAGGGCTCATCTGCGACGGAATGCGCGCGACTCCGTTCACGCCGATTGGAAACGTCGTTCCTGGCGAGCCCTATCGTTCCTGTCTGTCAATTCAGTTCAGTTCCAGTCTGGTGAGAATACCGGCGCCAAATACCGAACAGGACGATCGCAACCCGCAGCGCATTCAGCCGAGAAATTTGTTCGATCTGTCTCTGGGCCATGACAATCTTTTCCACGGAGACAGATACAAATTCAGCCTGCAATTGACAGCCATTAACATCACCAACAAGTACGCGCTGTACAACTTCCTTTCCACATTCAGCGGCACACATTACGTGACACCGCGAGCGTTGACAGCCCAACTGGGATTCCACTTCTAAACGCCTCACAGCGACGGCCTGTGAAAACAGGCCACTTCGCCGGACTCGGCCACGCTAATCTTTCGAAAGTCCTGATCCAAGGTCGAGACGGGCACGTGCCCGGCTACGGCCGTGGCGGCGACTAGGGCGCAGAAGCAATGTCCGCACGCGTATGCCGCAGAAGGACTCGAGCACGAATACGCACTCCGCCAGAACCACCGGCAATCCCGCAAGAATGAGACCGCCGCGATCGCAGGCATCGAATAGCTTGCCCGCTGCTCTGGAATGCTTTTCGTGGTCTTGCACGAGATAACCGTGGTGCGACGGGGCTGGGTGGGCCAGAATTGCTGATGAACCTGGCTTGGTCCAAAGCATCTAACCACTCGAGGCAAGGCGGTTGTTTCGGCTAATCCGCGCCGTCCGGCTGTTCAGGCAGGTTTGGTCCAATCAGTGGTTTGATAGCCAACCCAGCCCGAGCGGGTCCGGTTTCTTGAAGAAAAAGTGCGACCACAAACAACAACCCGCTGCCAGCCGCCGCCAGCCACATCGTCACCGCCAGACCATATCTCTGTGCCAATGTGCCGGCCAGAATAGGCGCTGCGGTCGCACCCATGACCTCTCCGGCCAGGGTTGCAAGGCCGATGGAGGTGGCTCGGAATTGAGCCGGCACACTTTCGGTGGGCACCAATACCAGTACGACGCTGGCGATGCCCTGACCAGAATTGGCGACAAAAACGATGAACGCCAGCACTACCGGATACACATACAGCGCTGGCACCAGGAAAGCCAGCGGCACAACCGCAGACATCGCCGCCATCAAAAGCAAAGTCGGTTTGCGACCCCATCGGTCTGAGACTGACGGAAGCAGAAATCCCAGGAAGAAGCTGCCCAGTCCGCTTGCACCGAGGAGGAACCCCGCCGTCGTTGCGGACTCGTGAGCAACCTCGGTGATGTAAAGCGGCGCGAACACATTTACCGCAAACAACCACGACATGAATCCGGCCGCTCCCAGACAACACAGCCATATGTTCGGATAGCGGAGGATCGAAATGTACTCCAACAACGATGGTTTCTCCTGGGTGGCGCTCCTTGTGGCGGGCTCTTTGACGAACTTCCAAAGCAGAACACTCATCACCAATCCCGGAATGCCGGCCACGAAGAATGCGGACCGCCAACCCCAACGCGCCGCCACTTGGGTCGTCAGCACCGGGGCTGCGGCGAGGCCCACAAGTGCGGCCGCACTGACCACCAGACCTATATTTCGTCCACGGCGATCGGACGGGGAGGACTCTTCGATCAGCGCCGTCATCGCGGACCACGTCGGACCTCCTGCCGCTCCCATAAGGGCCCGCACCAGCAGCAACTGATGAAAGTTATGTACCAGGCCCGATGCCCAGGACAGGATCGAGAAGGCAAATACGGCAGGCACCAGCACGGGCTTGCGGCCAACCCGATCGGACAAGACGCCGAAAAGAAAAGTCGATGCCGCCCAGGTGATGGCTAGCGCCGACGCCACCGTGCCCACTTGTTCGTGGCTGAGATGAAACTCAGGCGCGAAGTAAGGAGCGAGGTACAGTTGCGACATCCGGTCCAGGAAGACCGTGCCCCAGGTGAAAAACAAAATCGCCACGAGGGCTTTTTTCGTAGCGGCTGGACTGGCCCATGCCGCCGCATCATAGCAAACCTGTCAAGGTTCAGACCAAACGTGCTCCAGCTCACACGAAGAGTTTTTCGTTTCTCGGGATACCGTTTTCGCGGCAATAACTGAGGTAATGATCCACAAACCAGAAGACATCGAGGGTCTCGAGCAGGCCATCATTTTCGTCGCAGAATTCCAGTGATCCGCTGAGCCAGAAAACCGTCTTCATGCCCTGGTCAGAAACCAGGGTGTGAATGGCACCGGGGCTTTCCTGCACGTAGCTGCCGGCTCGGGCGACCCAGTCGTATTCGAGATAACGCCAGCTGCCTTCAAGGGTATAACCAAAAAACCGTCCACGGTGGCGATGCCGGCCCAACATGCCGCCCGACTTCACCCAAAGAACATTCGAGTACAGATTGGTCCTTACGTCGAACGACAGATGGCGAATCAACACATTCGGTCGGAAAGGAACCCAGGGCGACACCTCCTCTCCGGCGCCGATGTGGATATCAGGGAAAGCATACTCGCGCACGACCGCATCAATTCTGCTCTTGCTGTCGAGAACCGGCATAGAACCTCCTCGCCAAACGACTGCCATAATCTAGCCGCAATCGGTTCGTCTGGCAATGTTGGCTTTTCTTGCGGAAGACGACTCACTTCGCCCAGGTTCTGCCAGTCAGCAAAGTTGACGCGGTTCTCGGAGTCGGCGCACGTATAATGCCGGACTGAGGAAAACAGCTTTGGCAGCACGACTCATCGAGAGTCTGGCCACTTCCGAACCACTCGCCGAAGTGTTCTCGGACATGTCCGTTCTGCAAGCGATGCTGGATTTTGAAAGCGCGCTCGCACGCGCGGAGGCAAGTGTCGCCATCCTGCCGAAATCCGCAGCCGAGGGCATTGCCGCTGCCGCCCAGGCCTACGAATTCGACATCCAGGCGCTGTCTCTCGCCATGTTTCGCGCCGGCACTCCCGGAATTCCTCTGGTCAGGGCTCTGACGGAAAAGGTAAGAACCAGACACCCAGAAGCGGCGGGATGGGTGCACTGGGGTGCAACCAGCCAGGATGTCGCTGACACCGCGCTGGTTTTATTGCTGAAGCGCGCACAAACAATCATTGCCGGTGATCTCGAGCGGCTGGAGAAAGCTCTGATTGCGCTTTCACGGCAGCACAAAGCCACGGTCATGCTCGGCCGAACCCTGATGCAGGCAGCTCCGCCAGTGACGTTCGGTTTGAAAGCCGCGGGCTGGCTGGGAGCGGTGGGTCGAGGCAGCAGGCGTCTGGAGTCCGCGTTCGGTGAGGCCCTGGTTCTTCAGTTCGGAGGTGCATCCGGAACGTTGGCGTCTTTGGCCGAGAAAGGAACCGTTGTGGGACGTGCGCTCGCCGGAGAACTTGGATTGAGCTATCCCGAAGCGCCCTGGCACACGCATAGAGACCGTTTGGCCAACCTGGTCTGCTGCTGCGGAGTACTGACCGGCTCTCTGGGAAAGATCGCGCGCGACATCAGTTTGCTGATGCAGAGCGAAGTGGCTGAAGTGGCCGAGCCGGGCGGCGAAGGCAGAGGCGGGTCTTCCACCATGCCGCACAAAAGGAATCCGATTGCCTGCGCCCTGGCTCTGGCTGCGGCCGAGCGAGTTCCCGGGTTGGTAGCGAGTTTTCTTTCAGCCATGCTGCAGGAGCACGAGCGCGCGGCTGGTGGCTGGCAATCGGAATGGCCGACCATAGCGTCCATCGTTCAGTCGACGGGCACGGCCGCGTCGTCGCTGGCGGAGATTGTCGAGGGGCTTTCGGTCGATCCGGCGCGGATGCGGCAAAACATTGCCAACACCAGGGGGCTGATATTCGCCGAGCGAGCGATGATGCTCTTGGCCGCCCAGCTGGGGCGAGGCGTTGCTCACAGGCTTCTGGAAGACACCATACAAAAGAGCATTGCGCAGAACAAACCTCTCTCTCGGCTGTTGGCGGAATTACCGGAAGTCAGCTCGCGATTGGATCGTTCTGCGCTTGACCAGCTCGAGATCCCGGAACAGTACCTGGGATCGGCGGAAGAGTTCCGTGAGGCTCTTCTGAACAGCATCACCTCCAACAAGGGAGAGCCATAAAACTTGCCATTCGCCGATTGCAACCCTGCCCGGCTGTTCTACCGACTTGAGGGCATGCCTGAAAAGGCTGTGCTGATCCTTTCCCATTCGATCGGCACCGATCATGCAATGTGGGCACCGCAAGTCCCCGATCTGCTTCCCTATCTCCAGGTATTGCAATACGACACGCGGGGCCATGGCGCTTCCGAAGTAACCAGGGGCGAATACTCGATCGAACTGCTCGGACGGGATGTGCTTGGCCTGGCGGATGCGCTGGGCATCCGCAAGTTTTCGTTCTGCGGCCTCTCCCTGGGAGGCGCCATTGGCCAATGGCTCGGGGTGAACGCCGGGGATCGCCTGACAAGCCTGGTTCTGGCCAACACCGCTCCAAAATTTGGAGAGCGCAGCAACTGGGAAACGCGAATCAAAATGGTGCGCGAGGGAGGAATGACTGCGTTCGCGGACATGGCGATGCAGCGATTTTTCTCGCCACACACTCTGTTACATCCCACTGCCTACGCCAGCGCGGTGAAATCGGTCTTCCTGGGAACCGATCCGGTTGGATATGTCGGATGTTGTGCCGCGTTGCGCGACTTTGATTCACGCCAGATCCTGCGGAACATACACGTTCCCACCCTGGTCATTTCGGGGGATCGCGATATTTCAACGCCTTGGGCAGGCAACGGCGAAGTCCTGGCGCGGGAAATCCCCAATGCGTATTCGCTCGAATTGCCGGCAGCCCACCTGTCAAACCTGGAGCGCCCCCGGTCATTTCTTCGGGCGCTGTTCGAATTTCTCCTGCCGGAGGTGGATGAGAGTCATCGTCCTGAAGCAGGCCTGGCCGTGCGTCGCGCAACCTTAGGCGATGAACACGTGGATCGGGCCATTGCTCGAACCAGCGATTTCAATCGCGAGTTTCAGGACCTGATCACGCGCTACGCGTGGGGAACCATCTGGACGCGTCCGCAATTGGACGTGCGAACCCGACGACTGCTTGCTCTCGCAACCATGGCCGCGCTGGGACGATGGGAAGAGTTTGCGATGCATATACGGGCGGGATTGCAGCACGAACTGGAGCCGCCCGATCTGAAAGAGCTGCTGCTCCAGATTGCCATTTATGCCGGCGTGCCGGCCGCCAACACAGGCTTTCAGATCGCGCAGAAAATTCTGGAGAGCGCGGAGTTCGAACCATCAAGAGAGCCAAAGAGATGAACGCCCGCGAGCTGATCGCCATTGACGTGCATGTCCACCTGGAGAACGAAGACGGCGATAATGTGGCGAACGAGGCCGCCAGGAAGTACTTTGGCGATTCCGGCGTGGACCGCGACCGCCGTCAACTGGCCCAATACTACCGCTCGCGCAGGATCGGCTGTGTGATTTTCAGCGTGGACGAACGGCTTACCGGACGCACACCCGTTCCCAACGACGAGGTCGCGGCCTTCGCCCGTGAAAACTCCGACATCATGCTTGCCTTCGCCAGCGTGGACCCAACACGGGGGAAGGTGGCGGTTGACGAAGCCCAACGGTTAATTGCCGCGGGTAACATTCGCGGTTTCAAGCTTCATCCTCCCGTGCAGCAGTTCCATGCCAACGACAAGCTGGCGTACGCCTTTTATGAAGTCGTTAACCAATCCAGGTTACCGGTGATCTTTCACACCGGCCACAGCGGCATCGGCGCGGGGTTGCGCGGCGGCGGGGGAGTTCGATTGAAGTACGGCAACCCCATGGAAATTGATGACGTAGCCGTCGACTTTCCCGACATGCCCATCATCATGGCGCACCCGTCTTTCCCCTGGCAGGACGAAGCCATCTCGGTATGTCTGCACAAGCCGCAGGTATACATTGATCTGTCGGGTTGGTCGCCCAAGTACTTCCCGCCGACGCTCATTCAATACGCGAATACGCTGCTCAAACACAAAATGTTATTCGGCTCCGACTATCCGTTGATCTCGCCGGATCGGTGGCTGGCCGATTTCCATAAAATCCCGATTCGCGACGAAGTACGCCCGCTGATCCTGAAGGAAAATGCGATGCGCTTGTTGGAGCTGGAAGCGTGAGCCGCGAATTCGCGAACCTGGCCCGCCGTACCAAACCCAATTGTGAACGACGGCCTCCAGCCGGGAAGAAGGGCTTTTCAGGGCAGCAGAAAAACGATGTCGCCGGTACCCCCGCCTGGGAATTGCGCAGGCAGAGATGCATACGGATTTTGAGACAAGCGCTTTCCTGGTGACTGCTATGTATACAATGAAGGTCATCGGCTGCGGGAGCGCGATTCTCGAGAACTAGTCTGAAGAGCACTGCGCCTTGACATGCAGGTTGTTGGCGCGGTAGCGCCGGCGCTGTCCCAGCCTGTCGAGGTTCTGGGGGAGAAAGCTGCGGCGTTGCATAATATTGTATGCATATGTCATTTTCGTCCGGCGGCCATCCTGTCTTTTTCCTGCAATCGAGAATGTGACGGACTCTGCGCTGCTGTCGGTGAATTCACTCAGCACGCCGGTAGAGAACAGTACCGGATCATGCGCGGGCTATAGGGAGCCGTGCCCATCGGGTTTGTTGCTTTTCCTCGTCAGGCGAGTTCAAATAGAATGTATGCGACTTCCAGTCCCCAGGCGGGGACAAATCCAGGCTGCATACACATGGCCGGCAAGAACTCACGGGTGATCGTAAGAATTCGTGAAATGATCCTGCACGGGGAACTTCCTCCCGGCGAACGAGTCCGAGAGGTCGAACTCGCAGCCAAGCTGGGAGTTTCCCGAACGCCGGTGCGTGAGTCTCTGCCCATGCTGGCGCAGGAAGGCGTGCTGACTCAACTGGACACGCGCGGGTTCGTGGTGAGGGCATTTACACCGCAGGAAATCATGGATGCGATTGACGTCCGTGGCGCGCTGGAAGGCCTGGCGGCGCGTATGTTGGCGGAGCAAGGGCCGTCCCGCCGCCTCCTTCGCTCTCTGCACGACTGTCTGCGTGAGGGAGATGAGATCTTTGCCAAGGGCCATCTGGTCCTGGCGGACGAAGCCCGCTACGGAGACATGAATAAACAGTTCCATTCGCTGATCGTGCTGGGATCCGGCAGCAAAGTAGTCGCCGAGGCGCTGGAGCGCAACGGTCGAATCCCCTTCGCAGCGGCGCATGCGATTGCGTTCGACAAGATTGACCTTCCACGTATGTACGACCGCCTGCTCTACTCGCACCGCCAGCATCACGCCATCGTGCAGGCACTCGAAAACGGTGAGAGCTCGCGAGTGGCCGCCCTGATGGTCGAGCACGCGCAGGGAGCAAAGGTAAGTATCAATCTTTCGCGCTCGGGTTTGCGAACGGCGGGGCAAACTGCCGAAGTCCCGGATGCGGAACGTTAAGTACGACGACGTCGACAATCCCGGCCGGCTGCGTTGCTCCTGCCAGGTTCACTTGCCTGATCGGGACCGGTTTCGGGGGTGGACGAGCGCATCACTGAGAGAACGCCAGGAGAAGCGCTCGGCGGAATTGAACACAAGTTTCCGCCTGGCCATCTCGCCGACGAGTTGCTCATGGCGTTGAGCCGTGGCCAGGGCCATCATCGGTTCGATGCCAAGTTGCCTTAGTGTCCGCGCCACTTCGCGCAGTTCCACGGCCCGCCGATAACCATGCTCGGCGACGCGACCGATCAAGTAATCAGGCAGATGATCCTCCCAGCCCATCGCCGGAAAACTCGCCGCCAGAGACTCGAGCACCCGATCTTCCGCGCCACACCGCCGCGCTGCGAAGAGAGACTCGATCACAAGCGCTTCCAAGCCCTTCATGACGACGCTCCGGCACATCTTGACTGCCGAAGCGACACCGACTTGATCACTTAAGGGCGTGGCGCTCATCCCGATCCTGTTGAGACGTTCGGCGGTCTCGAGTGCATGCGGTCCACCAAGCAGCATTGGAACCTGCAATCGTTGTTTGGGAACCGCAGACATCACGGCGGCCTCAACGAATCTGGCTCTTTTTCGCGCGATATAGCCGGCAGCCCGACGCTTGGTGGAAGGCGAAACCGAATTGATATCAAGAAACAGCTGATCCGCAGCCAGAATCGCCCCCGCCTGTTTCGCCACCTCCAGTGCGGAGGTGGCCGTAACGGCTGAAATCACCAGTTCAGCCTCGTCGAGACACTCCTTCAAACTGCGTGCGGCGGTAACCCCGCAGGCTTGCGCTTTGCGCAGCATCGGCTGCCGCTGTCGCTTGGAATTGAACAGTGTGTCAAACACGCGGACATCGATGCCCGCGAGAGCGAGATCTTTGGCGAAAATACCTCCGGCTTCGCCAAAGCCGACGACAGCGACCCGGTGAATGGTGTTCGCGCTAGGCATGTTGCTCGGTCCGCGAAACATCGGTGGATTCGTTTCCCACCCAAACGCTTGCCGGCACCAGCAGCTCGCCTCGAAAAAGCGCACGGGCTGTTCGAATCAGGCTCGAGCGGATCACTTTCGGGCCACCGCCAGCGTGCTCCACCTGAAATTCAACCGAAAATTCGCCGCTGGGATGCTCAATCGAGAGCAGTTGCACCGCTCCCTCCTGCGGGTCCACGATGCCCTGGGCGACCGAGCGGGGAACAATACACGCCGTGCCCACCGTCACCGCCATCAAGACTCCAATCGCCGCGTGACATTTGTGCGGAATGAAAGTGCGCGTCATCACATGGCCGCCGGCTTCGGGCGGCGCGATCAGGGTTATTTTCGGGACCACCTTCGAACCCACGTCACCGAGGCCCATGCGCTCACCCGCCAGCATACGGATTGCTTCCAGCCGCGCTTTGAGTTTTTCGTCGGAGTTGAGCTCGGCAGGGGTTTCGTACCCGGATTTCCCAAAATCGGAAGCGCGCAGTACGACCATAGGCATGCCGTTGTCAATCAGTGTTGCTTCGATTCCATCGAGCTGGTCGACCGGGTTGCCAGTCGGCAGCAAAGCGCCGCAGACCGAACCGGCGGTATCGCGGAAATCGATGCGGATCGCTGCCGCCGTACCTGGGACTCCCGCAATCGATGTTTCCCCCGCGTAGCTGACTGCGCCGCCGGGTGTGGGTACGCGAGCCATAGCCACCGTTCGGGTGTTCACCAGGTAGATTGTGACGGTGGTGACTGGATCCCCGGGTCGAACCAGGCCGCGCTCGATCGCAAACGGGCCGACTCCGGCCAGCATGTTTCCGCAGGTTGGAGCAACATCGACCAGCGGTCGATCGACAGAAACCTGAGCAAACAGATAATCCACATCAATTCCAGCCCGCGAAGAACGGGATACGATTGCCACCTTGCTGCTCAGGGGGTCTGCCCCGCCGACGCCATCGATTTGCCTGGGATCGGGAGATCCCATGGCGGCCAGCAACACCCGGTCCCGGGTTTGGATATCAGCCGGCAGATCGCTCGCCAAAAAGAAAGGGCCTTTCGAGGTGCCGCCGCGCATGAGCGTGCAAGGGATGGCGGTTTCGGATGCCCGCGACATTGCGTTCTTTCTCCTTGACCAAGGATAACCGCCGGACCGCCGACTGCGCGCGGCAAAAGGCCGTTCTGGGCGGCGCAAGAGCTCTCAGATGTACTTGAGTCCCAGTTCGGCGATCTTTTTGCGCAAGCCGTAGATGTCAAGGCCGAGTTCACCGCGCGCAAGCTGCTCTCGAGTAGCATCTTCCTTACGAGCCCGCTGTTCCGCCGCCGCCGCTGCTTCGTGCATCACGGTTCGTCTCACGACGACGACTCCGTCATCGTCGGCAACAATCACATCACCGGCTTCAACCAGCGCGCCCGCGCAGACCACCGGGACGTTCACCGATCCCAAGGTACTCTTGACCGTTCCCTGCGAACTGATCGCCCGGCTCCAGACCGGAAATTTCATTTCCCTCAGAGCGCGTACGTCGCGACAACCCGCGTCAATCACAAGCCCCTTCACCCCGCGAGCCCGCAGCGACGTCGCGAGCAGTTCGCCGAAATAACCGTCCGTACAGGGTGAAGTCGGAGCCACGACGAGGATATTTCCTGCGCGGCATACTTCGACGGCAACGTGGATCATCAGGTTATCGCCGGGGGGAAGCGAGACGGTCACGGCCGGGCCGGCTATGGTGGCGCCGCCAAAAATCGGTCGCATGTAGGAGGCGAGCAGGCCACGACGTCCCTGGGCCTCATGCACGGTTGTGACGCCGAATTTCTCCAGGGCGGCCAGGACTTCGGATGCCGGCTGCTCGGGGTTGCGAACCACGACCGGTTCGTTCATGCGAGTTCCTCCGTAACCTGCGGAAAAACCCGCTCATAGCCTTCCCCGTATTTGATCGCTTTATTGGAGTTGCGCGAGGCCTGCACGCCGCGCTGCAGTGCGACCCGCTCGTAGTAATGCCAGAGGTGCTCCTGGGCGTTCATGGCCTTGAAAGCGTCAAATTTTTTTGGCCAAACCGGAGTGATATCAAGCAGTACCTGTGGCTTCCATGCACATTGTTCCGGCTGGTGCGGCTCGAACAGGAATACCGGCGGTGCGCCGATGACAGCAGTGCCCGGTTCATGTCCATGCGCCTGCGCAACGATGCGCGCTTGCTGAGCAGCATGAGAGACCAGCGGATGATCGAAATTGTAGGGATCTTTGCGTGCGTGGGTGAGGACAAACTCGGGCCGGATGGTTCGGTAAAGCGCCGCCAGTTCGTAGAGAACACTGTCGGGAATTCTCATGGGATAGTCGCCCACGTCAAAGAAAATCACCTTGGCTCCCAGAATCTGGGCCGCGCGAGTCGCCTCTTCCTTTCGGTTGGCCTTGACTTTTTCTAGCGTCATTCCCGGTTCGCGCCAGAGTTTCGCAGACTCACCACGCTCTCCGAACGACAGACAAATAACAGTGACGTCCCAGCCGCGCTCGGCATACAAGGCGATCGCCCCGCCGGCTCGCCACACAAAATCTGCCGAATGGGCGCTAACCACCATTGCTGTCTTGCGGTCTGCCACTTGCATACCCGTCTCCGGATCCCACGCCTACCTTTGTCTCCCTGCAGGTTGGCTCCCTTGCTTACGACAGCGGACACCGCACCGCATCAGGAAACTGGTTTCGTGAAAGCTCGAAAGTGGTCACGATTTCACCTCCACGGGAGGTGTGCCGTAGGTATGGAACGATTCAATGGTCTTAAGTCCCCAGGCTTGTCCTTTCCTGCGTTCGGCCTCACTCCATCGGATGGGCTTCCAGTCCGGTGCCAAGATCAGACGCGCGCCGGCATTGGCGATCTCTACGCGGTTGCCTCCCGGCTCGTACACGTACAAGAAGAAGGTTTGCTGAATTGCGTGCTTATGGGGACCAGTTTCAATGGGAACGCCATTTTCCAGACAAATATCGGCAGCCAGCAGAACCTCTTCCCGGCTATTGACGGCGTAAGTAATGTGGTGCAAGCGGCCCTTTGTGCCCGTGTGGTCGCGCGTGTAGGCGAAATCGTAGCTCTTGTTGGTGCACGTCATCCAGATAGCCGCTTCCGAGCCATCCTCCAGCACAATTTGTTCGGTCAAACGAAACCCCAGATATTTTTCGAAGAACTCGCGGTTGCCCTTGATGTCGACGGCAAGTCCATTCCAATGATCGAGACGGCGCACGTTGATGCCCCGGGCGGGAAACCTCTGCGCCTGGTTCTTGAGGGCTGGCTGCAACTCAGGCGGTGCCTGATACCACTCGGTTTCGTAATAAAGCTCGATTCTATGTCCGTCCGGATCCAGGCATAGAAACGCCGGGCCGTGCGCCAAATCGCCCTTCGTCCAGCCGATGTCGAAGCCCGATCCTTTGAGTGCCACGACCCGGCGTTCGAGAGCCTGGGGACTTCGGGCGCGATACGCGACATGGCCCAGACCGGGGAGTTTCGATGCCGTGAGCTTCAGGGAATGCCGTTCATAGTCATCATAGGCATGCAAATAAACCGAATCGCCTTGCCGTCCGCTCTCGGTCATCCCCATAACCTGAACAAAAAACCGCAGGCTCTCTTCCGGCTTGGGAGTGAGCAATTCCAAATGGCCGAGATGAGCGACATCCATCACCGGTTCGCTTTGCACGATTCCCCTTTGCCCAGGAGCCTTATCCAATGCTGCAGCCTCACCGCCGGACGCCGCGGTATCGCCTGACGGAGACGTTAAGTATACGCAATATACCTCTCACTTTCCCGGGCAACTAGTCAAACAGAAGGGCCGGGTGGCCGCGCCATGGAAGGGTTGTTGAGAAAGTCCGGCAAGGGAGACGCCCGCATGAACTTCCGGCTTCAACCATCTGCGATGCAGGTGAAGAACCGGAGAATAATTCAGTATACTGAACAGCATGCTCCCTCGAAACCGAGCGGCCGCTTCTCCGGGCGTCCTCCCGCTTCTGGAGGGCTACTCCATTGAGCTGAATCCGGGGGACCTGAAGACCGTAGAGATGGCGGCAGAGCGTCTGGATCCCGGCACCGAAGTCTCCCTGGCCTGGATTCCCGGCTCAAATCCAATGGATATGATCGCGCCGGCGGCAAGGTTGAAGCGCGCCGGTCACCTCCCCATGGCGCATGTGGCGGCGCGTCATCTGGAAAGCGCTGTCCAGCTCGAGCGGCTGGCGGGGCGCTTGCGCGATGCCGGCGTGGATCGGATTCTGATCATAGGCGGCGACCGCGCCCAACCGGCGGGGCCGTATGACAGCAGCTTGTCGGTCATGCAGACCGGCGTGTTCCCCAAAGCCGGCATCTCTCGCCTGGCGATCGGCGGTTTTCCGGAAGGCAACCCTCACATTCCGGAGAACGGCTTGAATGACGCCCTTGAGGCGAAAGTACGTTTTGCGTTCGAGGAAGGGCTGCGTCTGTCCGTCATCACCCAATTCTGTTTCCAGCCTGAACCTGTGATCGAGTGGGTGCGGGGAGTGCGAGCGCGGGGCATAGAGGTTCCGATACGAGTGGGATTGGCCGGCCCGGCTGGCTTGCTTACCCTCATGCGCTATGCCGTGCGCTGTGGCGTCGGCAACTCGCTGCGGGCGTTGAGCGAAAACCCATCGTTCGCCAAGGTTCTGCTGGAAAGAGGGCCGGAACCGATTATCCAGGGACTTGCCGCTTCCATCGCGGACGGTGGTGGCCGGCGGTTCGGGATTGAAGGTCTGCACTTCTACGTTTTTGGCGGCCTTGGAAGAACCATGGACTGGATTGACGCAGAACGGTCACGCAAGACATTGTCGGCTCACACGTGAACCGCACGCCATCCCTTCGTGTAGGTCTCGCGTACGACTCTGGAATAAGGCACCGGGCTGACGCTGGCCCGGATCTCGGTCTGTTTGTGCCTTTCTACTGTCGTCTTTCCGGTACCGCCTGCCGCTTCGCCCCACACAATCCTGACTTCGGTGCCGGTCTCAATGTCTGGATCAACAACCCCCAGCGACAGCATCGAGCGCTCGTTATAGCTGAAACCCGCGAACATGGAGAACCCGACAGTCTTCGCCCCCAACAGCACCTGGTCGTATGAGGCAGATGCATAATTGGACAGCGGCAGATCGATGTACTTGCATATATCGCCCGCTTCAAACATCGATCGAAAAACCCTCAACACGTCCTCGGGGTTCCAGGCGAAGGTGACCTTTTTCCTCTGCGGTTGACCGGCCATTTTCTCGAGCGCTTCTCTTCCAATGAAATCGTGGTCGAATCTGACCAATGGCCCGTACCCCAAAGCGTACGGGGACATGTAATAGTCCTCGATGTCATCGGACTCGAAACTCCCCCCGAGGGAACCAGTGCCCTCATAGCTGGTGGCGGGCAGCCATTGCCGGTAGGCTTTCATTTTTTCGCCGGTGTAGACGGCCGGAAGCGGGGATGGAATCCATCCCGACTCAAGTGTGTTGGTCGCGTAGGCTCTGGCCCCGACTTCGCGAAGGCCAAAATCTCTGCCGGCGTCCACGATGGCCGCGCGAATCTCCTCGCGCTCTTCGTACGGCCCCCAAACCTCCAGTCCAGGAGCACCCGCCATACCGTGGCGCAGCGCGTGGACGTTGCGTCCGGCGATGTGAACGGCACCCATGTGGAAGAATTTGATCTCCGGGACCGGCCCCGAGTTCAGCTTCTCCAGAATCTGTGGTGCATTCGGGCCCTGGATCTGATAACGATAACAGGTCCGCAGCACCGCATTGCCCTTCGGATTGAACGGGGACCTGTCGTCCTTCTCGATTTTGACGTCGTAACCGCCGGTTTCAGCGTGAAATTGAATCCAGTTCGCGGCCGGAGCCCGCCCCGCGAAGACCAGCCGGTTTTCTTCCAGATGGAACAGAATGCCGTCGCCGATGACAAAACCGTCGTAGCTGCAGGGCGCAAATTGCTTGGCTCGATTGACCGGAAACGTTCGAAAACTGTTGGTGGCGAGATAAGAGAGCATCCTCTGCGCATCACGACCTTCGACGTAAATGTTCACCATATGGTGCGACTGGTCGAACAGAACGGCGGTTTCGCGCCAGGCCAGCTGTTCATCTCGCCAGTTGGAGTACTCGTAAGGAACGACTGGATAAACGTAGGCGCCAATCTGGGAATTGCGCAGCATCTTGACCGGGTTGCCCACGGTCTCGAGCAGTTCCTCCAGAGTCTTTGGTTTCATTTCAAACCCCCGTGCCAGAATCCAGGCAAGGCGACGTTCAGTATACGGAACGTTGCCCATTTTGTACATGCCAGCAATTCATCTGCTCAGGAGAGGAGGACGGGGGACGGCTTCGGAAGGCAGCGAACCTCGTACAGTTCCACGCATGGAAAACAACGGGGACCTGCAGTGGCAGGAATTGTGATATGCGATGAAGTTCGGTGCGGGTCAGGATGATTTCGATCCGCAACCCTGCTGCGAGCGATCAGCCGATCCGGGAGACGCGCACTGGTTGCGGTGATAAATCTAACCACGTTCCGCGCGCAGCACTCGTTCATCTCTTTCCCCGAACAAGACGTCGAGAAGCTCCGGCCGGTTCCGCAACAGGACACGGCTGTTCACCGTGCCTTTCTCCGTGAGCTCGCCGGCCGCGCTCGAGGGTGGGGCTTCGACCAGCAAGGCAGCCACCATGCGGTTCGAACTGCCGGTCCCGGCGGCGTACAGTTTGGCCAGGCGTTCCTGAAACATCGCCCGGACGGTCGGGCTGGGGGAGATTTGTGCCGGGCTGGCCGCGCGATCCAGGCCGGCGGCCGCGGCGCATGCCTCCCACTCGGGAAAGATCAGAAGGCGCACATCCTTCCGGTCGGCCCCAGCCACGACGACTTCATTGGCCAGCGGGCGCAGCACGTCCAGTGCGTCCAGGCGCAACCTGCCGGCGCTGACTTTGGTGCCCGAGTCAAGCTTGAAGACCTCGTTGATCCTGCCATCAAAGCGGAGACCCGCCTGTGGCCGTGCCGGGTCCATAAAACTGAGCAGATCGCCCGAGCGCAGAAAGCCTTCCTCATCGAAAGCAGCCGCGGTTGCCGCGGGATCGCGCCAGTAGCCCGGGGTAACGTTGGGACCCCGATAACGCACCTCGAAGCTGTTGTCGTTCGGGATGAGCTTGAGTTCGACGCCTGCAACCGGTATGCCGACCACCCCGGGCCCACTTGCCTTCGCGTTGCCGAACAGCGCAATGGGCGCAGTCTCGGTCATACCCAGACCACTCACGGTCAAGATCCTGTGGCCGAGCGTTTCCACGGCAAGGCGTTCAAGATCGAACCACGTCGCCGGCTGCATCGACGCCGCAGCGTACCAGAGAAACTTCAGGCGTTGAAAAAATTGCTTGCGAAACGCGGGGTCGGCTTCCAGGTGAGGGATCAGCAGCTCGTAGCCGCGCGGCACATTGAAATAGATGGTGGGCGATACACGGCGGAGTAATTCGAGACTTGCCCCAAACAGCGCGGGAGTGGGTTTCCCCGGATCGATATAAAGAGTGCCGCCATTGTGAAGAATAATGCTGAAATTGCTGTTGCTGCCGGCTGTGTGGTTCCAGGGAGCCCAATCGACCATCACGGGCGGCTCATCCTCCAGGCAAGGCGCCACCTGCCGCTTCATCTGGGAGTTCGAACAAATCATGCCATGAGTGTTGATGACGGCCTTGGGCATGCCGGTCGAGCCGGAAGTAAACAGAAACTTGGCAATCGTTTCCCGACCGACCCCCGCTGCTGCCCTGCGAACTTCGTCGCCATGACTGCCATCCCCCTTAAGCGCCGCCAGCCCCCGCATGTTCGCCGATGCCGTCGCGTTCCGCAAAGCGATCAGCGGGCGATCGGTCTTGAGAGCGTGTTCCATCGGTTGGCCATAGAGAGCGCCATCGTCGACCACCACCATTCCGGGTGTCAGCAGCTCAAAAGCATGCGCCAGCTTCGCGTAATCTCTGGACTGCAGGGCATAGGCAGGAGCGAGGGGAGCAACCGGGATGCCGACGTAAAGCGCGGCCAGCATGACGAGCGCGTGATCAATCCCATTCGCGGCGAGAATGGCGAGGGGCCGCTCAGGACCCAGGCCATAACCGAGCAATCCTTCCGCCAGGAGCAGTACCGCTTTCCGGGCTTCCCGGTAAGAGACAGACCGCTCCCCGGTTGGGCTCTGTTCAATGATGAAAATGCGATCCGGTGCAGCTTGCGCCCAGCGGTCAAGCCAATCTCCCACGCGACAGTCGTAATCGCCCAGGGGGTCCAGGGACCGCATCAGCAGACTGCCGTCGGCACCGCCGCGGGTCAGCTCGACATCGGGTGAGAAGAAGCGGACAGGCCGCAGCGGTAATCCGTGAAAGTCGCTGCTGCTGTAGTTCAGTGTACTCAAGGTGACGAGCTTATATGGATCGAACTTCTCCCCGCAAGCGGTGGACGCACCCCGGGTTTCCCTTACAATAGACCCGGTATGAGTCTCCGGGCCAAACATTCATCCCTTCCGAGTGCAAGGCGTCGCTACGCAGCGCTGGTCGAAGTCTACGACGAGCCGGGCCATTTAATCCGGCGCGCCCAGCAGATAGCCGTTTCGATGTTCCACTCCACCATCGGCGGTGGTGTGACCCCTATCCAATATTGCGTTCTACGAGTTCTTCAGGAGCACCCGGGGATTGACCAGGTAACGCTGGCGAAGTTTTGTGCCCTCGACACCTCAACCGCCGCCGATCTTGCGGTGCGTCTGGAGGAGCGTGGACTTGTGCGCCGGATGATGCCGATGAAGAGCAGGCGGTTCCGCCTGCTTCATCTCACTCCTGAAGGAGTTGAACTTCTGAGGAAACTTGTTCCACGCAGCGCCGTTCTGGCGAGTCGCTTGCTTCGAGCCCTGAATCGGGAGGAGCAGAAAGTCTTTGTGCATCTCCTCAAGAAATTCGTTCACCTAAACAACGACGAAAGCCGAGCCCCTCTGGATCGCGGGTTTGCGCGGTCACCCAATGGAAGAAATTGAGAGAAGCCCTGTGGGGAGTCTCGCCAATGTAGGGCTACGCCCCGGGGCTTGATGCGATCGCGGTCAGACGGATCAAAGAGGAAGCCAATCTCGACCCGACCCCCACTCGTCCCGCACGGCCCGCAACGCCAGTTGCGCGCAGGTATATAATCTGCGCCATCTTTTAGGGGAAAACCATGCCCCGTCGACCACGGGCCAGTTTCGGGTCTCCAGCGTCCCCCGCTCGGTCATTTTCACGGGCTTATCTCTCGTCCGCGACGAGTGCATCCAAACCACTGGAGATCGCGGAATCGCCGCCGTCGGCAGATTCGAGCGGCTTGCTCGGCTCGGAAACAGCATCGCCTACCGGAGGGAGTCGATGAGTGTAACTGGCGACACCAAGTCCTTCCCGCTTCCCAGCTCCTTGAAAGTTATCCTCGGGACA
>Ga0123356_10002918_pt1 | contig 18101 bp, 39 predicted proteins | sample TergutEmb28metaG_2_FD_92546 | JGI IMG/M metagenome (GOLD analysis project Ga0123356, IMG submission 92546) | Embiratermes neotenicus P3 segment gut microbial communities from Petit-Saut dam, French Guiana - Emb289 P3 | ecosystem: Host-associated > Arthropoda: Insects > Digestive system > Gut ...
AGCCGGGGATCGGCTGGCGGGTGCGGACGCTGTAGACGGTCGGGCCGCCGGCCGCGTACCACCAGAAGCCGCGGCAGCCGGCAGCGGTGACGTGCGAGCAGCCGACGACGTAGCCGGCGAGGCCGGCCGGGACGGTGGCGACGGGGCCGGCGAGGATCGCGGCGGCGGCAAGTAGCGCTCTCACTGCTCGCGCCACCAGTCTCGGCAGAGCTGGCCGCGGCGCATGATCTTCCACTCGCGGTCATGGCCGTGCTCGCGGCTGCGGGCGATGAGCTGGATGTCGGACGGGATGCCGATGCTCGGGCGCAGCCAGAGCCACCACTCGAAGTAGCCGCCGCGGCGGCCTCGCTCGCGCGGGTCGATGCGTTCCTGGATGTGCTCGATCGCGTGGCGGGCGTCGTCGGGCACGTAGCGGAGCCAGTTCCCGCCCTGGACGTTGGTCCATGCCATCAGGGGCGCCACCTAAGCTGTGACGCATCCCCAGATGTACCGGAGGCGGCCCGCTCCCTGAGTGGGTCGTTTCCATGTAGGGGGAGCGCGAGCTGCTGTCCGGGATCGGTGCGGCGGGCCTGGCACTCGTCGCAGTCGCACGGGAGGCACACGCACTCTCTCGGCGCCTTGCAGCCCCGCGTGCAGTCCCGGGCGGGGCAGCCGGGAAGCGCGAAGAAGCGGCGAGCGTCGAACCGCTTCACGGCACCGGGAGGTATCGGGCGCGCCGACGTCGCGCCGCGTGCTCGTATGCGACGCGACGGCCGCCCGGGGTTCGACAGGGATCGCCGGCAGCGGCGCCGCACTTGTCGCACGGCTCGCTGAGGGCGGAGCGCGCGGGAGCGGCGTCTACGGGGATTGCGAGCTGCTCGCCCGCCTGGGCGTCGCTGCTACTCTGGGCGCCTAGCTGCGGCTGTAGCTCAGTTGGCTGGAGCGTCTGCTTGCATGGCCTGCGGCCGTCGCCGTACCTCTCGGTATCGTTTGCTTCACGGCCGCTGTGCAAGGGACCATCTTGCATAAGCGGCCGTTCTATCAGGTTCGGCGGATGGACGTCGAACCGATTTCGCGCTCAGTGCGCCAGTTCGGTGGCGAGGTCGCGCCCCCAGGTGGTGATCTGGGGCTGGCCGTCGTCAATGACGATCACGTAGTTGGCGCCGGTGACGGAGAGGATGGCATCGGTCACCTCGCTCGGCGTGATCCAGAGGCCCATCTTCACGGACTGGCCCGGGTAGATCTGGACGGGCACGGGAAGCGCGTAGGTGTGGATGATCGGCACGAGCCCCGGCGCGTCGGAGTAGAGCGGCGGCTGGGAAACCTCGGGCGGCAGGACCGGTGTGGTGCCGGCCGGGGGCACGGTGTCGGTGCGGCCGTCGTACAGGGTGTCGAGCCCGAATGTGTTCGTCGGGAGCGGGATCATCGGGACGGTGTAGGGCTGCTGGTATGGCACGCCGTCGACGACGTCGCCGAAGATCGTCGGGGTGGCGTTCAGGAACGTCAGCCCGCCGACGATATTCCCGAGCTGCGTGATGGCGGCGGTACCGCCCGCGGGCACCTGAATGAACGGGCTGAAGGTGATCGACCAGCCGAGGAAGCTCCAGACCTGGCCGAGCGGCGCCGCCTGGATGTCGAGGTTGTCGATGATCGTGCCGCCGACCGTCCAGCCGGTCGCTGGTACCGGCGTACCGTCGGCGACGTTGAGCGGGATCTGATCGCCGCTCTCGCCCGGAATGATCTGCCGGCGGAAGCTGCCCTCGATGAACTGGGTTCCCATTAGACGCCCCACTTTCGTTTCCGTGCGGCCTTGGCGCGGTGCTCGCGCTTGGCGACCGTGCCGTAGAACACTTGTTCCCCGCGTTTCTTGCCGTAGGTGCTGCGCATCGCGTCCAGCGTTTTCTGGGCGTTGCCCTTCCCGCCGAAGAGACGGTCGTAGCGTGACACGGGCATCAGTCGAGTCCCATCAACTTCTGTAGCTCGTTGGGGTCGGCGGGCTGCTCTGCGGCGCTGAGAGCCTCGCCCACGTCGGCGGCGCCCTGGAAGCCCTGGCGGATGCGCTCGACGGCCTGGCGGGCATGAGGGTCGCCCTCGGCGGCGTCCTGAACCATGCACCAGACCGCGGCGAGCGCGAACCTGGCGGGAGGGTGGTAGCGGCACTGCTCGGCCAGCAGCGGCGGGCAGCCCAGCTCGATCGCGGTCGAGATGAAGCGGTTGTCCCACTCTTCGGTTGAGAGGCTGATTCCGGGCTGGCCGACGTTCCGGGCCGGCGAGTGGTCGAAGAGGTCCGGGGCGCCGGTCGGACGAACGCTCGGAGGGTTCGTCGGCAGCCAAAGACGGCCTACTGCTGCTGGCGCCATAGCTGCCACCCAACGAGCATCACCGCGATTCCGAGCGCGAGGCCGGCGATCGCCAACATGCCGAGCTCGAGCTCCAGGCGGTCGAGCTGCTGCTGAAGCTTCGCCGCGTGATCAAACGCGGCTTGGCCGAGGTCGCTCACGACACCTTGTCCTTGCTCGCAATTTGTTCAAGTAGCGCAATGACCCGGTCGAGCTTGGCTAGGAGCTGGTCGGCGAGCTTGTAGGCGCGGTCAAACATCAAACCGGGACATACCTCCGCACCACCTTGACCTGCTGGCCGGCGCTTGCCGAATTGCCAGTCAGCGCGTGCAAGCCGAGGATCAGGAGCACGGCGCCGAGCAGTGCCTCTCCGATTCGCAGAGCCCACGTCCCAATGCTGCCGAGCCCTGGCAGCGACGGGGCCTGGGAGCCCACACTCTGAGCGTCCCCGGACGGGGTGGTCGAAACGGGATGGGTGCCAGAAGATGCCGTGGGACTCCCCGATGGACCGATCAGAAGCTGAGTGGTGTTCTGGCCACCGGTGGTCGGAGTCGCGCCCACCAGCCCCGTCAGGAACCCAAAGATGCCTCCGATTGGATGGCTCTGATCCTTCCCAGCGGCCGTGTCCGCCTGCACCATTAGCGACTCGGCCTGCTTGGCGGTCGCGCCGTTGGCCTGAAAAGCGTTCTGGATGTGCGGGCCGAACTGCGAGAGCAACGCCGGCATGCTGAGGCTCGTGTTCGGTGTTATCTGGATCGCGTAGCTGGTTGTCCCGTTCGACGCGGGCCCCAGGTGGATCTGCCCGAGCGCGTGGTGGAGAACGATCCCGATCTTGCCGGTGGTCGTTTTCACGACGTACCAGCCGGCCGGCTGGATCTTCGAGGTTGGGGCGTAGTCGATCTGGGCCATCAGCCGGCGGCGCTCCACAGCACGGTGCTGGTGGCGATCCTCTCGGCTGCGGCCGCCTCCTGCGCGTGCGCCTGCGCCTGATCGGCGGGTGTCGCGCCGCTGTAGCCCCAGCCCTGGGAGCCCGACTGCTGACCGCGGGCGAGCGCGCGGTTGTAGAGCCAGTACATGTAGCCGAGGGTGATGCCGCCGCCGATGATCGGCCACGGGCTCTTGGCGAGGATGCTGGCGCCCATGATGTAGAAGACGGTGAGCCCGACGCCGTGCCAGACGTACTCGCGGACCGATGCGTTCTTGGCGGCGTCTCCCGAGAAGTTCTCCGCGGTCCACGGGGAGCTGTTGACCGCCGAGAACACATCCATCGCGTTCGTGCTCGCCTGCAAGAAGAGGATCGCGGAGGCGACGCGGGCGGCGCCCGAGCCGATCCCAAACCCGCTACCAACGTCGAGTGATCCTGAGACGTCAGCCATCTATTTCCTGCGGGCCGGGGGCGCGGGCCGATGTGCCGGGGGCCGCGGCCGAGCCTTGGGCAGCGCGTGCGAGACGTTCGACTTCTGGGCGTGGTTGCCGTTCGGATGGGCAACTTTCGTCTGCTTCGGCGCGGAAGGGTGCGCGGTCGGCACTCGTGCTCCCGCCTGGAAAAGCTGGTAGATGGCGTTCGATGCCTGCACGCGGGCGGGCGGCCGATGCCCGGTGATGCGCTGGTAGTACTTGGCGAACGCGGAGCCGGGACGAACCGCGACGCTCGCCTGAGTGCGGCTCACTTTCGTCTGACCGGACGCGATTCCGGGCACGTCCGCTTGGATGCCCTGCGAGATCCCCTGCGCGATCGCGTTGGCAAACGCGCTTGGGTCAAAGTTCACGGGCGTGGCGGGGGTCGTTGCGGTGGGTGCGGTCGAGCCGGTGTCGGTGCCTGAGCCGCCGCCGCCGCTCACGACTCCGCCACCGCCGCCGATGCCCGCGATCTGGCTGGAGAGGTCGCCAACGTCTGACTGCTCCTGGGCCTGGAGCTGGGCATCCTGCTGCTGAAGGGCGGCAACGTCTGACTGCTCCTGGCCGGCGAGCGATGCGTAGTCCGCGGAAGACTGATCGGGGGTCGTAGTTGAGGTCGAGCCGGTTGCCGTACTGCCCGTGAGGCTGCTGCCCGAGCTGGTCTGCCATCGATAGACGAGGTACATCAGGACAACGGCGCCGACCGCCAGCGCGATCTTCTGGTTCTTCGAGAGCTTCTTGAGGTCCATCTATGCGAGGTCCGGGTAGATCGGCTGCGGGCCGATTGCGGGAATATCGAGTGCGGGCATCGGGCTCGGGCCGCCGCCGTAGGTCGGGACGGTCTGGGCAAACGGGATCGCACCGGCGACCGGGACGACGGGCGCGACGGCGGAGCGGTACTTGTAAACGTCCCACTGCTGTTCCCATTCGAGCTGCGTGCGTTCGTAGAGCCAGCTATCGAGCGTGACCCACGGGAAGTCTCCGTTTCGGAGGTAGGCGCCGTTCCGGGCGGGGTTGGGGCTGTCGGTCCAGGGCCAGCGCGCCCAGCGGCGAGCGGGGCCGACGCCCCAGCCCTGTTCGCTGGACGGGTTCGAGGGGATATTGGCGTCATGGCCGCTGTAGGGCATCGCGGCTTCTGGCGAGCCCGAGACGGTGTAGTTCCAGCCGCCGAAGTTGGGCGGGGTGTCGGTTCGGAGCGGCACCCACCAGAGGCCCGTTGCCCCGTTCGAGGTCGGGCCGTTCATCACCTCGAAGATGAACTCTTCTTCGGCCTGCACGCCCTGCGCGCCGGTTGGAACGGGCGGGGCGCCCATGAACTGCCCAGCGCCGATGTACGCGACGCCTTGGTCGCCCGGGTCGTTGATCGGCGGACCTTGGACCCAGAGCTGCTGCTCCGAGGGGTAGACGGCGGCGACGGTGCCGGTCGCGTCGAGGGTGGGTGGTCGTGTTCCGTTTGCCATGTGCTCAGCCTGCGCTCACGCCAGCCGGCCGGGTGATCGAGGACAACGGGGCGACGCCGACAGTCAGCGTCGGCGCCGTTACGGCGCTGGCGGTCGTCGTGGTGGTCGAGGTTGTGCCGGTTGTGCCGGTGGTGGTCGTTTTCGGCTCGTGCGAGGTCACGGCCGAGACTAGACCGCCCATGTTGTTCAGGAGGTCGGCGGCGGCGATCAGGATTGCGAACGAGCCTCCGAGGCTAGGGCTGGCCTCGGCCATGATCGCCACGACAAAGAATGTGACGCCCCAGGCGGTGACGAACTGGCCGAGGGGTACGGGGTTCCCTTGTCCGAGAACGTTTTTCAGGGTGCCTTGTTGCGCTGGTGGTCCGGCGAGCCGGCGGTAGCCGTAGATGGCGATGACCACAAACGCCGAGATTGTGACCCAGCGCTCGGCGGTCGCCTGATCCATGTTCATCAGTACCAGCCTCCGGGATTGGCGGAGTCGATGCTGCCGCCTGCGCTCGTCGGCGTCGTGTGGAACCAGAGAGCCTTGGCGGGGTTCCCGTACCTCTGCGCGATGTAGTTGGCCATCGCTGTGAGCTGTCCCATGACGCTCGTCGACGTGCCGCCGTAGGTCGCATATTCGGATGGGCCGTTGATGAACTGCGCGATTCCGTAGGCGCCCGAGCTGGTGTTGGTGTCGCTGATCGTTCCGTTTGACTCCAGGGGGATCAGCTTCGCCCACGCTTCGACCTGAGCCGTAGTCCAGCCGTGCGCCTTGGCGATCGCCTGGAGGTCGCCGTAGGTCACGTCACCGACTACGGTGCTGCCGCCGGCCGGTGCCGGCGTAGTGCTCGCGCTGGTGAGCGTCGAGCCTCTCGGCACTCCCGAGCCCGTGGCGTTCGAGGTCGCGCCGCTGGTAGTGGTGCTCGTGCTGGTGGTGCTCGCGCTGGCAGTTCCAGCCGCGCCGCTGATGATGTTCGGGATGCTCTCGCCCTTGATGGCAGCGTCAAGAAGCACGCCTCCCGCGAGCAGCTCCCCGAACGCGAGTACGAGATTCGCCATCTAGGCGCCTCGCGTGCTCAGCCTGCCATGCGGTGGTACACGTAGCCGAGCAGGAGCCCGACGAGCACTCCGACAATCAGCGCCTGCATGTCAGCCTCCCGCCCGCCCGCGGCCCTGGCCGGGAGTGGTGCCCTGCGAGCGGTAGTACATCTCGTAGAGCACGAATCCGACAATCAGCCCGATCAGGTGTTCTTTGACGAATCGCACTGGTCAGCCTCCGATCCCCGCGGCGACGACGAACCTGAAGCCACTTTGCTGGAGCACGAAAATGAGCACGAGCGCGAGCGCGATCGTGCCGGCAAGCTTCGCGCCCAGGTTCGGATCGTAGTTGGCGCTGGTGTTCATGCTGGCGATCGCGTTTCCGGTGAGAGTCTGCTGGTACGGTCCTGGCGCGCCGGTGCCGCCGCCGTATGTCCACTGCGGCGGCGGGCTCGTGTCCAGAAATGGGCTCGCGTAGTTGGGCACATCAGCTTCCTACGGCGTTGCCGGTCGCGGCCTTGATCGAGCTGGAGAACGCGCCGCCCGCGGCGCTGATGTCCTGGCTCGTGTTCTTGTGCGCGACGAGCGTGGTCGCCAAGGCGACGAACACCAGCCCTGTGAGCACATCCGCGAGCGTGGAGCCGCGCATCTCAGCCCATCCCCTGCATGATCGGCCCTTGGGCTGGATAGAAGCCCAACCCACCGCCGACCGTCGCGCGCTGCACGCCAGACACGGGCGCGGAGCTAACGTCGTTCACAACCCAGTCCAACGTCCCGGCGCCGCCACTCTGGCCGCTCAGCTCATATCTCGTAGCAGTGACCGTTGGGAGGTAACTTGACACTCCGAGGCCGCCGACCTGGCGGGTGATCCCGGAGTTGTACGGGTAGACGTAGACGCCGACGTCGCGCGGCGAGGTCGTGGCGATGAACTCGCGCATCCAGGTCCGGAGACTTTGCGGGCTCTCGATTCTCAGATTAATGTCATCCCAGCGCAGCGTAGCGGGGTTCGGGAAGGGCGTTTCCGAGCGGATGCCGGCCTGCCGCGTGACCATGATGATGGTCCGTAGCTGGTTGCCCATGCGCGCGAGGGAGCTTCGGTTATTCCCCTGCGAGAGCGTCAGGTTCTGGATTTGGCTCCAGAGCTGGATCGTGCCCGGGAACGGCGGTGCCGTCGCCTGCGGGTTTCCGGCCGAATCAACGGGATTCGGGAGCGTCCAGTAGTCAACATGCGGTGTGACTGTGAACGTGGGAAAGGTGGTGGGATTCGTGCTGTAGATATTCGACGCGGCTTCGGCCACGAGCGTCAGCCTGAACGCGGAAGCGTTCGAGAGGTTCGAGAGCGCGCCCATGCCGGTGGGGTCCAGCTCGACCGGCACGTAAGGCTCAATGTTGATGTTCGGCGCGGTGCCGCCGTAGTCCCAATCCTGGCGAGGATCGTTCCAAAAAGTGAACCCACCAAAGATGTCCGCCAGAAGCGTATTGAAACCTGTCAATTCAAAGACAGGCGCAGCATTGGGCTCAGCGAAGCGGATCAGGTTGAAGAAGTTGAACGGGGCATCTCCGCCAGCGGTGAACGTGCCAGCCGCCCCGTTGGTCAGAACCGTTTCCAGGCGCACGCGGCGGATGTAGCCGGTTGCGGGCAGCGGGTCCGGCCCCGCAGTGATCGTGTTGATGCTCTGCGTGTTCGTAAAGACGTTGCCCTGCTCGACGCCGAAGTCGGCCGCCTGGGCGAACGGGCGGGCGCGCTGCGCGGCGCTCGCGGGAGCCGCCTGCATCCCCTGCTGAGGTACGTTGGCTGTCGTGCCTGCGGCCATCCCTCTCCCCTAACAGATTATCGCCAGCACCCGTCCGGGCACTGTGTCCGGAAACCTGATCTTGACCCAAGCGAACGCGGCCAGCCACAGCAGCAGCCACGCGCCGAACTGGAGCCCGTAGACCGCCTGCATCAGCTCGCGGGCGGCGCCGGAGGCGCCGTCGTAGGGTCGGGCGCAGCGGGGGGCGGCGCCGCGGCGGGGTCAGCCGACGCCGCGGGCGCCGCCGCTGGAGCCGGCACCGGGGCTGGCGGCGCGGTTGGATCGACTCCGGGCTCGTGAATCACCTGGGTCTGCTGGGCGGTAGCGGCCTGAGCGGCCTGAGCGGCCTGCTGGTCGGACTTGACCTTCTCAGCCTCAGTAATCAGGTTCGTGACTCCCTCGACGCCTGCGCTTTTAGCTGTCTCCAGGAACTTCTCCCCATGCTCCAGGTACAGCGCGATCGCGCCGACGACACCGGGCATCTCGGCGGCGGTCGGCAAGAACTGGTGATCGACGGTCTGGAACGCGGCGCGTAGGTCGTCCAGCAGAGACATGTGGGAGGCGGTTCTAGCCCACGATGGTTGTCCCGTCAAGCAAGAGGACGGGCTCATGCCTAAGACGGTGCCTAGCGTCTAGTTCTGCGCAGCACGAGCCAGACGAATCCGATGATTCCTACGGCGAGAAGCACGAACCCCAGAAGGGGATGGCTGGAGCCGATCGGCTGGACGTCGCCAGCGAAGTGGAGCAAGCTGGTTGTGCGTGGAAGCGTCATGGCTCGCGCCCCTCGCGGACGGCGCTCACGATCCGCTCATGATCGTCTAGCGCTTCCTCGCGCGATCCGTAACGCCATTGATCTTGGTCATGGTCCCCACCAAACACCATCGTCTCCCAATACAGATGCTGGCCCGGTAGAAAGCTGTGATCGAGCCCGAGCCAGACTGTCGAGACCCGCACGTCGGAGCCCAGAACGGTTTCCTTCCGCCACCACGATTCCGGCGACATATCCTCCTTGCGGCGCTCAAAGAGTGCGCTCCATTCCTCCACGCTCATCGGGGCGCCGGTCGGATCGAAGTAGCGCGGCTCGCTGTTGCTCATGAGCGGCTTTCCTCGACGGCCGCCGCTCGGCAGAGCTTGCACCAAGCGAGCACGATGCCTCCGTGAACGTGAGCGTCGTACGTAGGCGGGTGCTGGCAGCCGGCACGCTCGCATAGCTCGCGGTGCCGCTCAGGGTCGGTCCAGTTGCTTTGCTCCGGTTGCGTCTGATCCATCGTTACCTCACCTTCAGGGGGGCTGTTGACGCTCCGCATTGTAGTCTGCGACGGGGGCGGCGTCCAGCGGGGGCTGTTGACACTCCCCTCGCCTCGGGCGTCGTCCCTCTACCGAATCACGATGCTGGTCAGCATCTCGCCAGACTCCCGATTCACGTACAGGAACTGATGGCTCGGGAGCCGGAGCAGCGCCTCTCGGGTGATCTCCCGATTCATACCCGTCAGCTCGGCCATGCGGTCGGCGCGACGCTTGTCGGTCGAGCGGAACAGGAATAGGTGCGTGGCCTGCCCGTAAGCCATGACGGGGATGTCTACGGGCTCCTGGGAGCTGGCGACCATGGTGATTCCCTCGGATCGGCCGGCGATCCAGATTTCCTCGAACTCGGTTCGGAGCCCGAGCTGGTCTGAGAGGTATCGGACGTCGTCGGCGTAGATCGTCCAGTTCTCGTGTCCCTCGGGCGCGCGGGAGTCCATGACGTCGTTGAGAGCGCTCCTGAACGCTTTTTGGAGGTCGCGGCGGCGGTCGGCGCCGTGCTTGTCGGAGCGGGGGACGAACAGCACCTTCGGATCTTCGTCGGGGCTGTCGCTCTCCAGGTTGAAGCGGTGCACGAGCCGGTAGCCGTCGCGCTGGAAGGGGCCGTACAGCTCGGAATCTCGCTGCTTGATGCCGAGCACGACGACGAACTTGCGGCGGCGCAGCAGGTAGCGGTTGAGCACGGTCTTGCCCGAGCCGGTCGGGCCGATCGTTGTGACGTGCTCGCCCGCTTTCCATGTCCAGTTCGCCATAAAGCGATCCCAGCGGACGAACGGCGGCAGGCTGCCGCCGCCGCGGGCGGTCGCCTCGTCGAGCTCGGCTGAGCCCTCGGGCCTGAGCGGGGAGAGCCGCAGCCGGCCGAGCTGCTGAGGTCTAGGCGGCGGGCTCGGGCGCGGGGGGCGCGGGGGGCGGCTCGGTGGGCGGGGCGGCGCCTGGCGGCGGGAAGGGGAACGGGGGGCTCTGGGTAGCGGCATAGTCTGGCGGTCGGCCGTTTCGGTGCGGAATGTCACCCAGCATCTTCCGGGTGCGCTCGCCCGCGTTCAAGAGCCCGTAGTAGATCAGCAGCGGGACGATGTAGAAGCCGATCGAGCCCAGCAGCGGGATCAGGGTCAGGACCGCGAGCGCAGCGTCCTGGCCGCTGGCGGCGTCCTCCAGCCGGCGTCGCAGCCATGGGTTGTGCTCGCTGGCGACGACGAGATTGCGACTGACGGCCGGGGCGCTGGCCAAGATGTGCTCGGCGGGCCACTCGTCGCCAAAGCCGGCCATGATGAGCGCGGGCTGCTTCAGCGCCTCCGTCAGGATGCGCTCGAGCTCCTTGAGCTCGGCGTCCCTCGGGGCGTCGGGCTTCTTCAGCTTCGGCGATTTCTTGCGCGGGCGCGGGGGCGAGGCGTCCCGCTCGCGCGCCTGTATGGGGGTCTCGTCGCCCTGGCGGTAGATCACGCCTTTCCGGCCGCCGCCGCGGGCGATGTACGCGCGGCCGTCTTTCGAGGTCAGCCACGGCTCGCCCTGCTCCGCGGTGACCCCGCGGGCCTCGGCGGTGTCGGCGCGATCGTCGGGGTATGGGGGTGCGTCGGGAGTTGCCATCAGGTGGTTTTGTCCGGAAGCGTCTGCGGCGGAAGCGGGCCGGGGTGCTCGTGAAACTCGCCGGGGTGCATGTTCGCGCCGCACCACGGGCACTTGATGACCCACGGCGGAGCGCTGGTCTGAATCCAGTTGCCGAGCTTCAAGTCGCTTGTATCCCGAAGCGTCATTGAGTCCTCATGTCGGCCAGCGGCAGATCGGCGCTCGTGACGGTCTCAGGATGCGCTTGGTTGTGCTCCAGGCGGCGCAGGACTCGCAGCGCCTTCCGCTTCGTGAAGTGGTTCGAGACGCGGCGGTCGCCGTAGTAGCCCAGCTCGACAACCTCCCAGCGGTCCCAGAAGTCGAACGGCTCCGGAGTACGCCGCACGGCGTAGCTTTTACCTCTAACCATCAGACCCCTAGGAACCTGTGCGCCCATGTGCGCTTGACGGGCGCTGGGGCGGGCTCGTCGGGCTGCTCGGGCGGCTGCTCGCCGCGCGCCTGGTCGGCGCCCTCGGGCGCCTGCGCGGGCTCGTGCGGGCCGCGGACGGGCTCTGGCGGGGTGTCGAACGCTCCGCGCTGCTCCAGGGCGGCGATGTTCTGGTCTGAGATCGCCTTGGCCATCTTCTCGATGATCTCGTCGGGTATGTCGAGCTGCACGCGGCGCGCTTCGTCCTTCATCGCCTGGGCGGCATCGCCTCCGGTCGTGGCGGCCTCGGCGCCTGCCTGAGCGACCTGCTGCGCCTTCTGGGCGTCCTCGGGAACGTCAGCCGTTGTCGCTGCTTGATTCTGGTCGGGCATGGTTGTCTTTCTCCCCTCGGTACTCGACGGACCATACGTAGCCTCCGTCTTTCCGTTCGGTGTGTTCGACTAGTTGCCACTTCTCGCGTAGCCGGAGCTCGACTAGGTAGCGGATCAGCCGCTCGGCGCGGTTGCGCGCGGTCTTGCGCTTGTCGTAGACGAGCTGGCCGGCGACGATCCCGTAATCCATCAGGATGCGGTCGCACTCCTGGACCCAGTCAACGATCTCTCGGCGGATGTAGCGCTGTCGGACGTAGACGGCGTCGGGGGCCTCTACGGGGTCGTTGACGGGTGCTGTCATCGCTCGCGGTCGGCGTCGTGCCGGCGCACGAGCTCGGCGGCGATCGCGGCGCCGAGGTCTCGCAGCTCGTCGTTCGAGAGCAGCGCGAAGAACTCGCGGTTGTAGTCGGGCCGGTGGAGCTGCTCCGCGGGCCGCTCGGGGGTGTTGGTTTGGGTCAAAAGCATCACTATTCACCTTTAAGTACGGTGGGCGCGACGGAAGCGCCAACGAGCGCCAAGGCGAGATAGTTGTAGAGTTGCGTTACGGGGGGAATGGTGACGGTTGTGTTGAAAAGAACTTGCACACGGATCTGATCCCCGGCGTTGAGAAAGAGCAGATCAGAGATTTGGGGGCTGTAAAGCTGGGTGGCCGTCAATGTCGGAAACGCACCGCGCACCTGAGTAGTCGGCGATGTACCGTTGACCGCGAAGGCTAAAATGAAGGTGCCCCCGGCCGTATTGGCGGGAACGTTTACTCCGATATTCGTGGTGACTTGGTAAAACCCGGATACGGGAACGGTAATCGTACCGTCAGCGTTGAGCACCGCGCCGCCCTGCTCGAACGACACATTCGCAAGCGGCACGATGGTATTGGTGTTGGGGGGAGCGGTGAACGTATTAACCCAAGCGCGGATTGCCACTACTGGCGTCGTGTCCCCGCCGCCGCCGCTGCCGTTGATCTGGTCCGATGATGCGGTCAGGCTCGGATCGCCCGGCGGCACAAACGGCGGAAACGGAACTGGAACTGTGACGCTCTGGGCGCCCGCGATCGGCGGCAGGATCTCGGGCGGGTCGGCCGCCGTCATCGTCAGCCGCGCATATTCCTCGGTTCCAGGAGTGGCGACCGGCACGTCAGCTCCCGAGGATCGAGAGGATGACGGACACAGTGGCTGCGATCACGGCCAGCACGGCGAACGTCTCCGCGTAGCGCGCAGAGCGGAGCGCTCGTTCCAGGTGCTCGGATGCGTCGTCAAGATGCTCGCACGCCTTGTCGACGCGCCAGCGCTCGTCGTAGCTGTTGTGTTGGCCGGAAAGCGTCACTTCTTCTCGGTCTGGTGCGCGGCAGGTTTCGGGGCAGGCTTGGCGGCGATTCCGAGCAGGTCGGTCACCTGCTGCAAGCTCATTCCGTCCGCGGAGTTGATATCGCAGTTGCCGAACGGCGGGGTGTGGTAGCTGTCTGAGAACTGGTGGGCGAACTTGCCGGGGTAGCCGGGGTTCGAGCCGTAGGCGGCGATCACGAGCCGTAGCCCGGTCGGCTTGTGCGCCCAGAGCGTGTTCAGGTCGCTCACGTTGCCGTAGCCGATCACGCGCTTGGGGTCGTTGCCGAGCCAGCTCACGGCTTCGCCGTGCTCGCGGTTGATCTCGGCCGACTGGTCGCCCTTGGCGCCCGAGCCGGACTCGACGTCGATCATCAGCGCCATGTGTGGCGATGGGGTGCCGACCATCTCTTTGCAGGTGGTGATGCCGGTTCCGTCCGGGCGCCAGAAGTAGTAGACGATGTAGCCGGCGAGCTTGCCCGCCTTGACGGCGTTGTCACACCACTGACGGTTCTCGTGGAAGTGGGCGTCCTGGTGGCCGCCGTCGTTCGATCGAATCGTGATGATCGAATGCGGGTAAGCATCCGTCACAGGGGTCTGGAACTCTGAGATATCGGCCCAGAGAGTGTCAGTCATCGGAGATCGTCCTCTCTTACGGCGTGGTAGGCGTAGGCGTGGCCGGCGAAGTCTCATCGTGGACGCAGGCGGGATTCAATCGGCGCGTACTGCTGGTAGATGCTGTCGAGCAGCTCGGGGCAGCCGTCGGTGTTGGCGAACGATTGGGCCGCGATCTTGGGCGGAAGGTCGCAGACGACGAGGATCGAGAGCGCGCCCGAGTTGCGGTTGATGTTGTGGATCTCGTGGTAGGCGACGAACAATCCGGCGACGGTGCCCACGGCGAGAATGATGTAGCCGGCAAGCGCGAGCCGGAAGCGGCGCCTGATGTGCCAAAAGCGGTCATGCGTCGGCTGAGTCATCGCCGCTGGTAGCCCGTGCGACGGGCTCCAGCCCGAGCAGCCCGCCGGCCGCGGCCAGGTAGGGGGGTTTCAACGGCGGGACGAGCGCATAGACCAATGCCCCGAGCCCGAGCAGCCTGAGCGCGAGCTTCTGCGATCCCTGCGCGAGCTGCGCGATGCCGCGCTTAGCAGCGGCCATCCGAGGCCTTCTTGGCGGCGCGAGTCACGTAGGCCAGCGCGTGGTGAAACGCCACACGGGAATACGTGCCCGCTGCGATCGGCGCGCCGAGGTCGCGGCCGAGGTCGATCACACGCCCCGCGGCGGTCGGATCAACAGTGAACCATGCGATCTCATCGTTCAGAGTGCTGCTCTGGTCGAGAAGCGTCTGCTTCCCGCTCGACGATTCATAGGCGCCTCGGATCGATCCCATAGGCAAACCAAATTATGACGAGCAGCGCGGCGGCATGCTTCAGCTATCGCTTCCTCCCCGACTCGGCGGTTCGGTCGAGCTTGCGGATTGCCCCCGTAGCGGAAGGTCGTCGCCGGTCGCCGCGTGATACGCGATGGCCTCGGCGGTCATCTCCTCCGCGCCCTGAATCGTCAACTCTGATGCGGGGCACTCTCGCCCAATACTCATCCAGGGGGCGCGATGGTCGGTGTAAGTGCCATCGTCGTACAAGGCGACCAACTCACCGCACCACGGGCATACGCTTTGGCCCATCAGGGTCGCTCCCGCCAGCGCCATGTGAGCCGGACGCCGCCGTCGAAATCCAGTCGCCTACGCTCAGGATCAGCGGCGGCTCGTTCGAGGATCTCGATTCCGCACCCGGCGCGGCGCAGCGCCGCCAGCAGCATCACCAGGCGCACGTCGCGGTTGGTGAGTTGCGCCGGATGACCGATCCCAGTCGAGGGATAGGCCGGTTGGATCAGCCCGCGCTCAACCCAGCTGTGCAGCGTGCGGTATTCGACGCCAGCGAGATCGGCGGCTTCGGGCGTCGTCGTCAGCGGCTCCTTCGGGCGAGTCTCGAAGCACGTATCGCACACGTCGCTCTCCGCGTGCTGGACCGTTCCGCAGCCACAGCGCCACGAGCCTCGACCGGTTGTTGCGGAAAGGCCCAGATCAGACAAGACCCATCGCCTTCTTCCGCAAGTCGTAGAGCCGCGACTGAGACATCGCCTCGTAGTCGGGGCCGCGCCAGCCCGCGATCTCGCGGGCCTGTTTCTCGGTCAGGCCACCGCCGCCGACGACACGCCAGCCACCCGGGATCTTGGGGTCGGGACGGACCACCATCCACGTTTCGAATCGGCCGTCAGGCATCGGGCCACACCCAATCTGCGAGCGCGTTGCCGCAATACCAGATGGCCGTGGATAGGCGCATCCGAGCGCGCAGCGGCCAGGAACGCCCCTCGCGTGCGGTCTGCCAGCGAGTTGTTGCGAAAAGGCCCACGTCAGGATCGCTCCCCTCGGACTCGTCCCCGCAGGGCTGCGGTGACCTCGGGCAGCATCTCGTCGCGTGCCTGCTGGAACTCCGGGAGACGAAGAGTCCTGGAGTGCGAACAGCAGCACAGCGAGTTCGTTTTCTCCGAACGCCCGCCAGCGGAACTGGCCCGGCGATTCGGTTGCCTCACTTCGGCCCATTACCAGAAGCCCAGCGAGGGCGATTGTGTGGCGGCGTGGCCGCGGCTGGTCAGTTCCCAGAGGTCGCGGCCGTTGAATCGGGCGCGTAGGTAGCGGTCGCGGCGAAGCGCTCGGAGGTCGTCTTTGATGTTGAAGGGTGCGACGCGGATAGCGGCGGCGATCTGGACCTGATCGAGCGGGCCGTGGCGCAGCGCGTCGAGGATCGCGGTTTGTCTGTCAGTCATGGGCCGGCGTTAACCTCCTTGGGGTCTTTGTCGTAACGGGAAACTTGCGCGCAAAGGCCAAGGGCGGGCGAGACTGCAATCTCGGCCCGCCCACTTTGTAGAGCGACGTAAGCTGCGGTTTATATAGACAACGGACACGGCGCTGTTTGCAGATAGCCGCCGATGCCCTCCATCCCTCGCCTGGAGGTTTCCCGCCATGCGTACCTTGGTTCTGGTCGAGCGCAAGCGCTCCCCGATCGTGCTGCCCGGATACCGGAAGGGGCAGCATCCCGCCAACTACGGGCTGAAGCTGCCGCCTGAGCCGCTGAGCCGCTCCGAGGTCGAGCGGCTGCTTCGGAACCTCGGGCACGGTCCATATGGACACCGGAACCGAGCGCTCATAGCGCTGATGTGGCGGTCGGGGCTGCGCATCTCGGAAGCGCTGGCGTTGTTCCCGAAGGACATCGACCGGGACGCGGGCACGGTAACGGTGTTGCGGGGGAAGGGCGACAAGCGGCGCCAGGTGGCGCTCGATGCGCTGGCGCTGGAGCTGATCGATCGATGGATGGCCGAGCGGCCGGCGCTCGGGATCGGCAACCGAGAGCCTCTTTTCTGCTGCATCCATCGCAGCACGGCCCGCGGTCGAGGCATGAGCGCAACCGCTGTGCGCGAGCTGCTGAGACATGCCCGCGTCGCGGCGAGGATCGAGAAGCGCGTTCACCCTCACGGGCTCAGACACACGATGGCGTTCGAGCTGCTGATGGAGAAGCAGCCGCTCGGGGTGATCCGCGCGCAGCTCGGGCACTCGGAGCTGGGCACGACGATGCGCTACCTCGATCATCTGGCGCCAGCGGAGGCCATCAGGGCGATGCATGCTCGCCCCGTTCCCTCGCTCGATCTGGCGGGCCTCGATGATTGAGCGCGAGCCGACGCCGGTCGAAGCAGGTAGACGAAAGCCGGGTGCCGCGGTGGTTGCATAGACACCAGACGAGGTCACGAGCAGCACAGCACTCGGCGTCCGCGCAAGCGGAAGGATCAGCCGCGCCGTGCTCGCGTGCGCGCCACAGCTCGCGCTTCCAGCGGATCGACTCGCGGGCGTGCTGGCGGGCGACCCTGCGCGAATACGGAGCGAAGTAGTTGCGCGAGCAGTTGAAGCGCTGGCCGCGCCAGCCCTCGGGCGGCTGCTGGCTCTGCTTCAGAAAGTGAAGCGCGAGGTACTTCATCAGCCCGCCCGCGGCGTAGACGCTGCCGACGTGCTGGGCCTTGGGGTCGGCATCCTCCAGCCGGCACCAGCTCCGCTCGACGCACGCGCGAACTCGATCCATGTCCTCGACGCCAACGCCTTTGAGCAGGTAGTTCCAGTGCGGCCGGCGCTCGCCACCGGAGAGCACGCCGCGGCCCGTCGTGAACTCCAGCAGGCAGGCGTACTCGACGTCTCTGCCGAACTCGCGGCGCAGCTCGCGGACGAACTCCTGGCGGGCGACCTGATAGGAGGCCTGCTCCTGGACCGTGCTCCGAGTCGTCAGGACTACGTAAACCTCGGGGCCGCGGCCGTCGATCGCGTCGAGCCCCAACATCTCAGCGTCCTCGACGGCCGCGAGCCGCGCGCACTGCTCGCAGAGATTGGCGCTCTTGCAGCGCCCTAGAACCAGCTCGCCGGTCTGCTCGCAGCGCAAACGCAGCCATTTCGGCCAGCGCGAGCACTCGCCGCGGGAGCGCTTTTCGATGACCGTGGAGGGCAGTCCGCGGGACCGTGTTGGAAGTTCCTTATGCCGATCAAGAGCGTTGGTCCCTGAGACGTTTGTCTCTAACTCCCCGCCCCTGGCGGATTGTAGGTTTGCGTCCGGCGGAACTGGACGGGCGTCCATCAGTACCACGCGAGGACTCGGGGGCGGCAGCGCTGGGCGCTGCGCCACTGGCGGGCGAAGTTGGGCGCCTGGGGGCCGATGCCGGCGCCGGGTGTGTAGTAGCGGCGGAGGATGTAGCCGCCCGCGCCGCAGGGGACGGACCTGCGTGCGTACCACTCGCGGAGCGTCGTGGCCGCGTTGAAGGTGGAGCTGCCGGCCGCGGCGGCGTAGATGGTGCGGTCGCGCGCGCGGTCGTTCCAGACCCACGCCTGCTCGCAGTCGGGCGAGCCGTCCGGGGCGTTGAGCGTGTCCATGGGGTAGGGCTCGCCCGGGCCGCATGGGGTGGTGTCGTCCACGTAGGCGTAGCCGGGGATCGGCTGGCGGGTGCGGACGCTGTAGACGGTCGGGCCGCCGGCCGCGTACCACCAGAAGCCGCGGCAGCCGGCAGCGGTGACGTGCGAGCAGCCGACGACGTAGCCGGCGAGGC
>Ga0123356_10002919_pt1 | contig 18100 bp, 14 predicted proteins | sample TergutEmb28metaG_2_FD_92546 | JGI IMG/M metagenome (GOLD analysis project Ga0123356, IMG submission 92546) | Embiratermes neotenicus P3 segment gut microbial communities from Petit-Saut dam, French Guiana - Emb289 P3 | ecosystem: Host-associated > Arthropoda: Insects > Digestive system > Gut ...
AAAAAAATTCCCCCCCCCCCCCCCGATTTTAAGAAATATTGTAGTATTTTAACATCCAATTTAATTTTAATACTTTCTCTTCTACAGAATAAGGTAGCTATTACCATATCGAAGAATTACAAATAAAGGAGAATTTTTATGAAAAGTATTTTTAGGATTTTAACAATTTTTGCTCTTGTAGTGATTATTGGATTTGTATTTACTGCTTGCCCGAGTTCCCCAAGCGGTGGTGGTGGCGGTAACGGCGGTAAACAGCAACAACCCACTACAACTTCGGTTCAGATTGAGGTTCCGAGCACTTTGGGAGGTTTTGTCGCTGGGAAAAAGATTACAATCATATTCCCAGCCGGCACTTCAAAAGCCGATCAGGATATAATGAAGGATAAGATCGCTGCTGCGTTGCCTTACCTTGATGAATGGATAGCAGATGGCGACACTGCGCTTGGAACTGAGCTGAATGGAGCATTGAACAGACCGACAGGTTTAACGATAACGGTTAGGGCGACTTCAGATACGATGTTTAAAGTTGATATAAATAACAAGCAACTGAGAATGGGATCCTTTTGGCTGAAGGTTGCTTTTATCGAAGGCGAGGATATTGCAAACGAAATGGCAATTAGAATTACTATCGATGGCCTTCTTGCAATAATGCGTCAAATGGATATGTCGAAAGACACTGTGCGTTTGGTCTAAAAAGGGTGAAAAAAGGTGACTGACACCTTTTCCGGCTTCTTATCGACAAAAAAGGGTGACTGACACCTTTTTCGGCTTTCAGGCATACATTTCTGGAGTTTTAGAATAGGCTATTTCTAAAAAAGCCATACGTTTTTTATTGCCGCCTCCTTAGGATTTTATTATTTTTAGATCAGAAGGAGCATATTATGATAAATTTTAGAAAAAATGAACAAAGATCGTCAATAAGGCACAATATTGTATTCTTTTCGGTAATTTTATTCGTACTCATTTTTATTGGCGGAAGTACAGTTTTTGTACTTGCCATGCTGCAAAATGTACGGATTAATATTGGCCATGAACTGCAGCAATCATTGGAACTGGAGCGGATCAAGCTGGAAGCATCGGTAAACGGAGAAATTGCCATTGCCCTTAAAATGGCGGATTCTCCGATTATCCAGGCTTATTTTGCCAACCCAACCGATCCGGTTTTAGAACAAAGCGCTTTGACGGAAATTGCTGGTTATAAGCGGGCATTTGCAGGAAATACGGTTTTTTGGGTAAATGACATCGATCATAAATTTTATTCTGACGACGCTTATGCATTTACAATTGATATAACCGATCCCAATAATTACTGGTATTTAATGACTCTGAATGAAACAGAGAAGTACAACTTTAATATAAATTACAACCCCGATCTTGATGTGACAAATCTCTGGATCAATGCGCCGGTTTTTGACAGCAACCGCAAGCCAATCGGTATACTTGGGACAGGTATCGACCTAACCGCTTTTGTTGACTCAATATACCGGGATTATGAAGGCAAAGCTGCAATGTACTTTTATAATGCTGACGGCGAAATTACCGGAGCGCTGGATTCATCGCTTGTAGCAAATAAGGTCACTTTAGCCCAAAGGCTTGGGGATACAGGTTTAGAAATCCTTACACGATCTGCAACGCTTAAGGCTGGAGAACCAAAATACTTTGAAGCTTCTGAAGGTGTCGTTGCCATAGATAAAGTAGCGGCTCTTGACTGGTATGTAGCTGCAATTCAATCAATTGGTGTTGCTGATATTCTGGGCAGCAGCATGACCTTTCTGTTCCTTGCTATGATGACAGCAATTGCCATTGTCTTTGTTATCTTTAATGTGTTTATTGTAAAAATGCTTTTTCCCATGAACTACATGGTAAAAACATTGGATAATATTTCTGTAGATTGGGACCTGACGCAGCGGCTCCAGCTTCGCAGGAAAGATGAGATTGGCACATTGGGTAATTTCATTAATTTGACTTTTGAAAAAATCAGAGAATTGCTTGAAGGAATCAAGGGTAAGACCGTTGCCCTGTCTGATATAGGCGAAGAACTGACTTCGTTCATGCTTAAAACCAGATCAGACGTTGACGGGATTAATAACAATATACAGGAAATGAGGGAACAGGTATTGTCTCAGTCGGATAAAGTGAATGCTACTGCCAGTTCCATAGAATTCATAATCAAGGAGATTGATGAACTGGACGGGCATATCAGTGTTCAGGCTGATAGTGTTTCTCAATCATCTTCTGCAATCGAAGAGATGATCGCAAATATTCATTCGGTAACCAGAACACTTGTAAACAATACGGAAAATATTGATCTGCTTACTGAATCTTCGGAAGCCGGACGGGTGGATTTGCAGAAAGTTTCAGCTGATATTCAGGAAATTGCGCAAGAATCCGAAAGCCTTATGCAGATTAACCGGGTAATGCAAAATATAGCAAGTCAGACTAACCTACTTTCCATGAATGCGGCAATCGAAGCAGCTCATGCCGGTGAAACAGGCAAAGGTTTTGCTGTTGTTGCCGATGAAATTCGCAAATTGGCGGAAGATTCCAGCATCCAATCCAAGACAATCAGTGCAGCGTTAAAAAAGATCAAAACAATGATTGATGACATCACCAAATCTACAAGTGCTGTTTTGGAACGTTTTGAAACAATTGAAACAAAGGTTAAAACTGTATCAAATCAGGAAACCGAGATTCGCAATGCCATGGAAGAACAGGGAGCAGGCAGCCAGCAGATACTGGAAACAATAACACGGCTTAATTCCATTACCAATTTAGTGCGTAAAACATCTTCTGATATGACCACAGAAAGCAAACAAGTAATGGGACAAAGCGTTGAGCTTAAGCGGATTACATCTGATGTAAGTTGCAGCATGGATGATATGACTCATGGTGTAGACGAAATCTCAAAAACAATTACCAGAGTGCAGGAAATTACGGAAGAAAATAAGGAAAACATCGAAGCCTTAAGCGCAGATACTCTGCGGTTTAAGGTTTAAAAAGAGTACCTATTGTAAATAGCTGGCTGTCGTAAACCCGCCCCCTTAGAGCTCGGAAATAACTCGCCTAAGGGGGTCGTTTTCCGGCAGCCAGCTTTTCATATTAATTTCTAAAGTAAAACCTAATCCCGTCTGACGGCTTTTAACTCTCCATTCTCTCCCAATTCTCCCTTTTCTCCTTGACATTGGGAGAGATAGGAGAGATAATAGAAAGACAATTGGTTTTTTGGAGGTTTTTATGCTTGAAAGTACAACTATTGAATTTAAGCGAGAGTACAACGAAAAGGTAATAAATACTATGCTGGCGTTCTTAAATACTGAGGGTGGTACGCTTTATCTAGGTTTCTCTGATAATGGGTCGATTTATGGCATCGAAGGGAATATCGAACAGGAAGCAAGAAAAGTAAGCACTAGTTTCCGGGATTCTATTACTCCGGATCCATCGCATTATTTTAGTGTAGAACCCGAGAAAAGAGACAATAAATACATCTTAAAAATAACAATAGAGCAAGGCAGCGCAATCCCATATTGCTTTTCCAGGTACGGTTTAGTTCCGCAGGGTGTTTATGTCCGTATTGGAAGCAATACGGTTATGGCTACCCGTGAACATATCCGTCAGATGATTAAAGACAATGGTTTAGGCCAATTCATTACCGAATTGTCTATTGAGCAAAATCTGACTTTTCAATATGCCGATAAGATTTTTTCCAATAGCGATGTAAAATTCGGAGAACAGCAAAAACAATCCCTTGGTCTGACACGCTCTGACGGACGCTATACTAACCTTGCTTTAATTCTATCCGACCAATGCCCATATACTACAAAAGCTGCGATTTTCGAGGGATTAAACAAGGAAAATTTTAAAGATCGTAAAGAGTTCACAGGTTCTATCTTAAAGCAGATTGATGATGTTCTAACTTATCTTCATGTTTATAATCGTGTGCATGGAGTGTTTGAAGGAGTGTATAGAATAGATAATCCTGATTATCCTGACATAACACTGCGTGAAGCATATATCAACGCTTTAATTCACAGAGATTATTTTATCGAAGGCAGCGTTCTTGTAAGTATTTTTGATGACAGGCTGGAAATTATGTCTTTGGGTGGTGTAATGCCTGGTGTAACCCACGATTTGATGCTTGCCGGTGTTTCAGTAACACGAAACGAAAAGCTGGCGCAGGTTTTTTACCGGTTGAATATCATTGAAGCGTTTGGTACTGGAATCCCGCGTATTTTCAGCGCGTATGAAGATTCTTTTGTAAAGCCGGAAATTCCTGTTATCAATGGCGGTTTCTTAATACGTATACCAAACAGGAATTATAACAATCAGTATGTTAAAGAAAAAGAAGTTACTTATGGTTCCAATGAACAGAGGCTCCTTATTGCTTTTTCCAAAGACAGTTTTTATAAAGAAGATGCTGCTAAGGCACTGGATATAAGCGAGAGCGGCGCATATAAGCTCCTGGAGCGCATGAAAGAACAAAGATTACTTAATGCCAAAAAAGCGGGAAAAAAATGGCTTTACAGTGTTGCACATTAGCTTTTTAAAGACTTAAACCTATTCCCGTCTAACAGCTTTGTAAAGCGCTTCTTTACTTATTTCTGTCCAAACCGGTCTGCCGTGAGGACAGCGCGGTTCCGGCAATTCCAAAGCTTCTTTGCCGAGGGCAAATGCTGTCTCGTCATCGGGATAATCGCCGTCTTTGATTGCTGCGCGGCAGCAGAGAGTTGCCGCCCAGCGTTCAGCCATGTTTTCGCCAGCCATTCGCAAGGAAAGAATTTCTTTTACAGTTGCCGCATCCCCCAATCGCCAAGCGGCAGGCAGCGCTTCAATGCGCCAGCCATTTCCGTCTTTTTCTATTTCAATCCCAAGGCGCGATAATTCTTCGCGTTTTGCTTCCAGAAAAGCGTCTTCTTCATTACTTTCTGTTGTAAAAGGAATAGGAGCGAGCAATTCCTGTTTGGAAATTGGTTCTGCAAGAAATTTATTATAAAGAATACGTTCATGGGCTGCATGCTGATCAATGATGTAGAGTTTATCTCCCCATTCGATAAGAATGAAAAGCCCAAAGACCCTGCCCGCATAGCGAGGAGAAGAATCATTCACAAAAGAGTTCTCGCGGAGATCACGGAGCTTCACAGAGCCATTGTTTATTATTTTTTTGTAGTCTTCAAAGCTTCTTTTTATTCCAGGATTATTATATATAAAATTAAATTCTCTCTCTTTTTTTTTCTCTGCGCCTCTGCGTGAGAATTCTCGATGTAAATCCTCCGCTCCTCTGCGTGAATCTTTTCCCATATATTCACTTTGCGTCTCGCACCTGACCACTCTAGAGTGGTCAGGCAAGTCTTTGCGTGAGTTCTTTAGATATAAATTGTGAAAAAATGCCTTTATTGTGCCTGAAACTGCGTGATGAATCGCGCCGGGATCGCGGAAACGAACCTCGCGTTTTGCGGGATGAATGTTAAAATCCGCAAGAGACGGCTCGATATTTACAAAGACAGCTCCCACAGGATGAGTTCCGTTTGGGAACCAGCCTTGTGTGCCGTATTCCATCGCCTGAATCAAGGAAAAATCCTGTACTCTTCTGCCGTTGGCAAATACAAATAGTTGCCGCCTGTCGTTCCGGTAAAGATCAGAGGCGCCGATAACAACTGTTGCAGAAAAACCTTCACCTATAACATTAATCTCATGCAGGAAGTTTTTCTCTATCTGTAACGCGGCGGCAAAGCGTTCTTTTTTTGATGGGACAGCCGGTAAAAAATCTTTTAATTTCCCGTCCTGAGAATAACGAAAATTGATTTCGTTAAACGCTAATGCTTTGTCGATAAAAATCTGTCTGCATAATGTTGCTTCGCTTCCTTCCCTTTTTAAAAAACGTTTGCGCGCGGGGATACTTTCAAAAAGATTTAACGCCCTGACGGTAGTGCCTTTTGTCCGTCGAGTTTGTTCGATTACCGGAGGATGGTTTTCGCCGGGACCGGTATCCAGGTGATAAGCCTGTCTGCCGTCTGTACTTGTAATTATTTCAAGGCGCGCAACTGCCGAAGCCGCTGCCAATGCTTCGCCCCGAAAACCCAGAGTTAGGGATGTGTCAAGATCATCAAGGCATCGAATTTTACTGGTAGCATGAGTATGTGCGCATAGTTCCAGGTTTTCACGGCTCATGCCTTCGCCGTCGTCTGTTACTTCAACTTTTTTACAGCCGCCTTCTTCAATAGAAAGTTCAATGTTAGCGGCTCCTGCGTCTATGGCATTGTCAAGAAACTCCCGCACAAGAGCGGCAGGGCGGTCAATAACTTCGCCTGCGGCAATGCGCCGTGCTTCCCCGGGCGGTAATACTTTAATGTTATTCATCAGTGTTAAAGAGTTCTAAATCCGGTGATTCATCTGCCGACGCTTCGGTTGAATTCATTAAGATTTCTATGCGGTTTTCAATTTTTTCAAGATCGTTTTCCAGAGCGCGCGCAAGACGGATTCCTTCTTCAAAAGCAGCTAACGCTTCATCCAGCGGAATGTCGGTTTTGCGGATTTGCTCGCCCAATGCTTCAAGCCGCCCAAGCCTTTCTTCAAAATTTTTCATACCGGTACTTTTTGTTGGTAAAACTTTTTTTGCCATACCTATATCTCCTCTACTATTGCTTTAATATTTCCTTTTAACGGTTTAATATTCAATCTTTCGCCTTTTTTTAATGTTGCTGCGTCCCGGACAACTTTGCCGGAGCTGTCCGTTACGACAGAAAAGCCCCTTTCCATTGCAGCTAATGGGCTTGTGGCTTCTAAAACTGCTGCTGCAAGCCCTATTCTGTTTCTAAAATCCGCAGTTTTTTCCGATATTGCTCTTATTAACATTTCCTTTGCGTCATCAAGTCGGATCAGGCGCGGCTGCAGAATGGTGCGAAAACGGTATTCCATGTCCTGCGGATCAAAAGGTTTTAAAAGAAGGTGTGCCCTTTCCAGTTTGTTTTGTATAATATTGAAAAAGTCTTCTGCCGTTCTTCTGACAAAGTCCGGAATGGTAACCAGATTTTCACTGACCAGTTCTGCAGCCGCAGAAGGCGTTGGCGCTCTTAAATCCGCAGCAAAGTCGCACAAAGCCCAGTCAATTTCGTGCCCCACCGCGCTGACAACAGGGATATCCGATTTTGCAACAGCGCGGACGACTTCTTCTTCAGAAAAAGGCAAAAGATCTTCAAGAGAGCCGCCGCCTCTGCCAACGATCAAAACATCCGTTAGTTTCCAGTGATTTGCCTGCTTTATCCGTGCCGCTATTTGAGATGAGGCTTCATCACCTTGTACAACCGCGGGAAGAATTATCACTTTTATTCCTGCGGCGCGTCTTAAAAGTATGTTAATAATGTCCTGAACTGCCGCCCCGGTGGGAGAGCTGACAATGCCCACAATCCTGGGGAAACGCGGCAAATCTTTTTTGCGTTCTGTATCAAAGAGGCCTTCCTGTCCAAGCTTTTGTTTTCTTTTTTCGAGCATGGCAAGAATTTCGCCCGCTCCTGCGATTTCCATTTCTTCGCAGACGATGGAATATGTTCCGCGCGGAGCATAGACAGAAAGGCTTCCGCGCACACGCAGCAGCATTCCGTCTTTCGGCTCAAAGTTTAGATACCTCAATTTATTTTTAAACATTACAGCATCAATCTTTGCGCCGGAATCTTTTAAACTAAAATAAAGATGACCGGAACTTGCCGGTCTGCAATTGGAAATTTCTCCTTCGACACAGACAACAGAAAAAGAACTTTCCAGGTTAGAGCGAATTTGTTCCGTAAGTTCGCTTACTGTAAGATGTTTTGCTGGAGACTTCGTTGCAAGTTCAGTCATGGCAGTCCGTTAGGGAGAATCTTTTTTCCAGTTATCTTCGGGAAATATTTTTCTTTCAACTTTGTGCAGAACTATCAGGGTAATAAGAGCGAGAATCACTACTACAAGAGCGGTAAAAAACATCCCTGCCCCGATAGTAAGTCCAACTGCCGCAGTAAGCCAAAGGGAAGCGGCAGTAGTAAGCCCTCTTATATCGTTGCCAAGTTTGATGATTGCGCCTGCCCCTAAAAAGCCCATACCTGTAACGACTTGAGCCGCGATTCTTCCCGGGTCGCCGCCGTCTAATTGCTGCGGAAGCCAAATTGAAAGCAGCATAAGGCAGGATGCTCCAAGCGCGATAAGTATGTGAGTGCGAAGACCAGCAACCTGCCGCCTGCTTGATCTTTCAAGACCTATAATGCCGCCTGCTGTAAACGCAAGGCACAAACGGATAATAATATCAATTTCTGTTAAGGGATTACTCATTGGGTTATTATAACCCAGATTAATAATCCATGCTACAATATACATAATGAACATTGATATAAAATTGGGTGTTGCTTCGGCGGCAACACAGATCGAAGGCGGGGGCTTTTCTCATACCTGGAGTGACTGGTATGAAAAAGGTCATATTAAAGACGGAACAAACCCTTCGCGTGCCTGTGATCACTTAAATCGCTGGAAAGAAGATATCGATCTGATGGCAGAAATGGGCATTACTTTTTATAGATTAAGTATTGAGTGGGCGCGTTTAGAGCCGCAGGAAGGCAGTTATGACGAAAGCGCAGTAAAGTGGTACCGGCGCCTTTTAGAGTATATGAAAAAGAAAGGTATTACGCCTCTTTTAACTCTTCATCATTTTACAAATCCTCTTTGGTTTGAAAATATGGGCGGTTTTGCAGAACCTGCAAACATTTCTGTTTATCTTGGCTTTGTTGAATATGCCGTGCGGCAATTTGGCGATCTAACAGATGAATATGTGACAATTAATGAGCCGAATGTCTTTGCCGTTATGGGATATTTCAATGGCGTGTTTCCGCCGGGGCTGCGTTCAATGCTGACGGCTTTTCGTGTGCAGTCTGTTATGGCAGCCTGTCATATAAAAGCGTATAGTTTGATCCATGATCTGCGCAAAAAGATGGGGTATGCAAACACAAAGGTTGGGTTTGCGCATCACGCGCGGGTATTTATGCCAAAATCAAAATGGAATCTTTGGCACAGGTTGTGTACCTGTCTTGTTTCGCGTATGTTCCAGAATGCGCTTACCCGCGCCTGTCTTAAAGGGCGTTTTATTTTTCCGTTAAAGAAGTACGGTGTTATTCGTCAGGGTGAATACGCAGATTTTTTGGGCTTGAATTACTACACCCGCTCGACAGTATCCTCGCTTGGTGATGGTGTGCGTGAAAATGTTCCCATCAACGATCTGGGCTGGGAGATATTTCCAGAAGGTATCGCTATATGTGCCGGTGAATTGTACAAGCTGCTAAAACGTCCCATCTATATAACCGAAAACGGAACCTGCGACAACAACGATCTTTTCCGTTGCCGCTATATTTATGATCATCTAAAAGCCCTTGTTGATAGCGGCCTTCCTGTAGAACGCTACTATCACTGGTGTTTTACGGATAATTTTGAATGGTGCGAAGGCGAAAGCGCGCGGTTTGGGCTCATTTCTGTTGATTATGAAACGCAGAAACGGACAATTAAAAAAAGCGGACAGTTTTATTCTGTAATGATAAAGAACAAAGGTATTACGAGTGAAATGTTTAATGAATATGTAACACCGCAAAAATATAGGGACTAAGGATTAGGTAATGATTATTGTAAATGATAAGGTTTTTCATCTGCTGACAGATAATACCGAATATATATTTCGTTTAACAAAACACGGTCACCTTGAACATATTTATTATGGGGCAAAACTGTCCGACCACTCACGAGTGGTCGGAGCGGACATTGAAGCCCTGGCACACAAGCGCACAACAGAGGCAGGTTCGACAACTGTAGCTTACGACAGGGAAGATTCGCTTTATTGTCTTGATATCATGTGCCTTGAGTGGTCCGGAATCGGCAAGGGCGATTTCCGTTTTTCTCCAGCAGAAATAAAAATGCCGAACGAAAGTTTTGTCAGCGATTTTGTTTATCAGAGTCACAGCGTAAAAGACGGAACAATTCCCATGAAGGAACTTCCGGGCGCAGAAGGCAAAGAAAATGAATGCGCTTCCCTGGAGATACAACTGCGGGATAAAGCGTGTGATGTTACGCTGCTAATGATCTACACGGTTTATGAAAAAGCAAATGTTATAACACGCCGTGTTGTTTTGGAAAATACCGGAAACTCTTCTGTTGTAATTAGACGTTTGTTGAGTATGTCACTCGATATGCCCAATATGGGTTTTAATTTGATTACTTTTGACGGCGACTGGGCAAGGGAAGCGCACAGGCACGACCGTCCTTTACAACCTGGTATATTTATAAACGAGAGCCGGACAGGGGCAAGCGGAAACAAACACAACCCTGGTTTCCTGCTCAGTGAAAAAGGCGCGTCGGAAAATCATGGCAGAGTGTACGGCTTTAATCTGATTTATTCCGGCAATCATTTTGGTTTTGCAGAATTGAACAGCAATGAACTGGTTCGTGTTGGAATTGGAATCAGTCCGCATTGTTTTGAATGGACACTGAAAAAAGGAGAATCGGGCTCATCCATGAGCGGCTCATCCATGAGCTTCGAAACCCCCGAAGCTGTTATGACTTTCAGCGAAAATGGTTTTAACGGTTTAAGCCGCAACTTTCATACATTTGTAAACAACAATATTATCAGTGAAAAGTGGCAGGGTAAGGAACGTCCTGTTCTCTACAATTCATGGGAACCATGTTTTTTCAACTTTAATCAACGAAAATTAATGTCTCTTGCCCGCAAGGCAAAAAAACTGGGTATGGAACTTTTTGTTCTTGATGACGGCTGGTTTGAAGGACGTGATGATGACAAAGCTGGTCTTGGCGACTATGCGATAAATCGTAAAAAATTTCCATTTGGGCTTGTCTGTTTTGCAAAAAAAATCCGGAAGATGGGTATGGGTTTTGGTATCTGGTTTGAACCTGAAATGGTGAATGAAAATTCAAACCTTTATCGCGCTCATCCCGAATATGCCATTCGTCTTCCAAATCAAGAACCAACACTGGGGCGAAACCAATTGGTACTTGATCTATGTAATCCCGCAGTTCGTGATTATATTGTAGCTTCTGTTGGCAAGGTGCTGGACGAAACGGGCGCGAGTTATGTGAAATGGGACATGAACCGGTTTATCAGCGAATTTTGGTCGGATCATATCAATAGCCAGGGTGAGTTTTTTCACCGCTATATACTCGGTTTATACGATATACTCAGGCGCATTTTTGAACCAAGACCGCACATTCTGCTTGAGTCTTGCGCTTCTGGCGGAAACCGCTTTGATCTGGGTATGATGTGTTTTTCTCCGCAGATTTGGGCATCGGATTGTACTGATCCTGTCGTGCGGCTCAGTATTCAGGGCGGTCTTTCGTACCTGTATCCGCAGTCAACAATGGGCGCTCATGTATCCGATGCTCCGCATCAGCAAACGTTACGCGAGACGCCGTTATCTACACGATACAATGTTGCATGTTTTGGAAGCCTTGGTTATGAGCTGGACTTGCGCTTTCTTACTCCGGCAGAAAAACGGGAAATAAAGGATCAAATAACCTTCTACAAAAAACACCGCAAAATTTTTCAATATGGAGTTTTTGAGCGTTTGCCCTCTCCTTCACGAACAAATAAAAAAGTTTGGCTCTGCCGCGGCGATAATGAGGTTATGGCCGGATTTTTCCAGCTTCAAGCTGGGGCAGGAATAGAACCGGATACTTTGCGAATTTCCGGTCTTAAAAGCGATACATCCTATAGCGTTAAAACCCGTCCGCAGCTCTTGTATATTAAGCGTTTTGGCGGTCTTGTAAAGCACCTTTTGCCTTTTACCCTTAATCCCGATGGCTTCATTTTGCGGACGGTAAATCGTTTTTATGCCCTGACCGACTGTGTTGAAACCTACGAATGCCGCGGTAGTTCACTTTCTGCCGGAATTTTACTGAATAATCAATTTACCGGCCGCCCTTACAACAATAAAACAAGGCTTTTGGGCGATTATGGTTCCAGTTTGTACACTGTTTTTCCCATAAGTGGCTAATTTTTCAATTTATGTAGTAAAATCTTCCATTTTTATCAAAATCCTGGCTTGACTTTATATAGTTTTTATAAGATATTTATAGATATGAGTGATTATCTTGATCCCAACAATGAGGAGCTTCTCAAGGACTTTTTTAGCGAGGCCCAAATGCAGGTAGATACACTGGAACAAAACGTCTTGGTTCTTGAAAACGAAGGCGCTAATAAAGATGCAGTGGACGAGATTTTTCGTGCGGCTCATACCCTTAAGGGTGGGTCGGCAACTGTAGAAATGATGGAACTCTCTCATTTTACTCATCTTGTAGAAGATGTTTTTGACGCAATCCGTTCAGATCAGGTTGCTGTAGATGAAGATGTAGTAGATATATTACTTCAGGCAATAGATGTGATTAAAGCGATGCTGGACAAGCGGATGGATGGTTCTGTCTATAAGGAAGATACTTCTGCAATCGAAGGAAAGCTGCGTGCATTGCTTGGTTCAAAGAAAAAGGGAGCTGCTCCTGCCGCGCCAAAGGCTGCACCCGCACTGGTTGCGAGAACTCCTGCTCCTGCTCCGGCGGCGCCAGTTGCAAGACCAGGTCAAGGTCTTTCCGAAAACGAATTGGCAGAGTTAAGGGACTCTGTTGATGGCGGCATACCTATATACAGGGTTTCTGTCAATTTTGACGAAAATAGCATGATGAAAACAGTAAGCGGCATCCAGGTTTATGCTGTTCTTAAAAGTTCCGGAACTGTTTTAAAAACCGTACCCGATTTTGAACAGCTTTATGCCGATAATTTTTTCCCGGTTGTAGATTATTATATTGCTTCTAATGAAGATCCTCAAAAATTAAAAAAATCTGTTATTTTGCCGGACGTAAGTCTTAATGCTCAAGTGACAGATATTTCCAGGCTTTCTGTAGAACCAGATAAGCCGGCGCCCAGAGCTGCGCCCGCAGTAGCGTCTGCTTCGGCAGCAGCTTCGGCGGCACCCGTCTCAATGGCGGCTCTTCATGATGATGACCATGAAAAAAAAGGCGCTTCTTCCGAAGATGCCAAAAAAGCAGGCAAGGAAGCAGGTTCTATTCTGCGTGTAGATTCCAAACGGATTGATGATCTTTTAAACCTTGTTTCTGAAACAGTTATCACCAAAGCGACTTTCAACCAGATCAATATGCAGTTTACTCAGCTTACAACCCAGCTTCGCGAAATAGAAAATACTTACCGGGATAAAGTAAAAAGTCTGTTTGACAGTTTGCCTGCATATCTGGATAGTATTCAAAACGGCAAATCCCTTAAGGATATACGCAAAGATATTAACGAAAACTACGGCGATCTATTTACAATGTTTGATGGTTTTGAAGCTTTATTTAAGAGCAGCATAGCCAAGTTCCGCTCTACTTCCCAGAACCTTGGACGAATTACAGGCGAGCTTCAGGAAGGCGTTATGAAGATCCGCATGGTGCCGATCAGTCAGATATTCAGCCGTTTCCCGCGCCTTGTACGCGATCTTTCAAAATCACTTAACAAAAAAATCCACCTTGAAATCGAAGGTGAAGATACAGAACTTGACAAATCAGTAATTGAAGACCTTCTTGATCCGATTATGCACTCGGTGCGTAACTCCATCGACCACGGAATTGAATCTGCGGAAGAACGGCGTGCTGCCGGTAAACCCGAAGAAGGCACAGTATTGTTAAAAGCCGCCAATGAAGGCAACATGATTGTTATCGAAATTGGAGATGACGGAAAAGGTATCGACGTTGAATCGGTCAAGGCAAAAGCTGTTGAACGCGGATTAATCAGCCCGAATAAAGTCCTTACGGATGTAGAAGCTTTTAATCTTATTTTTGAACCCGGCTTCTCAACTGCAAAATCGGTAACAAGTATCTCCGGGCGCGGTGTTGGTCTTGATGTAGTACGCCGCCAGATAGATGATCTTAACGGTACAGTTACTGTATCTTCCGAACGCGGCAAGGGAACCAAGTTTACCATCAAACTGCCTCTTACATTGGCAATTATTCAAGGTCTGTTGGTCAGAGTTGGCCCTGAAATCTATTCCATTCCGATTACATCTGTTATCGAAAGCTTGCGGATAAAACCGGAAGAAATTAAAAAAATCGATAACTATGAAGTTTTCAATATTCGCAGCGATGTTATTTCTCTCTTGCGGCTTAACCGTCTGTTTGGAATTAAAACAGAGGAAGACACAGATTATCACTTTATTGTAATTGTCGGGACAGCAGAGAAAAAAATGGGCTTCATGGTAGACAGCCTTATTGGCGAAGAAGATGTGGTTATAAAGCCCTTGCGGGATCAATTTACAAACTCTCCGGGAATTGCCGGAGCTTCAATATTGGGAGACGGATCGGTATCTCTTATTATTGATGTAAGCCAGCTTCTGGAACTGGGGCTTAAAAATGAAATGGAGCAGCGCCGAATCCGCGAAGCTTCGGTACGGTAGGGTAGGTAAAAGATGGCGGCAGTAATTAGAGATTTAGAGCAGGTTAACGCCGATTTACAGGAACAGAAAGAACGTATAGATAATGTCGACTTCAAAATGGTAACTTTTTCACTTGCTGGAAAAGAATACGGTGTGGACATTATGAATATAAAGGAAATAGCAAAGGCTGATAAATTTACCTTTGTACCCAATGCTGCATCTTATGTCCGGGGCGTTTATAACTTGCGCGGAGACATTATCCCCATTATCGATCTTAGATTGTTTTTTCATCTGCCTGTAGAAAAAAAACCTGACAACCTGGAAAATTTGCTTATCCTTCGTGTCAATGATCAAGTATATGGGACAATCGTTGACAAAATCGATAAAGTAGTAGGAATAACAAAAGAATCAATTCAGCCGCCGCATCCTATCTTTGGCGATATTAATATTAAATTTATAAGCGGCGTTGTAGAAAAACAGGGTGAGCTGTATATAATACTGGATGTTATACGTATATTTACTGTTACAGAGGAAGAAAAAAAGCAATCCCGCGCAACGGTAACCGATGGAGAATATTTCGTTCCGCCGCCGCCGTCAGGGGATCAATCTCTGATGCAAAAGTCTACAGTGAATTCCGCTATCGACTTCCTGAAAGAAAGCCTTGCAGCATTGCGGCGGTTTAATGTTACCGACTTAAATGACAGATGGCTGCGAAAGCGGTTTGCCGAATGGAGTGTCGGCCGCTCAGGCGAATCCTTGCAATTAAGAAGCGCGACCGATGCAGATGATTTTTTGAACGGTTTTACGTCTCCATATTCCAATGAATTCTGGAGTGATTCATATGCCAATACAATAAAGAAAATCCTGCCGGAAAACTCTTCTGCAATTATTAATGTATGGAATATTGGCTGCGGAAAGGGCTATGAAACTTATTCTTTTGCATGTATACTTAAATCCAGGTATCCTGATGCGCATATAAAAATATGGGCAAATGATAACGACATAATGGCTGTTTCGCAGGCGCCAAACATGGTTTTTGACCTTGAAGAATTGCCGGAATATTGCAGACCTTTTATGGTGCGCGGCTCAAACGGTTATTCGTTTAGTCCGGTTATCAAAGATGCGATTGTTTTTGAGTACCATGATGTAACGAATGAAAATACCCTGCCGGAAGTGGATATGATTCTTGTCAGGGATATTGTTTCATTCTTGCCGGGGCAGGAACAAGCAAGAATTATCGAAGATTTTTCGGAAAAACTAAAAAACCGTGGTATTGTTATCATGGGAAGGAATGAAGAACTTACCGGGCTGCTTTGGCAGTCAATAGCTGATGATCCGGTTTCTGCATATATGCATAATACTTAATAATGGTAGGAAATAGTAAGGAGAAAAAATATGAGAGTTGAGTATATCAATCCCTTTGTGGAATCCGCTTTTAGTGTATTAAAAGAGGTATTGAATTCTGAAGTAAAACGCGGGGAGATTTATTTAAAACCTACTTCCATGAAAATAATGGGTGTAGCTGCCCTGGTAGGTCTTGCCGGCGATGTAGAGGGGCGTGTCCTTTTTGATATGTCAAAGGATACAGCTCTGCATATAGCAGGCGGCATGAATGGTGAAACATTTACGGCTCTTGACGAGCTCGCCAAAGCTACTATCCAGGAGCTTGCAAACATGATTACTGCCCAGGCGGTAACCAAACTGCACGATCTTGGCTTTAAATTCGATCTTACTCCGCCGGCTCTTTTTACCGGTGATAATATGGAAGTTTCCACTAACCTAGGCGAAGTGGAAGCTCTTATTGTTCCAATGGAGCTTGGTCCCAATTTTAAAATCGAAGTGAATGTCGCTATCCGCGAACGAGTAAAGTAAAGTTTACTAATTTAAAGAAAAGAAACCCCCGGGCGGCTAGCTCAGTTGGTTAGAGCACCAGCTCGACACGCTGGGGGTCACAAGTTCGAGTCTTGTGCCGCCCATGTCCAGCGCCTGACGGTGCTGGGCTTTTTTTTGTTGTTATCCTTCACCCAGATAGGCTTTGCGAATATCATCGTCTTTCAGTAAAATATCGCCTTTACCCTGCATTGTAATTTCGCCGGTTTCCAGTACATAAGCGTAGTCGCAAATTTCAAGGGCGGCATGGGCATTTTGTTCTACTAATAGGATGGTTGTTCCTTCCCTGTTTATCTTCTGAATAATTTCAAAAATCATTTTTGAAATAAGCGGAGCAAGGCCTAAACTGGGCTCATCAAGCATTAACACTTTTGGATTTGCCATAAGTCCTCTTGCAACGGCAAGCATCTGCTGTTCACCGCCTGATAATGTTCCGCCGAGCTGTTTATAACGCTGTTTTAGAATGGGAAAAAGTTCAAAGCAATGTTCGCGGACTTTATCTGTTTCATCTTTATCTTTTCTTGTATAAGAGCCCAATGTAAGGTTTTCATTAACTGTTAAGTTCGGGAAAATACGGCGTCCTTCAGGAATTAATACCAGTCCTCTGGAAACGTTATCTTTGGGATCGTTTCCAGTTATGTTTTTATCATCCAGTGTGATTTTTCCGGATGAGGGTTTTACAAGTCCGATGATGGAATTAAGTGTTGTGCTTTTCCCCGCGCCATTTGCGCCAATAAGGGTTATTATCTTTCCTTCAGGAACTTCTATATCAATGCCTTGCAAGGCATGTATGCCGCCGTAAAAAACCGAGAGGCCTTCAATTTTTAGCATTAACCTACCCTCTTTCTAGTGCGGTTGAATTCGCCAACTTTGTTGGCGCGCACAATATAATCGAAGATGAAACCTGTTTCATCATACCCCCAAGTAAGCGTCAATTACTTTTTGATTTGTTTGAATTTCTGCCGGAGTTCCTTCGGCAATTGTTATGCCGTAATCAAGAACGTACATTCGTTTGCAAATTCCCATTACTACCCGCATATGATGTTCGATTAAAAGTATTGAGATATTAAATTTTTCCCTTACATCAATAATAAAATCCATAAGTTCGTAGGATTCCTGGGGATTCATTCCTGCGGCAGGCTCGTCCAATAATAAAAGTTTTGGACTTGTTGCAAGGGCTCGGACAATTTCCAGCCGCCTTTGTTTACCGTAAGGCAGGGATACAGAAATATCGTCCGCATTTTCCAAAAGACCAACCGTATTTAGCATTTCACGGGCAAATTCATGTGAACGTTTTTCCTTTGCAAGGTAGCCGGGAAGATGCAGTATCGATTCAAACAAATTGGGTTTTTCACGAAGCCAGCAGGCAGCCACGACATTTTCCAATACGGTCATTTTGCTGAAGAGCCTGATATTTTGAAATGTCCGCGCTATTCCTGCCGCTGTTATCAAATGGGTTTTTTTTCCGGTAATATTTTTGTCTTCAAAAAGAATTTCTCCCGAGGTAGGAGCATAGATACCGGTAATCGCGTTAAAAATTGTTGTTTTTCCCGCGCCGTTGGGGCCGATAAGGCCTACAATTTCGTCCTTATCAACATGAATAGAAAAATCGGAAACAGCGGTAAGTCCGCCAAACTGCATGGTAACATTATTTGTACGGAGCATCAGTTCGCTCCTTTTTTAACTAGTTTTTTTATTTTTTTGCAGGCAAGTATGGCGAGTTCTTTTGTTTTTAGGCATGTGTTTGCAGCGCCATCCCAGGAAAATTCTTTATTACCCAT
>Ga0123356_10002920_pt1 | contig 18099 bp, 15 predicted proteins | sample TergutEmb28metaG_2_FD_92546 | JGI IMG/M metagenome (GOLD analysis project Ga0123356, IMG submission 92546) | Embiratermes neotenicus P3 segment gut microbial communities from Petit-Saut dam, French Guiana - Emb289 P3 | ecosystem: Host-associated > Arthropoda: Insects > Digestive system > Gut ...
GTATAGACACAATCTTCATATATATTGCCGTCTCGAAAATTAGAAATTTTAACACGGTTTCAATCTAAAACTTATTTGAACTCTGGCTTTTGACACAGTCTGAGAGGCACGGAGACGCAGAGGACACGGAGAAAAAGTTTAAAATTTTAACCACAAATAAACTCGAATAAACACGAAAATTCTAAAGGGTCGTAAATCGGTACCTGGTAGCAATTTTCTTAAAGGTACTATACGCTATATGTGGTGTAGTGGTGAATGAGACTACACTACGAAAAAGTGGTAGCAGGTACCTTGCGGGCCGCACGAAAAAGTGGTAGCAGGTACACTTGCGTGACCAAAATAATAAACGGAGAATAAAAATGAAGCATAAGAATAAAAAAGTCATAGGTGCTAAGCAGATGCTTGGGAGTGCATTGGCTGTTTTTGCCTTTTTTAATGTGATAGCTGACTTAGACGCAGAAACAAGGAAGGGAATCATAAGGAATATAGAGCGCATATTCATTCCTGCTACCGGACATCACCTCGCCCTAGACATTGACACAACCGGAAATAGAATACCAGATACAACCTTGGTTTTCCTTGATCCAGTACTTTATCCTCTTGCCAGACATATTAGAGATTTCGTTGAAAGGGGGATGGAAGTGATCTTTGATGATGAGGGTCATAGTATAGGACGCAATAGCGGAATTATGATCGTCAACGGCGACAACACTATCTCCATAGATGGCGACAACATGATATTCCTCTTTCCCAACGAACGCGAAAGGTTCAAGCACGCCGCCCGCGTCTATGACCGCCAAAGCAATCTCCCTCAAGACCGTGGCTCGAACAGCAGACCAGAGGACAGGCCTGTCTTAGCCTACACCCCCGCAGTGCAAGCCAGAATCGACAAAGCCCGCCGCGAAATTAGTACCTAAGTGGTGCCTGGTAGCAATTTTTTTAAAAGACCTATACGCTATATATGGTGTATAGTTGATTGGGACTACGCTACGAAAAAGTGGTAGCAGGTACCCAAGTTAAATCAATTTTTATATCTTGTATTGTCTTTAACTTTGCAAGATTGAAATTCCTGTATTCAATTGTATGTGGAAATATATTTAAACGAAACTTTCCGAACATGATATCTTCTTTGTCATATTCATAGATAAAATAATCTGAAGTTGGCGTATAATAACGCAAATAAGTATACATTGCTTTATTACTTTTTGTACCGCTTAAAGACGGTATTTGCTTTACTGTTTTATATAATCGTTCTAAGTCTAACGCATATGTTCCATAATATTTAATTGTCTTTTCTAGTTGCGCAGACGGCAGTAAATTAGAAACAATATATTGTACAGGCATAAGCAATTTTACATCTTTATATTTTTTTTCTTCAAATTGATCGTAATCAACGAGTTCTGTTAATCCCTGCGATTTATAAAATGCTCCTGACGCTCTCCATTCTTCTGGTTTTAACGATAATTCTGCTTTGACAGGATTTTGATCGATATAATCCATTACAGAATCATACTCCTGCTGATCTTTCACCGCTCTTGAAAAATATCTGTGTCCCCACATATGATCGGTAGAACCATGAATAAAGTTCCATCGTTTCGCGGATTGTTTTTTTATCCAATGCATTATACAGCTTAAATTAGTTCCCTCCTTCGGCTTTATTAACAGGTGTATATGTGTTGGCATTATACAAAAATTTGTAAGACGAAAATGGAATTTGTCCTTAGCGTCCTGAAGGGTTATTTCCATTATTTTTCGCCCTAGCTTGTTCTCAAACACACGGATTTTATTATTTGTCCGTGATGTTACATGGTAAAACGCACCTTCTATAAATTCTCTTTTTTTACGCATTTTGTCCCCCTGACTGCTTGTAAACTTTGAAAAAGCAGTCATATATATATGGCGCAGATATGCGTGGCACATGACCGAAAATGAAAAAAAGTTGAAATTTGGTGCCTGGTAGCAATTTTTTTAAAGGTACTATACGCTATATATGGTGTGGTGGTGATTGGGACTACACTACGAAAAAGTGGTAGCAGGTACACAAAAACTGCCACTAGCCATATACTGCCATAACCAGTTATAATAGATAAATGCGTGACAATATTAAGGGTATAGCGTTTGATCTTGACGGAACTTTATACCCAAATTACCGCTTAAACATCAAATTAATTCCTTTTATATTAAAAGAATGGAATCTGCTTTCCGCCTTCGGAAAAGCGAGAAAAATAATACGAAAAGAACAAGAGAGTACCGACGCTCCGCCAATTCCTGATTTTTACAATTATCAAATCGAAATAACCGCGAAATTGTTATCGGTGCCGCCCGCGCCGTTAAAAGAAAAAATAGAAAGGTTAATTTACAGGGGTTGGGAGCCGCTTTTTAAAAAGGTTAAGCTATTTAAAGGCGCGCGGGAGACGCTGGAAGTCTTTAAAAAAGAGGGATATAAATTGGGGCTTTTATCGGATTTTCCACCTGAAACAAAATTGGAATATTTGGGGATTAACGGCATTTGGGATGCTGTGCATTGTTCCGAACGATGCGGAGCTTTAAAGCCACATCCACTTTCATTCATTAAATTGGCGCAAGCCATGTCTTTACCGCCGGAAAATATAATTTATGTGGGAAACAGCCGCTCTTATGATGTCGCCGGAGCCGCGAAAGCGGGAATGAAAACCGCGTGGATAAGAAGTCCTCTTTTTCCGGGGAACGGCTTAAAAACGCCAAAACCTGATTTTTCCTTCCATAACTATCGCCAATTATATGATTTTATGATACAGTAACTTGATTAAGTATTATTCGGGAGGGACATAATACTGATGATTTTTGAAGTTGGAAATATAATAACACTTGGCATAGTAGCGTGCGCTCTATTGCTTTACAGGCTGGCGGATAAAAATAACCGTCCTTTGGAAAAAGTAAAAAGATACGCTGAAAAATGCAAAGAAGAAATCGCCGCTTATGCTGATGAAAAAAGCATGAATGTAAAGAATTTCGGCATTGATTTGGAAGTGGAAAAAAAAGCCGCGGCCCAGTTAATGAAAAATATCCAGAATTTTTCTAAAGATGAACTCGCGAAAAAATCCGAAGCGATCGCAAAGATTGATGAGCAAATAAAAGCGTTTGAATCATCTCTTGATGAGCTTAATGGAATGACCGACAGGGTTCAGGAAAATTTAAGCAGAATTAGGGATGAATCCGCGTTTGTAGAAAATACAAATAAACGTGTAAGTGAAGCCAAAGATAAATTCGAACAAGTCGAAAAAGCGCTGGAAGCCGCCGGAAAAAAATTAAAAGAAACAGAAGAACACCTTGAAAAAAAACACGCGCAGGCAATGGAACAAGCGGCGCAGGAAGTTGTTTCTTCCGCGAAATCCATAGTTTCCGATTTTGAAGCTACTTCATTGGTAATAGAGCGAAAAGTAGAAGAACACAGGGAAGCTGTAACAAAAGCCGAACGCGAACGTGAAGCGAATATTAATCACGACATGGAGCAGGTAAAAAAAATACTTAAAGATGTTCTTGAAACAGCGGGAAAACGCGCGGACAAAATGGAAGAAGCCGCGTTTTTAAAATTACGCGAACAGGCGCACGAAAGAGTCGTCCAGATTAAAACATTTTTTGATGAAAAATTAAAAACCGCGCATGACACAATAAAAACAGAACATGGATCGATAAGTGAAAAATTAAAAAACATCCATGATAAATGTAATTCGGAAATCAGCGATATCAGCACAAAACACAAAAGTACATATCAGGAATGGGTTAAGGGAGCCGCCGAACTTGACAATATGGCAAAAAAACAAAAAGAAGATATTACATCTTCTTTGGCGCGGCAGCAGGAAGAAATTACAATCTCTCTTATAAAAGAAAGGGATACGATTAATTCTTCGCTTTTACAACAGCAAAATGACTGGAAACAAAACTTCCTTGAATTAAAAAAATCGGCGGAAAAACAGCGAAAGGATATCGATACAAATTTATTAACTTCCAAAACAGAGCTTAATCAGGCGATTGCCGATTTAAGAACAAAATCGCAGACCGCGCTTAAACAACAGCATGATGAACTTGATTTATCGATAAAATCTCATCATAAAGAAATCAGTTCGGCTATTACAGAGTTAAAAGAAAAATCAGGCGCCGCGCTAAAACATCAGCAGCAGGAAACAAACGAAACATTAAACCGTTTAAATACATCTCTTTCGGATTTACAAACTCAGTCAAAAGCCCTGCAAAAACAGCAGCATGAAGAGTTAGGCGCGATACTCAACGAGCTTAGAGATAAGTCCGGCAAAGCTATAAAGCAGCAGCAAAACGAAATTAATATAATTCTTGGCGATTTAAAAGATAAATCGAATAACGCCATTTTATTACAGCAGGAAGAGCTCGCTTTAGTACTTAAAGAACAAAGAGAAAAATCCAATCACGCCATCAAAACACAGCAGGATGATATTAATTCATTACTTGGATCGACAAAAGAAAAACTTGACACCGCCGCTATTTCTCAGCAGGAAGAACTAACGTCTTTGCTTAAAGAGCTTAAAGAAAAAACAGATTCTTCCGTTTCACTGCAATACAATGAACTAAACGCAGCGATAAATGATCTTAAAGAAGAAACTTCTACCGCGTTCCAATCACGGCACGATGAAATTTTTGACGCTATCAATCAGCTTAAAATTGACTCAACCGCCGCGTATAAACTCCAACATGATGAAATTTTTACCGCTATTAATAAACTAAAAACAGAATCTTCATCCACATACAAATCTCAGCATGATGAAATATACGATTCAATAAACCAGCTTAAAATTAACACATCAGCCGCGGTTAAAACACAATATTCTGAACTTAATACCGCCATTAATCAGCTTAAAACAGATTCAACCGCCGCGTTTAAATCACAGCATGACGAACTTATTCTTGCCATAAACAGTATCAGGGAAAAATCCGGCTCTGATATAAAAGTACAGTACGATGATTTAACTTCTACGCTTAATGAACTTAAAGAAAAAGCGGCGGCGGCGGTTAAACTGCAGCAAAGTGAACTTACATTAACCTTAAAGGAACTCAAAGAAAAATCAGATAACATTGTCGCGAATCAGCAAAGCGACCTTAACGCCGAACTGGAAATACAAATGGAAAACTGGAAACATCTTACAAGGGAAACTGAACAAAGCATCATAACAGCTAACGAAAAACGCCTTGAAGAATACAGTAAAGCGCAGGCGGAATCCGTAAGAAGCCTTAACAATCTCGCGGATGACGCGGGCAGGCTGGAAAACGAACTTCGTATTTCTATGCACGAAGCGACAACCAGAGTTAAAAAAGATTTTGGTGTCTTTGAAAAAGAATCCGCGGTTTCTATGGAAAACGCCGCGTCCGCGTTTAACTCCCAGGCTTTAGCCCTGCGAAAAGAACTTGAAGAAATGGATAAGGAACTGGACGGTTTAAGACAACAGGCGCACAGCAATGTTTCGGATAAACTCGCGGCGTTTGAAAATGATTTTACACAGGAACTTGGCAAACGCGCGACAGAAATTGGATTGCACATAACTGATTGGCAGACAGGTCTAGAAGAACGCCTTGAAAATTCAAGCGACAGAATCGCGAATGAATGGCATTTAGCGGAAGAGCGTTTTGTATCCGATCAAAAGAAAAATATTACAAACCTCGGCGAACGTATAACATCCGATCTTGACATGCTCCGTCAGGAAGCGTCCGCTTTTGAAGAAGGAATAAGAGAAGAGATGAACGGCATAGATGAAACCCGCGTTTCTTTTGCCGAACAAATGAAAAAAGACCTGGCGGAAATGCGTATTTCAGCGGAAAATGAAGTAAAAATCCAGGTTGGACAATACCAGCTTTCCATGCAGGAAACATTGCGCCAGAAACAAAGAGAACTGGAAAAAGAACTGGAAGAAATGTCCGCGCGTTCACAGAATACACATGACGAACTTGGTGAGGCTCTGGTAAATTCACGGCAGGTCTTTGACGAATGGCAAAGCCAGTATAACATCAGAATACGCGAAAGCGACGCCTCACTCGAAGACATGCGCCGTCACGCTAGAGAAATCACGGAAGAAAACGAAGAACGTTTCTCCCAATTCCGCCTTAACCTTGACGATATACGCAAAGAACTTGGCATTCAGAAAAAAATCTTTGATCAAACAGGTTTACTTAAAAAAGATTTGGAAAATAAAATCGAAGAAATCAACGAAGATCTTAACCGCCTTGATCAGCGTAAGAATGAAATCACAAAACTGGAAGCGGATTTAACCCGAGTTAAACGCCTAGAAGATGAAGTAAACAACAAAATGACTCGTTTCTTAAATGAAAAAAACCGCATCGAACTTATGGAAAATAATTTTAACACCCTGATTAAAACATCCCAGTCTGTAAAAGAAAAACTGGATCAGATTTCTACATCGGACGATATTCTCCAAACCGTACAGCTTCAAATACGCAAACTTGACGATTCAATCAAAGAAACAGAAGAAAAATTCCAGCGCATCGAACGTAAAAACGAAGTACTCGACCAAACTAACGAAGGAATCGATCGTAACTTTAAAGCGCTTCAGAAAGCCGAAGTTTCCATTAAAAGCGCTGATAATGTTGTTTCTTCCCTTGTAGAGCAATTTGACGGACTGCGTACTTCTATAGAAGTTCTCGCCGCTCAAAGCGAAAAAGCGCTGTACGCCGAAGAAAAGATCACAATTCTTGACGAAACACTCGCGAAAATTGAAATGCGCATAACGGACATGAACAAAGCGCGCGAATGGCTCGCCCGAACAGAAACGGAATTAGAAGCTCTAAGTAAAGATGTTAAAGCGCATTTAAAGCTTACAAAATCGTTATTCGAGCGCGAAAGCGGCAAAGCGAAAGCGCAGGAGAGAAATAGCTCCCCTGCTCCTCAGGAACGTGAAAATGTTCTCAGGTTAAGAAGACAGGGTTGGTCAATAGACGAAATAGCCGATACCATGAAAATGTCCAAAGGCGAAGTAGAGCTGACACTGGAAGTCGCCTCCAGAGGATAATATTATTCTAAATTTTATCACGCGAAGACGCGAAGACGCAGAGGAAAAATTATTTGAATAAAAGTGAATGGGCAAAATTTGATAAATCAAGGAAGAATTTTAAACTATATGTAAACGAATTATCAATTTCCCTTCCTAAATTAAAAAAAATTCAACAGGAATTCGTTAACAGCCGATGTGACGGGAAAAACTCAGCTTACACTGTAGAGACACCTGTTGTGTATAACAACGCGTTAGATGAAGTTACAATCGAAGATGAAATAAAGTTGATTTTGGTCGCAGATAACCCGGGGCGAAGAGAACAAGCTTCGGAAAACAAACGATACCTTGTGGGACCTTCGGGGAAAATCGCGAAAAAGTTTTTTTTGAACAATCCTTCATTGGGAATTGATTATAACAAAAATGTGATTATATTAAATAAAACACCTATTCATTCACCTCGAACAATCGAACTTAAAGAACTTTGCCGTATGGATAATAAATTAATAACCGCGTTGGAAGAATCGCAAAAGTTTATGGCGCGGCTTTTACTTGAATTCCATCAGATACTTTGCTGTCCAGTCTGGATAACTGGTTATTCGGAAATGAAAAAAAACGGCATTTTTGAAGTTTACACAGAAGAATTAAAAAATTTATATTTAAAAAACATAAAAGAATATAAACAAATTTTCTTTTATCGTCATTTTTCAATGAATCAGTTTACAATCGATTTAAAACAACAAACACTGTCAAATGAAAACAGCGCCGAAACGCTTAAACGAATCGGCGCCGCTTACAAAAAAAGAATATTGGAAAATTAATTATTAAAGCGCGGCTTTGGGTAAAACAACGCGAAAACCAATATTGTACATTGTGCTTGATGGAAAGAAAGAACCGCGAATAGCGGAACGCATATGCTGGCTTTCATTCATAAAAGCTCCGCCCCGGCTGGTACGCCCTATTCCTGAATTTGGTCCTGTAGGATCTGTCAGGTTATCGCCGGTATACGGCGCGTACCAATCATAACACCACTCCCATACATTACCATGTATATCAAATAAACCCCAGGGATTTGGTCTTTTTAAACCAACCTGACGGGTTTTATCGCCTTCATTACCATTAAACCACGCGTATTCTCCAATAACATCGGCATTATCGCCAAAAAACCACATTGTACTTGATCCGGCGCGGCACGCGTATTCCCACTGCGCTTCTGTAGGCAGTCTATAACCGTTAGCTGAAATATCAGTTGTTACAAGCCATTTTTGAATATCATGTTCCATATTATTATTTACATCAGATCCGTAGGTTTTATCGATTATATAAAAAGGTTTTAAACCTTTCATTTCGCTTAACGCGTTACAAAACTCAATCGCTTCATACCAGCTTACAGTTTCTACAGGTCGTAAAGCGTCTGTTTCTCCTAAAGCGCGTACCTGACCGTTAGCGGCAGTATGAAAACTCGGATTTATTTTCATAACCTTGTTATATACTTCCTGAGTTATCAAATACTTACTCATGTAAAAACCGCTTAAAGTAATTTGGCGCCGCGGTCTTTCAAAATTAAACCAGGCTTCTTCCATATGTTCGGTTTCACTTTCCGGGCTGCCCATTAAAAATGTTCCGCCTTCTATCCAAACCATATCTATATCAGGCGGCGAATCACATGCTGTCATAGTAAATCCAAATACCAAAATAATAGTAAAAATAAATAAAGATTTTATTTTATTTTTCATTTTTCGCTCCTTATAATGCAAATAAATAACCGCTTATTTTAATAGTCAGCGATTTTGATCTTCATTTTAGTAATTTATTCTTTTTCAATCAATATCCGCACGGCTTGTATCGCTGTTTTTATCGCGGCTTCCGTGTCATGACAATGGGGGTTGCTCATCCCGGCTTTTTCGCGTTCCTGGTTCCAAACAACATTTAAAACACAACCCGCGCGGGCTCCGAGTATCTGGCTTACAATGTAAAGGGACGCGCTTTCCATCTCGGAAGCGAGGCAACCCGCTTTTAACCAGGCTTCCCATTTATCATTTAATTCAAAACCGGCGGGCATACGATTCGGGCTGTGCTGTCCGTAAAAAGAATCCTTACACTGGACAATACCGGCATGCCATTTTTGTTCCAATTTTTTCGCGGCTTCTACAAGCGCGTTTGTAACTTCCAGGCTGGCAACGGCGGGAAATTCAATGGGTACATATTCGCGAGTTGTTCCTTCCTGACGTATCGCGCCTGTAGCGATTACCACATCTCCGCCGGTTACAGGAAGCGCCATACCGCCGCATGTACCGACTCTGATAAAATTTTGTATACCTGTCGCGTAAAGTTCTTCTATGGCTATGGCGGTTGAAGGTCCACCCATACCTGTGGAAATAACCATGACGGTTTTTCCCGCTATTTCACCAAGCCATGTAGTATACTCGCGGTTTTGGCAAAAAAAACGCGGGTTATCAAGAAAAGAAGCGATTTTTTCTACGCGTCCGGGATCTCCCGGCAAAATCGCGTACTTCGCTTTATGACTGCTATCAAAACCTATGTGATATTGTTTTTCCATTTTTTCCTCCGTATAAATTATAATTACGCGGCGTCCTGTTTTTTAACACCTGACATGAAAAGACCCAAATCCTGATAAGTGACTTCTTTTGGATATACATCGGCGACTATTTTACCTTCGTATATCACAAGTATTCTGTCGCTAACATCCATTACTTCATCAAGTTCAAGCGAAACTAAAAGCACTCCTTTACCCATATCGCGCTGGGTTATAAGCTGCTTATTGATATATTCACAAGCGCCTACATCAAGCCCTCTTGTCGGTTGAACCGCTACAATCAAATCGGTATCTCTTGATATTTCGCGCGCGATAATCGCCTTTTGCTGATTGCCGCCGGACATATTACGCGTAATTGTACGCGCTCCGTGTCCGCTGCGGATATCAAAAGAATCGATTAAACCCTGCGCGTATTTATAAATTTCATTAAATTTTAAAAAACCGTTTTTCTGAAACCGCGGAGTAAAATATTTTTGAAGTACAAGGTTATAGGCAAGATTATAATCTAATACTAATCCGTGTTTATGCCTGTCTTCTGGAATATGAGCAAACGCCCTTGAGCGAATGTCGTTATGCGAAATTTCATTTCCTCCAAGAAAAATATGTCCGCTGTTTTTCTCCAGCATCCCGGCGAGAGCGAGAACTAATTCCTGCTGACCATTTCCGTCAATCCCCGCGATACAGACAATTTCTCCCGAGCGAACTTCAAAACTAACATTGTTTACAAGCGCTTTACTGTGTATTTTACTTTTTACGGTAAGGTTTTCTACTTTAAGAATCGTATGCCCGGGCTTTTTATCTTTTTTTTCTACAGAAAGATTTACTTTTCTTCCTACCATCATTTCCGACAGTTCTTCTTTTGAAACAGAAGCTACATCAACTGTTCCTATACATTTCCCTTTTCTTAAAACAGTACATCTGTCCGCGATACTTTTTATTTCATCAAGTTTGTGCGTAATAAATAAAATAGACTTGCCTTCTTTTACCAGGTTTTTCATTATTCGTAATAATTCTTCTATTTCCTGAGGAGTTAAAACAGCGGTAGGTTCGTCAAAGATTAAAATTTCATTTTCCCTGTAAAGCATTTTAAGGATTTCAACACGCTGCTGCATTCCGACTGTTATATCACTAACAAGAGAGTCGGTCTTAATTTCCAGTTTATAATGTTTTGATAATTCCATTACCTGTTTGCGAGCGCTGTCAAGTTTTAAAATTCCGTACTTTACTGTTTCCGCGCCCAGTATAATATTTTCCAAAACCGAAAGATTATGCACAAGTTTAAAATGCTGATGAACCATGCCAATCCCCAGCTTTCTCGCGTCATTAGGTCCGTTAACGCGAACCACTTTTCCGTTTTTTTTAATCGCGCCTTTTTCCGCCTGATAAAGTCCAAAAAGAATGCTCATAAGAGTGGATTTTCCGGCTCCGTTTTCACCTAACAAAGCGTGAATTTCGCCTTTTTTAAGCTGAAGTGTAATATTATCGTTCGCGACTATGCCGGGAAATACTTTTGTAATCCCGGCCATTTCTATAAGAAAATCCATGAATTATTTCCACGATATATTTAAAAATAATAATAGTCAATGGCTATAACCATTGACATTTATTTAAAAAAATGAAATAATCATAAAATAATCGGGGTGCTGATAAATATCGGCTGAGATTGAGCCGGCAGTTTTACTGTCAAAGGCTCGGAACCCTTGTCCAGCACCTAGTTTTGTAAAGATAGAATGTTTAAAAAATATTCTTTATTCAAAACTAGATGCTGGATGAACCTGATCCGGATAATACCGGCGGAGGGAAATGTTTATATTATCGCAAGATATAATAGTAAATATATTATCAGCGTATAATAAAAAACTCCTTCGCGGGGAATCTGTGGAGGAGTTTTTTTATGAGTAAACAAAATTGGCTGCCGTTTATCCCCATAGCCGCAGTCCTTGCCATTTGGCAGATTGTAAGTGTTAGTGGAATTGTTCCGCCATTTTTACTTCCCGGTCCTTTACAAGTAATATCTGTTTTTGTTTCGGATTTTTCTCTTCTTATTAAACACCTTTCTTATACATTAATGGAAGCTCTTATAGGCCTTTCACTTGCCGTAATCGCCGCGTTTTTACTCGCGCTTATAATGGATTCAAACCAATTTATAAAACAATCAATAACTCCGATTCTTTTGTTAACGCAAACGATTCCTGTCATCGCGATAGCTCCGCTTTTGATTTTATGGATGGGTTATGGACTTGCTCCAAAAATCGTACTGGTTTTTCTTACATGTTTTTTTCCCGTAACGATCAGTCTTTTAGGAGCGTTCGCATCCGCTGACAATGACGCCTTGCGTCTTTTGCAGTCTATGGGAGCGAAAAAATGGCAGTTATACCGCTATATAAAAATCCCGCAATCTTTGCCGGCGTTTTTTTCCGGTTTAAAAATCGCGGCTTCGTATTCGATTATCGGAGCCGTTATCGCCGAATGGCTTGGCGGAGACGCGGGGCTAGGCGTTTACATGATCCGCGTCAGACGTTCCTATTCATTTGACAAAATGTTCGCGGTTATTATTTTAGTTTCTGTATTAAGTTTATTGTTAATAAAACTTGTTGGTTTAATTGAAAAACGGGCGTTGCCCTATAAAAAAATATTCTAGAATTATATCACACGGAGGCACGGGGACACGGAGAAATAAGAAAAGATATTATACTAATCGTATATCTCCGTGCCTTTGTGTCTCCGTGCGAGAAAAAACAGGAGTTTTTTATGAAGATGATTAAAACATTGGTGTTAGCTGCCATTGTACTGGGTTTTACCGGATGTAGTAAAGACGATACAATCCGTGTACTGCTTGACTGGACGCCGAATACAAACCATACCGGTTTATTTGTCGCGCTGGAAAAAGGCTGGTTTGCCGAAGAAGGTTTAAAAGTGACAATAACTCAGCCGCCGGAAGACAACGCTCTTATTCTTTTGGCATCGCAAAAGGCGGAGTTCGCGATTTATTTTCAGGACTGGCTTGGTCCCGCGATCGCGAAAGAACGCGACGCGCTTCCGGTAACAGCTGTCGCGGCGATTATAAACCATAATACATCCGGAATTATGTCGTTAAAGGAAAGCGGCATTCAAAGACCCGCGGACCTTGGCGGCAAACGTTACGCGACATGGGACATGCCTGTTGTAACAGCGATTATACGGCGCATTGTAGAAAATGACGGCGGCAATTTTGATTCAATCAGAATGATTCCCAATTTCGCGACAGATGTTATTTCCGCGTTAAAAACCGATGTTGACGCGATATGGATTTATTACGCGTGGGACGGAATCGCCGCGGAAATCGGCGGAGTTGAATTTAACTATATTGACATAGGAAAAATCGACAGCACTCTGGATTATTACACACCTGTACTATTAACAAATACAAATTGGGCGGCATCCAATCCGGAAACAACAAGAAAGTTTTTATCGGCGGCAAGCAGAGGTTATTATTACGCGATAGAAAATCCGCTGGAAGCCGCGGAAATTCTTTTAAAATACGCGCCTGAACTTGACAGGCAGCTTGTTATTCAAAGCCAAATTTATTTACAATCACAATACAAGGCAGATTCAAAGCGCTGGGGAGAAATTGATCCGCAAAGATGGAGCAGTTTTTTTTCATGGATGTACGAACAGGGGCTTTTGGAAACAAACATTGGTCAAGGCGGCTTTACGAATGAGTATTTACCTTAATTTAAAAGAGGTTCTCGCAAAGGCGCAAAGGCGCAAAGTTTTTATTATTAATTTTATTTTTACACTCTGCGTCTCTGCGTCTCTGCGAGAGGAATTATGGTGAAAATTTTTTATTGTGAAGAAATAACCAAGAATTATAATGGCGAGGCTGTTGTTCAGGACATCAATCTGGAATTAAACGAAGGCGGATTTATTTCGCTTGTCGGCGCTTCCGGTGTAGGTAAAACAACTTTATTTAATGTGCTTTCTGGAGTTGATAAACCCGATAACGGCAAAGTATTTTTAAACAACAAAGACATTACGGGTTTAAGCGGTAAAGTAAGTTATATGCTGCAAAAAGATTTACTGCTTGAATACCGTACTGTTTTGGATAATGTGATTCTTCCTCTTTTAATAAACGGAGAAAAGAAAAATACCGCGAGATTAAAAGCGGCAGAATATTTTCCGATGTTTGGGCTTTGTGGTTATGAAAAAAAATATCCGAATGAACTGTCAGGCGGGATGCGCCAAAGAGCCGCTCTGCTTAGAACTTGCCTTGCCGCGAATAATGTTATCCTGCTTGATGAGCCATTTTCCTCGCTAGACGCTATAACGCGCCGAAAGATGCATTCATGGTACTTGGAAATCACAGAGTTAATGAAAATATCTACCATATTTATAACCCATGATGTTGAAGAAGCGCTGACATTATCCGACACAGTATATATAATGAACGGTAAACCCGGTAAAATAACCTATAAGATCGATGTAAAACCCGCAAGATCCCGTGATATAGGTTTTATAACATCGAAAGAATTTGCCGAACAAAAACTTTTTATATTAAAAGCAATTGAAGATAAAAATGATTCTTGACTTTACCTGCCTCTAACCTCTAAAATAAACAAGGGAGGGAAAAATATTTGAATACTCATTTAAAATTTATCATAAACTCTGCGTTAAAACCTTTTCATTTATTTAAAAGACGCTTTCCTCTCATTTCCTACATTGTAAACAGGCTATTAACAATGTTAACAATGCTTTTTATACTTGGATTCGCGGTTTTTGGTTTAATGGCTTTGGCACCGGGTGACATAGTTGATCAAATAATGATACAACATCTATTCAGCGAAGGACACGGCAGCGGCTCTGATTTGTCATTTTTAAACACAGAACAACTCGTTCAAAGACGCGCCGAACTTGGACTTGATCAGCCTTTTTACGTACAATACTTTAAATGGCTAAACCGTGTTATTGTACACGGCGACCTTGGCGTAAGCCTTATTTCAAGAGCGCCTGTTTCTTTTTTAATAGTTTCCAGAATCTGGAATTCACTCGCTCTTAATTTAATATCACTTATTTTTATTACATTATTTTCTTTTGTATTAGGTGTTTATTTTTCTTCAAAGGCGGGAACAAGAGCCGATTATGCCGTTACTTTTTTCGCTCTTGTATTTCACGCGTTTCCCGGTCTTTTATTGCTTTTACTTTTCCAGCTTTTCGCGTTTGTTTCAGGACTTTTTCCCGTAACAGGATATCCGTCTTTTCCTTTTTCACATTCACCTTTAATGTTTATTTTTTCTTACGCGCATCATATTTTTCTTCCTCTTTTGGCGTTTTTCTTAAACGGTATCGGCGGTACCCTTAGAATGATCCGCGCGACGATGTTAGATCAGCTGGGTCAGCCCTATATTACTTCTTTACGCTCCCGCGGGATCGCGGAATGGCGAATTTATTTTAACCACGCTTTTCGCAATACATTAAATCCGTATATAACAGGCAGCGCGAATATGCTTGCCAGTCTTTTTACAGGTTCTCTTATAATGGAAATAATTTTCGCGTATCCCGGCATAGGCAGGCTCATGTACGAAGCGATAACACAACAAGACGTTAATCTTGTTTTGGTAAATATAATGATTGTCTCATTTTTGGTATTGGTCGGAATGGCGTTAGCTGACATTATACTCGCGCTGGTTGATCCGCGCATAAGATACGGGAAAGAATGATGGTAAAACAAAATAGATTTTTTATATTTCTAAAAAAACGTCCTATCGCTATGATTTCGCTTTTCTGTCTTTTTATTCTTTACATCATGATGACATTCGCGGAGTTTTTCGCGCCATATTCACATAATACATCGTTCCCGGATAAAAGTTATCATCCTCCGAACATACGCTTTCATCAGGGAAAAATACAGGCGCAGGAGTTTCGGGTAACAAATACAATTTCATGGACATACGCGAGAGTTCGCGATCATTATTCGCCCATTCAATTATTCGGCAAAGGAGAGCCGTATAAATTATGGGGATTAATTCCTATGGAAAGACATTTGTTTACAACAGGAGACGAAAATAACCCTGTTTTTCTTATGGGCGCGGATAATCTGGGTAGATGTCTTTTTTCGCGTATAGTTCACGGTTCTCGCGTTTCGCTTACAATTGGTTTTGTAGCGGCATTTATATCACTTACCCTCGCGTGTCTCGCGGGGGGTTTTTCAGGCTTTTTTGGCGGCTTTACAGACTGGTCAATAATGAGAACCGCCGAGTTTTTAATGCTAATTCCAAGCCTTTATTTGATATTATTTTTACGATCCCTTTTGGCGCCTAACATGGATCCGGCGCAAACTTACATGATGATCACTTTAATACTTTCCCTTGTAAGCTGGCCCGGATCTTCGCGTGTAATTCGCGGTATGGTACATTCGATTAAACGCGAAGAATTTATTTTAAACGCGAAACTGGAAATGATACCTTCTGTAGTAATTATTTTTAATCATATTATTCCCCAGATAGCGAGCCTTTTAATAGTAAGTATAACATTGAGCATACCGGGTTTTATAATGACAGAAACTGTTCTTTCATATCTTGGATTGGGAATAACAGACCCGGCGGTAAGCTGGGGTTCTCTTATAAGACGCGATTTATCAACATTAACAAATTTGCAATCATTTCCATGGCTTTTAATTCCAATATGGTTTTTGTTAGGTGTAACACTGGCGTTTAATTTTATAGGAGATACATTAAGGGACTTTTTTGATCCGTACCACACTGTATTTACAAAAAATAAATTATTTAAATCACACAGGGACACGGAGGAAAAAGATATTGTACCAAAAACTCCGGTGGTTAGAAATGATTTAAATTTACTAGAGATTAATGATTTAAAAGTAAATTTCACCATTCTTAGAGGAAGTGAAAAAATAAAAATCCGGGCTGTTAGAGGGCTTTCATTTAATCTGCGAAAAGGAGAAACACTTGGCATTGTAGGCGAAAGCGGTTCCGGAAAAAGTGTCAGCACATTGGCGATTCCGGGATTACTGCCAAGAAACGCGGACACGTTAGGTTCAATCCGCTACGAAGGAAATGAACTTATGGGACTTGATATAAACGCGTTACGTGAATACCGCGGAAAAAAAATCGGTATGATTTTTCAGGAACCGGGAAGATCTTACGACCCGCTTCAGAATATAGGCAGCGTATTTTTAGAAACATTCAGGAATTCCGAACCCGGTATAACCAAAGAAGAATCGGCAAAACGGGCGGTTCAACTGCTTTCGGAAACAGGACTTGATAATGGAACAGAAAGGCTAATTAACTTTCCGCATCAATTTTCTGGCGGGCAATTACAACGCATCGGTATAGCTTTGGCTCTGGCTCAAGGCTGTGAACTTTTAATCGCGGACGAACCTACAACGGCATTAGACCTTACAATTCAAAAACAAATTGTGGAACTTCTTAAAACCCTGCGAAAAAACCGGAACTTATCAATCATTTTCATTAGCCATGACATAGACCTTGTAGCGGAAATTTCCGACCGTATCATGGTAATGTACGGCGGACTTATTATGGAATCAGCAAGCGCGGCGGATTTAACGACAAACCCCAACCATCCGTATACTAGTGCATTACTTGCCGCTTCCCCTCGTTTTGGAAGCCATTATTCAAAAGAACGGCTGCAGGTTATTCCGGGAAAAGTAAGCGATCCGGCAAGCTCTGAAGCCAGTTGTCCTTTCGCGCCGCGTTGTATCAAAGCCGCCGTTGAATGTTTTCAAAAAACACCTCAATTAAAAGAAGAAAACAGACGAGAAATACGATGTTTTCTGATCTAACACATTAAAACACTTGAATTTTACGGTAATATGGATTAGTATTTAAATACTGGAGGTCATTATGAAGAAAATCATAATCGCATTGTTTATTTTTACATTAATAACACCGCTTTTCGCGCAAAGTACAAACGACGCGGATACCAAATTTTACTATTTCAATCTGCAAATAGAAAGAATATACCCAACAAGTGACGGTTATATCATTCAATATCGCAACAGTGGAAGGACACTTGGAACAATTGGTATTCCAAATGAATGGTTTTTTGAAGCGGCAGGAAGAGCGGAAAAGGTACTGTTGCATCCGGGAAGGGATTGGCCAACAATGTCAATTTTTTACAGGAACGGTGAATTTTCACATGTAAGACTATATTTACACAGATCAAGAGCGCATCAAACATGGGGTAGTATTCCGCAGGGTACAAATGTAAGCAGGTTTTTTGAAGATAGGGATTCATTTAATATTCAATATTGATGAATTGTGAAACAGAAAACTTAATTTTAAATGATCTTGTTCAATTTATTAAAACGGCTTCTAAATTCCTGATTGCGGGACATAAAGAACCCGATGGAGACTGCGTAGGGTGCCAGCTTGCCTTACGCAGTATTCTTTTACGCCTTGGTAAAGAAGCGCAAGTTTGTTCTGCCGGTCCTTTTAAACGAACAGAATTAAGAAATTACTACAGCCAATTTTTATCAGTTCAGCAGATGTTGGATTTTTGTAAACCGGAAACAAA
>Ga0123356_10002921_pt1 | contig 18093 bp, 10 predicted proteins | sample TergutEmb28metaG_2_FD_92546 | JGI IMG/M metagenome (GOLD analysis project Ga0123356, IMG submission 92546) | Embiratermes neotenicus P3 segment gut microbial communities from Petit-Saut dam, French Guiana - Emb289 P3 | ecosystem: Host-associated > Arthropoda: Insects > Digestive system > Gut ...
CTGAATGGGTAACCTTCAGAAACAAAATCATTGCTCTATGCAAAAAAGCATCTATTTATTATCAAGAATGCCAGCAGATTTGTATTGATGATCAAAAAGAAGCAAAAAAACGGTATGCTATGTTTGTTTTAGAAAAATACAAACCTGTCTCTTCTTTTTTGTTTGAAGCTATTAGGGAAAATGCCGAGCTTGATACACTTTTTAATAAAATTGAATATAAGGAATTTAAAAGGTTCTGGATTCCTACAGTTGAAAGCCTTGGAGAATAATATGAGCTCAAATAAATATATTTATATCTACACCGATGGCGGTCCGGAAAAATGGGCATTTGTAGTCGTAAAAGACAACAAAGTTATCCATGAAGTTTACGGAACCTTTGGCATTTCCGCTTCAACAAGCAACGATGATACAGAATCGGAAGGGATTTTTCGCGCAATACAATACGCTAAAGCTCATCCTGACAATTACATTCTCACAACTGATTCTCAGGCAATAATTGCCAAAATAAACGGCAATGTCGCAAATGCAACTGGAAATCCAAACATCAAAGGAATACAAACTATGCTTAATGAGTTTAAAAACTCTCCATTGCCTATCAGTCTTTCTATCAGATGGGAAAAAAGACTATCTAATGAGTTTATGAAGCGTGCCGATGTTTTATGCCGTATCTAACGTTAAATACGGTAGTATGTGAAAAAGTTTTTATTGACAATTTTTGAAATATATAATATATTAACTTTAGCTGAGCATCATGCTCGGTGTTTAACCTCTAAACGGGGGGAAGAGACATTGCATTGGGCGTGTCCAAAAGTGCTTCCTGTTTAGAGGTTATTCTTTTTGACCTGTACAGAATATCACCTGTTATTGTTCTCTCTCTATATAATATATAATATTAATTAATTATTCGCTCTCCGTACAGCGGCTGGGCTGCCTGCGGGCGCACGTGCCGTAAAAGCTAGTTGCTAAGAATCCGCTTACGGAACTCCAGATATTTTTCATCATTATTAATTTTATTAAATACTGATAAATTTAATCTTGTGCTGGATTTCCTCTGGCGGGGAACCGCAAAGACGCTTTTCCGTCCCGCGCGCCCGCAGGCAGCCCAACCGCTGTACGCATGGTGGGTTAAAATTTAAGTTTTTAAAGGTTCCTTTATGTTAAAAAAAATGTATTTCTGGATGTATAGTGCTTTTTTTCTAACGTTAGATGCGGTTCTTTTAATAGTTACAAGCATAACTTAAAACATATTTTTTATATTACAAATTCTATGCAATATGGTTTAAACTAACTATTCATTCAACAAGTTTCCATTTACTATGCGTATAGTGTTGTCAGTGGTGGTTAGATTACCTGATGGGATAAAGGTGGTGCCATTGAATGTTCCGTATTGCGCTGCACCAGATAAAGCCGCTCCAGTACTTGCAGTATTTTGAAATCCCATTGCAGCATTGTTTCCATAGATGACACCGCCGCTTATTGTAAGTGTACTATTGTTTACCATGCCTACACCGCCACCGCTGGAATAAGATAGAATAAAAGAAGATGAACTCACGGTATTTCCAGATACCACTCCGCTGTATATTGTTATAGATCCATAAGATGCATGTATTCCGCCGCCTCTGGAATTGGCAGAAGATGATATTGTGTTTCTAGAAATTTCCCCTCCATACATTGCTAATGTTCCGCCAGCCAAATCAACCCCACCACCGCTAACACTATTATTTTGAGAATATACAGTATTCGCTATTATCTTTCCTCCATAAATAATAAAATTTCCACTTTGTAAATATACTCCTCCGCCTCTACAAATGCCATCTATAGAGGAAGTAATATTTCCAGATATTTCTCCATCGTTCATTATAAAATCAATACCGGAGGCAGATACTCCGCCTCCGGTACTGGAAGCAGAATTACCGGAAATTACACCGCCATTCATTGTAAAAATTCCGCCATTCATAAATATTCCGCCACCTATCCTACTGGAATTATTTGAAATAATTCCCCCATACATCGTGAAAGTTCCACTTCCATACACTCCACCGCCACGTTCAGATAAATTACCTGTTATTTCGCCTTCATACATTGTAAATATACCGTTATCCATCCTCACACTACCGCCGCCATAATTTATGGAATTACAAGTATTGCCTGATATTTTACCTCCATTCATAATAAAGATTCCTTGGTTCTGTACATATATTCCACTCCCTCTGTAAGAAGCAGATGAGTTTCCAGTAATTTTCGAACCATTGTTCATTATCAATTTTCCACCATCTATTTCCACTAAACAATTATTATTATCGGTTCTGCCGTGTAATGTAATGTTATTATCAAGTATCAATGTAACACCTTCTCTTACAATAAATATTCTTCCGATAGATGAAAGACCAATAATATGTTCTGCTTCTATGCTTTTAAGAGTTATACTTATATTAGTTCTTCCGCTATAAAAAAGAACAGCAGAAACAATGTTTTCATTGGCATTTATTTGAATTGTATAATCTGTGTTACTAATAGCATTTGTCTGCAACCAAGTTAATTTGGCTGCAAGATTATTACCGGGAACTATAGTATATTGCCATACTGCGTATAGAACAACTTCAGCGTTTGGCGCTGTTGTTAAATTACCTACAATCTGCTCATTGGCATAAACTACTGTTCCAGAAGAGGATAATGCCCAACCTGCAAAAACATAATCAGGGTTAGGATTAAAAGTATTTGTACGCAGATTTTGCGATACACCATAAACAAAGCTGGAATTCTCCATGGTTCCGCTACCGCCGTTGGCATTGTAAACTACTGTATATGGGTTGCCAGTCCAAACTGCGAACAAGGTTATTACGGTTCCGGCAACGCTTGATAAATTACTAACGCTCTGTTCATCTGTGTATGCAATTTGTCCGGAAGCAGATGTAGCCCATCCAGCAAGTGTATAACCTATTCGGGTAAAATTGTTTTGCCGTAAATTTTGAGATACCCCATAAGTGAAGTTAGAATTCGCCATATTACCACTGCCGCCATTTGAATTATAGCTTACAGAAAAAGAAATACCGATCCATACGGCATATAATGTTACTTCTTCAACTGATACTGTTGATAAATTGTTAACGCTTTGACCATTTGCATATACAACTTGACCATCAGCAGATACTGCCCAGCCAGCAAATGTATAACCTGTGCGTGAAAAACCATTTAATCGAAGACTCTGCGGAACACCAGATATAAAACTGGAATTTGCCATTGAACCATTACCGCCGTTAGAGTTGTATATTACTGTATAAACTGGAGCCCAAACTGCATATAATATAATTTCAGCACCTGCTGTTGCGGTCAAATTATTAACGCTTTGATTGTCTGTGTATACAATTCCGCTGGAAGATGATTCTGCCCAACCGATAAAAGCATAACCATTTTTACTAAATGAATTGAATCTTAATGCTTGCGGTGTCCCATAAACAAAATTTGTGTTTGCCATAAACCCGCTGCCGCCGTTGGCATTATATGCTACTGAGTAGTTATTAATCCATATCGCATACAATATTACTGTAGCACCGTTTGTACTTGACAGGTTTGTAACGCCTTGGCTGTTATTGTAGCTTATACCCTGTCCATCGGAGCTGGTATTCCAGCCTGCAAAAGTATAATTGTTACGAACAAAACTATTAGCGAATATATTATTATTTACATTGTATATGTGAGTAGAGTCCGCCATGATGCCTGTTGCATCAGAGGCATTCTTATCGTAACGTACATTATATGTGATTGGAATCCATTTTGCATAAATAATAATTCTTTCATCAGGAACAGTATCACTTAAAAAGTTCCATCTATTAACACAACTCTCTTCTTTATACCAGCCGTCAAAATTGTATCCAGTTCTTGTTATTGTTTCCGGCTCAATTACACTACCGCCTTTTTCGATTCTTTGCGGAGCGGGAATAGGATAACCACCGTTAGTATTAAAATAAACAGAAGCCGGTAATAACGTAGTAACTAAGAAAGGATCTGAATATTCACCTTCTACACCGTTAGATATACCGCAAACTTTATAATAATAATCTGTATCTGGTAAAACATTTGTATCAGAATAATTGTTTTGCGTTACTGCCGTTGGATTTATTTTTGTAAAATCCCTGTCAATGGAAATAGAACGATATATATTGTAGCCAGATGAACCATTTATTGAATCCCACATAAGATTAACTACATTATCTGTTACAAAAATATCCTGAACATTAGCTGGAGCAGATAAGAGGGTAATACCAGAGACAGCGTTTGATTTAAAACCTTCAACATCGCTATTAACTGCATTAATCTTATAAAAATATATTGTATTAGCTTCAAGTGAGGTATCAGTGTAGGAAACCTCCGTTATAGTATAGTTATTAACTTTGATATATAACCCATTTAAACTGTCTGAGCGATATACATTATAATTATTTGCAATACCTGTTACATTCCACGCAAGACTGATACTATTTGCGGAAACAGAAGTTACCCGCACATTAACTGGAGCAGGCGGAACATTAAAATCCGCTATTGTAAGCGCTATAGTTTTAGAGCTTACCAACCCGCCTCGTATAACCAGCAATTCGGTAACAACAGCTATATTTCTGCTTTCGCTGTCTTTTAAGAAAAAATTAATAAGATAATCCCCAGCTGGCATCACTTCATAAAATTGTATCACGTTATCCTCAATTTCCAGTGGCGGATTAAAGGTTATGCCATCAATAGTTGTTTCTACCAAGGCTACATCTATATTTTCTGGCAATTCTATATTTATTAATGTAACACCTTCATAATCAGAATTACTAATAGACAGGAGATTAAAAAGCACAGTTGCAGAATGACCGCCGGTAATATCAACATTATCTCTTGCGCCTAACAAAACAAGATTATCCTTACTATCATAAGCTTCCAGCATAAAGTTCCATATTACAGGTCTAAGTAAAACTGCTGTGCTGTTTAAATTTCCATGGAAAGTATTTAAAAGAGTTCCTTTTGAGTCAGAAGCAGTAGATGTAGTGCCGTATAGCTTATAATAAGCTATATTTTGCATTGTTGGAATATTAGGCAACACTGAGCGTGCGGATGTATCGGTTATATTAAAATAGACTTGTACAAGGTCGTCTTGGTCGGGGGTAACTTGGTTATTAATTGAATTATCGCATGTAAAAATAAAAAAAAATATTAGGGGAAGTGGTATTGGTAACATAAATTGTTTTTTGTTCATTTTTTTATCTCCTGTTTTGTTTACTCTGTATATAAGATGCCATTTACTACACGAATTGTGCTGTCAGTAGTAGTTAGATTACCAGATGGAATAAAAGTATTCCCATTGAATATGCCGTATTGTGCTGTGCCTAACCTAAGTAAAGCCGCACCAAGACGTGCTGTATTTCTTAAGATAGTTTGAGATGCATTGCTGCCGTAGATTATACCATTACTCATATAAAAATTTGAGTTCGTTGTCAAAAATATTCCACCACCACTAGCATTATGTGTAGAAACATTTGCAACAGCAGTATTTCCGAAAATTTCACCGCCATTCATTGTAAATGTGCTATTACCAACATATACTCCACCACCATAAGCAGCCGAACTAGAAAAACTGTTCCAGGTATTTGCGGTATTACCAGAAATAATACCATCATTCATTGAAAATATTGCATTGCTGAGATACACACCGCCTCCATAAGCTATGTATGAACTATTTGCGTTATTTCCGTAAATTTCACCGCCATTCATTATAAAAGTACCATTTAATATACTTATTCCACCACCGCCAACAGCATAAAAATTGCTATTAACTGAATTTCCAGAAATTTTACCGTTATTCATTGTAAATACTCCATCACTAACATAAACTCCGCCTCCTAAAACAGCATAATTATTGCTATATAAAGTATTTCCTGAAATTTCACCTCCATTCATGATAAAGTTTCCTCCAGAATCTCCTTCGACTCTCACGCCACATCCACCAGTATTATTAATTATTTTTACATTGTTATTCATTATTAATGTCCCATTATTAATATGAATGAGGCTATAACTATTATCTTCAATACCATTTAAAGTTATATTGTCATAAAGAATAAGCGTAACGTTTTCATTTACTTTTAAAAGTGGTCCTTGTGTGGAAAGACTTATGTTTCGCATTTGATCTTTCCCTTTCATAATTATAATAATGTCGTGTTTTCCGCTGTATGAGAGAGTCTGCGGACTAATAGTTTCATTCTTATCAATTTCAATAAGATATTTATTATAACTTATTACATTATTTGATATCCATGTTAATTTCTCAACAAGACTATTACCTGGAACAATAAAACCAATACTTGAAACCGGATTAGACAATATACCTTCAAAATGTTCAAAAACAGGATTTACTCTATAGTAATAAATAGAATCCTGTAAAATACTTATATCTATATACTCTGTTTCATTCACTACATTCTGATTTATTCTAACATAAGTTCCATTTTCCTCGTCAGAACGATATATATTATAACTACTTGCTCTGGTATGAGTTTCCCATGTAAGACTAACAGATACATCAGTAACAGATGTTACGCGTAAATTAGTAAAAAAAGACGGTATTGTAATAACAGCTACTGCATTTGATTTCGAGCTCTCAACACCATCATGTATAGAACTTACTTTATAATAATAACCTGTATCCGGTACAACATCAGTGTCTGTAAATATTGCTCCGTTGACCACTGCTATTTCATCATAAGTTCCATTGTCACTATCTGAACGATATACTTTATAACTATTTGCTATTCCTACTGCATCCCAGGCAAGGCTTATACTGATAGTTGTAATATCCGTGACTCGTAAGTTAACAGGAGTATGCGGTATGTTAAAATCTTCTTTGGTAAGAATAATATTTTTAACGCTTTCAAAATGGCTTCTGATTACTACCATTTCGGAAATTACTGCAAGAATTCTATTGTTTTCATCTTTTAAAAGAAAATGAATAAGATATTCTCCAACAGGCAGTTCTTTATGATATTTTACCTTATCATCCTCAATTTCCAACGGCGGATCAAGAACAACACCATCTATTATAGTTTCTACAGAAAATACATTTATATCATTTGGCAATTCAATAATTATAGATGCAATACCATCATAATCGGAATTACTAATAGGCAAGAGGTTAAAACTTACATTTGCAGAATGACCGGTAATATCAACATTATGTCTTGTGCCAATTAATATAAGATTGTTATCTTTATCATAAGCATACAGGGTAAAGTTCCATATTACTGCTCTCAATAAAATTGTCACGTTGTTTAAGTCTCCCTGAAAAGTTTTTAAAAGGATTCCTTTTGCACCAAAAACAGTGGATGTAGTGCCGTATAATTTATAGTAAGCTATATTTTGCTGCAAAGACATGTTCGGCAATACAGAACGCCCAGATGTATCTGTTATGCCAAATTTTACGAGTACCAAGTCGTCTTGATTGGAAAGATTGTCACAACTTATTATCAGAAAAAAAACAAATAAAACACAGAGAAACATAACAAACACTAATACTTTTCTGTTTAAATGGAGCATAATTTCTCTTGTTTATCTCCTTTTTTACTCCGTAATATTAAATCTTGCATCATCCCTGGTATTAAAATAAACATCCCAAGTTCTGCCGGCATTTTCCCCGGGAACGGTAATTTTAATAATATCTGAATTTACAGCAAGCGGTGTTCCAGAAATTAGAATATATACTTCATTTGGGAACCCGGGATTAGTAGCAAATACATCGAATACTACAGCAGATAAACCAGATGGAATATTTATAAACCACGATATTACATCCATTTCTTCTGTAACAACAAAATGAGTTCCATTCATTTGTAAATCTATTCTAACTGGAGTAATTTCAGTACCTACATTTCCATTAATAGTAATCGCATTTTTTATATTTGGATTTACTGCTCTGCCGTCAAATTTTGTTATTTCTTCAATGTTTATTTTTCCTTTTTCATCAACAAAAGCAAATATCCGTGCACGGTTACTTAATCCTATTCTATCCCCTATAGATATAGTTACTCCGCCGAACCCAACAGACGTAATTAATATTCTGTCATCTTCTATTACAACGGTAGCTATATTAATATTATCTGAATGAACATACATGGGATTTTCAATATTTAGTATTTCCAATGAATCTTCTATAAGAATTTCATATTCAGATGCAGTAAATTGCCACAGCGTATCACAGGCAGAGAACAACAGAAGAAATACAACTAAAATAATACTAATGATTTTAAAGTTAATCTTATTCATATAAATCGCCTCTCCTTACTAAACGAAAACCAATATCATTATAATTTGCATTTAACGGATCTAAGATACCGCGATGAGCCGAGCGCAAAGAGCTTGCAGAATTAAAATAACTGCCTCCGCGGATTATACGCCGGTTTATTGAATTAACGCGAAAGTCAATTGGATTATTTCTGGGACCCTGTGTAGAAATATTTATTGTTCCATTGATTGGACCTTTTGGATCTGGTTGCGCAGGGATAGTATAATTTCCAAACCAATCCCAGCAAAATTCCCAAACATTACCATGCATATTATACAATCCCCAGTCATTTGGGCGGTAACTATCTACATCTATAATACGACCTAACGAAATTCCCCCAGGATTAAAATAAGCATCCTGTTTTAATCCATCGTAATTGGCAAAATTGTTATTCAAAAATACTTTCCCGTTTTGATCAACATTAAGAACAACGCCATTAACATCGCGGAAGAATGCAAATGCTCCAGCGTTTCCGGCACGGCATGCATACTCCCATTCCGCTTCTGTTGGGAGCCTCCAACCTGTTGCATTCCAATTAACATTATTATTTGTTATATTCCTCGATGTAATTGCAGATTCCGGATATACAGGCTCCAGACCGTCTCTTTTACTAAGTTTATTGGCAAATGCAAGAGCATCCCACCATGTAATATTTACAACAGGATAATTACCATTTCTAAAATTAGCGCCTCCTGTATATGCAGGAACAGGCATCATATCTTCATATAACCCTTGGGTTACTACAACTGGCATCATGTAAAATGATTTTAAATTTACAGAATGCGGTACTTCACTGGATTTACCAGAAGGACCCAATCTGCCAGCTTCACCTTCTGGAGATCCCATAATAAATGATCCGCCGGAAATAAATACTTCATTAATTCTTTCTAACTTAATAACCGGCGCTGCTCTTTCATCAAAATATTCATCATTACTAAAACTTATTGAGATTTTTACATTACCCTTTACAGCCGGACGACCTTCAAAAAATAAATCATTCTCCCATGCAATTTTATCGTTATTATCAAATAATAATAAACCGGCAGTATCAGAGACAATTTTTGAAAAACCATAATTTACGATTTTTCCTCCGGGTTCAAATTTGGCAATAATATTAAATATATACTGGCTTTGCTCATTTGCAGTACTATTTCTTGTATAGGTAAAACTGCCGTTATACCCCTGCATTGCTCTTTCAGTATTATCAGTGAACATATCTCCTTGCAGCCAAACCTGCGAAGGCGGAGAAAAATAGGCATTTAATACAATGTTATCATTTCCTGTATTTTTTAATTCAATGCTGTTAAAATCATTTCTTTTATAATATTTTTTGTTAATTTCATTTTCTACACTAAAATAAACACTGGTTAACTCAGGAAAGGAATCTATAATTACAGCCCATCTTCCGTTATTATCTGTTTCTACAGCATTCCTGTGCAATGACAAGGATGGCTTGTCACTTGAAGATACGTTTACTTTCCAGTTATTTCTGAGAAGATTATTGCCATATAAATTAAGCGTTCCTTCCAGTCTAAGAAGGTTGCGATCGATATTTAATATCCTGTTTAAAGTTAAATCATCTTTAAAAACCTGTTCAATGATATCCGTTTTAAGTTCTAGCTCATAAATATTATTACCAAGACTAATAACCGTATATACATAAAAAGTTAATTCAATAATTTCATTCGGTTCAATAATCCGCATTTCCCAATTATTATTAATAATATTTGCATATCCTATCCGCTGACCCAATGAGGAATATGCCCATACTTCTTTTAATTGTATAAATGAATTGAAAATATTAATCTCATTTATTCTAATTGAATCTAAATTAACAGAACCGTTTATTTTAATAACAGATACAAATTCATCATGATTCACCTGCTTTTCAAATAATGTTGTCTCGAAATCCCTTATATGCACAACAGTAAAATAGGAAATTTCCTGTCTATCTGTACCCACAATTACATGCAGCAAATAATAACCGCTTTTACATAAACCGCTTCCGGTTATTACATCTTGGTTATTTATTTCTTCCCTATACCTTTCAATTACTTTATTAGATTCATTATTCCATTCAGTTAATTTAAGTGTCCAAAATAACGCTTCAACATCGTTTGGAATTACCAATGACCACATAAACATGCCATTTTCACCATTTATCGGAACACTTCTTATCGTAATGGATACATTGATATTCTCGTTTGCAATAACATTGATTATTTCTTTTCCTTCTGCAATTATTTCTTCTTTTCCTTGAAAATTTATTCTGCCGTAAACAATTATTTCCCATTCACCCTCTTCTAAGTCGACATCTATAACAAAAGGCGCTTCATATATATATATATCATCTATAGGTTCTTTTTTATTTTTAGGATTAAATGAAATCTTATAGGAGGAAAAATCATTTGATGTTGTCATTGGAAATAATGTCCGCGCTTCTGTTTCATCCATTGAATTAAAAATAGAAATACGAACATTTCCAGCCAGAATTTTCGAAGGGTTGTCTTCATTTGGATTATTAATCAGAAAAATATTTCTGCAATTAAGCAATATTAATGAAGTAAAAATAAATAATAAACAAAAATGTTTAATTTTGATCCTTTTCATACCTTCCTCTAATATAGAACCGTGTTAATTACTTTAAATTTAACAGAAGCAGAATAGGGTATCTGATTTTTTGTTGCTATAATGGTTATTTCATTTTGACCTATCTGTAATTGCTGTAAAACTTCCCAATTAATTGTAAAAGTACTGCCTGTTCCTAAACTAACACCATTTAAATACCAATGATAACTGTTAGACCAGCCTTCTCCGGATGTTAATAAACTAATATTAATATTGGTTTCCGGCGCCTGAATAATATTTTCCGGCATTCCATATATTACTGGATTAACGGGAATAGAAAAATCAACTATAATATTATCTACAGTTAATGTGATTGTTTTACCTTCTGCTTCATTGCTTAAGATACTAAAATTATTAAAATTAAATGCTCTTATCCAAAAATAAAAAACTTCTCCGGTATTCAAATTTGATATACTGCAGTTATTACCGGAAATATCATACTCATACTGCATCGCTGTATCAAAGGAATTAACTGTATTAAAATAAACTCTATAAAAATCAGCTGAAGGAACTTCATTCCAGAAAAGATTTATTCTTGTATTGTAATATTGAATGTTAGAAAACTGCGGTGTAGGTATTAGTGTAAGCGCAGTTACTATTTCACTTGAAACACCTTCTATTCTATGATTTTGTTCTGATCTTACTGCTTTAACAATAAAATGATATTCTGTATTAAAAATCAAATCACTTATAGTGAAATTATTATTATTGATAACATCAGTTTTAACTAAAAGTGATGCTTCATTTATAGGTTGATTATTATGTACTTCCACAATATAGCCATCTGCTCCATTTACAGTATTCCATGTAAGAGTAGCGCTGGCATCCGACATATGATTTATCAGTAAATTATCAGGGGCATGAAGCAAAGTAACCGCAGAAAGAAAATTTGATCTCAGACCTTCTATACCAAAAATTACAGCGCTAACTTCATAATAGTATTTGCTATTATGAATAAGACCGAAGTCTGTAAACTGGGTTCCATTAATAATTTCTGGATTTACTTTTGTAAATATCCCATTTTCAGTCTCAGAACGGTAAATGAAATATTCGCTTGCTTCCAAAACCGCATCCCATTCAAGCGAAATACTGTTATCACTTATTGAAGATATTTTTACATTATATGGAATAGTAGATAATGTAGCAGCATAAATCGAAGCAGACAATAATCCTTCGATATCATCATTGTTAGAACTCAATTTGTAGAAATATTCTGAGTCCGATAATACAGTATTATCTGTGTAATGAAGTGCAAAAACCGGTTCTGTATTTAATTTTAGATATAATCCGTTTTCAGTATCAGAACGGTAAATATTATAACTATTCGCAATTTTTACGACATCCCATCCAAAGCTTATACTGTAATAATTTACGGCAGTAACTTGAATGTTTACAGGAGAAAGAGGAATATTAAAATCATCCGTTGTAAGCGTTATTGTTTTGGCGCTTTCAAGACCGCTGCGTATTACTAATATTTCTGTAATTACAGCTAAAATTCTGCCTTCACTGTCCTTTAAATAAAATTTTACGAAATAATCCCCGGCTGCCATCTCATCATAAAATTGGATGTTGTTATTTTCAATTTCAAGCGGCGGATCAAGGATTATGGCATCAATAGACATTTCAACCGATGCAATATAATTTTCTTCCGGCAGTTCAATTTTAACTAATGCTGTTCCATTATTATCATTAACAGCGGAAAGTGAAAATTGCACATTTACAGTATTAACATTTATAACTACATTTGATCTAATGCCTCGCAGCACCAAAATATTATTATGATCAAAAGCTTCCAGAATAAAATTATAAGTACCTGATGGAAGAGTTACAGCTGCAGCATCCAAATTATCATCAAACTTACCACGAAATACTTTTTTGTTATCTAAATTATCCGACAATGCGCCATATAAATTATAATAAGCAATATCATTCAATGACGGTATGTTTGGAATTATTGAACGCGTTGAAGAATTAATTATACTGAAACGAACGAGCACCAGATCGTCCTGGTCAAATAAATTGTTACAACCTATTACAAAAAAAGAACATAGGAAAATAGAGATTAATATAAAAAAAATGATTTTAATTTTATTTAATTTCATCAAATTATTTTTCCTAATTAATCACAGTTACACGACAGCTTGCCGAACGCCTTTCCCCTGCACTATCTTTGACAACTGCTGTAACATTGTATACGCCAACGTTTCGATCTAAGGTTGTAAAAGTATAGTTAAAACCGGAATTTGTTACAAGTATTCCGTTTACATACCATTCGCACGATGTCCAGATTCCCTGCTGAACTGTAATTGAACCTGTTTGTCCTTTTGTTAATGTAATTGCTGTTGGTGTTGTTAAAGATGCATCTGGCATTGGAACAATATTTACACTAATTCCCGGGTTACCAGGCTGAGTTGCAATAAATCTTGTTGGATGACGAGGCAATCGCGGCAGAATATTATCAGTAATTTTACCCAGAAGATCGGTACTGATTAGGTAGCTATGATATGTTTTTTCATTATGAATTTCCAGTAAATAACTGCCAATAGCATTATGATGAACAGAATTAATATAGTACCCTTTATTATTTTCGTAAACTTGTTCCCATATTTTCTCTCTTTTAATTGGATCGTATTTTACCAGCCAGGGCATATAGAATTCACTGGAATTTACATTACTGTTATCCTCAACACACCAACCTGCGAGTATCAGTGAACCGTCATTTTCCGGCATTACATGCAGGAAACTACCGGCGCCATGCAGAAATTTTGCAGGATCAATAAGACTTGGATTAGTAATATTTACGTTCCCCGTAGCAACATCGATATTTGTTAAGAAACCTCTGTCTCTTGAAACACCTTTGTATCCGCCGGCAGCATAGTAATCATCCCCAACATTAAATATTCCGTTTATCCAATAATTGTCTAAACTTTTACCGGTTGAAGATATCAAGTTACCGTTATTAGCATTAATAAAATATACTATTGAACCTGTACCAGTATCAGCAAGGACAACAAGCATATTATTAACATATTTTAAATCAATAAGAGATGCATTATCATTTTCCGGAGATCTCCAAAATTCTTCATGTGTTACTTCATCCCATCTAACTTTAGTAACTTTTGCTATATAAACCTGTGATAATTGTCTGTCTAAATCACGTATTTGACATCCAAAAGCATAGTTTGCGTTATCCCATTTTACAAGTTTTTCTCCATAGATTTCCTGATTATCATTTATATCATTAATAAAATCTTGATAATAATAATTTTCTAATAAATTTGTATTAGTACTTAAAATACAAGGACGGCCGGTTGTATCTTCAAAGTAAGCCTGTCCTACAAATATTAATTCGTTAATATCCTCAATAAAACTTTTTAAATTAAGCCCTGCGGGATTAGATTTAATGGTTATTCTTCCTTCAGTATTCGGGTCAATTCCGCCAATAGGAGAAATTCTTCCCAAATAAGGAACTGCACCAACATGCGGCAGTTTAACTGTACTGTGATTATAGTTAACGCTGCCAGCTAAAATATAACCGGCAGTTTCAACATTCGCTCTGGAACTAAGCAATCCTACTGTGAAAAAATTACCATTTGGGGGAGCAGGGAGATCAAACGTAGGAATAGTCCAGATATTACGCTGTGCATAAATATCAAATGGGCTTTTTGAATATAAAGAGATTGAAGCTGGATCATATTTAAAAGAATAGATTATTCCAGGTTCAATTATCGTTTGGGGAAATTCTCTGCGATTAATATGAGTTCCTACAGAATAATTTGTTAAACTGGTGGCATTATTACGAAGAATATATACTGCGCTCTCGCCTGCCTGTATTTCCGTTACAGATTGTCCAGAATGAGGTTCAAGGGTAATAAAATATTGTACATTAATTATTGAATTTGAATTATTTTCAACAACCAGAAAGCTGGTATTTGTATTTGTACTTGCAATAACTGGTATATTCAATGCATTTATAATTTCTTTCTTTATCTGATAATATTCTACAGCGGGAGAGTTAAAAGGTATTCTTATGCTTCCCACAGGAATTAAATACTGGTAATAAAAAGGGTCTCCGGCACTTGTAGCAGAAGGGTCAGTTTCAATAAGCAGTTTATTTGAATTTTTAGGTACAAAAAAGGATGGTTCAGAATTAGAACTTGACGGCGGAGAGAAACGAAATACATTTACATCAAATACAGTAGGATTACTAAATTCTATATACGTTTTATCTATTTCAGTTTCCTCTGGTTTATCACAAGTTAAAATAAATGAATAAAAAATAACTAAAACTGAATAATAAATTATTTTATAGAAATTATTATTCCTACATTTATTGTCATTATTCATAAAAACAATCCTCCTGTATCTATATGTTGAGCCAATACAGAATATTTTATTTTACGAAAAGTAGAAAAAGTGGATAACATGATCGATTTTCTCCTTAAATAGAACCTGTCTGTAAATTCTAAATTAAAATCTAGCTAGATTTCAACCTTTATTTAATACAGACAGATTCAATTTAACGCAGGGTTATAAAATCACTCGTCATAAAGAGCACGAACATTGACGGGCGTTCCACCTTCACCATCTTTTATGTTTATAACAGCATTGAAACCTACCATTGTGTTACCAGTAACAGTTACCGTATATTGGTGATCGGTTTTTAATGTAAATGTCGTTTTGCCATCTTCATCTTTCACTTGTGTAAATTGAGACCCTGCTCTCACAAAAAGGTTACTAATGGTTCTTGAAGGCTCAAAAGAACCTACTCCAATACCTGGCATATCAATTGGAAGAATTCTATGAGTACCAGGTCTGAAGAGTACATCTCCAAAAGTATCTTGTAATGGAATATTTCCTACTTCAACGGATACAGCAGATGTAGGTGATTCATTATAGAACATTACCCAACATGCTCCCAAGGTCAAAGCATCTTCTATAGTTTCAAAAGCAGCATTTAAATCCCAATTCGTAATTAAATCAGGACCAGTTGTTGGGAAATTAAAAGATTCAAAAAATCTTCCTCCAGCAAGATTTTTTGGATAACTTTTAGCAACCACATTACGTGCATGGTTATAATATTGAAAAACCGGGAAAATTAAAAAATCACCAGGGTTCATACGAAAATCGGTTTGCATCATTTGCCTTGATGCATAACCAATAGTTGCACCCATATGTCCATTAATTTTTAGAGCTACATCAAGACCTGTATCATTAATTACTCTTAATGTATGACGACCGCCTACTTGCCCGCTTATTTCATAACTCTGAGGATTATCCTGTTCGTGATTATATGTGACATACTCTCTAGAAAAGGGAATATTAGCTAAAGTATTAAGTCTATTTTTATTTTCAGTATACTGGTCCTCGGTAATAAATATTACTGGAAAACCTTCTGTTTTATTAAACAAACTTAGATTTTTCTTTATGCCATGATAGGTGGCTTTTGGTTCAATTCCGCCAAGTAAATTATTAGGATGTAATGATCCTTTGAACGCAACCAGTCTAAAATCGGTGGCATTATCAATGTAAAATGCCGCGTTAGAACCGCTGTAACTTGTCCAATCAATTTCCGGGTTAGGGTTAGGATCACATCCAGTAAACCCCAAAATCAACCCTAAAGTCAGTAAAATAATTGCCAATTTAAACAATTTTCTCATTTTTTTTCTCCTTCTTTTACCAAGTTTAAACATTCTGGCTGTTTAATAAAATTTTAGTGTTGTTTTACAGATAGTAATCACACCAATATATAAATTATGCCAACAAACCATGATATTGTCAATATATTACTGCTGATAACAACAAATTTAATTCATTTTGAATAAGCCATATCATATCCTTAATAATAATGATAAAGAAAAAACCCATAGATTTACGGAATATTCTCTCAAAAAATATAAAGAAACACAGAGAATTACTTGGTTATTCACAGGAGAAGCTGTCCGAAAAAGCCGGAATTTCATCAAATATGGTTAGGGATATTGAAGGCTGCAGAACATGGGTCAGCGATAAAACACTGATAAACATAGCCGATGCTTTAAAAACAGATACTTACCGTCTTCTTATGCCAGAAACCATACAGGAAGAAGAAAATTATAAGACCGTTTTACAGGATTTAACCAAAACATTTAAAAAACTAAGAGCCGATTTTGATTTAAACCTCGAAAATGCTCTAAAATTGTGGGGTAAGTAGGTTCAATAAACATATATCCATAAATCTTGAAAAACCCAACACAACAGTATAGTTTAATAAAATATAAAAAAGTTATTTCATGGTTAAAACATTCAAATATATAGAAACAATCAAATAATTTGATTCTTTGTTTTTCTTTGTTTTTATGTTATTATTAAAGGGTGAGAATCTTCAAAAATAAGAAATACGAAAGTGAAGCTCTTAAAGTAATGCATCAAGAAGCAGTAGAGATGTATAAAATTGGTGTAATTTCAGAAGCCAGAATGCGTGAATATGACGAAATGTGTCTCAAAAATTATAAACCAGCAAAAAAATCTTCTCCTGTTTATTCTGATGATACTTCTGCAAAACAAATAAGCCACGCTACAGCATAGTTTTAGTAATTATTAATCTCTCATTCCACACTAGTCACTCCACACTACCCCACCCTCTTATGCCCCAAATACCTCTGAATCAACTCCAGCTTCAACTCCCGCAGTTTATCCGTAATAGAAACCTTATAAACATGCGGATTCAATAATCTTTTATAAGTAGAATCAAAACTGTTAAGATCGCTAACAGCATGTATTTTAATTTCATTTAAAGACGGCAGTTCACTGGTAAGAGCATTATTTTCTATACGTTTCTTTAAAAGAGGCTCTGCGCTGCCGTCTATGGTATGCAGGAAATGACGGTAATCCGCGGATGGATGCCAGAACGAATAACGCTGTCCCTCTTTCGGCGTATCGCTTCCATCATCAATGCAAAGAACATCTGTAATCGCTTCACCTTTTTTATCTCTTATACGCCACACTTGTTTAACGCCGGGGTTTGTTGTTTTGGCAGGATTATCAGAAAACTTCATTACAGGTACAACGCCTGAATCTTTAATAATACTTGCCATTTTATAAACACCGGTAAAAGCCGATGCCTGACCGCCTGTTACCATATTTGTTCCTACTCCCCAGCTATTTACAGGAGC
>Ga0123356_10002922_pt1 | contig 18090 bp, 14 predicted proteins | sample TergutEmb28metaG_2_FD_92546 | JGI IMG/M metagenome (GOLD analysis project Ga0123356, IMG submission 92546) | Embiratermes neotenicus P3 segment gut microbial communities from Petit-Saut dam, French Guiana - Emb289 P3 | ecosystem: Host-associated > Arthropoda: Insects > Digestive system > Gut ...
GATGGCGAGCGGCGGGCCATTGCTGGCCACGGCGCGAGATATAATCCGACTGAAGACGCTACAACACGCCGCCGCTCGCAGACGAATAACATCGCGCAGCTGGATCGGCAACGTTCACGCCGGCCCAATGATTGCTCTCCGCCAGTGCAAGCGACGACACTCAGCGGATCGGTCGCCGCGGCCACAGGCAGTCAAAGCCTTCCGATATCGACTAGTTGCAAGGAATATGATCATGCGCATAACTTCCATTCTTCAGAGAGGCTCGTCCAATGTATCCCCGGCCCTGTTGGGCTGCCTCGCGGTCGCGGCCGTGGCTGCAGCTGCGCCGGCGTCGTCCGCGGTGTGGAGCGGTCTGGGCGGTAACAATTCGCCGTTCCTGGTTCTTAACAACCAGGGGGACCCGAATTTCAATCAGCTGCTCGGCATCAACGATGGTGGCGTAATCGTCGGCTACTTCGGCGACGGTAACATCATCGCAAACAACGGCTATGTGCTGGTTCCGCGGAATCACTACGCAGCCGACAACTTCACGAATCTGCCCGCTGGTGACGTTGCAACCCAGACACAGGCGATCGGTATCAACAACCGATCGACGCCGGATATCGTCGGTTTCTATACCGACGGCGCGACAGGATTTACGCACGGCTTCCTGGACTCCAACGGCACGCAGACGGCCGTTGACGACCCCGCCGGCTCTGTGCCGAACGTGACCGCTCCCGTTCAGAACCTGCTCGGCATTAATGACTTCGGCAGCGCTGCCGGATTCTGGGTTGACAACAACGGCCATGAGCACGGCTTCATCGTTGCCATAAACGGTGCGAATGTCGCTCAGTCGACGTTTACAGAGATCCCGCCCAATCTGTTCCCCGGCGCAGTCGCTACTCAAGCCAGCAACATCACCGACGAGGGTCTGGTCTGCGGGTTCTGGACCGACGGCGATGGCAACAACCACGGCTTCTTCGGTCGCCCTGGTCGCGGCTTCGAGTCGTTCAAGGTCGAGATCCAAGGCGCAACGGCGACGAGCACATCTCCCTTCGGGTGTAACAACCTCGGCGAGATCGTCGGGTCGTTCACCGACGCTGCGGGCGCCGTGCACGGATTCATCTTCCGCGGCGGAAGGTTCCAGCAGTTCGATGCAACGGGATCCTCGCAGACGGCTGCATTCGGTGTCTCCGGTACGTTCATCAACGGCGTCAACGATGAAGGCGACATCGTCGGATTCTTCTCCGATGGCACGAAGGTGAATGGCTTCACGAGGACGACGCTGCCCGTGCTCTGATTGCCTGGGACTGATCCAAAGCAACCTCCCCGGCGGGTACGATCGATCGTTTGACGGTCGGCCCGCTGGGGGCTCGCTGCAGCGGTACGCTCGCTCGCCGTCGCCCAGATGATTCGTCCTGTTGCCAATCGGTGCCTATCTTGGTGCTCGTCTCAAGCTCGTGGCGGCGCCCGTGGAAACTGGTCCAGCTCACCGGCTATCCGGACGATGAGCTCATGACCTGGCGAGACGCAAGCCGACATTGTTGAGCTTGACCGAGTTACTACTACGCTGAGCAGCGCGCAGGTTGTTGGGCAAATCGTACCAGGCGCCGCCGCGCACCACGCGAAGGCTGCAATCGCCCCCCTGCAACCAGGCTGTGCCATCCACTGGCGCCCCCTCGTAGCTGTCGTGGTAACAGTCCTGAGTCCACGACCAGATGTTGCCTGTGGTGTCATGCAACCCGAACCGATTGGCCGCGAAGATCCCAACTGGCGAGGTGTACACGTGGCCATCGTTGCACGCACTGGCCCCTGTCCAGTTGGAGAAATGTGCCCTGGCCGCCGCATCCGCGCCGTTCGCCCAGCTGCACTGACCCTCGTCGGTGTCGCCCCAGATGTAGGCTGTGTTGGTGCCGGCGCGATTGATGTACTCGTACTCAGCTTCACTCAACAGGCGATACGTATGGTGAGTTCGCTCACTCAGCCAGGCCGCATACGCCCGGGCCTCGTCCCAGGTCACGCACACCACCGGGTGATTGTCGTTCTGGGGAAAACCGGGGTTCTGCCAGTCGTATTCCAGCTTCTGCTCCCAGCTCCGCTTTGATTCGCTCCAGCCGTAACAGTCCTTGCTCCCAGAGCGGCCGCTCGCCTCGAGGTACGCTCGCCATTCACCCCGGGTAATGGGGAATTCGCCAGCTGCGAAAGCGCGGCTAATCTTGACCTCGTGGACGGGACCCTCATCGGAGTCGCGCCCCTTCTCGCTATCGGCCGAGCCCATCAAGAAGCTTCCAGGCGGGATCAGCACCATCCACGGACAGTATTTGCTCTCGCAATCACGGAACGGCTTCCCCTCCAAGCGCCCCGCCGTCGTGACGCTGAGACTGCTGGCGCGCTCGCTACCCTGCTGGGTCTCAAGTCGTGGGATGGAGGCCACACTTGACGTGGCCACTGCGACCTGCACGGAGTTCCGGCCCAGCCACCACGCCAGATACGCGACCACGACCACGGCGATGAGGCCAAGGACGCGACGATATGTTAGCACGAGCGCTGCTCTCCTGTTATGCAGTCGACTTATTGCTGATTCCGGCGGCTGACGACCAGCTGCAACGCCCGGAGGTTGCCTGCGAGGTGATTTCCCTCCTCAAGCGCTGTCCCAGCAAATGCCAGCGTGACGGGTTCGCTTTGCATCGTGCGCAATCTCGATATGCCGACCCCCGCTGCGAGCGGGTCATCCGCTCGCGAGCGTAGCCGGACAGCCGCATTGGTGAGAACGATGCCTTGGAGAACGATGCCGTAGCTCATCAAACGGCCATCTGCATCGCTGGAGATGACCACTGTAGCCATCGACATTGGAGGAGGAGTGGGAGCGGGTGAGGCGGACGAGCCGTTTCCGCCCCCACACCCAGCGAGCAATCCGCCGGGGCCGCCGCTAGTGCGGCGCTGCGCACGCGTGGCAGGCCGCATCCCGTGACAGCGAGAGTCCTGGCTTCGCTGGGAATGTGAAGCATGGACGGACCCCCTGTGAGAGCCTTTTTGTGGTCGACACGCTAACACGCAATGGTTGTGCACGACGTGAAAGGACCTTTAAATATCAATAATAATGCCTCTGAAGGAGGGATTCTCGTGTGCCCCAGATCCCGCCGCCTCGTACATCCGTATTGCGCATTTGGGAGTGTGCCACCTGCCTGTGGCGCGACTGTCCGGTTCAGAGCGAGTTATAGACCAGCCCTGAAGGGGGAAGCTCGTGGTCGTTATGCAGAGCTCTGCAGAGCGGCCAGAAGCCGGCGCTCGCCGATCCGGCCGGCTTTTCCAAAAGCGGACGTTGTCCGAGGAGACTACGGATTCGCTGCTGCGCTAGGAGGTGTCTTAGCCAAGGCCGTTTTTATCCACTCTACCGTCGCTGCAATCACGTCGGCGCCCAGCCCCCCAAGATAGTGGTCGTAAGGAGGATACAGGTGGTACTCATAGTTAGAATGCCCGAGCGCGATGAGCCCCTTTAGGCGTTCCATCGAGAGATCCACATCGGCATTGCGGTCGCGGCCGCCGAAGAGCCATAGGCCAGGAATTTTCAACTGGCCGAGAGCTGTCCGAGGATCGTAATCGGCCCAGGCGAAGTCGATCTTGTTGGCGGGGTCGTTCATCATGGAAGGCAGTTCTTCGTGCCTATGCTTATCCCAAAAGTCCGACGCCGCGGCTAGTTGCTCAAAGAGCACGTCCTCGTGCGTCGTCTCGACGGCGCCACTCCACAGCACCATGAATCTCGCTCCGCGGGCCTTGAGTGCGGCCTGGGGGATAATCCACCCGGCTTGGCTCGCACCGATGAATCCCTTGGGTATTTGGCGAAGTCCTGGCTCTTTGCGAAGCGCGTCCATCGCCGCTGCGGCGTCATCTGTGAGGAGGTGGAGGTTCTCCCGGCTCACATTGATGTCGCCCGGTTTGTTGCCCACGTAAACCCCTCCTGACCGGCCGACGCCGCGCTTGTCGTATACAAGCACCGCGATTCCAAACGGCGCGAGTAGTTCACCTTCGCGCGCCGGACGTGGATCCGAACCAGCGCCCTGCACGAAGACGGCTGCGGCAACGACAGGCGATCTGGGGACAATAACGGTCCCGCTGAGCGTCGCCCCGTGGCTCGAAAAACTGACTTCGTGGGTATCAAACCTGCTGGTCGCCGGCGCGTTCTCGGCGGCTGAGGCGGTACCTTCGAAGACCATGGCTCCTGCGGCGAGGGCTGCAAACCTGGCCAGGACGAGCATCCGATTTGATCGCATGGTGAGCTCCCTCCGATTCATTGACCCCGCGCTTCAGCGCAGACTTGAGCGGCACACGCACAGCATGTGAACCGCACGCCCCTCACGCGCCAGGTGCCCTTGGCACCGCATTCTGGGCAGAGGACGCCGTTCGGCCAGCGTAGCCACTCAAGATAGCCCAAGCAGTCCGCGCCCGTGCGAAACCAGGCCTGGAGCTCGCCCAGGGACGCCGGATAGTGCCTGCTGGCGCGCCGGTTCTCCATTTCGTTAGCATAGGTCTGTTTACTTACACTAAATTGATAGCCTGTGCCGACAATCGTCCTCCAAGTTTCCACCCACCGTCTGGGTCGCGAAACAACGCGCTTACGAGCGCCGTTCACCTGTTGTCGCCGTTGGTGGACGGTGCCGCTCCCGAGCCTTGGGGGGCGAACAATTTCAGATTCTCAGCCTTCCAACGCATCGCGGCGTAGATGCGATTCCGCCCGCTCGGGTGATCGAAAAAAATCCACTCCTCGATTGTGCCAGGATTCATCTTGCGGTACTCGCCGAGGTGAATGGCAGCCTGGGCCATGCCGTCGGGCTGCCGGGCCGCGTTCAGACCGTACATGTCGGCTTCGTATTCCATGGTGCGGATGTAGGTGTTCAGGATGGGAGTGATGACGAAAATCAAAATGGAAACCAGCAGCACCACGAGCGGCAGAACTGCGGTGTCACCTACGCCGTGAATCTGCCATTTCGCACCCCATCGCTGGAGCGTCCACTCAAGCCCCCAGCGCAGATAGGCGAAGAACATCACCACGACGATCGAAAAGAACATGATGCCCTTGTAGTTGTGGTTCAGAACGTAGTGGCCCATCTCGTGTCCCATGACCGCTTGAATCTCTTCTGGTGAGCCGCGGCGCAAAAGATTGTCGTTGAGCGTAATGCGCATGGTATTGCCGAAGCCGCTCACGTTGGCGCTCATGCGCGTTGTTTGACGCGAGGCGTCGATCTCGTACACATCCTTGGCGGGAATCCCGTTCGCTCGCGCCAGGCTGAGGATGGGATCGACGACCTTTGGATCGTCGAGGCGGCTTACCTTGTTGAAAATGGGAACGACGTAGACCGGCTCGATCAGTATGACGAATACTGCGAATAGGATGGTTACACCAGAGCCCCAGATCCACCAGGTTCGCGGAAGCCGACGAACAATGCCAAACAGCAGCACCGCCAGCACACCGAATAGCACGAGGCTTACTGCTAGATCCTTCAGTTGATCCACCATCCAGGGACCGAAGCTCTGTGTGGCGAGCCCATACTTGTGCTCGCGGAAATAGTCTTCATAAACTGTCAGCGGAAAAGTGAGAATTGTGGTCAGGACCAGGTATTGCAGCCAGTACAGGAAGGTTTGTAGCGGTTTGAAGCGAGTGGCGCGTTCAGAAAGATCTCTCATGCGCGCCGACCAACGGAGATTCAGCAGGGTGAGGCAGACAGCGACTCCGTAGAGGAAATCCCATAGCATCATCCAGTAGCCGCCCTCGAAATACGCGTCGGAACGAGCCGTCTTGTCTGCAGGAATCTGCGCGAGGTATGCGTTGGTGGCAGCGACGGCATCGAAGTGCGCCGAGGCCTGCGCTTCTGGGGGAACCTGCGTCACGGACGGCATCTCGTTCGCCGCATTTGATTGGGCGAGCGCGGGCGGGGCGCAGCAAACAATCAGGCTTAAGGTTGAAAAAAGTACGGCGGTTGCCACGAAGGTTCGTGGGGGCATTATTTAGGTCTCCGGGAACGACACACTCGAATGTCGTGAGTGATTTCGCGATTCTGCAACAGCAATCCTAAGGAGACGTACATCGCCGTCAGCGGCGTCAACTCTCACGGCAGCGCGCCATTAGCACGCGCTACCGCCGCCGCTGGGTATTGCGATCAGAGGGGAAGGCGATCCACTTGCCATCCGGAAGGCCGGCTCGGCCGGACCTAGGCGCAGCCACCGCAAGTGCGGGGTTCAAGAGGAAAAATACGATATGCGGTTGCTCGTATTCACCGTCCCCTCTACCTGCCGCAGCCGCGCGCGCTGCAGTCAGCGTGGATTTGCGTGGTGCGTGTCGTCGACGAGGTGCTTCAGGTCCTGGTCCGTGCAGGGCGTCGGCTCAGCGAGCTCATCGTGGGTGAGCTTGAGGATGCGCATCCTGGGCTTCCAGGGTTCCAGCAGCACCTTGGGATCTTCGACAACCGCCTGGTACTCGATGATGTCACCCACCCGGTGCAGTCGTTCGGTGACCCGCATGTCAGCCGTGTGGAATGCGCCGTTATCCGTGAGCCAGCTCTCATCGTTGAATTGGTTAACCTCGACGACCAAGGTGTCGCCTTCCCAGTGCCCGACGGAGTCACCCAGGTAACTCGGGTCCACATCGGTGCGATGCTGACGGCCGTCCATCGGAATGATGCGCCAGAAGGCGCCCGAGACGTCGTCATACAGGAAGACGATCTGCTTGCTCTGCTGGACGATCTTGTCTGGCGGGCCAATGCGGGGCAGGCCGGGGTTCTTGCAGCGCAGCACCGGGTCGACCTCGACCTGTCGCTTGTCCAGGTCCTTCACCTTGGTCAGAAACTCGGGCCTGTAATGAGGCACGTTTGCAGCGGCGGCCGCCGAGGGCGGTGGCTGGGTAGCGGCCACTGCCGCCCGGGGGCAGCCGGCGATGCAGACCGACCCGTCGGCGGATTTCTGCGGTTGTATGAAGTCGATGCCCGACCCGTTGTCCCACGTACCGTTCAGATCCGGGTGTCCGTCCGGAGCACGCGGCACGGGCTGCGCGGCTTGCGGCGGAGGCGAACCCGTTTCTGCGGCCTGGACCTCCTCGCCACACGTACCAAAACAGACCAAAGTCGCGGCTGTTGCCGCAAGGCTCGCGGACCAACGTTTCATGAGCGGCCCCCTCGTTCTACTTCGCTTCCGCCGCGGACTCATCCGGTGCGAACTGGAAGTGATGCCCGTCCGCATAAGTGATTCTTGCCAGGTATCCGAGCTGCGCTGTGCCGTCGCGCGCAGGGAAGGCATCGACCTTTACCCGGTCACCATCCCCCATCAACATCTTCATGCTCACGCCGGCCTTGCGCGCCATCGCCACCGGTACACACTCGAGGTGCCAGGTCACCACCTTGCCGCCGGCGTCGGTGACGTCGAGGTCCACGTATATATGGGGGTTTGCCCACTGAACTCGTGAGACCACACCGGTCAGCACCAGGCTCTTGCGGGTGTCGAATTCACCGCCCAGGGAATGATGGGCGTAGGCATTTCCAGTCAGCAGCGCCGCCAATCCGAGCGCCGTCAGCCACTTGCACGGACGATCGAGTCTACCCACAGCGCCCCCTCGCTTGAATTCGCATGGCCAGACGGCGCCATTCTGACTTCAACTCCCGTCGCGGCGCAATCGGGGCGCAACCGGCCTGTGGACTTTAGCTGCCCCCTTGCCGGTGATGCCGAGCTGCTTCACCGCCTTGATATCTGCAGTCCTGGTCACCTGTCCCAGATCGAAGCGACCGTCTGCTATGCTGCATCGCAGCAATGCCGATGGATTGGAGCTCGGCTGGCGTAAGTGCCTAATTCACGGCGCCTCGCGCCCTTTACGAGGTGCGCCGCCGGCTGCCGACGGGGGATAGGTCTGCGAGTAGCCCGTGCGGTCGTTCGTCACGGTGATGGCCCCTTGGCTTGAGACCGTGGCCTCGAGAGAGGCGTGCGTGTCGCCCGTCGCGCTCGGGTTCGCGATATAGGTCTCCGGGACATTGTGCTGGGCGCCACCGCTTTGCGCGAAGTGCAGCTGCCACAACTGCACCAGGCGAGGAGAGCGCGACACCGTCTCGTAGGTCTCGACATCGCCGCCCTTCATCGCACCGTTGTCCATGATCGCGATCCTGGGCGACAGTGCGTGTAACAGAGCAGGACTGTTACTCAGGTTGGCGCCGTGATGGGAGACAATGAACAGATCCACGGGTCCCACCTTGTCACGCGGACAGACGAGCTGCTTCTCCATGTTCCAGGTCAGGTCGCCCAAGGCGGCGATGCGCGAGCGGCCGAAGGTCAGCACGACCCCCACCGAGCGCGCATTCTCCTCACCGCCATCCTTGTCCATCGGCTTCATGCTGTCGCATTCGGCGATCGTGCCAGCCGCGCCTGGCAATGCGTGATCGATCGTGGCGCCGTCGCTCGTGACCACCGTCAGATGCAAGGACCCGATGCTGAGCGTATCGCCGGGCTTGAGAGTGCGGTGCTCGTGCCCTCGAAGGGCCTCGACGTACTTGGGATGCAGCACGGCGGGTTGCAGCGCTGCGGCGGCAGGTGGCATGCCGGGTGGCGGGACCTCACGAACCGGGCCGTGATCGAGCAGCGTGCCCACCGGGAACTGGGCCAGCAGCTCCGGCATACCTCCAACATGATCGACGTGATAGTGCGTGATGAGCACGTAGTCCAGCTTGGACAATCCATGCCTGCGCGCGCTCGCGATGATGCGCTGGGCGCTATCCGGGTTCTTGGCGCCGATATCGGCCGGCCAGCCCGAGTCAATCAGCAGCGCCTGGTGCTCGGGAGTGATGTACAACGTGGCGGCACCGCCTTCCACGTCGATCGCTTCAACGAGCAGCTTGTCGTCGTCGGCCAGCGCCGCGCCTGGCAAGAGGCAGAGTGCAGCAAGGCCATAGCACAGGGAGCTCCAGCGGTTGCGCGTGCGTTGCATCATTGATCTCCTTGGAGCGTCTGCGGCAATGAGAAGCTGTACAGCGTGTTACCCGCCGCAATCGCGATGAACTGCGTGCCCTCGACGCTATAGCTCATCGGTGAGGCCAGAATGGGCCCGCCCGTCTGAAAGTGCCACAAGGGCTTGCCCGTGCGTGCGTCCAGCCCGAGCACATTGCCCTCGGCCGTGGCGGCAAGCACCACCTCCCCCCGGGTGGCCAGCACGCCGGCTTGCAGCGAGGCGCGCGGCACCGGGAACGTCCAGAGCTTGCGACCGGTCTGGGCGTCGAGGGCCATGACTCCTTGCGTCGGCTCATCCATGGGTGGTGGACCGCCGGCGAAGTGAGCGCCCGTGAAAATCTGTCCAGGTCGGTACTGGGCGGCCTGGTAGCTGGCGCGTCCTTCCGAATCCAGGTAACTCAGGAAGAGAACATGGCGCGTCTGATCATAGGAAGGGGCCTGGAAGTTCGTACCGCCCACTGCGGGTGAGATCCGATGCCCTTCGGGAGTGGCGGGCGAGGCGGGATCCACGATCGGGCGCCAATCGGCCGTGAAGCCCTTGTTCCAGCTCTGCCGCACGAACGGCACCGCCGAGATGAGCTCGCCCGTGGCCCGATCGAGCGTGTAGAAGAAGCCATTGCGATCGGCGTGCAACAGCACCTTGCGCGGGCGGGCGCCGATCTCCTCTTCGGCGAGAATGAGGTCCTCAGTCGAGTCCCAGTCGTGTGTGTCATGCGGTGAGATCTGGTAGTGCCAGACGAGGCGGCCCGTCTCCGGGTCGAGCGCCAGCACCGAGCAGGTGTAGAGGTTGTCTCCCTGGCGTTTCACCGGATCGAAGTCAGGACCCGGATTGCCGACCGCCCAGTACAGCAGGTGCAGGTCTGTGTCGTAGCTGCCCGTGAGCCAGGTCGCGCCACTGCCCGTCTTCCAGGAGTCCCCCGACCAGGTCTCATGCCCGGGCTGGCCGGGTCCGGGAATGGTGTCGAAGCGCCACAGGGCGTGCCCATCGCCTGCATCATAGGCAGCAACAAAGCCGCGCACCCCCATCTCACCGCCCGAGATGCCGACGATGACCTTGTGATCCAGCGCCAGCGGTGCACCCGTCATGGTGTATCCCTCCATGGTATCGGCAATCCGCCGCTCCCAGAGGACCCGTCCACTGCGTGCGTCGAGCGCGATGAGCTCATCATCCAGTGTGGCGACGAACAGGCGCCCGTCCAGCACCGCAACGCCTCGGTTGTAAGGGTTGATCTGGAAAGGGTTCACCCGCTGCTGCTGACGATGGAACCTCCAGATTTCCAGGCCGCTGCGTGCGTCCAGCGCGCACACGTCTCCGGGCGGACCCGAGACGTACATCACCCCGTCCACGACCAGTGGTGTTGCTTCGAGCGGTGAGCTGCCCGGCATCGGCAGGGCCCACCTCGCCTGCAGCTGCGAGAGATTGCGCCGATTGATCTGTGTGAGCTCGCTGAAATGCTCCGAGCGGTAGCTGCCCCAGTAGGTGAGCCAGTTCTGCGGTTCACGTTCCGCGTGTGTCAGACGAGCAAAGCTCGCCCCGCCGTGACTCGCAGCGCTGTCGTTCGATACGACGGCACGCTGCTTTTGCTCACTGAGATATGTGTGCAGGTCTGCCTTCTGCGACGCTGACAGGTGCTGCACCAGGTTCGTGGGCACAAGCGGGCGCGCGCTGCTGGCGATCGTGCGAACACGGCGTCGATCGAGCAAGCGATAGTCGCCATCCAGGGTCTGGAGCACCATCGAGAAGCTGTCTTCGCTCTTCACCAGGCCGTGCAGTAGCTCGCCGTCCTGCAATGTGACATCGATATAGCGCGGGTTGGGGCCACCGAATCCGAGGCGCCGCTGGGGCCAGTCATGCTCGATGCCCGCTTGAATGGCGCCAGCCGGCTGCTTGCCGACCTCGGACAGGTCGGCCGCCAGCGTCACCCCCCGTCCATTCACCTCGTGGCACGAGGCGCATTGCCCGGCACCGAAGAACAGCTGCTCGCCGCGACGCGCATCTCCGGCCGCCGGAGCGCTGGCGGGTTTCGATGCGAGGCGTGACAGGCTGTGCACGTAGGCGACCAGCTGCCAGAGCTGCTCGGGCTTGAGCGATGCAAACGAGGGCATCTGGGTTCCGGGCACGCCGTGCTGGATGGTCTGAAAGAGCTCGAAGTCCTCGCTGCCGTGCACGAAGCGGCCCGTATCGAGCCCCGGCGCGCGCTCAGTGCCTGCACCGCCCGCGCCGTGGCACGCGGTGCAAGCCGCATCGAACACGCGCCTGCCCGCCACAACGGCAGCGGGGTCGGCAGCGTATGGGTTGCTCGGTGTATCCGGTCGTCCCTGGCCCTGAGCGGCCGGCAACGCCAGCAACGAGAGCGCTGCCACCAGGCAGCCGTACTGAAAGCGACGACGACTCACGGCTCTGTCCGCCTCTCGCCCGCAGCCCCCAGCGCCGCCGGCGCGAGTGTGTACGCGTAGAGCGTGTCGCCAGCAGCTAGCACCAGCCATTGTCGGCCATCCTGCATATAGGTGATGGGGCCGTTGGATTGCGCGGCACCGGCACGGAAGTGCCACAGGGGTCTGCCCCGATCGGCGTTGAAGGCAATCAGATTGCCCTGGTCATCGCCCGTGAACAGCAGGTTTCCGGCCGTGCTGAGCAGCCCGGGACCGACAGTGGGCGGGGCGCCGCCCAGACTGGGATACTCATGCTGCCAGCGCACCTTGCCGGTCTTGATATCGATTGCCTTCAAGAATCGCGTGCTGGTGCCCAGGCCCGAGGCCGTGCCGCCGTAACCCGAGGGCTTGGGGTCGGTGTCGAGCAGGTAGTAGATGGCAAAGCCTTCCACCGCGTTGACATAGAACAGGCCGGTCGCGGGGTTGTAGCTCGGCGACATCCAGTTCGTGGCACTGGTGATCGTCATGCTCCCCGAGACGCTCGGCTCCTTGGCCGGCTCGGGAATGGGCTGCCCATGCCGGTCTACCCCCTTGGCCCAGTTGAGCTTCACGTACGGCATGCTGAGCAAGGCCTTGCCACTGACTCGATCGAGCACCGCAAACCAACCGTTGCGGCCCGCCTGTGCCAGCAGCTTGCGCGGCTTACCATCGATGACCGTGTCGATGAGCACCGGCATCTCGGTGTTGTCCCAGTCATGCGTATCGTGCGGTGATAGCTGGAAGTGCCAGGCAAGCTTGCCGGTATCGAGGTTGAGCGCGACGATGCTGGCGGTATACAGGTTCGCGCCCTTGCGGCCCTGGCTGGCAAACACGGGATTGGCGTTGCCCGTGCCCCAGTAGATCAGGTTCAGGTCCGCATCGTAGGTCCCCGGCTGCCAGGTGCCGCCTCCGCCATGCAGCGCTGCGCCCACGCTGGGCCAGGTCTCGAGGCCAGGCTCACCCGCGCCCGGTGTGGACCACCACTTCCACTGCACCTCCCCGCTGTCGGGATCGAGCGCTACCAGAAAGCCGCGGATGTCCATCGCATCGCCGCCGACGCCCACGAGCACATGATTCTTGATGACCAGCGGGGCGGTCGTGGTGAAGTACTGCAGCCGTGCATCGGCGAGCTGCTTGCGCCAGCGTTCCTTGCCGGTACCTGCGTCGACGCAGATCACCCAGTCGTCCGGGCCAAGGAAGTACAGCCAGTTCCTGTACATGCCCAGGCCCCGATTGCCGACCAGATGTCCGCCCTGGTCAACCCAGGAATAGCCCCAGAGCTTGGTGCCCGTGCGCGCATCCACCGCGTAGATGTTATTGGGAATTGTGAAATAGAGCGTGCCGTTGACCAGCAACGGGGTGGACTTGATCACCGGGACCGGCGCGCCGCGTTGCGCACCGACCTCCGTGATGCGGTAGCTCCACTGCAATTGCAGCGACGCCACGTTCGACTCGTTGATCTGCGTGAGCGTGCTGAAGCGCTCGCCTGAATAGTCACCGTTGAACGTCGGCCAGGCTGTGGTCGGGGGCTGGCCGAGAATGCTCATGTCCAGCTCGCCGGCGTGGGCGGCTGGGAGCAGGGCGGCGAGGCACAGGATCTGCGCCATGACACGAGGGTGCCTCACTTGAGCGACTCCAGGTACGCGGTGACATTGATCATGTCAGAATCGGCTAGTGTACCGATCATCGCGACATGCGGCGCCAGCGGATCGTGCAGCTCGACCGTGACACCCTCATCGCGGGCGATCACAACGGGCCGGCCGGAATCCTCGATGAGCACGATGCGAAAGTCATCTATCTGCTGCACACGCCCCTGCCAGCTACCTTGGCGCGCGCGCACTGTGGCCGTGATGGCGCGGTGGCCACCCGTGCGCGGCGGCATGATCCAGTAGCGCTGCAGGTCGACCGGCCGCCACTTCGCGGCCAGCCCCTTGAGATCACCGGTGAGCGAATGGCAGCTTGTGCAATGCGCCGCCACGTAGCTGGCCCCCTTGCTGGGATCGCCGAGCAGGATGTTCTTGACCTGATAGGTCCCCCGGTTGGCCACGTCCTCGATCTGCTGATGGAGAAACTCGGCCACGTCCTTGCGCTGCGCATCGCTCAAGGTGGCAAATGCCGGCATACCCTTCTCAGGACGCCCACTCTTCAGGAGCTCGCCAATGAGCGAGCCATGCTCGTCCTTGAGCACCACCTCCGAGTAGATGAGGCTCGGCCCTTCTGCTCCGCGGGCGAGCGGGCCGTGGCAGAACGCGCAAGCGGCGGCGTAGAGCGGTGCCCCGCGCTGGGCGGCAGCGGCATCCGGCGGCGCGCCTAGCCCCAGGAATTCGCGTGTAGCCTGGCCGGCCCGGGCTGCTGCTGCACCCGGGGGCGCCTGCGCGAGCAACGCGACCGGCAGGCACGTCAGCAGCATGGCGGCAAGTCCCGCCAGCGCGGTGGCGGTGAGAGGTTTCGTGCGCATGCCTACTTCGCCGTCCAGCCACCATCGATGAGGATATCGGTGCCGGTGATGAAGCCGGCGGCATCCGAGCACAGGTAGCATGCGAGCGCTCCGATCTCCTCGACCTTGCCCCATCGTCCGACCGGCAGGCTCGCCAGAAACTGCCGATTGGCCTCTGGATTGTTGATGACCGCGGCATTCATTTCGGTCCCAATGGGTCCGGGGCTGATCCCGTTGACCGTGATGCCCTCGGCGGCGACCTCGAGCGCCAGCGCGCGCGTGAAGCCCAGCAGCGCTGCCTTGGCTGACGAGTAGGCGGTGCGCTCGGGCAGCGACACATGGCTCATGATCGAGCTCATGTTGAGAATGCGGCCGTAGCCGCGACCGCGCATGTGCGGCAGGACGGCGCGCGACATCAGGAATGTGCTGATCAGGCTCGAATCGATCACGCTGCGAAACTCAGCCAGCGAGAAGTCCGTCAGCCGCTTGCGTATGTTCGTGCCGGCGTTGTTGATGAGGATATCGACCGGCCCGAGCCTCTCCTTCACGGCAGCGCACATCACCGCCACGTCCTGCTCGCTGGTCACATCCGCTGTGAAGACCTCGGCCTTGCCTCCCGATTCAAGGATCGCCGCCTTGACCTTCTGCAGGCGAGCGATGTCGCGCGCCACCAGTGCCACCGATGCGCCAGCCGCAGCCAGCGCCAGGGCCATCGCTTCCCCGAGGCCCCGGTTGCCGCCGGTGATGAGCGCGGTGCGCCCGGTGAGATCGATCTTCATGTCCTCTCCTTCAATCCGTCATGAGAGCGCGCGCCTGGACGCGGACGCCGGAGCCGTCGCCACCGGGCCCGGCGAGGCGCCAGGGTCGAGGAAGATCCAGCAAGCAGCCCCTAGGAACGATGCTCCGACCATCAGATAGATGAGCACGTTCCAGGCGCCGGCCGAGTGCCCCGGAATCAACCCGCCGACCACGGGCGCGAGGAAGGCCGCGACGTTGCCAAACATGTTCATGGCGCCGGATGTGGCCGCCGTGTGACGCCGGCCGATCTCGACGCAGGTGTTCCACGAGATCGGCATGGTCAGATCACTGCAGAAGCTCGCGAGTCCCATGGCGAGCATGGCGAGCGGCGTGCTGTCGATACGCGTGACGGCAAAGAGCAGCACGCCAGAAAGCAGGAAGCCTGCGAATGCGATCTTGCGTCCTGAGAGGAGCGCAGCAGCGAATCCCGCCACGATCGAGCCGATGCCACCGAGCATTAGCGGGAGCATCTGGTATGCAGCTGACCACCAACCCGACACATGCCGGACATCAAGCAGGTAGGTGGGCAGCCAGGTTATGTAGAAGTACCAGACAAACGAGAGGCAGAAGTACTGCAAGACGAGGATCAGCACGGGCACCGCCAGGAGCGAGCGATACCAGTGTATTGCGCCCTCCTGCGTCGTCAGGGCCTGTGCGGGCTGCAGCAGCTCGAGCTCTTCCGCGTTGACCGCCGGATGCAGCGCCGGATCATCGCGGAACCACAGGTAGAAACCGGCTGCCCAGGCGAAACCGAGCAGCGCAAGTGCCACAAACGCCCAGCGCCACCCGTGCCACTGAACGAGCGCCACGACCAGGAAGGGCGTGACCGATCCGGCCCACCGCGAGCAGGCCCACATCAAGGCCTGTGCGCGCAAGCGTGTCCTCACGGGCAGCCAGGCGCTGAGCATGCGCGTCAAGTTCGGGAAGCAGCCTGCCTCGCCCGCACCGAACAGGAAGCGTGCAAGCAAGAGTGAGGCAAGATTCCACGCGGCGCCGGTCAGCGCAAGGAAGACGGACCATGCGACAACAAGGCGCGTCAACGTCAGGCGCACCCCGAAGCGATCGCCCAGGATGCCATTGGGCACCTCGAAGAGCGCATACGAGAGCCCGAAAACACCAAAAACCCAGCCGAGTGCCTCCTTCCCCAGACCCAGATCGGCCTGGATGCCTGGGCCCGCCTGCGAGATGGCCACGCGCTGAACGTAGGCGAGCGCTGCCAGGCTGATCGCGAAGGCAGTGACCCCGTAGCGCGCCCTGGTTGCGGCCACGCGTGAAGCTACCTGTCAGCGCGTAGGCAGCGGAGAGTGCAGGCTGATGGTGGCTTGAACATGTCGCGCGACCCCCGGATTCGCGAATATTCTGGTGACTCACGCGGCCTGGGACTTTGTCTTGAGCCGACGAGAACTGTATACTATATTCATTTCCACCGATGTCAAACACGAAGGCCGCCGGCGCGTGGTAGAAGTTGGGAAACCGCAGGTCGCGGACACGCAGCTGCCCTCGGGTCGCGCTCCCTCCGGCACGGCGTCCGAACAGCGGCCCACTCCCTCGACACTCAAATCACATATCTTCCAGGGACTGCGTGCCGCGATCGTCTCGGGCCGCTATCGCCCGGGCGAGCGCTTGAATGAGAGCAAGATCGCACGTGAGCTCGGCATCAGCCGCATACCCGTGCGCGAAGCGCTGATGCAGCTGCAGGAGTCCGGTCTCGTGATGAATCACGAGCGCCGTGGGATGTTTGTGACGCTGCTGAGCGAGGAGGACGTGCAGCACATCAACAGTGTGCGCGTGGTGCTCGAGGCCGAGGCGCTCAAGCTCTGCCGACTCAAGATCAGCAAGCAGGATGCGGCGCGGCTCACCGACGTCGTGGTGCGCATGGAAGCGTGGAGCGAAGGCACCGAGATGGATGCCGCGGCACTGGATCTGGAGTTCCACCGCACGCTGTGGGAAGCGGCCGGTAACCCATACCTGACCCGGGCGCTCGACTCGCTCGTCACCTCCTTGTTCGCTCACAAGGCGCTTGAATACGTCAGCGCCGACCTGAAGCGCTGGCGCCTGCACCATCATCGAGCCCTGCTCGATGTCGCTCTGGGTGATTCCAGCGTGGAGCCCGAGGCCGCCATCATCATCCACATGCGTACTGCCTACAACGAGCCCGAGCGCTTCTCGAGCTTTGGTGTCGCGAGGGCGCCTGCCGAGCAGACCGCCTCGAACAAGAACCGTGATCGATCGCGCAAAGCCTAGGATCGTGCGCCCGCCGCCCGAGCATCACGATCGATCGAAGGCAAGCACCCGTGAGGCTTGAAGGAGGAATGCATGCCGCCCGCTGTAGGTGAACCCGACGCCATACCGTCCTGCGAGCATCCCTTGGCCGGCCGGGTGGCGCTGGTGACGGGCTCCGGTCGAGGCCTGGGTCGAGCCATCGCTTCGCACCTGGCGCGCCTGGGCGCCGACCTCGCCATCCATGACCTCTCGGAAACGGCTCCTGCAGACTATGGTGAGGCGGCCACCTTGCGGGAGACTGCGCAGCGCCTGCAGGGTGGCACGGGAGTTGTCCTGGCCGTGACCGGCGACATCACGGATGAGCTTGCAATCCAGCATATCGTCGAGACAGTGCAGTCGACCCTTGGCCCGGTCTCGATCCTGGTCAATTGCGCAGGCGGCGACATCGGGGCGCGCGGCACCAAGCCCGATCCGAACCGAGCTACGGCGTTTCAGCTCGATGACGCGCGTGCCGTCATCGAGCGCAATCTCATCGGAACCATGCTGATGTGTCGCGCGGTGGCCCCCGGGATGAGCGAGCGGCAGCGCGGCGTGATCGTCAATATCGCCTCCGTGGCTGCGCACTACGGGAGCTCCTCGGAAGTGGCCTACGCCTGCGCCAAGGCCGGCGTGGTCCACTACACCCGCTGTCTTGCGGCCGAGGTGCGCGAAGCGGGTGTGAGGGTCAATTGCGTGAGCCCCGGGCCGGCCAAGACCGCTCGCTTTCTCGCCACACGGCGGCTCGACTCGTCGATGATGCAGGAAGGCCCCTCCCTGCAGCGCTACGCAACGGCGGCTGAGGTGGCCGCCGCCGTGGCATTCCTGGTCGGCGATGAGGCACGCTTCATCAGTGGCCAGGTCCTGCGTGTCGACGGGGCGGCCGGCCTGTACGCAGCCTGATTGAGTGTCATCCTTCGCAAAGAAGCAGCAGGGATGCTGCGACCCGCCAGGACGTCGCGCAGCGAAGCGGAGCGCGGACGCCTGCGAGAAGTAAAAGTTCCGATCTGGTGCGCCTCCGCTCTTGCATCCTGACTTGCCATAATTTACAATTGTGTTGTGGCTACCCTCAAAGGCAAGCAAGTCCCGATCACCGCCTACATCCCCACGGAGATGTATCAGGCGCTCAAGGCCGTGCGCCGCGAGAAAGGGATACCCGCTAACCACGTCGTGCGCCGGGGCATCGAGCTGGCACTCGCGGAATTGGGCGTGTGGGTCAAGAGCCC
>Ga0123356_10002923_pt1 | contig 18089 bp, 4 predicted proteins | sample TergutEmb28metaG_2_FD_92546 | JGI IMG/M metagenome (GOLD analysis project Ga0123356, IMG submission 92546) | Embiratermes neotenicus P3 segment gut microbial communities from Petit-Saut dam, French Guiana - Emb289 P3 | ecosystem: Host-associated > Arthropoda: Insects > Digestive system > Gut ...
GCGCCTGCTGTAGCAGATGCGCACGATGAACCGCCTCCGCGATACATAGCACCGGCGAAACCACCGGCATAAGATGTACGGGCGGCTGCCCCTACATTAGTAACTGTGTTTGTTCCAAGAAACTGACTGCCGCGCGAAGCTCCGACCATACCACCGATATAAGCTCCGCCTTCAAGACAAACATTACGTACACTGGAACTTGTGATAGATGCATCTTCCATATAGCCTACCATTCCGCCTATATAGCTAAGCGTATTGGCATGGATAGGAGTCCTGCCGGGTACACCTATAACATGTACATTAATGATTTCGGCTCCGGGATAAGCGTTTCCTGCCAGTGCACCCTTGTGCGAGACACCCCTGGTCATACCATTTGCTGTCAGATGAATATCCAGGTTTGAAACCGTGGCTTCAAAGGACTGCGCATTATCGCCCCTTATTGTATGGAAAAGACCTACGTCACGGGCGCCATCACCTGCAGTAAAGTTAAATATTCCAAAGTTTGGACTCTCACCGGCTTGCGGGTTCGGCTTTGCACCGTTTAGTGTACCCTGGAACGGACCGGATGTTACTATTCCGTTAGCAGGTATCGTAGTTCGGGCAGTACCTGTACCTATTGGGTCCCATCCACGGTTTGAGTCGGCAGCATCATATACTCCGGTTCCGCGCATTCCGGAGCCATTACCATCTATGGTTATATCTATCATCAGTCTATAGTTGCCGACAAGGTTAAGGCGGATGGCGTTAAGACCATCCTGACACCAGACCTGGTTCGGTGTATCAGGGTGTGCGCGGGGCGGTCTGTTTGTACCACCTGTGAATCTATGCGTACAAACTCCCGGTGTTGGCTCAGGACATCCTGTTGACAGCGGCATAATGCCTACTTCGCGAAGTTCAAAAAAGAGTTCTTCGGTTTCGGGATGCTGCGCTGCATATGTGATTATAAACACAGTCTCGGGCTCTGCGTCAAAGTGGAAGCCGCCGTAATCGTGGACCCAAACTTGGTCATCTTCGACCTCGATGCCCTCTTCGTCTATTACTGTTACGTCGTCTAAGAACAGGTCTTCAATTTCTGCAGTTGTTCTGTCTATGCTGTCGTACGGGTCTATATACAGTCTACCGGAGTATTCGAAGAATAGCTCTGCGTCGAGGTCTTCTTCGTCTTCATCATCTTCGTCTTCTTCGTCCTCGTCTTGATCATCCGGGTCATATTCGTCATCATCCAAATCATTTCCCGTGTCCGGATCGAGCTCCGAATCATCATCCGGGTCATGGTCGAACTCAGGGTCAGTCTCGTTCTCCGTGTCCGGATCGAACTCAGGGTCAGAGCTTTCTTCGGGAGAAAACTCTGAATAAGATTCAAGCTCTACAAAATCCATCACAGGACTAATATGGGCATCGCCACATCCATCGCCGCAATCAGTCGAATGCTCACCTTCACCGTGAGCATACTCAAAAATCCCGGCGATAGGTAACATCGATAATATTACGATGACCATAATCAATTTCTTAAAAAATCCTTTTGCTATTTGCGCCATAATTATCACATCCATTTAATAAAATTTCGCTTAGATGACTATTTGCTTAGTTATTTTTCGTTGCGGTCCATCGCAGTGCTGTCATCTTCTCTTTCTTTTTTTAGGTAAAAGTGCTTTTCTTGAGTTATCTTCTTTTCTGACAAGTGCAAAGGCAAGAATTGCCAGCGCAAGTACGGAAAAAGCAATGATGTAGTATGTAACGAGGTTGTGAGCTATCCACATGATGAGTGCGCCCATTAACGGTATAGCACCGTAAGGGACTCCCACAAAATGCCCGCCTCGTAGCGGCGATCGTTCTCGTACAACTGTCCTCTCTGTCACTATGCCGTGAAGCGACAAGCCATAAAATTCCTCTTCGAAGGAAATGAACCTCTCGTTATTAAACATAAAAGGCGCTTCATTGTTGTATACCATACTTATGATGTCACCTTCTCTGAGACTTCCTATATCAGCAGGTCTGACCAGAACCAATGTTCCGCTGTTGAAACGATCGTCATAAACGAGCGGTCGGACATTGTGGATCCTGGTACCGGCTATAAAGGAGAGCGGGTTATTTTCATAATAGTTAAATAAAGCTGCCAGGATCGATAATAGAACCCCTATTATGATTACTGTAATAAGAGTTATGCGGGTGATTAATTTTGGGATACTGCGTCCACTTGTTCTCATAAAATAGATATCTTATCCAATCATGAAATTTCTGCTATAATTCTGCACAGGCAGTGCCGAAATAATGTTGAAATCAACGCTATTTCTCGACATTAATTATAGCAGAATCACTTGTTTATAACAGAAATGCAAGAAAATTTCACAAAGAGTTAACAGATTGTTGACAAAAGAAAACACGGGGTAGGCTTTGGGGACTGGATCGCTTCGTGCGCTCGCGATGACGAGGGGGTTTGCTCGCGATGACGAGGGCTATTAACGTAAAATCCGAGGGTATTGCTTATGCAATACCCCCGGACTTTTTAGGTGTTTTTATGCTTGAGCTATTGGAGCTGTCTGTAAATCAGTTTTTTGTAATACCTGAGTGGGGTCGGGTTTCCATTTGGCATAGAGTGTCGTATCCTGATCTACGGATCTGTAGAACTCCCATTTCTCGTTGAACTCATTATCAGCATACCAGCCATCGAAGACATATCCTTTTCTCTGAGGAATTCTGGGTTCCTCGACGGAGTTGCCAACGTCAACTTTTTCTGACATCGAGCCTCTGCCTGTGTTGCCTTCATATGTCACTACTGCTTTGACCTTTCTAACAAGCAGTATGAGAGCGAAGATTGCCAGTCCTACGAACAGTACATGGAAGATAGTCCAGAAGTCTACAAGGACCATTGTTCTTGTCATGTCTTGCGTGATTATAAAGAGGATGAGTCCAATGACTGCCAGAGCACATATCGCTATGATGTAGATGAGCCTGCGCTTTGACACACGTCTTTCGCTCGGTGATTCCTCATCGTTAAACGATTTGCCTTCTCTCATGTATAACATGATCTCTTCTTCTCTGTCGCGTTTACGCTTTGCTCTTTGCATTACAGTTCTCGTTGTTGCAAAGATTGCTAATAGTATTCCGGCTATAAGCAGTATGAGATTTAGCAGTGCCCATGTCGCAATATGTCTCGGTCCGACCAATGGTACAACAGTGTCACCTATCGTTATGACCGGGTGATCTTCTCCAAAGAGTTCTCTTACCACAAATCTTGAGTTGGCACTATAGTTGTTGCCGCTAGGCGCGGGATCGGTTTCGATTGGTGGGGGTGGTGCCGGTTGCTCGGGTGGTTCTATTATCAAAGGAGGATTGACGGGTGGTTCATTGCCGGGCTGGAAGGGATCGGGAGGTGTTGTGCCGCCGCCGGTGCCTCCACCGCCGCCTGTGCCTCCGCCGCCGCCGCCTGTGCCTCCGCCGCCGCCGCCGGTGCCTCCGCCGCCGCCGCCTGTGCCTCCGCCGCCACCGCCGGTGCCTCCAGCGCCGGCGCCTGTGGCTCCGCCGCCGCCGCCGTCGCCACCGCCTCCTCCGCCGGGAGGAGTGGGCGTCCACGTTGCCGTTATGGTTACATTATTTGCCGGCATAGTGAATGTTGTTGTGGCGTTGGTTGCACTACCCAGTGATACACCTCTGGAACCTGTGGTCCATCGGTTAAAGTCATTTCCACTTATACTTCCTGCACGGATCGTTACTCTTTGACCTGCTGTATATGTTCCGGATCCGCTATTTGATGCATGGCTTCCGTTGACCGTTACCTGGAATGTTGCCGGTATCGCTGTCCATGTTGCCGTTATTGTTACATTGTTAGCCGGCATAATGAACGTTGTTGTAGCATTGGTCGTGCTACCTAGCGACACACCATTTGAACTTGTATTCCAGCGATTGAAGTTGGAGCCGTTATTGGTTCCTGCATTTATAGTTACCGTGGCTCCCGGCTGGTAGGTTCCTGCTCCATTGGGTGAAGCATTACTACCATTTATAGTTACCTGGAACTCCAGATTTTCCCATATCGCAAAGAGGTTCATGTCTCCCGTCAGAGGACCTGTCGGGGCTCCTTGTACGATACTTGTGCCGGTGCCATTTGGAGATGTGTTCCACTCTTTGAAACGCTGACCGGTAGGAACTGTAAAGCCGTTGTTACGCGTATTTATGCCGGTTCCGGGTGCCGTTTGTGACCTGACAAATCCGCCCGGTGCTCCATTTCTATGATACTGGACTCTGAAGCTTGGGCCGTTGATTGGTGTTTGGCAAGTGCATGTTGAATGGTCGCAGTTGCAATTTGGATCAGTGCAAGTGGCGCCACAGTTGCCGTTGCATGTTGGAGGGCATCCACACGGACTTGGCGGGCATGCGCAGGTTTTATCGGTACAGCCGGGTTTGTTACAACTTCCGCAACTGTCACAAGTCACACCGGGGCATTTGGGTCCACCCGGATTACCCGGGTCGACAGGTTTTTGACAGCACCTGCACTTACCGCACGGTCCGCACTCTCCACATCTCGGACATTCTCTCTTTCCGCATCCGGACCTCGGGCAATCGCAGTTTCCGCACGTGCCACCGTCACACTTTCCGCAGTTCGGGCATATCTCGCCCGGACATCCGGGCTTGTCGCAGCAGGTACAGTCTCCGCAGATGTTACACTCACCGCAGCCGGGTCTATCACATATTATACCAATGCAACCGGATTCATCACAGCATTTACAATCGCTGCAAATCGAACATTGATCGCATTTGTCGCATATCTTTCCGGGACATCCGCCGGGCTTCGGACATGGTCTACAATCACATGTCTCGCATACGCGGCAGTTTTCACAATGCGGACATTTCTTGCCGAAGCAGGTATTACGGCATTGGCAATTATCACCGCATGTTCCGGTTCCGGGACATGAACATCCGGGTCCGCAGTTGGCACAAGTACACTTATTACAGTCTTCACATTCACACTCGCCACACGATGTGCAAGCGCCGCAGCCTGAGCATAGGGATCCGCCACAGCCGGGTTGACCTCCACCGCCGGTACATGGTGCACACTGGCAAGGCGGTCCGCAAGTGGATACACTGCATCTTCCGCAGTTTTTACATTTTATTCCGGGGCAGCCACCGGGTCCGGGACTACAGCAGCGGCATACGCTGCATGTAGTGCATTCATCGCAGTCTTCGCACTTTACGCCGGGGCATGTGCCGGGACCACCGGGTCCGGATCCATCACAGCAGCGGCATGGTCCTTTTGGACAGTTTGGTAATCCACCTTCGCAACCGCCGCAGTTTTGACAAACCAATCCATTACAACCAGCACTGTCGCAACATACGCAGGGTCCTCCGCAACCCGGAATGGTGCACGCACCACATCCACCGCATTTTCTGCCGGGACATGAAGGATTATCACACGGACCACATTGACATCCAGGTTTGCATACACGGCATTCACCGCAGTGTGGACATTCTTTACCGAAGCAGCCTCCGGGTCCGGGCTCACATTCATCACATGTACAGTTGCCGCACTCCAGACACACGCCACATCCTGAGCAACGAGGTCCGTCGCAACCCGGAGTAGTGCACTCTACGCAGGTACAAGAGCTACATGTATCGCACTCACCGCAGTTTCTACATCTAACACCGTCACAGCCACCGGGTGGTGGTAAGGGATTTTCACAACAGCGGCATCCGGTTCCGCAAACATCGCATTCGCCGCAACCTGCACACTTTTCGCCGGGGCAGCCACCGGGTCCGGGACTACAACAGCGACATTCGCTGCAAACATCACATTCGTCGCAGTCGGGACAAAGTTGCCCTCCGCAGTTGTTATCCGGACAACATCTACAGTTGCCACATTCGTCGCACTCGTCGCAGTCGGGGCAAAGATTCCCGGGGCAAGTTGGATCCGGGCAGCATGTACAGTCGCCGCATTTGCGACATTCATCGCAGTCGGGGCATATTATACCGTCGCAGCCGGGCTCGTCACATCCATCACATTCACATAGTTCATTGGTGCATCCGGGGATTTTGCATTTATTACAAATATCACATAATGGTCCGGGGCAAGTGTTGGGTCCTCCCGGTCCTGGTCCATCGCAGCATCTACACCATCCTTCGGGGCAGCCGTACTTGGTGCATTTATCGCATCTGGGACATATATCACCGTCGCAACCGGGTTCCGAGCAGCATATACAGTTTCCGCATTCGCTACATTCTTCACATTTGGGACATAATATACCGTTACAACCACCGGGTCCGGGGTCACAGCATATACATGGACCTCTTTCCGGACACTCTTCAGAGCAACCGCCGCAGTTGTCACATACTGTACCGGTGCATGTGCCGGGACCGCCGGGTCCGGTTCCATCACAGCAAGTACATGGGCCTCTGAGACAACCGGGTTCATCACAACCATCACAGTCCTCGCATAAAGAACCGGGGCATCCGGGGGTGCCGCCAGGACGTCCATTACAGCAGATACATGGACCGTTCTCACAATCCGGGTCAGTGCAGTTGCCGCAGTCCGGGCAAAGATCTGCATCACATCCCGGTTCGGGACAGGTGGTACATACGCATAATGGACAATCATCTCCCGGGCAATTCAAATCTCCCGGTCCGCAGTACTCACAACAAGTACATTCATTCAGTGTTTCACACTGGCAGTTGCCGTTGCCGTCCTGGCAGCCACATTCACCCGGAGGATCTTCGCACCTTCCATTTTCGTCAAGGCACTCACAGTCTCCGGGGGGTGGAGGAATTACGATGGGTGGAGTTCCGTCGCCCTTCCAAAAGCCGAAGTACGGATAAGGATAATGATCGGGTCTTCCATTGATCGTCCAAGGTTCGGAGCCGGTTCCACCTAACCCTCCAAATGTCGGGAAGGTACCGCCCGATCCTTCGGCACGCGGGGAGACCATTTCGCTTTGTGACCTTGCTACCGGCGGAGCGCCGGTTCCTTTATTATTACCGATAGGACCTAGTCCTGCACGCGATGTACCACCAGTCGCAGAACCAAGGAAGCCTGTATTGCTTATATGACCGAAGCCGTTATGGTAATGAGTCGTGCTCTGGGTAGCATCTCTATAGTGACCGGTTGAGCCGTAGCCGGTGAAACCACCGGGTCCGGTTTTATTTGTACCGGTATCATTTATCCTGACTGCCGCATATGCATTTCTTATACCATTAGCGCTGTTGTTGGAGCCGTGGAAAGATATGTAACCACCTGTTTTATAGTTACCTGTTACTATTCCATGCGCGTATGTATCATCGGTTTTGGCAGAACTTGCCATATGGCTTACAAAACCTGCAGCGCACTGCGATGAACGGACATCGGCATATTCTACATAACTTATTCTGATATTCGAAGTGCCAATCATTGAACCAACAAAACCAGCCGCACCACTTGTTGCTTTTGGTTTTAAAGAAGTAACGAGGACGTGAGTTGCACCGCATCTGAATATTTCTGAGCTGCCGTACATCTTACCGACAAAACCAGCGACATAATAATCGCCTGCAGTTACTGTGGCAGTATATACGAAGCTGAAGTTGGCTTTGGAGTTTAGCATCGAACCTACGAAACCACCGGCATATTTGCCGCCGGTTGTGACCGTTACATTATTTACTCTGCAGTTCCATACTATGTTATTGACCGTGTACATTTTCCCGACAAAACCACCGGCATAATTTGTTTTTGCGTTTATATTTACTGTTCCTCCGGTGTTGAACACGCCGCTTTCGTCAGTGTGGCTCGGGAATGATGATGTTGGGGTGGCGGTATTGACCGTTGCGCGGCCTTCCATTTTACCTACAAATCCACCAGCGTACTTTGTACTATCTATAGTTAAGGTAGCACCCGTGACATAGACACCACTTTTTTCAATATGGGTAGTCCCATGTGTATCACCCATACTGCCGACAAATCCGCCTGCCATGTCTTTGCCCGCAGAAATAGTAGTATTTGCTGAGACATTGACCCTACAGTTTTCAATTCTCGCATTGCCTTCCATACTGCCGACAAATCCACCGACGCTACTGGCTGATCCCCGGATATTAGTTATCGTTACGGTAGAGTTCTCGATGAGCACGTGACTTGCTGCCGAGCTTTTTCGACCCATGTCTCCGACAAAGCCGCCTACATTATACTTTCCTGTTAAATTAACATTTGTAACTGTAATATTATTGATAGTTGTGTTTCCTGTGGAAGTATAGCTGCGACTCATATCGCCGATGTAGCCGCCTATATTGTCTCCACCGTTAATGGTCACACCTGAAACCGGAGTTATATCTATAATAGTGTTGCCTGAGGAAGAATTCTTGCGATGCATATCACCGATAACACCGCCTAAGCCGTCTTTACCTGTTATATTTATATTTGAAACATTGGTGCCGCGGATGGTAGTGTCGCCACTAGAGGAGTTCGCGCGACTCAAATCGCCAATGACACCACCTGCGCTGCTTGAGCCATTTATTGTGACTCCTGTTACATTTATACCGGTGATGTTAGTGGCACCGCTGGAAGAACTTTTACGGGACAACTCGCCTATTAGTCCGCCCAAGTTGTATTTACCCGTTATAGTAATATTTGAGACAGTTGGATTCGTTATAGTAATGGCTTGATCTGCATTTGCGAGTTTACGCTCAATACCGCCAACCAGCCCGCCTATTGAGCTGCCTGTGCTACCGGCGTTAAACGTGGCATTAGTGACTGAAGAGCCTGCGATAGTGAGAACACTACTACGCGCCATATTAAAGTTGCCGACCAGTCCACCCAGGTAATCTTTTCCTCTGAAGGAAACATTTGAAACCCGAGAGTTAGTTATATTAAGGGTAACGTTTATGCCATCCCAGTTTTCACCGACCAGTCCGCCGATATAGCTACTGCTGCTTCCGCCTACGTCGAAGCGAATATTTCTGACTTCGCAGTTATCAATAGTAACTGTACCCGAGTAAACCATACCAACCAGTCCGCCTATCCTGTTTTGGCTGGATTTTGTGCCTACCTGGCTTCCGGCGCCGACGCCGACAACCGTTACATTTCTAATAGTGGAATTACTAAAAACCGAACCGGCTACAACACCTGTGTGCCTGACACCGGTAATACCTCTTGCGCTGACCTCTATAGTAAGATTCTCGACAGTAGCTCCATCGCGCAATGAAGTGAAAAGTCCGGAGTATTCTTTTGATTCGTTTATGGCGAGATTTCTTATTGTTCTTCCACCGCCGTTGAATGTGCCTCTAAATGCACCGACGTTATTAGCGCCTACACCAAAACCGGTGCCTATCGGATCCCAGTCAAGTGCTGTACCGGTAAGCTCATTTCCTAAAAGGTCTCTTGCTAAATCAATGTCATGCTCTAATCTGTAGCTCCACGGTAGGTTATTGCGGACATTGCTCAAACCAACACGGCAGTGAATCTCATTCACACCGCTGCCTGTTGGTGTAATGGTACAAATACACTTTGTAACATCGGGACAACCTGTTCCACTCAACATAACTATTCTTGTTTCTGTGAATAGCTCATCGGTCTCGGGATGTACCGCTCCATATGTGATTATGAACTCTGTTTCCGGGTCTGCGTCAAAGTGGAAACCACCATAATCTTCAACCCAGACATTTTCTTCTTCAACTTCTTCGCCTTCTTCGTCTGTTACTGTTACGTCATCAAGAAATAGCTGCTCTATTTCCTCGCCGGATTTATTTACGCTGTCCTGTGGGTATATATATAGTATACCGCTAAAAGCGAAGAATAGTTCGGCGTCGAGGTCTTCTTCATCCTCTTCGTCCTCATCTTCATCTTCGTCTTCCGGCTCGTCTTCGTCTTCCGGCTCGTCTTCATCGTCCGGATCGTCTTCATCCTTTGGTTCACCTTCGTCTTCAGGCGTAGGTTCATTACCAAGCTCCGGATTGTCTTCCGGTGCAAAGTCATTCTCCGATTCCGGTTCATCTTCCGGCTCCGACTCACCTTGCGCTAGAAACTCGACCTCGATAGGTTCCGTCATAGGACTGATATGAGTATCACCACAGCCATCACCGCAGTCGGAGGCGTGATCACCTTCACCATGCGCAAACTGCATGATTCCTGCGATAGGAAGCATCGACAGTATTACGATGACCATTATCACTTTCTTTAAAAATCCTTTTAGTTTTTTATCCATAATTTTCACATCTCCTGACGTTAGAATAAGTTCATAACTATGCGCTTAAACGTTGAAAATACGTTATAAATTCTACATTTTTATTGGTTGGTTTACATAATTATACGGGGTAATTATAACATATACCCCTTGCAAATACGGATTATGTGGAAAAATGTAACAAAGAGTTAACAGTTTGTTGACAAACAAGAAACGGCATACGTTCTCTTACGCATGCCGTTCTTTGCTAATATTTACTTAAGCTGGTGCTTTGGGAGCTACCGGAGGTGCTTGCATATCTGGCTGCCATAATGCTTGCTCCGGCTCTGTTCTCTGCTTCTTGATAAGCAGTACGAGAGCGATGATTTGCAACCCTACGAACAGTGCATGGAAGATAGTCCAGAAGTCTATAAGGACCATCGTCCTGGTCATGTCTTGTGTGATTATAAAGAGGATGATTCCAATGACTGCCAGCACACATGTAGCTATGATGTAACCGATTTTGTGCTTTGACATACGACTTTCGCCCGGTGACTCCTCATCATTAAACGATATGCCTTCTCTCATGTATAACATGATTTCTTCTTCTCTGTCACGTTTGCGCTTTGCTCTTTGCATCACATATCTTATTATCGAAATGATTGCCAGTATTATTCCGCCTATCAGCAGTATAAGGTTGACCAGCGCCCAAGTTGCGATATGTCTCGGTCCGACCAATGGTACAACTGTGTCGCCGATGGTTATGACCGGGTGATCGTCACCGAAAAGCTGTCGTACTACAAATCTTGAGTTTGCACTATAGTTTGTGCCGGTTGGCGCGGGATCACCGTCTGAGTTATCGATCGGTGGGGGTGGTGCCGGTTGCTCGGGTGGTTCTATTATCAAAGGAGGATTGACGGGTGGTTCATTGCCGGGCCGGAAGGGATCGGGAGGTGTCGTGGTGCCGCCGCCTGTGCCGCCGCCGGTGCCGCCACCTGTGCCTCCACCGGTTCCGCCACCTGTGCCTCCACCGGTTCCGCCACCTGTACCACCGCCGGTTCCGCCACCTGTACCGCCGCCTGTACCGCCACCTGTGCCGCCACCACCGCCGGTGTCTCCACCGCCGCCGGTGCCTCCGCCGTCGTCGGGGAGGGGTGACCATGTCGCCGTTACTGTTACATTGTTCGACGGCATTATAAATGAGGTTGTAATATTACCCGGACTACCGAGTGATACTCCGTTCGAGCTTGTGTTCCATCGGCTGAAGTCATATCCACTGCGGCTTCCTGCCCGAATCGTTACAGTTTGACCTGCTGAGTAAGTTCCGGATCCATTATTTGACACCTGGCTTCCATTAACAGTTACACTGAATGTTGTTGGTGTTGTTGTTATAGGTGTCCATGTTGCTGTTACAGTTACATCGTTTGCAGGCATTGTGAATGTTGTAGTAGCATTTGTTGCGCCGGCAAGCGATACACCATTAGAAGTTGTATTCCAGCGATTGAAGTTGGAGCCGTTGTTGGTTCCTGCACGAATCGTTACAGTTTGGCCGACTGTATACGTTCCTGTGCCGCTATTTGCATCCTGGCTTCCGGCAACCGTTACCTGGAACGTTGGAGGAGGTATTGCTTCCCATATTGCAAAGAGGTGTAAATCATCTGTCAGGGTACCTGTGGGGTTACCGGGCATAAAGCGTCTGGCACCGGGACCACTGCCTAGTGGTTCCGTGTTCCATTCCTTGAAGCGATAACCGGTAGCCGTTGAGAAACCATTTTCTCGTACATTGATACCACTTGATGTCGCTGTTTGTGACCTTACGAACCCGCCCGAAGGACCTCCGTTTCGGTGATAGGTTACTCTGAAGGTTCTAGGGTTGGTGCCATTGTCCGGTGGACAGGTACACGCTCTGTCATCGCATTGATCACACTCACATAACGGGTCGGTACAAGCACAATCGTCGCCACAGGATGGATCGCATCCACATGGACTTGAGCAACCGCAGGTTTTATCGCAAACGCTGCACTTTCCGCAATTAGCACACTCAACTCCGGGGCATTTGCCTCCGGGGCCCGTGCCGGTCTCGTCACAGCACCGGCATTCACTGCATAGTTTACACTCTTTGCACTTCTGGCAGATGTTTCCTCCACATGCAGATCTTTCGCACTCGCACGTCCCCTTTGCACAGCCATTTCTGGTACATTTTTTGCAGTCTTGACATATACTTCCTGTACATGCGGGTATATCGCAGTGGTTACAGTTGCCGCAAACATCACACTCATCGCACCCGGGGTTTTGGCATTTTTTGCCGGGACACTTACCGGAACCTCCCGGTCCGGGCTTCTGGCAACATTGACAACTGCTGCACACTGAGCACTGATCGCATTTTGTACATATTTTCCCGGGACATCCGCCGGGTTTCGGATTCGGACATAGCGGACATGCGCAGGTATCGCATACTCGGCACTTATCACAGTGTGGGCATTTTTTGCCGAAGCATCCGGGGTCGTCGCATTCCTCGCATTCGCATACTCCGCATTTTGTACAAACTCCGCATCCGGAGCATAGTGAACCACCACAAGGTTGTGGGCATTTTTTACATGTGCAATTCTTCGTGCCGCACCCATCTCTGCTGCATTCACCGCAGTTTTTACACTTTGTACCGGGGCATTTGCCTCCGGGTCCGGGTCCGTCTTTATCACAGCAAAGGCATTTGCTACATACATTACACTCGTTACAGCCTTTACAATGTACACCTCCGCAGTCGGGGGTCGTACAGCCGCAACCGGTCTTGCAGCAGCGGCACGGTCCTTTTTCAGTACAACCCTTGCTGCATCCGCCGCACTTTTGACAAATCAAGCCATCACAGGTTGGGTTGTCGCAACATGAGCAAGGACCTCCGCAGCCCGGAATGCTGCATGCGCCGCAACCTTTACATTTTCTGCCGGGGCAGTCATCGCACGGGCAGTCGCAGTCATTGCATGGGGGACATGTGCAGTTGCCACATATAAAGCACTCATCGCAGTTTGGACACTGCTTGCCAAAGCAGCCGGGTTCGCCTCCGGAGCATGGTTTACACGTACAGTTCTTTCCGCAACCTGGCTCACTGCACGCTCCGCAACCGGGACAAAGCTTACCGTCACAATCGTCTTCCGGGCAATCTTTACAATTACAAGGATCGCCACAACCCGTTTTGGAACATTCTCCGCAAACCGGACATTTTATTCCATCGCATCTGCAATCGCAGTTATATCCGCAATTCGGATGGTCATCACAGTTGCACGTTCCGGTTCCGTTACACGGACTGCACGTGCATTTTTTACAACATCTACAATCGCCGCATTTGTTACATTCGTCGCAGTTATCACATATTTTACCGTCGCACCACGGCACTTTACAGCAGTCGCAGTCTCCACAAAGCATACATTCATCACACTCGGGACATATTGGACCGCCGCACTCACCACAATCATCGCATGTACAATTTCCGCATTTGTCACACTCACCGCAACCGGGACAGAGTTCACCGTCACAGGTATTTTTAGGGCAGCAGACACAAGGGTCTTTTCCACAATCAGAACATGTACATTCACAAGGGAACTTTTCGCAAACTTCGCAGCATTTGCAATTATCCTTGCCTATTTCACCACATTCATCACAAACACATTTGCAATGCTCATCGCAGTACCCACAGTCTCCATCACAGTCACCGGGTCTGTTGCAACCGGAGTCTTCGCAGCAGATACAGGGGTGTTTTTCACAAACATCGCAACACTTGCAGTTTTTCTTGCCTGTTTCGCCACATTCGTCGCAAACACATTTACAGTGTTCTTCACAATATCCTCCGCAATCGTCACAATCGACGGGGTCATCGCATCCATCTTCTTTACAGAGATGACACACACATGGCGGACAGGGTTCGCCTGGCCGTGGGCAACTTGTGGGACCGCACTCGTCACAACAAGTACAGTCAGGCGGTGGTGTAATAATAGGTTCTTCTAAATCATGATCTTCACATTCGCAATGTCTTTCATCATCTTCAGGATCACGACATGGGCAATTACGGGGATTTATACATTTTCCGTTGCTGTCAAGACATTCGCATTCAACCGTTGGCGGTGGTGTGATCGGTGGAGGGTTTCCGCCTCCGCCTGTGCTTGAAAAGTCAAAAAATGGATAAGGATAGTTGTCTCCGGATCTGCCTGTAGGCGATTCGTCATGTCTCCAGCCTCCGGAGCGTCCGTTTAATCCGTCAAAGGTTGTAAAGAGGGTTACAGATGACCCTACAGTAATCATTTCGGCTTGTGTTCTGGGTACCGGTCTGGTGCTTGCACTTTGTGCCTGATTATTTCCTATAGGTGTAAAAGCATTGTAAACACCACGGAGAGTTCCTTCGGGCTCAACCGCTCTGAAAGCTGCACCAAATATCGTGCTGACTCCACCTACGAGAGCACCATCATGGTAATGGGTGGTAACCGGGTTGGGGACAGCATCCCTATAACGGCTGGAGCTCGAGCCATATCCTGTAAACCCACCGTCTAATCTGTTGTTTGCCCTTTGTACATTTGTTCCAAGATGTGATTCGTTAATACGGACTGCAGCATAAGCGTTTCGAATGCCATTACTTCCGCCGGAAGCGGCATGATAGGCGACATATCCGGCAGCCTTATGATTTCCGCTCACTATACCGTGTGCATATGTATTATCGGTTCTCGCACTGCCGCTCATATGACTTACAAAACCGGCAGGAGTTTTCTGTGAACGAACATCGACATATTCAACATAACTCCAGCTTACGCGAGCCGAACCTCGAATGGAACCCGCAAAGCCACCAGCACCGTATGTGGTCGTAGAACGATGAGATGCGACATAGACATATGTTGCTCCACTTCTGTGTATCTGTGCGGAACTACTCATCTTGCCGACAAAACCTCCGGCATTGTTCCGACCCGCTGCTACACTGACCGAAAATACATTACTGTCGTGGATCTGGGTGTTGCTTGCCATTTGTCCAACTAATCCACCAACATCCGCTCCGCCGGCTTTTACGGTCAAATAGTTTACTTTGATGTTTGTCAGTTGTGTGGTGTTTCTCATGTTTCCAACGAAACCGCCCGCCATATTGCGTCCTGCGGTCACGTGAAGGACGGAGGGTCCTGCTTCGGTAAAGATATTACTATCTTCAATAAAAGCTTTGTCTTGCATCCTGCCGATATATCCGCCCGCAGAATTGCGCCCGGTTCCTACATTATATGTAGCACCGCTGTTAACTCTTATATTACTATTCTCTATAGATGTATTGTTACGCATATGCCCGACAAAACCGCCTGCCATATGACGTCTTGCATAGATACTTACTGTTCCCTCTGTGATATTGACTTCGCAGTTTTTGATTTCAGCGTTATCGCGCATTATCCCGACAAAACCACCCGCCATATCACGAGAGCTTCGTACATTGATATTTGTGGCTTTACTATTATGTATCTCGGTGCCGGTGCCGTACATTTTTCCTACAAAGCCACCAACATTTGAGCGTGCACCCGGTGCGTTATCGATAATCCTATCATCATTAGTATCATCTGTTTCATCAATGTCTGTGATGGTGCCTGTGGATACAGAACAATCGTAAATCTTACTCTGATTTAAGACGTAACCAACAAAACCGCCTGCGTTTGCCCCGGCATCGTCGTTGTTGCCTTCTCCTTCGCTTTGAACATTTATTCCTACTACATGACCGTTGCGTATTACTGCCGGATCATTTCTGTTTGCAGTATTTGTACCCGCAATAAGCTCACCAACAAAGCCACCAACTCTATCTCTTTTTGCGAAAACCGTAGCTTCTCTGACAAGGTTACCGTCACCTGTGATAACCCCTGCTTCATTCCATGTGATACTTGTACCTTCGCCTATCTTGGCAAAGTTTCCGATGCTTCCTGCAAATCCGCCGACAAAGTTCCTCGTTCCGTGTACGTCAACTTCCGAAACAGAAGTGCTCTTTATAACAGCACCGGTGCCTGCCACCTCACCAACGATCCCACCAAGATAGCTTCTGCCAGATATGTCAATATCCGTAGCAGTAGAGCCGGTTATAGATGCTCTGCCGTTTGACATATTGCCGACCAATCCGCCTAAGTGATCTCTGCCATGTATTGTAACTTTTGTTACATGGGAATTTTCGATAGTTTTAAGAGCGGTTCCGGCTGTCATCCTGCCAACCAGTCCGCCAATGTTATCACTGCTGTTTCCTACATCCATCATCGTGTTTGTAACAGAAGCCCCTGTGATAGACGAGTTCCCACTCATATCACCGACTAATCCACCGATTATGTTACTTGAGTTACCGACGTCGATGTTGATATCATTAACTGATGAGTCGATGATGGAAGAGGAGTCAAGTTCACCGACCATCCCGCCAACATCATTTTGTGATCCCGTTGTGCCTATGGGACTTCTTATGCCGGTACTGACCCCATATATATTTACGTTATTTATCGTAGTTCCACTATGAGCATTTCCAGCTAAAGCACCAGTATATCTTCTTCCTTCAATACCTGTTTCACTAAGTATTATATCGAGATCCTTAACTACAGCACCGCGCAGGGAATAGAACAATCCGGAATAAGTAGTAGCTCTGCGGGTTTGAAATCCACTAATTTCGTTTCCGTTACCATAAAACTCACCTGTAAAAGCAGTCGCTGCGCTGGTCCCTCTGCCTATAGGAAGCCATCCCGTTGTGCTGCTTGCGCCGGTACTCCAACCGGGTGATCCGGGGACTATGTGTATATCTGCATCTAAGCTGTAATAACCGTTAAGTGTCTGGCGAACTTTATCCAGTCCGGTTTGACAGCCAATTTTGTTTGGTGTGGTACTGGTTCCACGAGGGGGGGCAGCAGCTCCCAGTTCGTGTATGCAACCGGTAACGCCACAACCCGACAGCAGCATTACCGACCTTGGTTCGAAAAAGCTTTCCTCTGTTTCCGGATGCACAGCTTCATATGTAATTATGAACTCAGAACCCGGCTCTGCGTCAAAATGGAATCCGCCATAATCATGGACCCAGACGTTTTCATCTTCGACCTCGATGCCGTCTTCGTCTGTTACAGTTACGTCGTCCAGGAACATGTTCTCAATTTCCAGACTTGTTTTACCTAGGCTGTCGACCGGGTTTATATATAGTATACCGTCATAATCGAAGAATAACTCTGCATCGTGGTCTTCTTCCTCGTACTCGTCTTCATCTTCCGGCTCGTCTTCGTTTTCCGGCTCGTCTTCGTCTTCCGGCTCGTTTTTGTCCTCGTCTTCGTCCTCCGGTTCGCCCTCGTCTTCCGGCTTACCTTTATCCTCCGGCTCAGGTCCATTCTCAGATTCCGGTTCATTTTCCGGCTCTGGTTCACCTTCCGTATAGGATTCAAGCTCGATAGATTCCATTAAAGGACTGATATGGGCATCACCACAACCATCGCCGCAATCAGAATTATGCTCACCTTCGCCGTACGCATACTGCATGATTCCTGTGATAGGAAGCATCGATAATATTACGATGACCATTATCAATTTCTTTAGAAATCCTTTTACAATTTTTGCCATAATTTTCACATCCATATTCAGTAAGATTTATATTTGCTGAGCTTGAAGCTTGAACTTGCATAAAAGAGCAGAATAAGTTATAAATAGCACCATTATTTCATCATATAAAACGATAAAATAATTACAAAAGATTACAAATCTAGCATAGCATAAGAGTATAGCACAAAAGTATTGCAAATACTGTGTTTGCAGAAAAACATAACAGAAAGTTAACATTTGAGTTGAACGATTATACAATAAAAAAAATTGCTGCTGTAAAAAGCAACAATTTTTTGGTGACCCGCGCCTTTCCAAAGGCGAACTTTTAAGTATTAAAAACACTGTTGGGGTACTAGTCCGCTTCAACAATGAAAACACTTTTACAAGCGTTTGTCAAGGTGTCCGTGTGTAATCGTA
>Ga0123356_10002924_pt1 | contig 18086 bp, 14 predicted proteins | sample TergutEmb28metaG_2_FD_92546 | JGI IMG/M metagenome (GOLD analysis project Ga0123356, IMG submission 92546) | Embiratermes neotenicus P3 segment gut microbial communities from Petit-Saut dam, French Guiana - Emb289 P3 | ecosystem: Host-associated > Arthropoda: Insects > Digestive system > Gut ...
GGAGTCGACTTCAGTCAGCGCATGGTCGCGCTGCTCATCGACGGACTGCGGCACGGCGCCAGGACGACCCAGTCCGTCTCCTGAACTCGCGCGCGGACTGGTCCGCGGCGCCCGTATCGAGCCGGACGCTAGCTGACGACCCAGGCGAAGGTGACCGTCGCTGATCCCGCGAAGTACGAGACGGTGATCTTCGGGTGGAACGTTCCCTTGGGGCTCTTGACCGTGCCGGTGATCTTGCCGGAGTGAACGCCGATCGACAGGCCACGCGGCAGCCCGGCCGCCTTGTACGTCAGCGGGGCATGGCCGCCCAGCCGGGCTGAGATCTGCAGGCTGACGTGGGCGCCGACGGCGCTCTTATGCTTCGCGGGCGTGGCCACCGTGAGGGACAGCTTCCCGGACATCACACACGCGCCTGCCGCGTTAGACCATAGGCTCTGCATCGCGAATGTCCCGGTCCTCAGGGTGATGTCACCGATCGGATCGTGACCACCCCACGCGGCGCCGCCCCACGCGCACTTGTCCGCGATCTCGCCGCCGCCGCTCACCTTGTCCTGCGCGTCGTACCAGGCGCTGACGGTCGGGTCGGCGATGGCTTCCATCGTCTCGTGCCCGGCGGCGAGGCTGAACCCGTCGTAAGTGCCGGGCTTGTTGACGAAGCCCTCACCGCAGCCCGTGCCCGCGTCGAGCTGGAAGGGCACGTTGATCCAGGGCAGGAACCTCCGCGTCGTCCCCGTTTGGTACAGGTCATAGTCGTGGAAGGCGCAGTAGCCCGCAGTGACCCCGGTGTCCTTGCCGCAGTTTCCGATGAAGTTGCCGCCGTCGGTCTGCACGGCAAAGCAGGTGCCCGACTGCGGGGCGATGACGATCAGCGAGTTCTGCAAGTTTCCCACGGTGACGCCGAAAGCCTTGCGGGCCTTGTCTGCCTCCTTGACGAAGTCGGCGAGCGTGACCGATGCCTGCGGCTTGGTCGTGTCCACCTTCGCCCCCGCATACAGCGGCCTGCCGAATGCCGGGCCTCCCTGACTGGACCGGTACTGCGCAGCGGTCAGCGGCCAGGCGTCCGGGGTCGCGCCGAGCCCCTGGTAGAACCGGACCAGGTAGTTCATGGCCCCTTTCTCGGCGGCTGCGCTCTTCCACTTCGGGCCCCAGAAGTACAGGTACACCCGCGGGGAGCGCATCACTGGCCCGCCGTGATAGGTGACGTCGCAGTTGGGCTCCGTGCAGCTGGCCGCCGGCCTGGCGGCTGCGGCCGCAATGGCGGGCGTGGCCGGGTAGTGCGCCGCGCTGGACTGGACGGCGGCGCTGGCCGGCAGCGCGCCGGACGGCTGGCCGCTGCCAGCCAGTACGGTCGCCGGGGCCGCGGTCGCGGTGGCCAGAGCGCTGGACGTCGCGAGCGCGGTGGCGGTGGCGGCGGCCGCCAGGACAGCGGCGGCGCCGGCAATCAGCGTGCGAGCGTTCACGGAAAGGTCTCCCCAGTTCGCGATTCCGCTGGCCCGCCCGGTCGGCCGGCCCGTGGGAGACGGTCTCATAAGTGATAAGGGGGCTGCAATAAGGTTGCTTAGTTCCGTTAACTAGATACCGAACGGACCGAGCTGACCGCGGCCACTCCATGACGTTCGCCGGCCCAGGGGACCAGACTGGGAGCGTGCTGCGTACCGTCGAGGTCGGCAGCGCCGACGACCCCCGGCTGGCGGATTACACGCGGCTGACGGACGCCGGGCTGCGGACGCACCTGGAGGCCGAACATGGCCTGTTCATCGCGGAGGGAACGAAAGTTATCTCCCGTGCCGCCGCCGCTGGCTACCCGGTCCGCTCGATGCTGCTCGCCCGCAGCCGCCTGGTCGACCTTGAGGCCCTGAGCGTCCTTCCCGGACCCGGCGTGCCTGTTTATGTGGTCCCGGACGGGGTCGCCGAGAAAGTGACCGGCTACCGCGTCCACCGGGGCGCGCTCGCGTCGCTCGCCCGCAGGCCGCTGCCCGCGGTCTCCGAGGTGGTCGCCGACGCCCGGCGCATCGTCGTCCTGGAGGACCTGGTCGACCACGCCAACGTCGGCGCGATCTTTCGCTGCGCCGCCGCGCTCGGCGTGGATGCGGTGGTGCTCTCGCCGCGCTGTGCTGACCCGCTTTACCGCAGGTCGGTGAAGGTGTCGATGGGCGCGGTGTTCGCCATCCGGTACGCCCGGATGACCGGCTGGTTTGACGGTCTCGCCGACCTGAAGTCGGCCGGCTTCCGGGTGCTCGCGCTCACCCCCGACGAGCGCGTGACCGCCATCGGTTCCGCTCTCGCCGGTACTAAGCCTGGCGCCGATCGGGTCGCGCTGCTGCTCGGCACCGAGGGCGACGGGCTTTCCGCCCGCTGGCTGCACGAGGCCGACGAAAGGGTCCGGATCCCGATGAATCCCGCCGCCCGCGACGCTGGAGTGGACTCGCTGAACGTGGTGGCCGCCGCCGCGATCGCCTGCCACCTGCTCGTCACCGCGTGAGCCGGGTAACTTCGCGACTTTCCGCACGTCGAGGCTGAGCCAGCGGGCGAGGCTGGTGATCTCCGCGTCGATCGCCGCGGACATGTCCGCGCTGAACGGGACGTCCTGGTGGATGGCGTTGACGGTGAGCAGGCCGGTCTTGCGGTCGGCGGTGGCATCGAGCTTGCCGACGAGGCGGTCGCCATACAGGATCGGCAGGGCGTAGTAGCCCCAGCGGCGGCTGGCGGCCGGCTTGTACATCTCCAGCTGGTACTCGAACTCGAAGATCTCTTCGGCGCGGACACGGTTGTGCGCGAGCCGGTCAAACGGCGAGAGCAGCGCCGCCCGTCCCTCGAACGCGCCGTCCAGGTATGCGGGATCCAGCCGCCACTCGCCGCGGACGCCTTCGACGGTCGCCGGTTCGCCCGCCTGCCCGACGACGGCCGGCTCGACTGGGACCGATGGACCGGTGACGCGCGCGATGCCGAGAGCCGCGAGCCTGCGCCGGTCGCGTTCCAGCACCGCCTGCTCGGCCGGGATGACCGGATCGTCGGGGTAGACCCGCTCAGCGACGTCCCACAGCCGTTCCCTGCCCTTGCGCCCGGCGACCGCGACCTCGCCGCGCTGCGTCATGAAGCCGAGGAGCTTGGTGACGTTCTTGTTGTTGGTCCACCCGGTCGACTCCCACGGCTTGTCGCACGCGTCGGGCAGCTCCCGGGACTGCAGCGGCCCCTTGGCGCGCAGCCGGTCGAGGATGTCGCGGCGGCACCGGTCGTTGGCCGCAACCCACTCGCCGAGGAACACCTGCCAGTCCTTCAGCGGGGCGCCGGGGGCGTCGGCTGGCCAGGCCGCCATCTCGGCCCGGTACAGCGCGACGTGCTCGGCCGGGCGCAGGAAGGCCTGGAGTTCGATCAGCTGCCGGTCGGCAAGCACTGCCTTCAGGTGATCCGGGTGGTAGGCCTGCCCGAGCCGGGTCCAGAGCACCAGGTCGGCGGCGGGCGCGACGGCGCTGACCGGGTCAAGCTGGAGGAAGGTGAGCCGGCGCACCGCCTCGAGCAGGTCAGTCGGCCGCTCACCGGTCAGCAGCTGTGCGCGGATGGCGACGCGGCGCGCATCCTGCCGGGAGAGGTGGTGAACGTTCGCCATGCGCCCGAGGGTAAGGCAGCCGCGCGCCGCAGGTCGAGGTTCAGCCATCCGGCCAGGCTGGTGATCTCCGCGTCGACTGCGCGGGACATCTCGGGGGTGAATTCCACGTCCTGGTGGACGGCGCTGACCAGCAAGACGCCGTTGCTCCGGTCGGCGGTGGCGTCGAGTTTGCCTACCAGCTGGTCCCCGTACAAGATCGGCAGCGCGTAGTACCCCCAGCGGCGCTTGGCGGCCGGCTTGTACATCTCCAGCTGGTACTCGAAGCCGAACAGTTCCAGGGCGCGGGTCCGCAGGTAGACGAGCCGGTCGAACGGGGAAAGCAACGCCGCCCGGCCCGGGAAAGAGGGCTGTCCGGCTAGCAGGGCCGGATCGACGCGCCAGGTGCCGCGGACGCCCTCGACGGTCGCGGCCTCGCCCGGCGCGGCACCGCCCCCGGACGTGAACATCGACTCCTGGCCAGACGCGCGCGAGATGCCGAGCGACCGCAGCAGACGGCGGTCGCGCTCGCGCCCGGCCTCCTCGAGCGGGACGACCGGATCGTCGGGATAGACCCGCTCGGCAAGGTCCCAGAGCCGGTCCCTGCCCTGCCGGCCGGCGATCGCGACCTCGCCCCGCGCGGCCATGAAGCCGAGCAGCCTAATGACGTTCTTGTTGTTGGTCCAGCCGGTGGATTCCCACGGGATGTCACAGGTGTCGGGCAGGTCGCGGGACGTGAGCGGACCGCTGTCGCGCAGTCGGGCCAGGATGTCGCGTCGTGCCCGCTCGTTGGCGGCCACCCAGTCGCGCTGCCGGCCGTGCCGCGGCGCCGGCCCGCCGAGCCCGCGGGGCCACGCGGCCATCTCAGCCCGGTACAGCGCCACGTCCTCGGCGGGGTGCAGGAAGGCGGACAGTTCGATGATGCGCCGGTCCGCCAGCGCGGCCTTCAGGTCGCCGGGGCCGTAGGCCGATCCGAGCCGGGTCCATAGCACCAGGTCGGCGGCGGGCGCGACGGCGCTGACCGGATCCAGCTGCACCGTCATGAGCTGCCGCAATGTCTCGAGCAGGCCGGCCGGCCGGTCCGCGGTCAGCAGCTGGGCGCGGATGGCAATGCGCCGCGCGTCTGGTCGGCTGAGCTGATGCACCTTCGCCATGTCGGCAAGCCTAGGGCCGCGCCCGCCTGGTTGTAAGAATCTCCATTTTTGGGGCAACGATCAGGAAACTGTCTTCTTCTGAACTGTCTCTCATGTGATAATCACCGTGCCTATAGCTCATTGATGTCATTAGGTACTGGTAAGCCCTGTAAGTCACGACAGATTCAGAGGTTCACACCCGCAGGGGGGCCTGACGCGGCGGGCGCTACTCAAGTCAGGAGTGTCCTGAGTATGGCTCTATCCTTCCGCTCGCGTGTCTGGGCGGGCCTTACGGCGGGGGTGCTGGTAGCCGCGGCACCCGTTGCCGCGGCCATAACCCCCGCGCAAGCCTCTTCCCCGTCGTCCAGCTCGCCCGAGAAGGTGCCCACCGGTGTCCTCGCCGCTGCGTTGCCCGGCGCGAAGGCGTTCGGCACCACTCCGGCCAGCACACCCGAGACGGTCTCCTTCATCCTGAAGGAGCGCGACCTCTCCGCGCTCGAGTCGGCCGTCACCGGCGGCCTCAGCAAGTTCAGCTCGGTGAGCCAGTTCGCAGGCACGTACGGACAGACCCCGGCCGTCGTCAACGCGGTGACGAGCTACCTGGCCTCGTTCGGGATCACGACGTCCGTGTATCCGGGCAACGTGGACGTCTCGGCCACCGGCACCGCCGGCGAGTTCGACAAGGCGCTGTCCGTCAAGCAGGAGAACTACAACGTCCCGGCGGAGAAGGGCCTCAACGGTCACGGCGTCAAGGCCCAGACCGTCTACAGCGCCACCACGGCGCCGGCCCTCCCGTCGTCGATCGCGCAGAACGTGCTCGCGGTGCTCGGCCTGAGCAACTACAGCCCGTATGTCACCAACCTGACCCACGCGAGCGTTTCGGTGAAGGTGAAGTCGTCCTCTTCCACTGCGGACCAGCCGACTGAGTACCTGCCGTCGGACTTCGCCGCCAACTACGGGGTCGACCCGCTGTACAAGAAGGGCGCCGACGGCGCCGGCGAGACGATCGGCATCGTCACCCTCGCTGCCTACGACACGGGTGCCGCGCAGTACTTCTGGGCAAACGACGCCGGCGTTCCCGCCACCGGCCGCACCGTGACGGTGGACAACATCGATGGCGGCCCCGGCGCGCCGAGCGATGCGTCCGGGACTGGCGAGACTGACCTGGACGTTGAGCAGTCGGGCGGCGTGGCCCCCGGCGCGAACGTGATCGTCTATCAGGCGCCGAACACCGACCCCGGTTTCATCGACGCCTTCTTCACCGCCGCCAGCCAGAACACGGCCGACACGGTCTCGTCCAGCTGGGGCGAATCCGAGACGGTCGTCGCCGCGACGGTCGCGGCCGGCGAGGAGACCTCCGCCTACGAGGCCGCCTTCGACGAGGCGTTCCTCGAGCTCGCCGACCAGGGCCAGTCGACGTTCGTGTCGGCCGGCGATGCGGGTGCCTACGACGCTTCCGAGGACCTGGGCAGCACCAACCTGTCCGTCGACACGCCAGGGGACAGCCCGTACGTCACGTCCGCCGGCGGCACCACGACGCCGTGGAGCGGCACCCTCACCAGTACCGACGGCTCCGTCTCGGCTAACGTCAGCGTCGCCAGCCAGCGCGCCTGGGGCTGGGATTACCTGTGGTCGCCGATCGCTGCCGTCACCGGCTCGACCGAGGCGGCCGTGGCGCCCTCGTATGTGGTCGGCGGCGGCGGCGGGTTCAGCAGCGTCGAGCCCGAGCCGTCTTACCAGAAGCTGGTCACCGGCACGTCTGACTACCACGGCGTCCAGTACCTGACCCCAACCGACAGCCAGGACGTGATCTCCGGTACGAACTTCGTCGAGCCGACCGAGTGGACCGTCAACACCACGCCGCCGGTCGTTTCCGGCGGCGGCAGCGGCCGGGTCGAGCCGGACGTGTCCGCCGACGCGGACCCGTACAGCGGCTACTACCTGTACGAGCCGTCGGCTCCCGCGGGCGACCCGGAGCTCTGGGCCGGCTGGGGCGGCACGAGCTTCGTGGCGCCGCAGTTCAACGGCTCGACGGCGGTCATCGACTCCTACCTTGGGCACCGGATCGGCCTGTGGAACCCGAACCTGTACGCGTTCGCCGCGGGTTCCAGCAGCCCGGTCACCCCGCTCAACCAGGTGGGAACCGGTAACGACAACATCTTCTACACCGGCAACCCGGGCCAGGAATTCAACCCGGCGACCGGTCTCGGCGTCCCGAACATCGCCAAGTTCGCCGCGGACCTCGCTTCCCGATAACAACCCGCCCGGTAATGCGAGCTAACTCCCGCAACCGGTAGCGAGAGCCGGGCCGTTCCGCTGACCGCGGACGGCCCGGTTTCTCTTGCCTTCGCGGCCTTGGCTGTGCTCACGCCGCATTGGCTGTGCTCACGCCGCATTGGCTGTGTTCACGCCGCCTTGGCTGTGCTGACGCGGCGCTGCTCAAGCCGCCTTGGCGGTGGCCCGCGCCCCGAGCACCGGCTGGCCGCCCCGTCCGGCGCGGAACCTCGGGTCCCACGGCCAGAGCCCTCGGCTGTCCGCGTAGACCAGCTGAAACGCCCGCAGCCGCGACTCGAACATCTCGGCGGCGACGCCCATGTGCACCCACGGCTCCGCGACTTGGACAACCTCACCCGCGCGCCCGCCGGGCAGTCGGACCCGCCCGCCAGGCACCGGCGGGCAGCCCCGGTCGACCGCGTTAGCCGCCGCCTCGTTCAGCACCTCGGCAGCGCGCCCCGGCGACAGGCCGGTCACCACGAACTCGGGCAAGCCGTGGTCGGTCAGCCCCACCGTGTACGAGTACGGCGGCCGGTACCGTTCACGCGCCACGCCCACAACGACCCAGCAGTGCTCGTCGAGCACCGCCCGCACGTACCTCAGCTGGTCCAGCCTGGTGGCGTCAGGATGATCGCAGACCCAGCACATGCCGTCCTCCAATCGGTGAGCGATAGTAGCTCCACCTTACCCACGTCGACCGACATTCAGTTCGATGACACGACCGGTGTTTTTGCGGCGGACGGCTGCCCGAGATGCCTATCGATTACTATTAGACACTTAGTGACTACTGATAGTAATATCGTTGTCATGCTCATGCCGCTTGAGCTGTGGTACCGGCGACTCTGCCGGTACTGGGTGACGGACCTGGAGTCCTCCGACCTGACGCCGGGGCGCGAGGAGCAACTGGTGCGTTCCTTCATCCGCGAGTCCGGCCGCGCCGACCCGGACCGGCTCGGGGACGTCACGGACTTGCTCGCTCTAGGGCTGGCCAGCAGCGGATGGCGGAACACCTGCGTCGAGCGCTGGCATGCGGCCGGCCGGATCGGCGAGGGCGACATGATGCGCGTGAACTGCTACACGGCATGGTCCGTGCGGCAGCGCGTCCGCCGGTGGATGGGGGACGGCGGACTCGCCCCCGACATGCCGGTGAGCGTCCTCGACAAGGTCGACGAGGACGCCGTGTACCGGCTCATGACCCGAGTCTGCGGCTGGCTGGTCGACCGGCACCGCAGGCTCCCGGCGGGCGGGACGCTCGGCGCTCTCGCCGGACCGGACATTTCCGCTTACGCGATGGCGGCCGGCACGGTGCTGTCGGCTTTCGGCTCGCTGACCGAGACCAGGGGAACGCGCTTCGCCTTCGCCCGCGGTGCCGCGCACGGAGCGCTGGCCTGCCGCCGATGGTGGGGCCACCCCAACTGGCCGTCGACGGTCGATCAGTTTTCGCGAGCCCTCGACAACCCGGCGGATAGGCACTGGGGCGAGAACGGCGCGTTCCGCGGCAACCTGCCGCCCGAACCGCCGGACGTGGCGGACCGCAACCTGCTGCGCAAAACTCTGTTGACCTCGCCATGGCGGCTCAGCCCTGACGCGGCGACCTGGGTCGCCGCCGCAGGCATCGGCTACCTCTACGACTAGACGACAGGCCAGGTCCCAGCTCCCGCTCAGCACCCGAGCGTGATTCCCCAGCGCCGGCAGGTGCGAGCGACCGCCGCCTAGCACGGATGACACGGCATGTCATCACGCTTCCGCGGACGCCTTCCGTGGGCGCCTTCGGTGGCGCGAGAGGTCGCGGGTCCGTGCGCGGGCCAGGACAGGTCAGTAAACCGTCAATCCGGCTGGAGGTTCTAGGAACGACTAAGCCGGGCGACCAGTCAGCTCGAGGAGGAAGCCGGGATCATCCCCGGGCCTGGTGCACGGCGCGGTATTCGCCGGGCGGCAGGCCGTAGGCGGCGCGGAAGGCGCGGCTGAACGCGGTCGCGTCCGGGAAGCCCCACCGGGCGCCCACCGCGGCGACCGGGCGGTCGGGACGGTCCGGGTCGAGCAGGTCCTGCCGGCAGCGGTCCAGGCGGCGGCGCCGGATCGAGGCGGCGACCGTCTGTTTCTCGGCCTCGAAGAGCTTGTGCAGGGTGCGGACCGAAATGTGGCAGGCCGCGGCGATCGTGGCGGGCGAGAGGTCGGAGTCGCCAAGGTGCTGTTCGATGAACGCGTTGAGGCGGGCCAGCATGGCCTGCTCCCGGCTCTCGGCGGGCACCGCGTCCACGCGGTCAAGCCGGGTGGCGACCGCGACCGCCAGCAGGTCGAGGAACGTCTGGCCGACCCGGGCGTCGCGGGCGCTGTCATAAGCGTCGAGGTGGCTGGTCAGTTCCCGCCCCATGGACGCGACGAGTGCGGCATAGGGATCTGCCGCAGAGAACCGGACGGCGGTGAGCTCTCGGAGGTCTTTCTCCCGCACCGGCAGCAGCGACCGTGGGAATATGGCGACCGAGATTTGCTGTGGCTCGTCGATGGCCACGTGGCTGGGGCGGTGCAGATCGACGAGGTGGAATTCGCCGGGCGAGAGCAGGTTCTGCCGGTTGTCCTGCTCGTACCTGCCCCTGCCGCGTATCCCGAGGTCGACCTTCCACAGGTCTAGGTCTGTCTGCTGAATGAGATCCTGGGTGCGGCTTGCGTGCAAGTGCGACATCTGGAAGTCCAGCAGGGTCAGCGGGCCGAGCTGGGTCAGCCGGATCTCGCTGCGCAAGGTGTGGCCCACGGCGTGCAGCCGGTAAGAGGCGAGGGCGCTTTCCACGACGTTCTGCCAGTAGTCGACCCGCGTCTTCTCGGGCTCGTCCTCTGCCCGCAGCCGAATGGTCATACTCAACCCCGATATCAAGTGCGCACGCGTTGTCAATCCCCTGCACTCGCAGCCGATGATATTCGGCTTGCGCAATCCGATCCTGGGAGTGCAGGTAGCCGGCTGGATCAGGAAGCCGGCAACGACGCGGAAGGCGGCCGTCATGACCGAATCCCCGATGTCAGTCATCGAAGCTCTGGGGGCATAGGGCCGATGGCTGTGGGGTCTTACTGGGTGGCCGATGACAACGAGGTCGTGCGCGAGCAGACCGTCGGGGACCTGCTGCGGTGGGCGGCGCGGCAGGCACCCGACGTGACCGCCCTGGTTGAAGGGCATCCTGAGCCGGAGCGGCGGCGCCGGTGGACGTACGAGGAACTGCTTACGGAATCCGAGCGGGCCGCCCGGGCACTACTGGACCGGTTCGCGCCTGGGGAGCGGGTTGCGGTCTGGGCGAACAGCATTCCCGAGTGGGTGCTGCTGGAGATGGCGGCCGCGCTGGCCGGGCTCACCCTGGTGACCGTCAACCCGGCACTGCGTGCGGACGAGCTGCGCCATGTTCTGGGCCATTCGCGAGCGTCGGGAGTCTTCCTGCTCGACGAGTACCGCGGCAACCCGATGGCCGGCTCGCTGGCCAAGATCCGCCCTGAGCTGCCAGAGTTGCGGGAGGCGGTGCGCTTCGCGGAGTGGGGCGAGTTCCTGGCATCCGGCTCGGCGTCCGGGAGGCTGCCCTACGTACGGCCGGAGGACCCGGCGCAGATCCAGTACACCTCTGGCACTACCGGGGTGCCAAAGGGCGCGGTGTTGCACCACCGGGGTATCACTAACAGCGCCCGGCTGTCCTATGTCCCGGTCCTCGGCCTCGGCCAGGGAGACGTCCACGTCAATCCCATGCCGTTGTTCCACACCGCCGGCTGCGTGCTGGCCACGCTGTCCTCGATCGCCAGCCTGGGCACGCAGGTGCTGTTGCCGTACTTTGACCCGGCACTGCAGCTTGAACTGATCTCCTCCGAGCGCAGTGCTGTGTTCTGCGGGGTGCCGACGATGCTGATCGGGCTGCTGAATCACCCCGACTTCGCGCGGACCGACCTGTCGTCGGTGCGGGTGGCGCTCTCCGGCGGCGCGGTCGTCGCACCGGAACTGGTGCGGCAGGTCGAGGGCGCGCTTGGCGTGCCGATGTGCACCATCTACGCCCAGACCGAGGCGTCCCCGGGCATCTCCATGACCAGGGCGGATGACGACCCGAAGGACCGCGCCGAGACTCTGGGCCGCCCGCTGCCCCGCGTCGAGGTCCGGATAGTCGACCCGAGGGACGGCACCACCACCCTGCCCATCGGGACGACGGGCGAGATCTGCACCCGCGGCTACCAGGTGATGACCGGGTATTTCGACGCACCGGAGGACACAGCGGCGGCCATCGACTCCGCGGGCTGGCTGCACACCGGAGACCTGGCAAGCATGGACGACCGCGGCTACCTGCGGATCGGCGGTCGCCTCAAGGAGATGATCATCCGCGGCGGCGAGAACATCTACCCCCGCGAGATCGAGCAGGTCCTGTTCGCGCACCCCGGTGTGCTGGATGTGGCCGTCGTTGGCATCCCCGACCCCATCTGGGGCGAGCAGGTAGCGGCGTTCATCCGGCGGGCCCCTGGCGCGACGCCGGGCGAAGACGAACTTGCCGCTTACGCCCGCGCGCACCTGGCGCCGCACAAGGCACCGCGCGTGTGGGCGTTCGTCGACGAGTTCCCGCTGACCGGCTCCGGCAAGGTCCAGAAGTTCCTGCTCCGCAACCGCCTCATCCTCCGGGACATCGGCCCAGTACCGCGGACATCAGATCCGGTGGAGCCTGTTAACCGCGGGGCTTGATCGGCCGTCGGCGCCCGAGGCAAGGTCGCCGGAACCGCGGGCAAGAATGTCGCCAGCGGCTGTCAGCCTGGTCCGCCGCCAAAGCTGATCTCGTTGCCTTCCGCGTCCCGGTAGATCGCCTTCCGCACGCCATTTTCCAAAGTCTCGCGCTTGGCTGGCTCAATGCCCCGCCGGGCGATCTCGGCGACTCGGCTATCGAGATCTTCGACGAACAACAGCACCAGGGCGTGTCCCGCCCGGTTCGGATCCTGCACGATGTAGAGGTAGCCGTGCTCGGCTACCTCCCACACCGCCTCAATGTCGTTCGGCAGGAACGACGGCTTCCCGCCGAAGAACTGCTCGTACCACGGCAACGCCGCGGCGTAGTTCGTGACGGGGATGCCGGCAAAAAGGTCCAGTGCCATCCCATCCTCCCGGTATCGTCGCTGAGTCGCCGGTGCAGACCTCGCCAGCCTATGGAACTCATCGGTGCCGGCCTCGCTGGCTGCGCTTCTTGTTCCACGACTGCGACCAGCAAGACGGAGCAGTGGGCGTCGGGCCGAGCACTGGGCGATGCACGCTGTTACGGAAATGTTCGCCCTAATCACTATCGGGACAAAGCCAATCAATTTATGATCATTCCGGACTGGCGGAGCGGGTCGGGGTAGTCGCCTTCAACGGTGCGGGACGGGCATATGTTGAGTGGTTCGAAGCAGCGGTCGTTCATCCCTCTTTCAATCATTTCTTCCGCGCTGGCTGGGGCGCTTTTCGTGGTGGCGCCCGCTGGGCAGGCGGCAGGGGTGACCGCCGACACGACGCCGGTCGCGCTCGCGGCGAGCGTCGCGCCCGCAGTACCCGCGGGCGCGACGCGTCTCGGGGCACTAGCGGCGGGTACGCAGCTTTCCGTTGAGGTCACGCTCAACATCCCCGACCAGTCGGGGCTGACGGCGTTCCTCAACGAAGTGACTGATCCCGGGTCGCCGGAGTTCGGGAACTTTCTTGCCCCCGGGCAGTTCGGCCCGCGGTTCGGGCCGTCGCTGACGCAGGTGGCCGAGGTGGACGCTGCGCTCCGGTCGGCCGGCCTGACTCCCGGACCGGTGGCGGCGGACCGGCTGTCCATCCCGGTCACCGCATCGGCTAACGCGATCGAGCGTGCCTTCGGGGTCACGCTGGACAGCTACCGGATGCCCGGCGGCGGGACGGCTTTCGCCAACACCGCCGCGCCGAAGATCCCCGCGGACATCGCCCCGCTCGTGCAGGGCGTGATCGGCCTCGACGACCTCTACCCGGAGCAGCACCTGGGCACCGCCGGGACGCCTGCCCGCACGGCGATCGGCCCGCTCGCCAGTGCCCCCTCGGTCGCCAAGGCGAACGCTAGCGCAGCGGCAAACCCTGGACCGAAGCCGTGCGCCGCCGCGACCGCTTCCGGGGCGAACACCGAGAACAATTACGCCGACCACTACGGTCTTGACGGGCTCTACAGCGTGGGCGACTACGGTCAGGGAGCCAGGATCGGCGTCCTCGAGCTTGAGCCCAACCTGCCCAGCGACATCACCGCCTTCAAGCAGTGCTACGGCATCTCCACCAAGGTGAACTACATCAAGGTCGACGGGGGCGTCGGGTCGGGCGACGGTGCCGGCGAGGCCGCGCTCGACATCGAGCTGGTGGCCGCTTTCGCGCCGAAGGCCACAATCGACGTCTACCAGGCACCTAACAACGGCGGCGCTCCAGGCCACGGCTTCTACGATGCGTTCAAGAAGTTCGTTACCAGCGACGTCGACAAGACGCTTTCCGTGTCGTGGGGGTCGTGCGAGGCCGAGACCGTAAGCGCGAACGTCGCGGCGCAAGAGGCGCTATTCGAGCAAGCGAACGCCCAGGGCCAGTCGATCTTCGCCGCGGCCGGCGACAGCGGCTCGACCGGCTGCTACACGGGCGGCGCCAATGACACGCGGCTGAGCGCGACGTCTCCGGCGAGTGAGCCGTACGTGATCTCGGTCGGCGGCACGAGCTTCACCACCGGGGTCACGCCGCAGCGGGAGATCGTCTGGAACGACTCCGGTGACCTGCTCGCCTCCGGTGCCGGCGGCGGCGGCGTGTCGACCCGCTGGTGCATGCCCGCCTACCAGCACCGGACGGCGATCCCCGGGATCCTCAACCACCTGTCGGTCAAGGACACGAGCAAGTCCTGCAAGACCGGCTATTACCGTGAGGTGCCTGACGTGGCGGCCGCTGCGGATCCGCTGTTCGGATACACCCTCTACTACAACGGCAGCTGGCTGGCCGGGGGTGCCGGCGGGACCAGCGCGGCGACTCCGCTCTGGGCGTCCGCCGCGGCCCTGATTGACGTCTCGCCGTTCTGCAAGGCGTACGGGTCCAAGGGACCGGTCCTGCCGCAGAACCTGTACACGGCCGTAGCGAAATATCACACGTACGTCTACTCGGCGAAGAATCCGCAGGTCATCCACGACGTCACGAGTGGCAATGACGACGATACGGACTCCGGCTACACCGGCGGCCGCTATCCGGCGACGACGGGCTACGACATGGCCAGCGGGCTCGGCGCCCCGATGCTCTTCGGCCTGTCCGGCACGCACTGGTACACGTTCCTGACCGGTCTGAGCCAGCTTCTGTGCCATCAGTCGGCGACCAAGCTGAAGACGGTCAAGGTCACCAGCGTCAAGCCGAGCTCGGGGAAGCCGAACGCCACCCACAAGGTCGTAGTTCACGGCGCCGGCTTCATGCCCGTCGCTTCTGCCGACGAGGCGCAGATCATCCGCGGGAAGAAAGTCCTCGCCACCCTCGACCCGAGCTGCTCCACGACCGCCTGCACGCTGACCCTGCCCAAGGAGCCGGCGGGCACGGTCTACATCAAGATCTTCGCCCTGTCCCTGTGGAACAGCGGCCTTCCCAAGGCGGCCGAGTACCGCTACACGTGACCGCCATCCTTCCGCAATTCATGACTGTGAGTGCTCATCTCATTACCATGAGTGCATGAGAATCCACCCCCAGGTCGAGAAGCCGACTAGGAAGATGCTTGGCCACGCTATACGCCAAGAACTCGACGAATTGGCCGCCATGATCCTGGACGTGGGTAATGAGGACTTTTTCGGCAGCATCCCGTTGTGCCTGCTGGCGTCCGCATATATCGTCATCGACGTCAACGGGCAGTGGCCAGCCGACGCGGACCTCCGCGCAATCGCCAAGACCGTCTCCGAGTCTGCGGATCGTCTGGACATCAGCAAGCAGCGACTCTACGAGTACCTGTCTCGGGTGGCATTCGGGGCCGAGAAGGTCGAGGAAGTTTTCTCCACCGAGGACATCGTCATAATTCCCATCTACGCGACTGCCAGCCTCCTCGTCACCTTCTGCCCCAGCGAGAAGCACTGGTGGGAGTACCTCGACCAGATCTGGGACGCCGTTGAAGCCGCCGAACGCACGCCGGTCTCTGTGTTCCCCGCGATGATGCTCCGCGCCCGGATGCTCCGCGCCCGCCAAGAGCTCACCCGCGAGATGGCGGTATAAGTGGGTTCCATGGCCGAAGACCCCGCCCGGTACGTTCCGCACGACGCTGATTCGGCGATCGCCCTGTCTGTAGACGGCTGCCGGGCGCTGGCCGCGGCAGGACAGTCCGACATGGTCTGGGGGCACCCGAGCGTGCGTGACCCGCAAGGCCGCGGCGTGTGGATGAAATGCTCGGGCTGGGGCTTCGAGGAGGTCGACGCCAGCCGGATCGTACTCGTCAGCTCATCCGGCGAGGTCCTCGCGGGCGACGGCCCGCGGCACATCGAGTACCCGATTCACACCGAGGTCATGGCGGCCCGCCCGGATGTCGGCGCGGTAGTGCACACGCACTCGCCGTATGCCTGCCAGTTCGCCGCCCTCGAGGTGGCGCTGCGCCCGCTGGACCACGCGGGCTCGCTGTTCTGCTATCCCGACATTCCCCGGTTCACGCTGACCGGCGGCTTGATCAAGAACCAGGAGCTCGGCGAGGCACTGGCTGAGGCGCTGGGTGTCGCTGTCGCCTGCCTGCTCCCCCAGCACGGCATCGTCACGGCCGGCCCGGACATCGCCGCGGCGGTGATGACAGCGGTCCTGCTCGACCGCGCCTGCCGTACCCAGCTTGCCGCGATGGCCGCGGGACCGGTACGCGCCTGGGGCGAGGAAGCGGACACCGTGGCTAAGCGCGCCGACGTCTGGTCCCCCCGCCAGCTGCAGGCCGGCTACGACTACCTCCTGCGCCAGGCGCCAGCCGCAGGCCGCCGCTAGGCGCCGACACCTCAGCGTGATCAGCCGGGGACACAATGCAGCCATGGACAACTACCTGATCACAGCCGACGGCGCTGAGTACGAGGTGCGGCCGGATGTCGTTCGGCATCTCATCGACTCATCGGCCCGGTTCTGGCTGGACATGGGCGGCGACCTGGACCCGGACAGCCAGCAGCTGCTACGGGATACGTTCGGCTTCCACCCGCTGGCGATCAAGGACGCCGAGTCCTTCGGGCAGCGGCCGAAGCTGGTCGGCTACGACGACTTCGCGTTGCTCGTGCTCTACGGCGTGTCAGACGCCGGGGAACTGACAGAGGTGCATTGCTTCTACACCGAGACCTACCTGGTCACGGTGCACCACCTCCCGTACCCGCCGCTGCGCGGCCTGGCCGGGCGGCTGCGGCAGCAACAGGCGACGGCGAGGACCGAACACGTCATGCTGCTCTACCGGGTGACCGACACGCTCGTGGATAGCTACTTCCCGCTGCTTGACCGGTTCGACGACCAGATCGACGAACTGGAGGACGAGATCTTGCGGCGGCCCACCGACCAGCAGCTAGGGCAGCTGTTCGACATGAAGCGGTCGCTCATCGCGGTTCGGAAGGTGGTCACGCCGCAGCGGGACATGTTTGCCAGCCTGCTCAGCGACACCAGCGCGCTGCCTGGCATGACGCCGGACGCCGAGCCCTACTTCCGGGACCTGTATGACCGCCTCATCAGGATCAGCGACCTCGTCGACAGCTACCGGGACCTCATGAGCGGAGCGCTGGACACGCACCTGTCCACGGTCTCGAACCGGCTGAATGTCGTCATGAAGCAGCTCACCATCATCGCCACGGTCTTCCTGCCGATGAGCTTCCTGACCGGGTTCTTCGGGCAGAACTTCGCCTGGATGGTCAACAGGCTCACGAGCTTGCCGGTGTTCTGGATCGTCGGCGTCGGGCTGCAGCTCGTCGCGCTGGCCGGGCTGTTGGCGTACTTCCAGCGCCGTGGCTGGATGTCAGCCGACGGCACGGTCCCCGCAGCCCAGCCCGCCAGGCGCCGCTCGGCACTGCGCCCCGAGCGCTGGCGCCAGCTGCACGTGGCCGGCATAAGGCCCAGCCAGCCGTCAGGTACGTGATAATTGCCGGGTGGCACGCAAACCACGGCCCCCGCAGTACTGGGACGACTGGTATGCCGGCAAGGCCGCGACCCCGGCTGTCCGCGAGGTCATGAACCGGCACCTCGGGTTGCCCCCGGACCTGCTAACCGGGATAGTCCCGGCGGACGCGATCGCCGAGTTCATCTCCGAGCTGCGATTGAAGCCCGGGGACACCCTGCTCGACTTGGCGTGCGGCTGGGCTGGCGTCGGACTGACGGTCGCTCGCGACAGCGGGGCCGGGTTCACCGGCGTTGATGTTTCCGCGGAAGCGCTCGCTGCAGCCCGTGAGCAGGCCGCGCGGCTAGGCGTCGTTGAGGCTCGGTTCAGCGTCGGCGATCTCACCGCCTCCGGGCTGTCGGATTCCTCCGCAGACGCGGTCCTGTGCACCGACGCGATCCAGTTCCCCGATGACCCGTCCGCCGCGTACCGGGAGATTCGCCGGGTGCTCAAGCCGGCCGGACGCGTCGCGCTGACTTGCTGGGAACCGGTCGACCGGAACGACGAGCGGTTGCCCGACCGGATACGCCACGTGGACCTGGCCGCCGGGCTGGCCGAGGCGGGCTTCACCGGAATCGAGGTCCACGACCGGCAGGCCTGGCTGGAACTCGAGCACGCCATCTGGGAAGAGGCGGTCACGATCGATCCGGGTGACGACCCGGCGCTGGTCTCGTTTCACGACGAAGGTGTCCGCTCCCTGGAGATCTTCCCGCTGATCCGCCGCGTCCTGGCCGTCGCGACTGCGCCCTGATGCTGAGACCCCACAGTCCGGGTCGGCCGGGGGCGGCTCTGGCAATGCTGAGCTCGAAGTGCGCGACAGCCCGCCTGTCAATCAGGCGAGCTGGCGTCCAGGCGGGCTGTTGCTTCGCGGCTGGACCGGCGCTTGCGGGGCGCGGCGGAGCGGGGTGGCTGGGTGCGCATGTGGTCGCGGACGCGGGTCATGATGTCGCCGAGGTGGTCTAGGTCGTGGCCGCTGAGCGAGTCGAACAGCAGGCGCCGGACGACCTGCTGGTGGCC